>UMGL01004611.1_pt1 | contig 41557 bp, 68 predicted proteins | sample 1965261 | NCBI WGS metagenome assembly UMGL01 (sample SAMEA4836071, study PRJEB28245) | human gut metagenome | biome: gut microbiome; material: fecal sample | place: Denmark | collected 2008 | reverse complement strand
TCAGACGTGTTCACAGGTGTTAATATCATTGGTGGTGATATTGGTAAATCACTATTTAGAAAAGTTCCAGATGAACACGCAGACCAAAGTTTTTTACAACTAATCAACAAGCGACCACATGAAAAACAAAGTCATTATACATTCATGTATGCAACAGTTGCACAGCTAATTCTTTATGGTAACTCATACGCAATCATTCACAGAGAAAAAGAGAATGATTATAACTCACCAATTAACTCATTAGAGTTTGTAACAGCAGACCAAGTGAACCTAATTCAAGATATGACAACAGGTGAATGGCGCTATGATGTAACGTTAGATTATGGCAACCACATGTTACGGTGTGAACCACGTGACATCTTACACTTTAGAATTTCAGTTGTAGATGGTTTCATTGGTCGCAGTCCTTTATTGTCTTTACGTGATGAAATCGGAATGCAAACAAATGGTAATAAGATTTTATCCAAGTTCTTTGCTAACGGTGTTTTCGGTGGTGGAATCTTAAAACTTAACAAAGGTTATGTAGACAACGCAACCAAAAAGAAAATTCGTGAAGATTTTGAAAGAGCTAACGGAGGAAGCACAAACAGTAATGGCGTTATCGTTTTAGATGAAGCAACAGACTTCACAGAGTACAAAATGAATACTGATATTTTGAAATTGATTCAATCAAATAAATTCAGTACGCAACAAATTGCAAAAGTTTTAGGTATTCCATTAAACCGCTTTGGTATGGAATTAGTAAACTCAACTGATAGCGGACAAAATGACATCTATATTGCTTCAACAATTAGTCAATATGAATCTGCAATCTGTGACGAAATCGCAATTAAAACAGGTAATGTCTTAGAAATGGACTTTTCAAGTCTAATGAACGATACATTAGATGACAGACGCAAACAATTGTTTAGTGGAAAAGCAAGTAAAGAGTTACTATCAACTATCAAAGAAAACGAAGTTCGTGCATATTATGGGTATGAACCGTTAGAAGATGGAGAAACAACAGTTAAAACAGATAATACGGAAGAGGAAGTGTACAAGAATGAAACAGACACAACTGGAAATCAGACAACTACATGAGTTCGTAAATGACAATAATATTGTTGAAGGTTACGCATTGAAATTCAACAAACCATCAAAAGACCTAGGTGGTTTTGTTGAAACTATTGACGCGCGAGCATTAGACGGTGTTAATATGGAAGATGTAAAATTATTTTTAAACCATGATTCAGGCAACTTACTTGGAAGAACAAAGAGTGGTACACTTCAATTATCAGTTGATGAAGTGGGTTTGAAATTCCGTTGTGAGTTACCAAACACAACACTTGGAAATGATGTGATGGAACTTGTAAAACGTGGTGACCTTAGTCAGTGTTCATTTGGCTTTACGGTTGCGGAAGATGAATGGGAGCGCAGAGATGGGAAACCTGTTAGAACTATCAAAAAAATCAATACGCTAGCTGAAATCTCACTGGTTTCAATTCCAGCATATGATGACACAGATGTTACAGTAGCTAAACGCTCACTTGAAAACATGGAAGTAAACGAAATGGAAAAACGCAAACTAGAATTACAGTTACGACTAGCAACCTTGTAAGAGTAACGCCCACAACTCACCTTGTTCATGATATACTATCTTTAGTAAGAAAATAATATGTAAAGGAGTTTACAGCATGAACAAGGCAGAGTTAGAAGCGCAAGCAAAATCTTTGTTAGCAGAAGGTAAACTTGACGAAGCTAAAAAAGTTATTGAACAGTTAGAAGCTTTGAAAGATGAAACACCAGCTGAAAACGAAGAACGTGCAGAAGATAAAGCAGAAGCACCTAAAGACGAAGTCAAAAAGGAAGAGCCTAAAGAAGAACCAAAGGATGAACCAAAAGACGAAGTCAAAGACGAACCAAAGGAAGAACCAAAAAAAGAAGAACGTTCAATTGAGAACGCAAAAGGAGAAGATATTGACATGGAGAAAGTAAAAATCAATGGTAAAGAGTTAGCAGAGCCAGTAACAGAACAACGTGCGTTTTTAGACTACGTAACTTCAAAATCAACTAGCGTAAAATCATTTAACGAAACACGTGCGGTTGATGACGGACAAGTTAAATCAACAGACGCAGAAGCAATTATCCCAGAAGATATTATCACAAAAGCACGTAAATTACCAGACACAGTTGTTGACTTACGTAATAAAGTGAACAGTATCAAAGTTAAAACATCTGGTGGTAAATACCCAATCTTGAAATCAACTACTGCAAAAATGGTAACAGTTGAAGAGTTGGCAAAAAACCCAGCATTGGCAAAACCTGAATTTGAAGAAGTTCCTTACAACGTATCAACTTACCGTGGTCAAATTGTTGTATCACAAGAATCATTAGATGATTCAGCGGACGACTTAGCTGGAATTATTGCTGATTCAGTACAACGCCAAGGTTTAAATACAACTAATGACGTATTAGCTGGATTATTAAAAACAGCTACAGCAGTACCAGCAACTTCATTAGATGACATCAAGACACAGATTAACACTGGTTTCGACCCAGCTTATGGATTGGAATTAATTGTTACTCAATCATTCTACAACGCAGTTGACATTATGAAAGACGGTGAAGGACGTTACTTATTACAAACTGACATTACAGCACAGTCTGGTAAATCATTGTTTGGTGTTCCAGTAACAGTGTTGAAAGATGAAATGTTAGGTAACAAAGGTGATAAAGTAGCATTCTTAGGCGACCCAGTAGCCTTTGCAACTTTCTTCAATCGTGCTGAAACAACAGCTCGTTGGATTGACCATGAAATTTACGGTCAATACTTAGCAATCTTCATGCGTTTTGACGCTAAAGTAGTAGACCAAGCGGCTGGAAAATTCATTACACTAACACCAGCACCCTAGTACGCCACCTGTGGTAGGACAGGTGACACCAGCAGACACAAGTGTAACAATTGAATTATCGTAAACACTAAGAGGTGGGGCATTCGCCTTACCTCTTTTTAAAATATAAAAGGAGAGTGTAAATAATGGCTAAAGTATTTAATGTATACAAGAAAACAGGTGAAAAGGTTGTGAGTGAAAAACCGTCACCAGTAACAATCACTGGTTTAACAGCTGAAACAGAATATGCAAAAGGTGATTTTCAAGTAACAGCTATTGAAGATGGTAAGCCAGAATCTAGCAAAGTAGATGTACCAGCATTCACTACAACTGCAACAGCTGGATAATAAAAGAGGGCTAAGCCCTCTTTTTAACTAAGGAGGTATGATAATGTTAACATTAGATGAAGTAAAAAACAATTTACGTTTAGACTATGATTCAGACGACGTTTATATTCAGACGTTAATTGACACAAGTTCAATGTTTATCTTAGGGGCTATTGAGGTTAAAACAGTTCCAGAAGATGTACGTTTTAAGACTTGCCAATTCATGTTGGTTTCTCTTTGGTATGAAAATCGCGTTCCAGCAACCAGCGCACTTCAACAAGATGTACCGTTCACTATTCAGGCATTTATTTGGCAATTAAGGGGGTTATCTGATGGCGATACCAACACAACATCTTAATCAGAAAATCACTATTCAAGAGAAAACCACAGCTAAAAACGATAAGTTTGAATGGGTAACAACGTGGGTTGACAAGGCAACTATATGGTGCAGTGTAAAACAACAGTATTTCAGAGATTTTAAAGAAACATATGGTACTGCATTAGAGGATACAACTAACTTTGTTGTGCGTTATGAACAACGTTTCCAATTACAAAATGATATGCGTGTTGTATATAAAGGTGTTAACTATGAAATAGTATCAATTTTAGAAGGTAGCTACGACCGTGATTTTACAACATTAGTATGTAAGAGGGTTAAGAAATGAGTAAGCAGAATTATGCTGACTTTTCAGACGCATATAACGCACTTATAAAGATTGGTAAAAATGCAGATAGCATCACAGCAAAAGCACTGAACAAAGCTGGTGAAATAGGAGAGCAAGAACTTGCTAAACGCACCCCATATTGGAACGGTAAAAAGTACAGTAGAAAAGACCAGATGTACAAGCGTGAACATATGCAGAAAAATACAGCAATGACAAAAGCAAGTAAAGGTAAACATGAAGTGTTGATTGGATACAATGATGACGTGGCGTGGCGTGTTCACTTCACAGAATTAGGAACAATGACACAAAGACCACAACATTTCATTGAAAAGACTATCAAAGAGGTTCAAGACGAAATAGAAAAGGTAATTATAAAAGCAATGGAGGAGGCGTTTCTAAAATGACATTACCTATTTTACAAGTAGCACAGATACTTAATGAAGCACACCCAGAAGTCAACTGGTTTACTAACGAAGTACCAAATGAGTTTGTATCACTTCCTAAGTTGCCAGTAGGTAGAATCACAGAGTTAGATATGGACTATCACGCATACGCAAGTGCAGACCCCAATTATTACACAACCTATATCCAAGTTGATTTGTGGGTTGAAGATTTGACAATGTTAGATAAATACTATCTATCAATTGATAAGACAATGCGTGCTGATAACGTACAATGTTCATTTAGTACACAGACATATGAACCAGACCTAGAGGGAGCAAGTCGCATTGTGAAGCGTTACGTAATCACTCAAAGAGTTGTCTAAGTGACACCCTAAAACCAGTTGATTAATGATATAATTATTCTAGTAAGAAAATATAAACACTAAAGGAGAGAAACAATTATGGCAGTAGTAGGTTTTAAAAAAGCTATTATCAGCGTACCTAAAGCAGAAGGTTCTGGGGTTGATAAATACACAATTGATAAAAGCGGTGGCGGTACTATTGAAGCGTCAATTCAAGGAATTTCAGCAGAACAAACAACCGTTTATGCGTCAAACGTTCCAATTTGGGTATCAGCAAAAGGGGTTGGAGAGTTAACAGCTTCATTAAACGTATTTGACTTGTATAAAGACAACATTTATGAGAAAATTTTAGGCATTGAACGCGGTGAAGATGGTATTGCAATCGTTGGTGAAGATACAGAACCACCTTACGTTTCAGCAGTATTTGTTGCAGACGGTGCAGACGGTAAAGAAATGTACTTTGGTTTAGTTAAAGGACGTTTCAGCCACCCAGAAATCGCATTGAATACAACAGAATCTGGTGGCACAGAACCAAACACAGAAACAATTGAAGGTTCATTTGTAACAGATTCACGTGGATTTGCATACATGAGTGCTGTTTCAAGTGACACATTAACACTTGACAAATTTGTTGACAAAGTAAACAACATTAATACACCCTAGTACGCCACCTGTGGTAGGACAGGTGACACCAGCAGACACAAGTGTAACAATTGAACTGACTTAGAAGAGCTTAACAGCTCTTCTTTTTTATTACACTGGTTTCACCAACACCCACAATCATTGCTTTTAATGGTATAATAACTATAGTAAATAAAATTATTTGGAGGAATAAACATGGCAAAACAAACAAAATCATTCAGTATTAACTTAATTATTGACGGAAAAAACCGCAAAATTACAAAAAAAGGTGTCAAAGTTAAGACAATGCGTAGTATTATGAAGTATTACCGTGATATGGAAAACGTACAAAAAGACATGGCTAATGGTGTAGAAGTTGACCAATTAGAATTGTTAGATTCAATGATTGTATTATTAGTTGAAATCTTTGAACACCCAGAAGTTACATTTGAAGCAATTGAAAACTCAATTGAATCGGATGACTTAGTAGACGTTTTAGAAAACATCTTAGGAACTATCATGGGGGTTGATGATTCAAAGGAAGCCTAGAGGACGGTGTAGAAGTTAACTGGGACGAATCTTTAGAATCACTAAATAAATTATATAATTCATACATGGAAGGTGGTTGGACCGTTAATGATGTTAGCGAAGCTGACTACCTTCTTTTATTGGAATTATTCAGTGATAATACTAAAGAGAAAAAAGAAGAGAAACAAGACCCATTAGCATTTTTTGGCACTGTCCTATCACCAACAGACCTAGCAAAAGCAAAAGGAGAGATTGAATAATGGCAGACAAAGTTATTGGTAATATGAAGTTTGGTATTGGTGTTGACGGTGTAGACCAGACCATTAATACATTAGACAAATTAAACAAGTCAATTAAACAACAAGAGTCCGCAATGAAAGCCAATTTATCAGTGTTTGATAAATCAGGACAAAGTATTGAGAAATTGCAACAAAAAGAAAAAGACTTGGCAACAGCTACGGACTTACAAGGTAAGAAAGTTGAATTACTAAGTAAGAAACGTCAAGACGCTATTGCAAAATATGGTGAAGAATCAAACCAAGTTAAAACACTAACAACACAGCTAAACAATGCTAGTGCCAAATACAACGGAATGCAAAAAGATTTGCAAAAAACTACAGCTGATGTTATCAAGTTTGAGAATGGTTTAGACAAACTAGGTCAAGAAATTAAAGATAACGCAAAAGACTTCCAAACACAAGCCAACGCAATGGATAAAGCTGGTGACAAAATGGGTGCTTTGGAAACAAAACAGGCTGGTTTAAAACGTCAATCAGACCTAACTAAACAGGCTATTGCTGGTCAAGAAAACGCAATCAAACAATTAACGCAAAAGTTTGGTAAAAATTCAACAGAAGTTAGCAAAGCTGAACAAGAGTTACAAGGCTTTAAAAAGCAATTAAACAATACAGACAGTGAACTAGATTCAGTATCTAAAGGAATGCAAGAACTAGGTAAGTCAAGTGGTGACACTAGTGAAGGTTTAGGACTAGCAAGTAAAGGACTACAAGGTTTAGTTGCTGGTGTTGGTATGGCGGTAGCTACTAAAGCACTTGATATGATTAGTGATGCTGTTACAGAAGTTGTTGAAAATATTAATGCTGGTATTGAAGCGGTTGACAAATTCAAAGGTGCATTTGATTGGGACGCAGAGAGCGCCCAAGCTGTTTCAAGATTAGCTAACCAAATAGTTGCAGAAGGTTATTCAGACGACATCAACGAAGTAGCGGACGCAATGGTGCGTGTTCAAAATGTAATGGGGGCTGATGTTGCAGACGACGATATGCTACAACGCATGACACGTAACGCAATTGCATTTTCTAAAAATACAGGTGCAGATGTAAACGAGACTATTCGCGGTATTGGTAAAATGATGGTTAACTTTGGAATTGACGCAGACCACGCTTGGGACTTGATGGCACGTGGCGCACAAATGGGACTTGACCAAACAGACGAACTAGGCGATAACATGGCGGAATACTCACAAGTATTTGGTCAAGCTGGTTTCACAGCAGAACAAACATTTAACATGTTACAAAACGGACTTGATAATGGTGCATATAACCTAGACAAAGTCAATGACTTAATCAAAGAAATGGGTCTATCATTAACAGACGGACGTTTCGAGGACAACATAGGAATGTTCAGTCAAGGCACACAAGAATTGTTTAGACAATGGCAACAAGGTGGAGCAACACAAGCGGACGTTATCCGTTCAATGATTGGTGACTTTAGTGGTATGGAAAACCAGTATGAAGCATTAAACAAAGCTGGAACAATCTGGTCCGCATTAGGTGAAGATAACAGCTTAAATGTTATCAAGTCATTAAACAATACATCAATGGCATATGATAATGTAGAAGGCGCACAAGACGCAATGAACAACGCAATGAGCAACACAACTGGAATGGACGCCTTTAAATCAGCATTAAAAGCATTAGGAAATGAAATTGGTATCTCATTGAACCCAATGTTTGGTGGAATGGCAGACGGTATCACAAACTTCACCAAGAAAATTCTACCAATGGTACAACCAGCGTTGCAAAAAATGTGGGAGTTTGCACAACCAATTCTTGAAAAGTTAACGCAATATCTTGGTACATCTTTCAAGGTTGCTGGCGACATTATGGGTGTTGTGATTAAGTATATTGCTGATGACTTAATACCTTACATCATGCCTAAGCTTCAAGAACTTGGAGATAGGTTAGGTGCTGTTTTTGATAAGGTGACTAAGTGGTGGAACGAGAACGGACAAGCAATAATGAATGCACTTAAAAAATGGTTAGAATTATTAACACCAATTTTTAAAATTGCAATTGATATTGTAATGATGTTTGTTGATTCAGTAGTGGGTTTGATTGAAGGATTCTTTGATGTAATTGAAGGGGCAACAAAAATCTTTAAAGGTATTTTCAACGGTGATTGGAAATTAATTTGGGACGGTATCAAACAATTAGTTTGGGGCGCTATTAAAGTAATTTGGAACTGGATAAATCTTTCATTCTTTGGTAAAATATTAAAAGGTGTAAAAGGTTTTGGCGCAACATTCAAAGGTTCAATTTCTGGAATGTGGGAAGCTGTTAAAAACTTCTTTAAAGGTGGTGTATCAAATGTAAATGGTGCTGTTTCAGGTTGGTTCAGTAATGTAACACGCATTGCACGTGACCTTAGAAGTAATGTTTCTGGAACTATTTCATCTCTTTGGAAGGGAATCAAAAACACATTTAGTGGCGGCATTGACACTATTGTACGTTGGTTTACTAGTTTGCCAGAACGTTTAGGCGGTGCAATCAGTAGGGGCGCAGGTCATGTTACTGGTGCATTTAAAGGTATTTTCAATAAGGTATTGAGTGCAATTGGTGGTCCAGTAAATGGTATCATTGGCGGTGCTAACTGGGTGTTAGAAAAGTTTGGCGCACCTCAAATTCCTAAATGGGATGTACCACAGTATGCAAACGGTACTGACGGTCACATAGGGGGACCTATGGTAGTAAATGACGGTGGTGGCGCTGAAATGGTAATCGCACCAAACGGTCAAGCAATGATTCCAAAAGGTAGAAACGTTATGATGAATGCACCAGCTGGAACACAAGTTCTAAATGCCAAAGAAACATCAATGGTATTAGGACAAAAGGGGCGCATTCCATTCTATAAAAAAGGAACTGGTTTCATGGACGGCGTCCGCAACATGTGGGACAATACCAAGTCGTTTGTTGGTAATGGTATTAACAAGGTAAAACAAACCATTGGCGATATTATGGACTGGGTAGGCAATCCGTTAGACTTAGCACGAAATGCAATTATGGGTGCAATGGACTTAGGAGGTCTAACACACGTAGCATTAGACATGGCAAAAGGTTTAGGAACAAAAGCTACAACTGCATTTGCTGAAAAAGTTAAAGCCTTATTCAAAAAGAAAGAAGAGGAGGAACGTGTTAGCGGTCCTGTAGATGGTAACTGGCGTGCATTAGTTATCAAAGCTTCCAAAGAAATGGGTGCAAATGCTAGTGAAAGTGAAATCAATGGTATCTTAGCACAGATTCAACGTGAATCAGGTGGGAATGAAAAGATTGTTCAAAGTTCAGCAGTGTGGGACGTCAACACAGCAAGCGGAAACCCAGCACGTGGTTTACTTCAATATATCCCACAAACATTTGACGCATACAAGGTAAAAGGACATGGGAATATTTATTCAGGTTATGACCAATTACTAGCATTCTTCAACAATAGTAACTGGCGTCAAGATTTGCCTTATGGCAAATCTGGTTGGGGTCCATCTGGTGGACGCATTAGAGGTTATTATAATGGTGGTATTGCAAAAGGTCCACAAATTGCAAAACTTGCTGAAAATGGTTATCCAGAATTTATCATTCCAACTGAACCAGCTAAACGAGGAAGAGCAATGGCATTGCTTAACCAAGCTAAACAAGCGTTAGGAGTGAAGGAAGAACGCAACACACCTAAGCAAGGAACATCAACAGACTTGGCAACAGTGGTTGCTTTAATGCAACAACAGAACGAATTGTTACAAGCTATCTTAGCCAAAAATACAGATGTGTTATTGGACGGTAAGAAGCTTAACAAGGAACTTAACAACCTAAATAATACACAGCAACGGAACAACAGACGCAATTTAGGTTACATTTAAAACATTAAGGCAACCCCTTTACAAGGGTTGCCTTTTGTGTTATAATACTAGTATAGTAAATTATAAAGGAGAATGAAAATGGCACAAAACTATGATTTTTTGAGAAGCTTTACATTTGACGGTAAAGAAACAAGCCACCTGTTTCAGATAGCAAAAGTAAATGTACCTTTTCTGTCAAAAGATAATGATTTTTACACAGTTGGAAATACTGATGGTAAACATTTTAGAAATACTAGATTAGGTGAATATGCAATATCAATTGATGGTTTCATTATATCAGACAACAGTGGCATGACTGTATCAGAAACCAAAGATGAATTAGTTAAAATTATCAATTCAGACGAACCAAAACGACTTATATTGGACCAAATGCCAGATAGATATTTTAACGCAATATTCACAGGGACAGAAGAGTATGACGCTACAGACACAAAGTACACACCTTTTACATTAACCTTTGATGTTCCAGATGCACTTGCCCATCAAGTTGAAGCTTCAAACTTTAATAATGTAACAACTAAAAATAGTAATATGGTATTAGATTCAAATTTTGAACGCAAAGACCAATACTATAAACCATGGGCGCAACTTTCACCAGAACAGAGGTTTGGTCAAAATGTATTAAGTTGTGATTTTACAGCTGGTATACCCGCATACTATACAGATAACAGTACACCACACCAAGCATGGTTTTTCTATGACGCATACAATAGACGTATGAACCTAGATTTAGAGGTAGGTCAAACAGTTGGCTTTCAAGCTAAAGTGCGTATTAACGTAGTAGATAATGAAGTAAGACCAGATAAAACAGCAGAGCTAATTTTAATGGAATGGGCAGACAATCCAATTAGAAAAACATATACGCATGTTATTCAAATGCCTAATGAGGTAAAAGACTGGACATTGTACTTCAAAACAATAACTATCAAAAGTCCTGAAACAACTGGATTATCAATGAACTTTGGTTTGTATGGTGACCATGTGAGCGGTGATATATGTGAACCAATGTTTGCGCTTGACACTAAGGCACCAATGACTTATCAAAAATCATTAATTGAATTAAGAAAAGAATTAAAAGTTGTAAACAACGGAACATACAAAGCCTACCCACGCTTTTCATTCAAGATGAATGGTGATAATGGCATGGTTGGGTTGGTAAACAAAAATGGTGATATTTTACAATTTGGAAATCCAGAAGAGGTTGACTACACAGAACAGACAAGAACAGAAACAGTACAATGGTTAGACTTTTGGGGTCCAAACCTACCAGAGAACATGGTGCAGAACAGTGGTTTCATCAGTATATATCCTAATTATCTAGGTAATCCAGATACACCAAACTTAGTTGACGGAACACTGAATATGACAAAAGACGTTGATTCCGTAGTACCAAACTTCACTGGTGAAAAAACAGATGTTTGGCATGGACCAACCGCAGTTGTACCAATAACTGCACCATCTACAAATGATAGAACATCTGCATTTGTTGCTAATATACGTTTCATTTTTACAAACTATAAAGACAATCCACCAATGGCACATTTAGAGTTTATGATTGGTGATACCGCTGGAAACCCAGTAATCAATACATTATTTAGAGATTCACTATACAGTACAAACCATACAATTATGGAATGTTGGTACATGGGTGAAAAGGTACATGAGTACACATTAGACAAGAAGAAGTTTGGTAATACTAAGCTAGAAATAAACATTGAACGTACTGAAACCTATATAAAATGGCGCTTAGCAAGTATCAAAGGAATAAATAAATATGATAATGTTGTGGTAGGTGACAACTACATTTTCACATACAATGTTTCTGACAAGTCTAATTTAGACAAGTTTGGTTTCTGGTTTAAACAGTATAGTAACTTTAGAGCAAACCAAGTAATGGTAACAGACGCCAAACTAAGATGGTTAAACGTTAAGCACATAAAAGATGTACGCAACTATTACAAAGATGGTGACTTAGTAGAATTAGACACGTACTCACGTAATGTATACATCAATGGTGCTATCAATAATGAACTGAATGTTGTTGGTAATCAGTGGGAAGCATTTAGACTTGATGTAGGAGAACATGAAATACTACCTTTCTATTCATCATGGGCGCTACAACCAGAAGTGAATTGCATTTTAGAACAAACATATCTATAAGATACAAAGGGGTTTACACCCCTTTGTTTTTGTGTTATAATGAGTATATAAATATTTAGGAGGTAATAGTATGGACTTTTACATTACAGATAGGACATTTAAGTTACTAGATATTGTATCAACCAGTGGTGGTACTCAATTCAAAGTAACATCAACAGAGGATACAATAAGTTTAGCAACTGCAAGTAGACGCATGAGCCTAGATGTATCATTTACACCAGAAACAAGCGCACTTGCTAAAGATGTATTCAAAGTTGGTAACTACGTTTTGTATAAAGACTTAAATGGTAAACACGAATGGATGACAATTTTAGAATCAACACACAATCCATTGACACAAACACGCAGTATGGAATTAGAAGACGCTTCACTAGACCTTTTAAACCAACATGTTGGTAAACACAAGGAAACAAAAGCATTTCCTATTAAATACTATATTGAAATATTTACATCAAGTAGTGGTTTCAAAGTTGGTATAAATGAAATATCTGGACTAACTAGAGCATTAGAATGGGATTCAGGAGCAACAGCATTGGAACGTATTCAATCAGTAGCAACCCAATTTGATAATGCAGAACTTGATTTTAGATTCACATTTAAAGGTAATGAATTAACAGGTAGATATATTGATATTAAGAAGAAGCGTGGTACAGATGAAGTACACACACTATATACCAATAAAGATATTAACTCAATAACCACTAAAGAAGATATTTACCAACTGGTTAATGCAATAAAACCAATTGGTGGTATTCCAGAAGGTAAAGAAGAACCTGTTGACTTAGTTGGTTATAACTGGGTAGACCCTAATGGTCGTTTTTACTTAGATAAGGCAACTGGCTATATTTACGACAAAGAGAATGTTAAGCACTGGTCAAGAACCCACAACGAATCAAACTATTTTCAACAGCAATTAGAGTTTGAAACAACAGCACAAAACAAGTTGCGTGACTATGCAGTTAAACATCTAAAAGATTATGGAAAACCGCTGGTTGCATATGAAGTTGACATTGCCAATATACCTTATAATTTACAGGTTGGTGATTATATTAAGTTAGTAGACGAAAACGAAAAGTTATATCTAAAATCACGTGTTCAAGAATTGAAATATGATTATACAACAGACAGTGTTGAAGCACAACTAAGTGATTTCGTTGTTTTAGAATCAGGTATTAATGATGATTTAAGAAAGTTAGCAGACCAGATAAATAATAAAGTTAGAAGTATACCACGTGTATTTGTACAAGAAGAACCACCAGTTAATCCAAAACAGGGTGATATGTGGTGGGTTGTTGATGGAACAGTACCCCAACCAACAATAGCAAGACTAGGTGACTATGAAACACGTGAAGTAAAAGAGAACCCCAAAATTGCTTCTTATAAAGTTTGGGACGATTTAAAAACAGAATGGGTTGAACAAACAATTGACCAAGCTGTACTAAACATTGAAACATTAAACGCTATCACAATGAACGGTTCTACAATCAATGGTTCTGAATTTTTGAATACATTTAAAGCAACAGTAGGTGGTGAACAATTAGAAGGCGTATCAACAGTTGCTGGCGGTGAAATGGAAATTGAATACAAGAACTTAACAACGAATAGAACAGGTTCAACAAGGTTGTTTTCACAAGGTTTTGATGGACGTGTACTAAACACTGATGGTTCAATTAATCAATATGTAAGCTTAACACCAGCTGGTCTATCATTACAAGATTCATCTGGTCACAGTGGTTTCCTAACTTCTGAATTAGTAATGCAATTTGCAAACACTGGACGTAAACTCTACAATGGTCCATCATGGGTTGGTGAAAATGATGTTATAAAACCATCTCTTACTATGAGCGAGGTTGCAGTAGGTTGGCTTTTTCTTTGGCAACCATATGATACTAAAAACGGAAACCCCCTAACATGGGACTATACTTATTTTCTAGTTCCAAAGGCACATGCTAATTATAATAATGGTAAAGGTATTGTTATGCGACTACAAGGTGCTTCCACTGGTGGTGGTGCAGATGATATTATATTTAAATATGTGTATGTTAGTAATAGTGAAATAAAAGGGAGAATACAAAACAGACAGGGTAACGGTGCTAAATGGGTACTAACAGCAGTGTTTTCAGTATAGGAAGGGTGATATAATTGAAAATTTGGATTAATGATAGAATAGGTTTCTTAACAGGTTATTCAACAGAACCAAACGAGGGACAAATTGCGGTTGATATTGACATTACAACTGCAAATTCTATGGAAGGTGGTTTGATTGACTTTCATAATTATTACTATGATGGAAAAGAATTGACCAGAAATACAAATAATGATTTCCAAAAGTTTTTAGATGAAGAAGCAAATAAACCACCAGAACCATCTAAGGAAGAAATGGCTGAAAGACTAGCAAAATTAGAAGCATTACTTTCTGATTTACTATAGTTAAAAACACCTCTAAAAAGAGGTGTTTTTATTTGCGTTTTAATGCATAATCACCTTACTTTTAATCTGAAAAACGCTTAGAATCGTCCTGTGAAGCACACTATTTCCCTTATTTAAATGCTATACTATAATAGTAGCTGAAAGGCGGTGATTATAATAAGATAGGGAGATGTAGGCATGGAAGATAAGGACTTTATGGAAATAAAAGTGCAACTAGCTAGAATTGAATCAAACTTGGAAGGTATTCCAGATTTGAAAAATGAATTAAAGGCAAACAATAATTTATTGAGTGAAACCCATCACCGTTCAATTCAAAATGAGAAAGACATTGGTAGTATAAATGACCGTTTAACTTGGCTAACACGCACTTTATCAGGAGCAATCATTGTTGCTGTTATTGGTGCTATTATAACTATATTATAAGGAGAGTGTTAAATATGGATTGGAAAACACGTATTAAAAACAAAGCGTTCTGGATTGCTTTAATTCCAGCAGTAATTGTTCTGATTCAAGTTGTGGGAAACGTTTTTGGATTAGACTTATCAAACCTAACTGGTTTGAGCCAACAACTAATTGATGTTGTTAATGCGGTATTCGTTGTGTTAAGTATTTTAGGAGTAGTTATAGACCCAACCACAAAAGGTATTAAAGATAATAAGGAGGACAAATAAGTATGAAGGTAAAAGGTATTTTATTTGGTGCATTAGCAACCATTGGTTTATTTGCTGGAATGCAAACAGCTAACGCATATGAAGTTAATAACGAGTTCAATTTAAGTCCTTGGGAAGGTTCAGGACAGGTTGCAGTACCTAATAAGATTATCTTACATGAAACTGCTAATGAACGTGCCACAGGAAGAAATGAAGCAACGTACATGAAAAATAACTGGTTTAACGCACATACAACAGCTATCGTTGGTGATGGTGGTATTGTTTATAAGATTGCACCAGAAGGTAACGTTTCATGGGGCGCTGGTAATGCAAACCCCTACGCACCTATTCAAATTGAGTTACAACATACGCATGATAAAGAGTTATTCAAAAAGAACTATAAAGCGTACATTGACTATACAAGGGACATGGGTAAAAAGTTTGGTATTCCTATGACACTTGACCAAGGTTCTTCTGTTTGGGAAAAAGGTGTTATCTCTCATAAATGGGTATCAGATTATGTATGGGGTGACCACACAGACCCATATGGTTACTTAGCAGAAATGGGAATTAGCAAAGCGCAACTAGCTAAAGACTTAGCAAATGGCGTTCAGGGTGATTCTAAGCCGTCAAACCCAGCAACACCTAACAAACCATCTAAACCAAGTGTAACACCTCAAAAACAACGTTTTAACTATAGAGTTGATGGGTTGGAATATGTAAACGGAATGTGGCAAATCTATAACGAACATTTAGGTAAAATTGACTTTAATTGGACTGATAACGGTATTCCAGTTAGTGTTGTTGATAAAGTAAACCCAGCTACTGGGCAACCAACCAAAGACCAAGTTCTTTCTGTAGGTGATTACTTCAATTTCCAAGTTAATTCTGTAGGTGTAGTGCAAGAGCAAACACCTTACGGTGGTTATACATTATCTCATGTACAGTTACCAGAAGAGTTCATTTGGTTATTCACTGAAAACAAAAACACTTTATTATATCAATAAAACAAAAAGACACCCTATGTTGGGTGTCTTTATTTGCGTTTTAATGGATAATCACCTTACTTTGAATCTGAAACGTGCTTAGAATGCTCCTATGAAACAATGGTTTCCAAGATATTTGGTGCATATCCACCAATTACAACAGGTTCATCATCAACAATGTTTTTAAATACAACAGGTAGTGAACGGTATCCTTTTTCCATTAAATACTCTAACGCTTCTGGTTCTTCATCAACATTGTGTTCTTTATAATTAACTCCTAACTCTTGTAATTTTCGTTTTGTCATTTTGCAAGGCATGCAATTGTTTTTAGTATATACTGTAATCATTTAATTAACTCCTTTACATAAATATTTTTAGGTTCTTGTTCAATATAATAAGCTTCACCACTGTTTAAGGCATCAACTAATCGTTGCGCAAATGGTTTCAATTCACCTTTGTATTTAGTTCTTATTGCTTTATCATGATAGATTTTATCACCATATTTTATAACTTTAGTTTTAGTTGTCTTTCCTACTAACGTGAAGTTTGTTGCTTTATAAATGATACCTTCATGACCATGGTTAGGGTCTGCATAACTTACAATAGTTTTTACAGTTGTATTCTTACGTAACCACTTCAATGTTTTACCAATGAAGTACGATTCTGCATTACGCCTAGTATCATCAATCAAGCACAATCTACGTAGCTCTAAAACATCCTCTTTGTTTTCACCATACTTTTTCCACACATTAGCCATACCAAGTCCACCATATATCATGGCACCAATTAATTCATCACCACAATATAGACCAAAACAGTATGATGATTGTAGACCATTTATAGAGTGTGTATAATGCCATTCTTCAATAAAATTCCGAATTACATTTCGTGCTACTGGTAAAACAGCATATTCCTTTACACTTTTAACTTCAAGTGGGTTCATTTAAATTCCTCCTATTAGTTGATAGGTAAAGTATAACACCTTACCTATCTTTTGTCAACACTTTAATCAATATAATTTTTTACTTCAACTGGGTTGAATCCTTGTAATTCTCGTTCATGATGGGCTTGTTCAATACGTTCTTTCCAATTTTCACCAAACCATAGTTCAAGCGTATCTTCTACTTGGTCAATATAGTATTGTTTGTCAACTTCATCAATTGTAATACCTTCGCCAATCGCTTCATTACTGATTGTGTAGTACTCTGGTGCGTTTGCCAATCCTTTTGTATATGAAATGTTATCTTTAAATTCATCAGCTTCAATATCTAATAATTGACCTTCTTTGACCTTAAACAATTCTACTGCATTAGTTTTGTCTTTTACTGCGAATACACGGTTAACCTTTTGTGCGTTGAACTCATTACCTTCACTATCACGTGCAACTGTTCTATCAAAGGTCCAACCTGTTTTAGTAATAATTTGAAACTGTCTTAGTTCATTACATTCATTGATAAACTCTTTATAATCTTTACCAGCTACCAGATAATTAATGAAGGCATTAGATACAATCGCTTTTGACACTTTCATGCCACCTGTTAAGCCAATAGCGCCTTTTACTTTTACTTTTCCATTTGGTTGTACTGCAATATAATTATTTACATCTTTTTGCCAAATTTCACGGAACATGTCTTTATCTAGTGTAAGTCCAATCTTGTTAGCAAATTCATCTAATGCTTCATCAATAGCTTTATCATCTGCTTCACTGTTTGGAATATATGCGTGTGCGTCCGTATTTGATTGAATAAACTGTGCTTTACCTTTAATTAATTCATACATGTTTGTCATAATCAATTGACCAGTTGCACAAACTAAGAACTGGTTTCTTGGGTCATACAAACCATTAAACTGCGCACCAGTGGCACCAAACTTAGTATTCAATGGTAACTTGATACCGTTAATCATTACATATGTTGGTACTTCTACACCTTTAATGTTTGCCACTTCTTCACCTGAATACTTGGCGTCCATACGTTGTTTTAGTAAATCACCGTAGCGGTGAATCTTATCCTTTGGAATATTTCTTGATAGTAAATTAAATTGTTCCATTGTGTTTGGATATAGTGAACCCCAGTCACGCATTGGGAACATTCCAATGTGAATGTAACTAGCTTTAGCACCATGCACACCACCACTACCAAAAATCATTGTGTATCCATCTTCATCTGTGTACTCTAATGACACATTCAATTTACCATCTTCATTTAATTCAAACTCATGATTCAAGTATGCTTCTGCAATCTCTTTTGTATTAATACTTAATCGTTTATCTAATTCTAATGGGTCTGTCAAGTCTGGTCTAACTTCTTGTTTAGTTGCACCAAGTAACTTAGCTGTTAAGTTAGCATTTGTTTGTAATAGGTCTGTCTTATCCATGTCAAACATTAGAGCAATTGTTGCTTTAGCCAATAGCATACCAATGTTTTGTTCAAAACGTTTTTCAGTTGCCAACACGTCATTTTTACAGTATGCAATATTTTTCTCTTTCTCTTCATCTGTCAACGGTCTATCCATGTCAAAATCTACTTCTGTTTCTTTAATGTTGATACCTAAGAACGCAGAATGCTCTTTTAAGCTAAAACCTTTGTTATCTTGATAGAGGTCCATTCCAAACAATGGGGTTTTATGACTATCAAACATCTTGTAAACTAGACCTCTATTATCTGATTCAATGATTGTTTTAGACATTTGATAAGCGTTTTTTCCTTGTAAATATCCACGCATTACATTGTTGTCATATGACGCATTATTATACCCAATGAACATTGAATCACGGTATTCAAGGTAAAACTTGCGTAATTCTTCAAGGTCATTATTAATAATGAACCATTCTTTTGTAAAGTAATCACGGAATACAAATAAGCTATCATGTTTAAAAATCTCAATATCAAATAATAAAATGGTTTGTTTTGTTAATGGTTCACTTGGTTTAAACGGCGTTTCATTACCTTTTGAAATACTTCTAATAGGTTTGACTGTGGCAAAACCATTGCTAAATTTTAAGTCAATTAGTAAACGGTCACCAACTTCAACATTTTTCCATTTATCCCAGTCATATTTGCGAAACTTCATGATGTAGCTTGTAACGTCCCTACCATCTTCTAGTGAGCGCATTTTAACTACTTTCATTTCTTTTCCTTTTGCTGATAACTTTTTGTTAGATTCAATGACAACCACATCATGTTGACCAGCTCGCATTGGGTCAAGACTTCGTGAATTACCTTTTAGGTTGCTGAATACTTCCAATAGTTTTTTAGCTAGTTCTGGTGCCTTTTTAAATTCTGCAATGTTCTTCATATATTTAATTCCTCCAATTTGTTTATACTACTATCTTACTTTATTAATGTGATTCTGTCAAGTGTTTTTGTTGCTAATTTCAACTCACGTTGTAAGAAACCTTCTGTAGCACCATTTGCAAATCTACAGATAAGTTCTACACCATCTACTGGCTTAAACAGTTTAGCTAATATATAAACTTTATCACCTTTGTTACCAATACCGTTGTGGTTATCGTTTTTAAGTTCTACATAATTACCTACATTAAATGTGTTTTTCATTGTCATTACCTCCTATATGTATATAATAACAAAAACCCTAACATAAGTCAAGGGTTTTGTTTGTTTATTTTTAGAATGGTAAATCATCAGCTGTAATGTCAATTGAGTGATAAACTTCTTCAACTGGTTTTTGTTCTGGTTGGTCCTCTGGGTCAAGAGGTAATGCTTCTAACCAACCAACGTTGCTTGTTGGGTCTAATTGATTTTTATTAACTGTAACATCAACAACCATTCCAACCGCTTTTTCTGCTGTTTCCCATTCCACACCTACATCTTCAAATAGTTCGTTGAATCGCGCTTTTGCTTTTCCAAGTTTAGCCATGTTAGGAATGAACATTTCTTTTTTAGCAACCCATACCCCTGTGTTGAAGTTGAATGCGTAGTGCTTACCTTTATGTTCAATAACTACTGAACGTCCTTTAGGTGAATCTTGAATTGCAACAATAGGTGCTTTCTTAATACGTTTTAAGCTAACCAGTGGTTTATCAATTTTGATAAAACCGGAGCCTTCTGTGAAGTACGCTTTACCTGTTTGTTCATCAACGTATAACTCAATAGTATTATCTTCTTCAAATGAACCACCAGCAACTTCTAGTGCTTCATTATATTTTTTCATTGCTTCTTCTGAATCTTCCCATTCGCCAGCTTCTTTATTGAATTGTTGTTTGTACGCTACTGCATCAAACATTGCTGAATAATCCTCTTTTGCAACTTGTAACTTAGTTGAAATTTCTGAATCCTCTACACTCACGATAACTAATTTTTGTAATTCTGACATAATAAAATTCCTCCAATAATTTGTTTTTATTTTTACTACTTAAATAGTATAACATAGTTTCCCTAACTTGTGTACCTTATTTTCCAAATAAAATATATTTCTTTTTGCAATTTAGAAATACATTTACTGGTTCCAATCCACCACCTTCGTATACACTTCCTTTTATAATAGTTTCATCATCATTTGAAACCATGTTGAAGTCATAGAACTGATAACCTACACCATCAATCCACACTTGTTGACTAAATCTTGTCACACCAACTACCAATTCTACATCACGCTTACCGTTTAAGTCATGTAATTTCCAATCAAATAAACCCATTTACATTTCCTCCAATAACATAGTGTTTGCGTTATAATCTACTTCAATATTGAATCTACCACCCGCATACTTAGTAGTACCTTCCATAGTTACAAGAATAGCACGCATAATGTGATAGTCGTTTGTCTTGTATTCCACTTCCATACTTTCAACATAGAATCTAGTGCGGTCAAACTCAAATTCTGGTGCATTGTGATTGTTTCTGTACTCTGCCAACTTGTCAAATGTGATTTCTCCTTCCTTTAAGTTCTTTGAAAAATACGTACAACGCAATGAATCTTCTTTAATAATCATTTACATTTCCTCCCATTCAATACCTAATTTTTTAAGTTTGGCTAAATCTGATGTCTTAACCTTAATACAAGTATAACTCACTTCAACTGGTTTGTCAACAACTTTATCTTCATTTCCTGTTAAAATTACAATTTCAGGAACTTTCGTTTCTCTTACTCGTTGTTGTTCAGCTTCCAGTCGTTCACGTTCTGACTTCATTTCTTTAAATTCTTCAATAGCTTCATTCATATTGAAACCATTTCTTGAATATGCAATAAGTATTGCCATGCGGTCATCTTTGTCTGTTACCTGTTCTTTCAAGTCTGAATAGTCTTGTTTAAACAGTTCAAAATACATCACAATTGCTTGTGTGATTGTTTTTTGTGAGGTTGCTTTATTAGTTACTAAACTTCTGTTTTTTGCAATGAACTTATCAAAAGATAGCCATTGTGGCGCATTATATGAAGCTTGGTACTTATTGAAAAGTTCTTCAATTTGTAATGTACGTTCTTTTTGTTCTTGCTCGTTGAACGTTTTAATTTGTACATTAACATGTTCTATGCCTTCCTTTAGTACATCTTTTAAAGTCTGAATCTTCTGGTTCAATTCGTCATAAGGTGTCATGATTTCACTTTTCACTAGTTTACGTTGTGTGTCTAGCTCTCTGATTCGTTTATTGATTGTAGCTACTAGTTTTTTATTCTCTTTGATTGTTTCTTCTGTAACTTCTTGCTCTTTCATTTTATCAGCCAACTTCTGTGCGTCATTTAGTATTTTTTCATAGTCTGCAAATTCGATTGACTGAACACCATTGGTTTTAATTGCAATTTCAAATTCCATTGCGTTCGTCCTCCGCCTTTAATCGTAACCACTTAGCTTTGAAAATCTCGTTAAATGTGAACCCCATTTTAATTAGGTCCGTTCGTTCCTCTAATGTGTTTAGTAGGTCATTTACAGTATACCCATAATCTAACATTAGTAACATTTTATAACTCATTTGTTCTTGCTTTTTTTCCATGCTTCAACGTCCTCCATTGTAATTTTATTTTCATCTTTTTTAGTACGTTTTATTAGTCCTTCAAAAGTTGAATATGTTTCGCTTTGGTGTAATGGTACCACAATTGAATCTGGTTTGCAATACTTTTCTGTAAATTCTTTATGTTCAGTTGAAGCTAAGTGACGATATGAACCATTACTAAAAATATCAAACCCAGTATGAGCTTTTGTTGATTCATAAAATTCAATTACTTGTGGGTCATAGTTAGATTCTAACAGAAAGTAGTCTACATGTAAAGAGTTTTTATCTAAATATTCCTGATAATCTATTGTAGTGCTTAAATCAGTTGCATATAATAATACTTCACCAGATTCAATATCTTCAATAATTAATCCATGACAGTCAACTAATTCTTCACCAGCACCATGATAGTTCTGGATAGTTGTGAATTTCATTGTACCAATTTGAAACTGAAAGTTATCACTAAAAACAACATCTGCACCCATTTTAGTTTTTTCAAACATTAAATTATTTACTTCTTCATTTGCTAGAATTTTAATATTTGGGAAGTTCTCACGTATTTTTCTAAATACTGCTGGTTTGAAATGGTCACCGTGTCTGTGCGTAAATATTAAAAAATGTTTTTCATATAGTAAAGGCTCTATAAATTTGTAAGGCTTACCTGCATCAACTAATATATTAAATTGATTAGTATATATTGATACTGAATTTCCTTTACTACCTGTGTAATGTACGTTCCATTTGAATGTCATTTGCTACCTCCTAATACTGTGATGGTGTATTGCGTTCAGACCATGGGTTGCCTTCTAATTCCCATAACTCTTTGCCAAGTCGTTTAGCGGTGTCCCACTTATCCTTGTCAATTGCTTTATTAATTTCAATAATTAATTTATGACGTTTATCCTCTACTTTTTTGCGCAGTGGACGCGCTACACGTTGTTTACCTTCTTGTGGGTTAATAGCCCACCCAAGGTTATTGCAGTGTGTGTTATTAACATCACCATCTTTATAATATAGGTAGCCTAGATTATCTTTGTTTAGTACAAATGATTCAGCTACTAAGTTAGCAATAAAAAATTTACGTGTCTTGTTGTGTGAGCCTTCTAATACTACATATGGTTTGCCGTTGTCATCATATGAGTTCCAGACTGTTAAACCTGTGTCACGGTCTATCACATATCCCATATTTGAAACTGCGTAACGGTCGTACGGTTCAAACAATGGTTCAAATTTTTCAATCATTCCTTTAACTCCTCTACTAATTTTTCTAATTGCTCAATGGTTAAGATAATATCATTTTCTGGGTGACATAATACCATGCTAGCCATAATATCACCATCTGGATACTTGGTTACTTCCATATATTCATGTTTGTTACCATTACAGATAAGGTGTATAGTTTTATAATTTCCAATTGGTCTATTAAATACTTCTACATTTTCCATATTACAACCCTCTTTCTTCAATATCTTCAATCAGCCAAGTTAAGTATGTTTTTGCTTTTTTAAGGTCCTCTAGTCCATTTTTGTGTTTATAACGTAATGGATATTTTAGAATATTTCCTTCTAGGAAACCACGGAATTCTTCTTTTGTCATGTTAGCTTTCATTATTTGAATTGGTTGAATACCGTTAACTGTGTAATGAATTTGATTGTCAATCAAATCTGATTCAAAATAAACTTCTACATCAGCTTCAACACCACCTGACATGTATAAGTACTCATCATATGTCATACTTTTTTCTTTTTCAGGTTCAATCCCATTTTGTCTAGCTACATATTCATCATATGTCATAACTTCTTCTTGTTCAGGTTCAACACCATCACATTTTGAATCTTCAAAATTAACTTCTAATTCAGGAATAACAAAATGGTTTTTAAAAGCACTCTCTGTAGTATATGTGTGTGTTCCATCATGATATTTGACTTTCCACATTTTACCTTCCATTTTATGTGCTACACCTTTAGCCCCATTATCTTTGCGTTTTACTAACATTCCATCATGTAAAATCATTTAAATTCCTCCTAATGTTTTATAATTATTATTGTATCATATTGACGTTTATTTGTCAACACAAAACTTTTATTTTATGATATAATATATTTATAGCAAAGGTGATTCCTCCCACCTTCAACTATCTTAGGTCAACTCGTATGAGTTGGCTTTTTTTTATTTTGCATATTTTGCGATAAGTTTAAAAACTTCTTGCGCCGTTTCAATATTTTCAAATTTAACAAATCCACTTGGTACATGTTGCATCATTACTGAATAGTTATAATTTGTACTATACATATCACCAAACCCATTTGGATTGTACTTTACATCAATAAGACAACCGTTTGGGAACAATTTTCTAAACATATGCATGTTATTCATCTTTTGCCATTCTCCGTTCTTCTCGTTTTTTAACTGAATCATAGGTGCGTTTCAACTCTGTTCCATCAAGTGGTGGGTTGCACCCAATTTGGTTTACATATTGTGACCATACCCATACTTCTTCATGTTCTAAGCCTGTAGCGAACAATTTGCCAATCATTTGCGTTATCCAGTTGTTTCGTCCTCCTTCATCACTTCCAGCGATAATATCACCTAACAGGTTTGCAGTCCATTTGCGTTCACGTTTTTTGTTTTGCTTTTGAATTGTTTTATCTGTGAAAATATCAAACCATTTTACAGGTAGGTCTGCAATTGGTGAATTGTCAATCACTTCATATTTTACACTATCAATAGTTGAACCCCACCCAACAATGTAGCGTCCATGTGTTTGGAAGTCAACACCTTCAACTTCCTTGTGGTTCTGAATGAATTGCACATCATTATATTTTTCAGGTAGGTTGTAATACAGATGAAGCCCACCACTTGGTGTCATAACTGTTTTAGTGTCTGGTAACTCAATATCATACTTTTCGCAAAACTCTTTGAGGTTATCAGCACCACTAACACCATTATGAGTGTCAATATCAATTACTGCAATACCTGATAACTTACCAGTTAAAATACCATAGTTACCACCTTCTGCAACCCACTTCTTTACTTCTACTTTATCTTCACCATTAAATGAACCAGCAACTAACGGTGCTTTGCCATTCTTTTTAAGTCTTAATAGTTCCATATTGTTTCCTCCTATGAACATGCTACAATCTTAGCTGTTTCTAAATTATAACTATTTACTTCAATAATAAGCACATCAAGTCCATGTATATTCTCCATCACTTCCTCCATATAATTTTCTGCTAACTCTTTGGTAGTGAAAACCTCTGATTGGTAAGCTAGTGTTCTAGCTTCAAAATCAATAATATTTACAATATACATTTTAATTCCTCCTCTTGTCTTATGTACCTACTATATCCTATGATATAGTAGTTGTCAACTATTTAATTGAATAAAATACTAAATTTTCTAATTTTAAGGTGAATGTTTCTGAATCACCAAAACTAAGTTCTAAAAAACGTTGTGTGATATTTACACGTTTAACATTGATAAATAAGATATTTCTATTATCTTTACCAGCCATAAAGTTCACTGTTACTTCTTTTAATTCATTCATTTTAATATATCCTCCATCATTTCATTAGTAAAGTCTTGACCATTTGTAACTGTTTCAAAAATCTTTTTTTCCGTTGGTGTTTCAGGTACAATGTGATAATAAAGTGGTTTCTTTGTTTGACCATAACGGTCTGTGCGTGCCTTGGATTGTTCATAGTTGATTGATTCTAAAGGCATTGAATTGTAAATTGTCACATTTGCAATAACAAAATCATTAATGCCTGTAGAAGCGGATTTGTAGTGTGCTAACACAACACCGTTGTCTTTACCTTTAAATACTTTTAAGTCTTTGCTAGCGCCATTATATTGACTATATGGACGTTTTAACTTGTCTAATACTTGTTTCAACATTTCAAGTTCCACATTGTAATTATAAAATATAACTATTCGTTCGTCATTGTGTGTTTCAAGAATCTGGTTCAGTCGTTCAAATGGTTCTTTACTTACTTGTTTATTGATTCCTAATAAGAAACCATGGCTCACACAACGCATTGCATTAAATAGCTTACTACTATTGTCTAATTCAATTACTTCGCCGTTATCCGCTTTGTACATGCGGTGTTTTTTCAACTTAGCATACATAGCTGGTTTTTTAGTCTTATATACATAATCTTCTGGAAAGTAGTCTTTATCACGTGTGAAACGCACTGCGCATTGGTCAATCATTTGTTTTAATAAATGCTCGTTCTGATAACCTACAATGTCCATAAATCGCATAGAACCCATTTGTCGCATTTGCTTAATAACAAATAGTTGCTCAAACTCTTTTTTAGGCTTGCGGAATACATTTAGCATATATAACTGTGGGTAGTAGTTCTCTAGCTTCCCATTACTAACTGGTGTTGCGGTTAACAGTCTTACATAAGGTGTTTTCTTACATAACTTCATAGCAAACTTAGTTACTTTAGAAGAGCTAACACCCACTTTGTGGGCTTCGTCAATGATAATGAAAGTATCTTTATCTACCCATTTCAACAATTCAGTCACACGCCAGCTACTTTCAAATGAGATTGCAACTCGTTTTGCATCTGCTAATAACTCTTTATTTTTCTTTGTACCCTTGTTAAGTGGTGCAATGTCAATATCCATCAAAGCCCCATCTTCTGCAAAGTCCGCAACCTTTGGTGCCAAACAGATAACTAATAGCTTACTACAGCCACTTTGCAGGTAGGCACCTAAGGCGGTGAAGGTCTTCCCTGTTCCAGCATCAGATAAATCGTAAGGGTGTGTATTCCATTTTTCAATACCTTCAATTTGCGTTGGTAATAGTTCAATTTTTCCAATCTTAGTCATATAGTACTTCCACCTTATCATCTTTAATATCTGGTAAATCTGGTTGTTCATAATTGAAATAAATATCATCTGCACCATAGTACACTGCACTTTCCATGTTATCCAAATAAAGTAATAGGTCCTCTAAATCATCAAGCGTATCTCTTAATAGTAAACCATATCCACCAGCACATCTAACTTCTTGTAAGTATCTAATTTGTAATGGGTCTGGCTGGTAGTTCCCTGTTTTAAGCTCTAATGCAATGAAGTAACCACTATAACACGCTTCAATATCTGCACGTCCCACACGGTCATATATGGTTGCTGTGTTAACATTTACAACCGCTCCTTTTGATTTCAAGTATTCTACTACTTCTTTACTAAATTTAGCTTCTTTTTTCACGTGCTGAACCACCTTTTTTATTACCTTGTAACATATTTGTCAATAGTTCAATGGCTTTTTCTACATCAATATTATTTTGAGAAAATACACCTAACATTGCTAATACTGTGTATGTTGCATATTTTTCTATGTCATCTTGTGAAATCCCTTTACTTCTGAAATCATTTTCCATTTCACTTAAAATATTATCAATTGCAATAATGCGTTCTGTTTTCATTTTTATTCTTCCTCTCCAATTACTAATTCAATTCCGCCCCAAGATTCATTGTAACTGATATTCAATACTTTTGTCAACTCACTATACTTATTAAATAATCGTGCTACTGACGTGTCGCTTGTTGTGTCAATTACTAATGCAGTCATACCATTTGATTCTTTCACTACTAAAAAATGACTGTCAACCACTTCATACGCTTGTAATAAATTCATTTTAGTTATCCTCCTTGAATGTTTGAGTTGCTAAGAACGTTAATACGAATGATATAGACCATGCTATCATTACAGTATCCCTTGAACCTGTGAATACGATTGTAAAGATACCTACTAAAAATGCCACCAATACTGCTACTGCAATTTCTAAATTTTCATTCATCTTATTTTTCCTCCAAGTCGTTAATTCGTTTTTCTAATTCAATAATTAATTGTTCATTGTGTAGTGTTTTAGTGATAGTTGATACTTCAATACCTGAAACTTGTTTATACTTCAAAATAATATCTTGTTGTTGGTCATTCAAACCTTTGTATAACCCTAGTTCATCTTTTGTTTCTTCAAGTTGTTCTTTCATATCAGTTATACCCATTGTTGCGGTTGAACCAGCGAAAATGAATCCACATACTAATCCTATAATTGTTCCTGTATTTCTACCCTTCATTATTTGTTTACCTCCATTACACTAATTGTTAATACTGCTACTAAAGTTAATAATGTTACTACTAATGTTGTTGTCATTTTAATTTCCTCCTAATTGATTATATACTTAGTATAAATGATTGTTTTTATTTTGTCAAGTGTTTTGGTAAATTAATTTTCAAATTTTTGTCATACCGTCTGGTGTCAAGTGTCTTGTGAACGTCATCTACTTTGTTTAGATAGCTTGTAATTACTTTACCACTTAATAGTGACACCACAATACACTGTACTTCTTTGTTTTTTGAATAGTGTGAACGTAGTAAAATGCGCTTGTCTGCGCCTGTTTCGTTGTACTCTACAATTGTACTATTTAACATGGTTTTCATTGTCATTTCATATGAAAATTTAGTTTCACCATTTCTTATTTTATCTTGTAAGTGAAAACCAATCTTGATACCACGTTTTAGCCATAAATCTTTTACACGTTCTCTAGCGTTATATACTTGTTCAACTTCCTTGTGTGTAAAGTGTGAAGCGTGTTTCTTTACTTGTCCTTGCGTTTTCTTTACTGTTCCAATTTGAAAGTCCATTTCATATCCTCCTCTTAACTTATGAACTAAGTATATCAGTAGGGGCTGAACTTGTCAACCCCTTTTCTGATTTTTATTTAAAAGCTACCATTGCATGTAAAATTGCGTTTGTTTTGATAATTTCAATTTCTTCTGTTCCTAAAAATTTAACGTGTTTAGCTTCTATAACTGTGTCTGTTTTACTTGATTTAAAGTAACCATCTGTGTACGCTTCTGTGAAGATTTGATTTGCTACGTTTAATAGATTTAGCATTCCTTTAAATTCGTTGAAATCATCTCTTGTAATATATCCATCTAACATTTCGTTTTCTTTACCTGCAATTTCATATTTAATATTACCTGTTAATATTTTAGTGAATAATTCTTTTTCGTAGTTTGTCATGTTAATAACTTCCTCCCTTTAATTTATATATTTAGTATATCAGTAGGGGCTGAACTTGTCAACCCCTTTTCTGATTTTATTTTAAGTTTTCTAATACTGTTTCAGTTAGTAAAATCACATCTAACATTTTTTCTAGTCTATCGTTTAGTTCATGTCCTAGTTCTTTGTTTCCGTTGTCGTATGCTTCAATCATTTGCGCTTTTAACTCGTCATATCTTTTATTTAGTCTTTCTAATTTAGCTTCATATCTTTGTTTTGTTGTCATGTTTGTTTCCTCCCTTATCTCTATGAATTAATAATACCATCAATGTAATAGATTGTCAACACTTTTTATAAAATAAAATCGTTCTTGGTGCATTTTATTTTCAATGTCATATATCATCATAATTGTTTTAATTTCTGAAACCAGTTTACGAACTTCATGTTCATAAAATTCAACATTAGATACTTGTTTCCAATACCGTTGTGTGGTGTGTGATTGCATGTTTTCCTTGTCGTTCATTTCCATTAATTTCTTTGTTGCGCTATCTAGTTTCTTGTCTGCTTTCTTTAATTCAGATACTAGATATTTTAGAACTACTAGATAGTGTTTATCTAGTAGTTCTTCTTTTGTGCTTAACATGTGTAATCAACCCCACATAATGAACACATTTGTTTTAAAATCAATTCCACATCTTTCTTTGTGTGTGGTGCGTTGCATTCCATTTTTTGAACTTCCATAGCCCATTCTCTGTCACATTCCATTAGTTCCATGTATCTTGTAATGAATAATTCTTCTAATTCCTCAATTGTGTTTTCTAGTTCTACGTAATATGGTTTCATTTCTTAATTCCTCCTCTTAACTTATGAACTAAGTATACCATGCGAAAAAAAGAAAGTCAACTGTTTTAGTCAACTTTCTTTAAATTATTTTAAAAAATATTATCTGTTTCAGTAAAGTTGTTAGCCCATTTAATATTGGTTAATACATATTGTGGACGTCCATTAACTCGTTTTTTAACTCTATTTAATACAATATTCTGCGATTTGCGTTGTAGTTCTGGCACAAACTTGCGAGCTGAAACGGTCATTAGTCCTTCATTAACTAACATATCGTTATATGCTTCTAATAATTCGTTTGTTGGGATAAATGAGTTTTCATCTTCCACGAACTCAATTTCGTTCATGTCAATAAAGTTTGCCATTGTGTCATTTCCTTGGATAAAGGCATCACGCAATTTATTTGCATTATCACTTGTCCAGAAGTGTCCTTTGGTTTCTCCATTTAGTCCAAATAGTACATTTCTATATTGTTGCAGACAGTAGCTGATAAACTCTGATTTTTCTTCATATGTGAAATTCTTTGAACGTTCCAGCCACATTGAATCTGTGGGGTTATCTCTTCCCATTGTCTTATTAAATGGTAATGTGATAATACGGCGCAAGAAACCATGTGAAGTGTCTGAAAACGTAGGCATGTTATTAGTTGTGAAAATCATTAGTGCGTAGTTCGTAAATGTGAACTTGTTAATACCTTTGTACTCTGCACTCATAACGTCATTACCTGATAATGTTTTCAGTGTACCTGTTTGTTTAATATGCTGTGCTGGCATATCTGTTTCAATATTCACCATTTTACCAAATAATTGAGAGCTTGCGAATTTGTCATTATTACCTGACAAGCTAGCTAGTGTTGCATGACTTGTATTTGATTTTCCTACTAGTTCCTCAATAAATGCCATAACGTGAGATTTACCGTTACTACCTTCACCAGTTGCGAATACCATTGCTTGCGGGTCTTGGTTGCGGTAGAAAATACGTCCAATCAATTGAAATAGTGTTTTTGCGTCCTCTTCTAAAATATACTCAATCCATTCAGCAACGATATTGTGTTTAGGATTATCAATATAATCATATTCAATTCTTGTTGTTTGGTAGTCCTCTTTTACCGTTGGTTTTAATGTGTCCTCTTTAAAGCGATATGTGCCATTTTTAAAGGCTATTTTGTTTGGGTCCATTTTGTCATTAAATGGTAAGTTAGCACCAGAAGCAAGTGCATTTTTTGCCATTCTTTGAACTGCATTTCTAAATTGGTTAGCAACCTTTGCATTTTCTGCATAATGTGGTGTGTATACCATCATAAACTCATTGTAAAGCTTTTGCCATAAACGAGCTTCTAAATTGTCCTCTGATACCTCATAGATTTTTGTGTCATGATTATAAACCACTGGTAAACCAATTGTGGAACTTGCATGCACTGGTAATACCTTAGCCATGTGAACTGCCAAGGCTTCTGCGTTTAATCCATCATAGGTTGGTTCTGGTCGTTGTGGCTCTGCATTCTTAGCCGCATCACCATTTTTGAAGTCCACTTCCCACTCTTTGTGGTCCTTTTCATACTCCTTTAGTGCTTTGATATATTGCTTGCTAGGTGTCAAAGTCTTTTCAAGTGTGCTGATAAAACTTAATTCAACTGGTTGTTCATATTCAACTTTTTGTAATTCATTTACCATCTTTATTCCTCCTAATATCTTATGACATTACTATAGCATCTAAAAAAGAGAAAGTCAACTGTTTTATTTAACTTTCTCCCTTATCATAACATATTTAATTTAGATAATGTTTCTCAAATAGGTATATACCAATAGCAATCATAATAGTTAGTAATGCACCTAATCCAAGTAAAACCCATGCCATTGGTTTCAATGTCATTAGTATTGAAATTACAATCATTGCTGAAATCACTATTCCACTTGCTGTCCCTACCAATACAAGTGCCACTAATAATGCATCTAATTTACTCATTTTGCTTCCTCCTTATGGAATTTATAAACATCATGTAATCGTTCACGTAATTCACTTGATTGTTCCATAGTAATAACATCACTCATGCTAAGTCCCAAAATTACACCTTGGATAAATTTCATACCAGCATGGTTGTGTTCTGCGTTTTCGTCATACCCTTCAATCATTTCTAAAACATGTTCAATTGCGCTAATATTACTCATTTTTCCACCTCATCTAATTTTTTCAATAATCGTTTTTCATTCCATACATTTACAATATCACCAATATACTTAAGGTTGTATAAGGCTCTAAATTTATATGCTAATGTGTTTTGAACATCTTTATATTCATATTGATACATTAGTGGTACATTATTTTTTAATACAACTGTTACTGTAGCCCCATCATATGGTTCTTCAATTTCATAGTAACGTTCTGTGTACATGTCTACTCTCATCTGTTTTCCTCCTCAATACATTTAAACAAGCCATCTGACTTCTTTAATATTTCTCTTTCCTTTTTATATACATTTTCTTCAAAGAAAGCTTTTGCTTCTTCGTTATTACTTATATCAATTTCAATATATTCATCTTTGAAAGCTTCTTTAAAGCTCATTCCGTTCCCTCCTCAAATTGTTGTTTCTGTTCTTTGGTTGCTTTTGTGTCACACATGGTGGCTTGCTTGTGTATCCATGTTTTAGAAACCATGTGTATCTCATTGTCTAATAATGTGATAAAATAGCCATGTGTGTCTATCTGGTCAATTCTATAAATATTTAATCCATCTGTTGAAGCCCATATTGAGCCAATAACCTTTACTGAATCACTCACTATGCGTCCTCCAATACATATAGGATTGAATCAAGTGGAATGGTGATAAATGTGGGTTGCATTTCTCCATCAATTTCAATATCTTCTGGCTTGTCTAACTTCAATAATTTTTCATCTTTTGCATTTTTCATGTGCGCCTAAATTATATGATTTGTAAATGCCAAATGGTTCGTAATCATGTATACAAAAGTTTTCACGTAATACCTCTTTACACCATAATATAAAATCTCCTAGCATTGTTGTTCCTCCACTCGTATAATTTCAATTTGTTCTGGTCTAAAACCTGATTCATCTAAAATTTTCATAGCTGCACTAGCATGACTATTCGCAGTTACATGTCTTACCTCCACAAGTGTATCGTATCTTGTGCGCCATAAAACTTCATATTCTTTCATTCTTGTTCCTCCTAGTCCTCAATATACTTGATAATGTTGTAAGTTCCCCAGATTCCAATTGTTACAAATACTAAACCAAATAGTGCCATGTTAGTTCCCTCCTTAGTTATCTTATACACCTACTATACCATCAGATATAGTAGGTGTCAAGTGTTTATTCAAATTCTTTGATAGTTTCAATCAGTTTGTTAAGTTTGCGTGCCTTTTTGCTTAAGTTAATTGCCTGTTGCTCCAAGCGGTCACGCTTTTCGAATAAGTGTTCTGCTTCCGTTGTTAGTGAGTCAATTTTAGCTTGTACACTAGACTTCAAGTCTATAGTTGTTTTAAAAGTTGGTGTTTCTTCTTTTTCAACTAATTCATATTGTCTTTCTGAAATGAAATAGTATGGATATTCATCATTTAAATAAATATAGCAATCATCAGTTAAAGGACTCTCATATTCTACAATTTTATATGTTTTACCAATTTCTAAACCAAGTCTTTTGTCAATGCTATGTGGTCCTAAATATTTTGTAATTTTAGCATATTTTGTCATTTCTTTTTCCTCCAATTTGTTTGTTGTTATCTTATATACCTACTATACCATCTGATATAGTAGTTGTCAAGTGTTTATTTAAATTCTTTTAAAATTTCTAGGGCTTTTTTCGCTTCCTTTAGTTTATTGATTTTATCACGCAATTTAACTTCCTGTCTATCCATTCGTTCCATTTTATCAAATATATTTTGACGTTCAACACTTAGTACTTCAATTTTATCATTTAGCCGTTGTTCAACGTCCACTGTGATTGTTGCGGTTGGGTATTCAAAAATTTCAAATTTTATTGTAGCATCTTTGTCGTTCATACAGTATAGAAGATAATAACTTCCATTTTCTGCACCTTCATTATCAAGAATACACCCATTTGCTACTGTATAAATACGTCCTTTAGTCCACCAATTACACCCACCATCTTGTGTACAACGTAATTTAGTACCTTCTTTTAAGTCTGATTCTGTGTATTGCATTTATTCTTCCTCCTTATATAATATCGTCAAATAGTATCATGTAGCAAAGGTCAATCATAATTACAATAGCCATAATCATGGAATAGATACCATAAACAATGTAAAACACAGATACAATACTAACAGCTATCTTAAAAATCATTAGTGGTAAGCATAGGATAGTTAATACACTAAAAATTAACCATATTACTATCATAATACGTATAATTTTATCAATCATTTTTAATTCCTCCAATTTGTTTGTTGTTATCTTATGTACCTACTATAACATGTGCTATAGTAGGTGTCAACACTTTTGTTCAAAAAGTTTTAAAGAATTTCAATATATAGATATGAAGCTGGTGTTGTTGAAATATTCATTACCTCACGTTCAAGGTGTGGTTCAACTTTTTCATATTCTTTAGTATATTCTAGTTCTTCCGATTGTGTGAAAATACAAATCTGTTCTTCTGTTCCGTGTTCTACTAATACTACTGTTTTACCATATTCAACAAACATTAGTAATTGTCCTAGTGTAAGCAATATTCTTCCTCCCATTCAATTTCTTTGATTGATACTAAACCAAGTGTTGTGAAATATTTGTATTCCTCGTCCCACTCTCTAAACTGTGTTAAAAGTGGTTTTTCACTACTATATGATTCTATTTGCTCACAATTACGTTCTTCAATTTGTTCTGCTACTTTATCTACCATTTCATGATAATACTTGAGCGCGCTCTCATATGAACTGAACCCTCTCATTGCTGGCACTTTATAATCAACTTTTACTAACCATGCGGTTTTCATTCTACACGCCCCCAAAGTTCTTTAATAGTTTCAATCATTAAATCTTGTTCAAGTTCAACTTCTTTACATACATGAGTTAAGCCAGCCATTAACATGTAAATCACGTCTACTTCATCTACGTGGTTACTATTGATACTCAACTCTTTGTTTTCATCAAGTGTTAGTAATACTTTGTTTGTCATTACTCATTACCTCCTTTAAATACTTCATCATATAATTCTTGAATTGCTTCACGTTTTACTTTTAGCATTGCAATCTGTGCTGATATTACATTACTTGGCTTTCCTATCAAATGTCCTGACAAATGACCAATATCCATATTGTATTGAATAAGTGTTCGTTGAAATGTTTTTCTAATCTTAGTGAGTTCATCAATGTTGACCAAGTTAAAATTTGAATCCCAAAATTGATTTAGGTTGTGTTCTAAGTCAAATGGTGTTGTTCCGTATTCTAATATGTCACCTTCATCACATTTAATATAGAAACCTGTTTCATTCTTTAGAATGTCATACTCTTTACCTTCTGTGTAAAATGGTTCTTGTGGGTGGCTACTTGTGCATTTCATTTTTAAATCTTTGTATTCTATCATTTTAGGTCCTCCTTAATCTTAACTATTGTGATAAAATCATCTAAGCTAATATTTAACTCTTCTTGATTATTATAAATCAGTTCAGTTGCTTTGTCAAGTAATTCGTGTACTTCTTTTTTAATATCTTTTTCTGGTTCCTCCTCCTTCTCCCAGTCTGTATCATATAACATAAAAGTTGAGCAAGAGTTTTGGTTACATATGTTAACTAACTCCACCACTGGGTTTAGTCCTTCATCATGTACATAACTGATACATTCACCTTTATCATCTTTAATGTAAAACGTATTATTATCACCAACATAGATTGGATACGTTTTACCACTAGTCCATCTACCTTTTACTTTTTCATCATATGTTGTTGCCTCTAAGCATTGAATTTTTGCTGTCATTTTGATTCCTCCTTTTATCTTATGAAACCAGTTTATCATGATTGTTTTAGTTTGTCAAGTTGTTTGTGTAAGTCTTTTAATCTTTCACCATAACGTTTCATTATTCCATCATACTGTTTTACATACTCTCTATAATCATTCATGTTACCTTGACTATAGTAGAAATTCATATTATCAATACAATTGTATAAGTCCTCTGTGAAATGGTCCTGTGTGCTTTTAATTAGTTGTTCAAGCTTTTGTACTTCATTTTCATGTTGTTTAACTTCTGTTTCAGTAATAATGTAATGCCATTCACCTTGAATAGTGTGTGAGATAATACTTGTTTCTTCACCTAATGATTCAATGTATTCTGTTACGTTGTTCATTCCACAAAATTCTTTGATTGTCTTTTTCTTCATAATATTTCCTCCTCGTTTGTTTATAATTGTTGTGGTTTACATTTACTATACTAAACCATGTTGATTAATTTGTCAATAGTTTTGTTTAAATTAATTTAAAAACATGGAAACCTGTATGGAGTGTTCTCGATTGTGTTCTTCAATGAAGAACAGGGTTCAGCCTTAGAGCCACAAGGGATTGAACCAATGTGTTCTTCATTGGAGTTATTTTTACTACTCACCTACCAGAATTATATTTATATTATATATTTTTCTACAGATAGAGTAGAATATATGAAGAACACAGAGAACACTTATAATAAAATACGCTAAGAATATTGGTTTATCAACGTTTATAGGTGTTCTTCATTGGGACAACTGGTTACTTAAACAGAGAACACTTCGAGAACATCAAGAACACATGAAGAACAATTCATTGGTTATCAATGATTAATCTATTCCCTAAACTACAAATAAGTATGCTATAATATAGAAGTAAAGTAAAACAAATAGGAGGAATCATAATGAATAAAGAATTAGGAAACATCATTGCAATTGTATTAGCAAGTATCTTGGCGCTTGGGTTGTTAGTACTTAACATCTATATCTTATGGGTAATTGTAGGCGTATTGTTTGCAACAGGTCACACAGTAATTGCATGGTTAGTTATTGTTAATATTGTATTTAGTGTACTATTCAAAGCAACTAAACGAGGTGATAAGTAATGGAACATGAACTATATAATAAGACAGATAAGCAGTTACTAAAGAGTAACAAGGTAGACTTAGTGGCATACATCAGAACACTGGAGGGTACGCTAGCCACATATGTTAACAATGCAGTAGAACCATTAGATAGTGAAGGGAATGTATATGATAGTACACAACCATCTATCACTGAACCAGCACCACACCACTTGACATCATATACCTTTAGTGATACAGTAACTAAGAAAGACATATACTCGTTCTAATGTATAAGAAGTGCAAGGTTGCTTTATGTAGAGAATATGTAAAGCAACCAGAGGTCTACTGTGCTAAGCACAAAGGTAACACAGCCACGCAATACAATAAGTATGTGCGAACTAATCCACAGAACAAAAGGTATGCAGAGTTCTACCAGTCAGGTGAATGGAAACGAATGAGACAATACAAGTTAAGTATCAATCCAATGTGTGAAGTATGTGAACGCAATGACCACACCAAGACGCTTGCCACTATCGTCCACCATGTGGAGGAAATACGTACACCAATTGGTTGGGAAAAACGTTTAGATATTAATAATTTAGAATCAATTTGCCAATCCTGTCACAACAAAGAGGATCACGCTCATTCCTTTAAAAATGCAGGTAGGGCTAACCATAAATAATTTTAAGGGGGATAGCGCCAAAACGGTGGGGAGGGTAGCTGAAAATTTTAACACCCCCCGCCAAATTTTTGGTGGCTACAATCGGAGATTCCTTATTTTCAAACAGAATTCTAAAAACGAAGTTTCAAAACAGCCTTTTTCCCTCGTAAAAAACGATTCAAAACTGGTTTCTTTTCAATAATATCAAACGTTTCACGCATTGTTTCATAATCTCACTAATACGAATTTCTTCCCTCATAAACAGCACAAAACCTGGTTTCTCAAACAACAGATTTTGTGCTATAATATTGTTAGGGACTTTTCTCTTAAACTAAAATGTAACGCAAAGGAGGTTGACGAATGCCAGCGCCAAAACCTATCATGGTAAAAGATTTGCGAACACAGCAAACAAGAGCTTTCAAATCGCAAACAGAAGCAGACAAATTTTATGGTAAAAAATCAGGTTACTTCAAAGACATCAAAACTAAACTAGGTGGTAAGAATCGCCACTATGAAATTATTGAAGTTGTATAAGGAGGTGAAAAATAATGGGTAGACCAAGAAAGTTAATCAATGCCCAAGTTGGCAACCTTACACAAGAGCAACAACACCAACGCCAAAAGGAAGAAGAAAAGTTATATAATTACGAACCTTTAGACTTTTCATATTATCCAGCTGGCTTGTTACAACAAGCTTATCATGAGTGGGAACGTATCTCACACTTTATTGGTGACCTACCAATTTCAGAACTTGACCAACAAGCAATGGTTAGGTATTGTAATTATAGTTACCTATATTCAGAAATGGCTGAACAAGTTGCATATGAAGGACCTTTGACAGAAGACGGAAAGCTAAACCCTAAAGTAACGGCTATGAACTCTTACTCAAAGGAACTAAAAAGCGCAACAAATGACTTAGGTTTAACTATAAATTCAAGATTAAAACTGGTAGCACCAAAAGAAGTAGAGGACGAAAGCAAAGACCCACTAGGTCAATTGCTTAAAATGCGCGCACAAGGTTAACATTTTGTGTTATAATGTATTTACGGAAAACGCCTTCCAGATGATTTGTAGATTAGAATAATATTGGGTAGTATTATTCAGGCGCAACTACGGCAATAGTTGCGGACATGTTAGTAACATGTTAGTAAATAGATGTGAGGGTCTATTTACAAGGAAACGCTCTTAACTCCTTAACCAAGTGAGCAAAACTCTATTAAGTGTTGTGAGGTAGTCCGTATGTGGAAGGTCCGCCAACCACATAGCAACACTTAATCATTTAAGAAGGGTTGCAGTGCGACCAATTGACTTAGACTAGTTATCGCCTTATGGGAATAACTACCTAAGTCTTTTTATTTACACACAGAAACTATTTTTTATGTTATAATGTATATAACGAGATTAAGTTTCAATCATGTTGACTTAGGTAAGTTTGTTATCCCCTTTGGATAAACTCATGACCTAAGTCTTTTTATTTGTGCTATAATAGAAATAAGGAGGTATACATATGACTAATATAGATTATGTTCAAGAATATATTGACTATATACGAATTAACAATATACCAATAGGTAATAAAATCAAGCAAGCAATTAGACGACATGAAAAGGACTTAGAAAAATCAAAAGACCCAGAGTATCCATATTATTACGACCCAAAAGAAACCTATGAACCAGTCGCATTTATTGAAATGTTACCAGACCCAAAAAGTAAAAAGACAAATAAACTAGCTAAGTTTCAGAAGTTTATTGTAGCATTAATCTATGGTTGGCGCAAAAAGAGTAATAAAATGCGCAGATTCAGAAAAGTATATATCAGTTTAGCACGTAAAAACGGTAAATCAATTCTTGTTGCTGGTATTTCATTATATGAGTTTATCTTAGGACAATATCCAAAAGCTTCAAGACAGATTGTAGCTGGCGCAAATACTAAAGAACAAGCTGGAATTGTATTCCGTATGTTAAAATCACAGCTGAAAGCATTGAGAAATTCAAGTGATAGTGTGCGTAGAATTACTAAGGTAAACAAGTATGACATTGAACATTTAGAAGATGAATCAACTGTTAAACCTTTAGCAAGTGACGCAGATAGTTTAGACGGACTAGACGTACTTTGCGGTGTATTAGATGAATACGGAGAAGCAAAAAGCACAGCATTAATTGAGGTATTAGAAAGTTCACAGTCACAACAACCACAAGGTTTAATTTTGATTATTAGTACAACAACTAAAAATCTTAATGGACCAATGCACAGCATAGAATATCCATTTATAACTAAGCTATTAAATGAAGAGGTTGAAGCAGATGCATACCTTGCTTTATGTTGGGAAATGGATAGTATCAGCGAAGTTGACGACCAAGCCAATTGGATAAAATCAAACCCACTGTTTGAGAATACTCAATTGTATGAAACCATGTATGAACATAAGGTTAATTCATTGGCAGAGTATAAAGCAAAAGGTGACATGAGTGGTTGGCTAACTAAAGAAATGAACTTCTGGGTACAAGCTTCACAAGATAGTTTCATGGATAAAGAAAGTTGGGACGCAATCAAAGCAACAAAAGAATATGATATTAGAAAACGTCCTGTATTTATTGGAATGGACTTATCACGAACAAAAGATATAACGGCGGTTAGCTGGATTATACCAATTGCAGAAGAAGAGAAGTTACTCGTAAATACACATGGGTTCATTTCATCAATTGGAGGTATTGAAAAGAAAATTCAAGAGGACAAAATACCATATCGCCAATATGAAAATGAAGGTATCGTTTCAATTAGTAAGTTAGAATCAGGATTGATTGACCATGCGGACATGTGCGACTGGATAGTTGATTTTGTTGAAACATATGATTTGGACCTACAAGGTATTTTCTATGATGGTCACCAAGCTTCACAATCAGTCTTGCGACTAGCGGAAGTTTTCGGTGAACGCTATCTAATTGAAGTACCACAGCGGATACAGTATTTAAACGCTCCTACTAAGTATCTAAGGGACGCAATATACAAAGGTGATATAATACATCAAAACAACCCACTACTCAATACAGCGATATATAATGCGTATATGAAAGAGTTTGCTGACAACATAGCAATTGAAAAGAAAATGAATCGCAACAAGATTGATTCATTGGACGCTTTAATAAATGCAATGAGTGAAGCAATGTATTACGACTTTGGATATTCAAGTTTTGAAAACATGTTAGAGCAAGGTACATTTGGCTTTGGTGTTTAAGTAACACCCACAAGGTAAGGGATATATGATATATTATAGAAGTAGTAGAGATAGTAACAAAAACAGACAGATAGAAAGGAAGATTCAAATGTTATTACAAATTAACAAGGTAGTAAAGGAATTACCAGAAGGAGAACCGTGTCCCGCGTTGGTAGATTATGTAGATGGGATTACACATAGTCAACAATTTACAGACGGTATCAAATGTTTCAAGAAAGATGGTACTCAAATTTTAGTGGTACGAAAAAATCCGTTTGAAATTGAGATTGAAAACCTTGATAATTATGAAGGTTTTAAAGTTTATGCTGTATATCTATTAAATGATGAAGGTAAAACATTACGTAAATTAGCATAAAAAAAGAGTGGCTAAACACCACTCTTTTTTTATATGTTTTGTGTTAAAATAAGGTGTATAGGAGGGTTTAATATGAAAAATCCAGTAATTTATGTAGTGCTATTTTACGTTTTAGGAGTATTAGCACTTGTAACAAGCATGTTTTTTGTTAGTATCGTAGCTGGTTTAGTAGCATTAGGAGTATCATTATTAGTACCAGCAGTAGTATTATACCTAGAATTGAAAGAAGGTGAATAGTTAAATGGGCGTATTTATTGCACCACAGACTAGCGCAGAGAAGAATTTTATTGATTATATTGAAAGTGGAATGGATAACGTAGGATATTTGACAGGTGAACGAGCATTACAAAATTCAGACGTGTT
>UMGL01009370.1_pt1 | contig 42921 bp, 39 predicted proteins | sample 1965261 | NCBI WGS metagenome assembly UMGL01 (sample SAMEA4836071, study PRJEB28245) | human gut metagenome | biome: gut microbiome; material: fecal sample | place: Denmark | collected 2008 | reverse complement strand
AATCCGTATGTCACTGGTTCGAGTCCAGTCAGAGGAGCCAATTTCCTGTTTGCATGCATCTTTGCGAATCCTTATCTGATATTGATTCAAGAGGTTAGCGTGAAAACTCTTCCCGGTGCATTTTGATTTTACCCTCCGCATCGGGAAAAATTGGTGGTCAAATCTGGGGTCAGGTTAGTTCGATGACGGAGTGACCCCCAAATGCCCCTTAACGACTCAAAAATCCGCACCTTAAAACCATCCGCAAAACCCTTCAAAGTTTCTGATTCTCACGGTCTGTACCTTCTTATCAAACCAGGCGGCTCACGTCACTGGTATCTAAAATATCGTATAAACGGCAAAGAATCCCGCATTGCACTGGGTGCCTATCCTGCCGTCTCCCTGTCTGATGCCCGCCAGCAGCGCGAAGGTATCCGTAAGATGCTGGCGCTGAACATCAACCCGGCACAGCAGAGGGCTGCTGAACGCAGAGCCTGCACACCAGAGAAGGTGTTTAAAACAGTGGCGCTGGCATGGCATAAAAACAATAAAAAGTGGTCGCAGAACACCGCTGGCCGTCTACTTGCCAGTATGAACAACCATATCTTTCCTGTAATTGGTCATCTGTCCGTCACGGAGCTTAAACCCCATCATTTCATTGACCTGCTGAAAGGCATTGAGGAAAAGGGCCTGCTGGAAGTCGCGTCCCGCACGCGGCAGCACCTCAGTAACATCATGCGCCATGCGGTCCATCAGGGATTTATCGACACCAACCCGGCAGCAAATCTTGATGGCGTGACGGCTCCCCCCATGAGACACCACTATCCCGCCCTGCCGCTGGAGCGGCTGCCTGAACTGATTGAACACATTGAAGCATATCATCAGGGCCGTGAACTGACCCGGCTTGCTGTCCTGCTGACGCTGCATCTGTTCATTCGCTCCAGTGAGCTGCGCTTTGCACGCTGGTCAGAAATTGATTTCATAAACAGAATTTGGACGATACCCGCCACACGCGAAGCCATTGTGGGTGTGCGTTATTCAGGGCGCGGTGCCAAAATGCGCACTGCTCATATCGTGCCCCTCTCACAGCAGGCTATAGCTATTCTGAAACGGATTAAAGAAATATCCGGGGCTTACGAACTGGTCTTCCCCGGCGACCATAACCCGTACAGGCCGATGTGCGAAAACGCGGTTAATAAAGCACTGCGCCTTATGGGATTCGACACGAAACAGGACATCTGCGGACATGGCTTTCGGGCAATGGCATGCAGTGCCCTGATGGAGTCTGGCTTATGGTCGCAGGATGCAGTGGAACGCCAGATGAGTCACCAGGAGCGCAACACCGTGCGTCTGGCTTACATTCATAAGGCTGAGCATCTGGAAGCCCGCAAGGCGATGATGCAGTGGTGGTCAGATTATATCGATACATGCCGGGTCGCATACGTACCACCTTTTAACACAGGGCGGAATAAAAACAACGAAGCTGCATGAACAATAACAAAAAGCTGTACCAGCATACCCTGGTACGGCTTTATTCATTTCTGATGGCTTGCCAACCCCTCCACCCCGACCCGTCGCTGCCTGTAGAAAGCTGTTACACAATAACAACACGCTTGCGCCGTCAGCCCTGGCGTGCCATTTCATTTGAGAGCAAGGATCATCCCTACTGCCCCAGCGACGAGAACGGCATCAATGAGAAGCTCGAACGTATGCGTCTGGAGTTTCTGGACGAGACGTTTCGCAATCATCGAACCGACGAACAATGCGATGCCGATGGCAAGTCCATATGTGAGGACAGGCTGCGCGAGTGCGCCCGATATACCGAACGTAGCTAGCTTGCCAGCGTAGAGCAGGATTGCGCTTGCCGCCTCTGATCCCAAAAATACGCCTCCACTCATTCCGTACCCGGTAAATACCGGCACGCTGAGCGGCCCGGTGGACAGCACGAATCCTGTCAGAAACCCGACAATCGCCCCGGCAAAACTCATGTGCCAGAGATTCAAGTGGAGGTTCGATCGTCTGATGAGACGGCGCAGCGGGATCATCGCAAGGAAGAAAGCTGCCAGGAATACCTCCACTGTGCCAGGAGAAATCGTAAGTAACGTGTGCGCCCCGAGAACAGCCGCAGGAACTCCCGCCAACGAATAGGCAAACACCGGTCGCCAACGAATCTCATGCCACCAGACAATCACCCGTCCGATGTTGCCGAAAAGGGAGGCGATCGCCATAACAGGCACAGCAATCCGTGGCCCGTACGTGGCGACGAGGACGGGCAGCATGATTAACGACGAGCCAGTGCCGACGACACCGCTGAGTACTCCGGCACCGAGAGCGACGAAGAAGAGAAGTAAGAGTGCAATCATCGGCTTTAGGATCAACCAGGGCCATCGCTCGCAGCCGCAAGAAGCGGCACCAGGATGTCGCTGATCGGCGTTGGAATGCTGTGAACCCGGCCGCGACGCGCAATGACGCCGTTGCGGATATCCCATTCAAGCGGTCGGCCAGCTTCTCGATCCGTGAGGATGGAGGTGCTCATGTCTGCAGGAGCCGCCCGGAACTTATCGAGGATCTCCTGCGGCACTTCGTCTCCGAGTTCAGCGCCCTCTGCACGTGCCACGGCCAGGCATTCCTGCAGATAAGCCAGCGTAAGCCTGGCGATATCAGCACGGCCAAACATGCCTGAGCGGCGGTGCGTGAGTGCCATGAGTCCAGCCACCGCATTCTGCATCAGCTTGCGCCAGGCCAGGGAGCTGAAATTCGCGGCCAGATCTACGGAGCACCACGTGCCTTGCAGCGCTGCGGCCACTACACGGGAAGCTGGTGCGTCTGGCACGCTGAGGCGCGCCTCACCACGCAAGCGTACCGAGCCATCGGACTGCGCTTGCGCAGGGAACCACACGACAGCGGGAACGCTCTGTCCGGGCAGAGAGTACGTAGCGAGCCTGTCCAACTGTTCGACCCCGTTCTGGAGCACGCATACAACCGTCTCCGGGCCAGTCAACGCCCTGAGCCATTCTGCTGCCGCGTCGATTTGTGTGGACTTGACTGCCAGAAAGATAAGATCAACCGTGCGAGTGATTTGTGCCGGATTCGTCTGTACCGGACCGGGTACGGTGATAAAGCGGTCGCCATCTTGCAAGGTCAGGTGATCGCGGGGAGTACGTCCACACAGCAATGGTGTGCGGTCGACTTCGTGTAACGCCGCCGCGACTGTTGTGCCGATGGCACCTGGACCTAAAACAGCAACAACTGTATTGATTTCAGTGTTCATGAATGCGGACTCCTTGCAACAGAATCTAATTACGTGGTGGTTGTGCCCTTCCCAAAGGACATGTAATATATTACATATGAATAAAGAAATTGGTAATAGAATTTCAGAAGGTGAGCAGCGGTTACAGCAATGGCTTGGCAGCATTCACGCCCGAAGCGGCGACCTCGCTGCAAGTGAGGCTAAAGTTGTCGACCTCCTGCTTGTCGATCCTTTATTTGTCGGTACAAGCACGGCAGCACAGGTTGCCACCCGTGCTGGTGTATCACCGCCGACAGTAATACGCGCTGCACGAGCGATCGGGTTCACCGGGTTCACTGAACTTAAGATAGAGATTGCCCGGGCTCGTGGCACTGCCCAATTCTTTGCCCCGCCTGAAGTTCTTACAGCGGATGCGACGCTGGCATCAGTGCTGGAAACATCAATTCGTGCTGGTGTAGACGCACTGACTGCGCTCAGCGGTGCTATCGAAATCTCCGCCCTTGATGAGGCGGTCGATTTAATCCAGAGCGCACGCCAGGTATTTGCATTTGGTGCTGGTCCCTCTGCGACGGTTGCCGCTGATGCGGTCTTTCGTTTGCGGACGGCGGGTGTGATAACCGTCAGTATCCAGGATTATTTATCAGCGATGATTGCTGCTCGTCTACTCGGTCCAGGCGACGTCATCATCGTCGTCAGTTCAACAGGGCGCACATCATCCACACTCTCCATCGCTGATGCAGCATCCTCGGCAGGAGCATCGCTTATTGCAATAACTAACCAGTACGATACCCCACTGGCGACACTCGCCAACGTTTCGCTCGTTGTTGGCGGAATGCCACTCCCGGCACAGATGGCCGCTGCCGGGAGTCGACTGGCCCAGCTCGTCGTTATTGATACGCTGGTCGCTGCTCTCACTCTGCGGGATAAAGAACAAAGTCGCCGGGCTGAACGGGCGGGTATTGATTTGCCCGATATGTCCTGATGCAGTTCAGCACGGTAGCAATGATTCTTACTGCTGCGGTAGCCCATGCAGTATGGAATATAGCCTCAAAATACAAGAGGGAAGACACTCTTGTGTTCGTCTGGGCGTACAGCTGTGCCTCAGCATTGCTGTGGGTCCCGTTCAGCCTCATTCTGATAGTTGAGGGACAACAGGAGCTCGACTGGAGACTCGCTGTCGGCGCAGTTATCTCGTCTGCACTTCATATCGCTTATTCTCTAATCTTGCAGGCTGGCTACGAGCGCGCCGAACTGGGTGTTGTTTATCCGATTGCCCGAGGAAGTGGACCAGTTCTGACGATACTGTTTGCAACCCTTCTCATGGGAGAACGGCTTTCACCAGGCGCTTTACTCGGCGCCTTTATCGTTATCGCTGGTATTTTCGTTGTCACCGGCAATCCGTTCAGGAGCGGAAGCCGGCCGCTACAGGGAATGCTTTGGGGGGCAGCGACAGGCACCGCCATCGCTGGCTATACACTCTGGGACGGTTATTCGGTAATCTCTCTGCACCTGGATCCAGTGAGCTACTACGCCAGCACACTCCTGCTACAGAGTCTGATTCTTACCCCTGGTGCGATGCGGCGACGAAATCGCATTCCAACTGCTGTACGTGTGGATATCATCCCAATCCTTATCATTGCTGTATGCTCTCCCCTTGCCTACATCCTTGTACTGACAGCCATGCAGAGCATGCCACTGGCACTCGTCGCTCCTCTCAGGGAAACATCCATTATTGTCGGCTCTCTTCTTTCGTACTGGCTGTTTCGTGAAAATCATCTGGCACGCCAGATTGCCGGTGCAGTGGTGGTGCTGACCGGCATCGCAATAATTAGCCTTTGATCGCTTCGTTGGATGCCAATCGTCGTCTCATTGTCAGCGTGGATCGTTCGTCGATATACTCTGTTTATGGTACAGGTATCAAGTCCGCTTCCTCTGTCTGTGGCTGTTAGCGCCATTGAGATAAGACTGTATAAACCGCCATCAGTTCTGGTACTGGCATCCCGTACCACCATTATTTAAATGTTCGGACACACGCTGTTATTTGAAGGTTAATCCCTAGTCGAATGATTATCCATGTGAGTGCTTTTCCAGCCATGCCTGATGGGATATGGCTGGCATAGATAGTTCAGTTTTCATCACCAGTTTGATCGCAAAGCTATGCCACATAGCACTATTGGCTTTATAATCATTAACGGTAAAAGTGGTATTGAATAGTGATACTCCGGTGCAACACATTCAACATGTAGCCTGATTCTGATAACCGCTTTCGTTAGAAATGGCTTACTCCATAGCGAGAGTTCGTGATGCTCAAAACAGAAGATCTCAACACTATGATATCAATTGATGAGATTCACTTTGCTGACTGGCAAATCTGGCCACAGCTAAGGATTCTGTTACATCGGGGTAAGCCAGTAAGAATTTCTGCCAGAGCTTTTGATGTTCTGGTTGTTCTGGTGAGTGCCAGAGGTAAAGCGGTAAATAAAGAATCTTTACTTACGCAAGTGTGGGGAAATGAAATCGTCGAAGAAAATAATCTTCAGGCACAAATTTCAGCTATACGCCGCATACTGGGACATGACCGCCATCTACTGGTTACTGAATTTGGTTGTGGTTATCGCTTTAATATCAACAATTCGCCAACTGAACCGCTCTCTAAATCAAAAATACCTGAGCCCGCTATTACCCCTTTTCTAGCGTCGATTCTGGGGCGTGATAAAGCTGTGCAGGAATTATGCGCCTTATTGGATCAATACCGTCTGGTGACGATTACAGGCTCAGGGGGCGTGGGTAAGACTCGTCTGGCATGGGAAGTCGTCAGTCTTACACACACGCATTTTCCTGATGGAATATGTGTGGCTGAACTGGCTCATATCACCGAAGCATCCAGCTTGCTATCCGTTATTTCACAAGCGCTCCATCTTCCATTAGCTGCCATTCATAATGATGCCGATTTACGGCAACAGCTTGCACGGCGTCGATGTTTACTGCTGATTGATAACTGTGAACATGTAATTAATGAACTTGAACCAGTGATTACGTTGCTCCTGCACCTGGCTCCCCATATCAAACTGTTGTTGACCAGCCAGGTAGCGTTGCAGGTTGCCGGCGAGCAACAATATCTACTACCACCATTACAAGTTCCTGAGAGCGAAGAGGCTGATACCCACGAGTTACTAACTTTTTCCAGTGTCCGCCTCTTTATCGAACGCGGGCAGGCCAATCGACATAATTACCATCCATCAGCCAGCGAACTGTCTTTGATTGGCGAGTTATGCCGTCATCTTGACGGTCTGCCGCTGGCGATTGAACTTGCGGCCTCCCGTCTGCCAGTCATGAGTGTCAAAGAGATCTATAGCCGACTGGAAGACCGTTTCCAGCTATTGAGCAATACGCACAGATCTCTGGAGCCCAGACATCAGAAAATACTGACCGCGCTGGAGTGGACTTATCAGTTGCTCAACACACGTGAACAACGATTATTTTGCTCTCTGGGGATCTATACCGATATGTTCAGTGTGAAATCAGTAAGCGACCTTCTGCTGATTAAAGACAAGCATCGCTGGCAGGTTGTTGACGATCTGCAAAGATTGCTGTCTTTATCCCTGATTCAGGTCAGTACTCAGGTACCAGAGACCCGTTTCCGCCTGCTGGAAACCATGCGCCAGTTCGCATGCGATAAACTCAGGCAACAGGGTGAATATACTGTTCTTGAGGCCCGTTTTGCCAACTATTATAAAGTTCTGGTAAAAGAGGCACAAGATGATTGGTTTATGCTGCCAACAGGACAATGGCGTGAACGTTATAGCCATATACTTAATGATTTGCGGAGTGTATTACAGCAAACGTTGATTGAGAGAGCTGATCCCTCTAAAGGGCTTGAGATCTTACAAGCTATGACCCCTTTTTGGATTGAATATTCACTATACGATGAATGTCAGCGCCATATTTATCCTCTGCTTTATGAAAATACTTCGCAGGTAGTATTAACGCTACGCCAGAGAATGAATCTCAGCGCTGTAGCAGGTAAGGCGTCAACCTGGGCAAAAGGCCCTACGCCTGAAACACATTCAGCCTGGAAAACCGCGCTGACAATTGCAGAAAAGCTCGACGACAAAGAAATACGTTTACAGGCACATTACGGATTATGGTTGTATTATCTGCGTACTGGCGAGTTGGATAAAGCGCTTGAGCATGCGCAATCTATGTGCGAGCTAGCACGGTCCATTACCGACGAGGAGGCGATGGCAACCGGGCTGCGTATTCTCGGTGTATCCCTGCATTTTTTGGGCCGTCATGATGTCGGGCGTGATTATCTCCAACAATCTCTTGATTGGTATGAACATGGTGAATTAAGCCACTCTTTCCGTTTTGGTCTTGATCAAGAGAGCGCCGGTCAGGCCTTTCTGTCTCGTTTACTCTGGTTACAGGGTGAGTATAAGGCCGCGAAACAGATGGCATGGCGCGGTGTTAAAAAAGCCGCTCGTTTGCAGCATGTCTGTTCTCTTTGCTGTGCACTGGCTGAAGGCGCTTGTATGACAGCAGCACTGGATCGTAATCCGCGTTGGGTTATAAAGGCCGCAAACTGGCTTATTCATCTGGCAAAAAGGCATGATTTATATTTCTGGAAGACATACGGCGAGCTGTTTCTTGTTTGGGCTAAACAGTTCAGTCATACCGATGTTAGTCAAACCACACTATTTAGCTCGTTGCGGGCGATGGGATTAGACTGGCAATATTCCCCCTTGTTGTCAGAAATTGATACCGGGGTATCACTGAGAGCCACCCGCCAGGATCATGAAAACTGGTGCACGCCTGAGCTGATGCGTCTTTCTGCCACTCAATTACCTCCTCAGAAGCAACGCCTGCTGTTGGAGCAGGCCCTGGACAAAGCGCGCCAGCAACAGGCTTATGGCTGGGCCCTCCGTATTGCTTATTCATTGGCGACATTGCAGGCTGAAGCCGGGGAAAAATGGGCTGCTAAACAATTGATACAGGACGCTTTAAATGATGTTGATGACTCAGACAATGCGACGGATGTAAGAAGTGCTATTGCGTTATGTGCCCGAATAGGGGCCTGAATATTTACGTCTTACGGCTATCAACATCCCCATGATCACGAGTCCGCCCCCTGCTGAAGAAATCAGCGCCCAGCTATGAGTTGTCTCCCATAACCAGGTGGCAGTCAGTGAGCCACATGCTCCGCCAATAAACATAACGCACATAAATAATGTATTAAGACGGTTTCTGGCATCCGGACGCAAAGAATAAATCGTGTGCTGATTAGCTATCAGTACACATTGCTCACCCGCATCCAGTAGTAGAATGCCCACCACCATACCCACAATACTGTTCCATCTCCAAAAAACAGTCCAGGCTAGCAGCATGAGTATCACACCAAAAACAACCATTCGGAATGGTCCCTGACGATCGCTGAAACTTCCCGCCAGAGGCGCACACAGAATACCGATTAACCCCAAAGCAGCCAGGGTGCCGGTTATCCCTGCACCGTAATCGTAGCGATGAGCTAACCAGAAAGGGAGCACGGTCCACAGCACGCTGAAGGAGGCAAACAGCATTGCTTGTGTAAGAGTTGCACCACGCACCTGCGGCTCGCTTTTCCACAGCTGTCCTAATGAACGTAATACCGCCAGATAGTTAAACTTTGGCGTTGGCAACGACTGAGCAGGCAAAATGCGCAAGATGAAAAATATAGCCAGCAATGTCATGATCGCGCCGGACAAAAAGACACCGCGCCAGCCGAAATACTGACCAATAAGGCCTCCGATAGCCCGGCCAGCAAGGATACCTGCCAGGACACCGCTCATCACCGTACCCACGGTTTTACCTCGTGCAGAAGTTCTGGAGAGCGAGGCGGCAAGCGGCACTATCTGTTGGGCTACTGTTGCAGCCATCCCGGTAAGGAAGGAGAAGAACACCAACACTGTCGCCGTTGGCGATAACATCATGCCGATCAGTGCCAGGAAAAGCACCTGCGCTTGACGCAGGATAAGCCGCTGACGTTCAATATAATCGCCCAGTGGGATCAGAAAGAATAAGCCCACCGCATAGCCTAACTGGGTGCCCATGGGGATCAAAGAAACAGCCCCCCATTCATTGGGAAAGGATCCGGCAATTAAATTCAGGACAGATTGATTAAAATAAATATTAGCTACAACAATACAGCAAATAATCGCCAGCATAAGAATCCTGGCAGAAGAAAGCTCATGATTGTCCGTTCGCATTGACCACTCCTGGCTCTAAATTCAATATCGTCTGGAGTATAAGCAGACGGAAATCCCAACTCTTTGACCGCTTTTTTCAGACGTCTGAATTCTGATGCACAAGCTCCTGAAAAAGAGATTTGTTACTAATACTGCTCATGTTATTAACTGTGCTTAACTTGAGGAGCAGCAAATGGATTTAAAACTGACTGGAAAAGTGGCTCTGGTAACCGGAGCCCGAACCGGAATTGGTTTCAGCATTTGTGAAGAACTGGCCATGAATGGTGTGCATTTAGTCATGGTGGCCAGACGAGAACCTGAGCTGATTCTGGCTGCGAAAAAAATTTCAGAGAAATACGGTGTTTCGGTGCTGCCTGTTGCCGGGGATGTGACTGATCCCAAACTACCTTCTTTAGTGGTTGAACAAGCGGAAAAGGTTTTTCAGCGTATTGATTTACTGGTTAACAATGCCGGAAGAGCCCATGCGGGCACGCTGTTAACCACTTCGGAAGAAGACTGGCAGATAATGACTGAGACCAAATTATCCGCCATGCGACGTTTTTGTAAGGTAATCATCCCCGGGATGCAGAGACGAAACTGGGGGCGTATTGTCAATATCTCATCCATTGGCGGTATCTACCCTAATCCGCAACTTACCGTCTCACACGCACTGAGCGCCGCTATCAACAACCTGACCCGTAGTTTAGCACTTAGCGTGGCTCCGGATGGCATTCTGGTCAATGCGATCGGAGTGGGTGCTGTCGCGACGGATAACTGGGCGCAGAACATGCTACCGAATGTTCGCAATCGTCGTCCTGAACTGGTTGACAGAACAGACGAAGAGGTAATGACATTACTGGGTAAAGAGAAAACGCCTGTGGGCCGCTTTGGACTTCCTGAAGATATTGCTGCAATTGCTGCGTTCCTACTTTCTGGGAGGAATCAGTTTGTTACTGGACAGACAATTGAAGCATCAGGCGGAGCAGACAGATTTATGTAATGTCTTCCATTCAACTTAAATAATGTTTGAGGATTGAATTAGTTTAACCTGATATTTGTTCTTCTTTTCAATCACTGCGAAATATGAGGCCGGACATGGGGGACTGAAACGCTAAGAAGCCCCCGCGTTAATATAATCCAAATATTATAACGCAATAGATCCCGCACCATGAAATTTATTTCACCGGAAAATTCATGGTGTTTTTTTTAAAAAATAGAAATAGAGGCAAACCACTATGTCAAAAAAACAAACACTATCAAATACAAACTATAGTTCGCCTGACTGGCTGACTATCCGTGAAGCAGTCGAAGTGATAAATAAAAAAGGACTGAAAATAAAAAAAAAGTGACATTTACAGGCATGCATTACATGGCAGCATTCATCTTTCTATTTACTTTCAGTCTCCAATTACATTACGAAAAATACAGAGGTCGGGCTACAAAGTAAGGTTCAGACCATCTGATATGTCATCAATAAATCGTTTATGCCTTCTTGACAAAAAAGCGTTTATTGAAGGACATAATTTTATTGTTAGCACTACTGGCAAATATATCATTCCCACAGAGAGAGTTATTGACACTCTATTGATTGGATATGAATATGTTCTAGTACAAAAATTACTTGCCCAATCTCTTAAAATACCATTACCTGTAACAGGAGCTATTGATTTTAATCATGGCATAACAGTTAGCTTACAAGGAGAACCATTTCAACTATTCGATAAAATGACATGGGAAGAAAGAATAATACAAAAAATTATGCAACTCCCTAAAAACATCTCACCAGATGTACATGAAGAGATATTCTCAAAGAAGATAAATAACTACCTGAGGAAAGAGTATTTCCCGGCTCATATTTTACCTCGGGATGCCTGGTTTGTTATTCGACATGCTGAACTTGATAAAGTCATTGACATCATAACCAATAGCAGAGTGCCCCCATTATCTGCAACGCGAATATCAACACCACTATCTCGTTTTTTCTGGCTGGCCTGTAAAAACAATGAAGTCATCCGTCCATTAATTAGTAAACCGTACAAACTACTATCTATTTTCGAACAATGGGCATCTGACGAAGGCATTACCGACAGACTCAGTGGTGATACGTTAAAAACTGCACTCGTACGCGGTTCCCCCACATCAATGTCGGATTGACGCAAGTGAATTTTACCAAACCCAAATGTCCGTATTAAGGACTCTAAAATCAGTAATACGGACATAATTAGTTTTTTTGACTCTTTTTTCCTTGTCACCTCAAGGGATATTATATTTCTGCATTACGGGTATAAATACATATCATCAATTACCAAGCATTAGAAATGTAAAAACAAAACAGTACTTAAATGCTCACAACCCCACACATACATAAAAGCCACTCCTTATTCAAGGAGGATTTAGCCGACCTGCATAGGTTCGATCGAATCCAAAATGCGCAAAATAGATTAACCTTAATTTATCCAGCCATTAAATACACACATGGGTTTGTAATTATATTCCAATTAATGCATCCAAAATTTACTCACCAATACATTACACATGCAAAAACACGAAAACATACATTGCACAGAAAGACTTAGATTCATTTACAATGAAATAAATGAGTGATTTCATTTCGTTCAACAAATCTATAACTGAGGTACTAAGGCCATGATTATTAGATGAACCCGTCCATAACCCAGATAATTACTAAAGATTTAAAAACTCATCCTTATGATACGAGTAATTACCTTGCTCCCTAGAAGACTTACTTTTAATATTTACGGCATTTTTTCTACACCGGTGCGGTGGGACATTATACCTTTTCCGAAATGCCCTGGTTAATGATTGCTGAGAGTCAAAGCCAAATCGCATCGCGATGTTTATCAAAGGTTCATTTGTTGTGATAACAGCCTCTAAAATAAGACATAATTTTTTCTCTCTGATAAAACCTCCCAGGTTCTGCCCTGTTTCAGAAAAAAACAGTCTCTGCAAATGCCATTTTGAATATCCGGACCTGATAGCCACATCATCAATTTTTAGTGGCATCTCTATATTTTTGTTTATCCAGATAATTAAGTCATTTACAAAATCTTTTCTGTTTTTCATAACCGAAACCTTAGAATTACTCTACCAGAAATAAATTTTCATCAGGCATATAGATCAAGAGCTGACAATCCCTAAGTTCTGCATAAATCCTCAATAGAAACCATACTTTTTATTATGGTGTGATGGATATACTCGCAGACAATCCAGCCACCAATTCAACTCCCTCCGGCAATCTGTCAATATGAATCCGAACCGGGATACGCTGCGCGAGCCGCACCCAGCTAAAGGTTGGCTCGACATTAGGCAGGCCAAGCCCCCCGGTCTCGTCATTGTTATCATCTATTCCGCGTCCGATACTCTCAACATGACCCGTGATCACTGGCTTAAATCCCATCAGCGTAATGTGTGCAGTATTTCCCGTGCGGATATGTTGCAACTTAGTCTCTTCAAAATAGCCAACCACCCAAAAACTATTGGCATCAATGATGGAAACTTTAGTTTCTCCCGCTGTGGCATAGTCACCAGGGCGAAGCCGCAAATGTGTGACATAGCCCGTAACCGGAGACCGAACAATAGCATGCGATAAGTTAAGCTCTGCAAGGTCCAGCGCAGCCAGTGCACCGTGGTAATTAGCCGCAGCGACGCTGGCTGCACTGGCTGTTTGTTGTAAATCCTCGCTGGAAATCACCCCTTTAATCTGAGAGCGTCGCCTCGCCGCATCCTGGCGCATCAGCATTTCATGACGTTTCGCCTCAACATCTGCCTGTGCGCTGTCCACTGCCAACCTCAACCAGTGCGGGTCGATGGAATAGAGCACATCGCCCCGATTAACCCACTGATTATCGCGGACGGACACATTCAGCAACGGTCCGGAGACATTCGGCGCAATCTGTACCACATCCGCACGAACCCGACCATCGCGGGTCCAAGGGGTTTGCGCATAATGTTTCCAGAGAATAAAAGCCAAAAGCGTAGCCACCGCCACAGCGCTGAACGTCAGCACGTAGCGGCCCAGTAGAGAAAGTAACGATTTCATTTAAAAAATCCCAGTTCGGTCAGCCCCTGCAACAGCAGGTAAAAAGTAATAATGAAGACGGAAAAATCGATCATCGGTCTAAAGGGCAAGCGGCGGTAACCCTTGCTGAAAGAGAAAAGATGTACGAGAAATAGTGTACAGGTCAGTGCAACGAGGGCAATTACCAGCAGACCGGGTACAAAAACGCCCTCAATATTGAAATCATTGATCATTAGCAGGCTCCATTTTCTGAACGCTTAATGCGCAGTAAAGATCAACCAGTTGATCAACATAATGCCGCGATAGTTCATCTGTTACGCTCAAGCTGCGCTCAGTCAGACTGGCGATCCGTTGAAGTAAGGTGTCAATATCTGTCGAGTGTGTAAGAAGAGTGAGCACTTCTTTTATTTCTTTGTTCGCATGCGCATCACATCGGCGTAATCGCATAACACACAGCCCTATACGCATGGCGTACAACAAATGATGTGCCCGTTCCGGTGACTGTCCACTGCGCTGCAATCGCGGCAGTATCAACGCTGCCCGATCGATCATAAGGTTGGTCCAGAGGGTTTCGTCTGTATTCAGCTTACCTTCCACGCTGCGGTTAATATCTCGCTGGCATAATTGAAGCAGCCGTTTTATCGCCGAATCAGCCTGCACAGTTTGCAGTAGGCTCATGCCGAGCACTGCAAAACCAGTAGCAGAAAATAGTGCGATAGAGGTATTCACCGCCACGGCAAAATCCCCGCTGTAGTGGGCACCCAGCTCGCACAAAATAGGCAGCGTCAGTGTGATCCCCATAGCCATAAACGTGGTAGGCGGTCTGGCCTGGAGCGATCCGGCCAGCAGATATACCGGAGCTAAAACCGTTACCAGCACGATAAAATCACTGACTTGTGGTAGTAGAACGAAGCTGTAGATCAGGCTTATCACAACGCCCCAGAAGGAGCCGATAATGTACTTAACAATATGCGGGGCAGGCGTATCGAAGCTGCCAAACAATGTGCAACAAACGCCAAGGATAGAAACCGCCGTACCACCATCAGGCCATGCCGAGAAAATCCACACCAGACAGCCGCTCATAATGATGGCGAAAGCGCCCAGTGCGGTGCGGGCAGCAGTAAGAGGATCGCGGTGGAATACATATCCTTTCACGGTATTCTTTTCCGAGTGCGCAGGCGTCTGTTTCGCGTGATGAATGGCATCCGAAAGACGATAGCACTGCTGCACAAGGACAATGGCCTCTAACAGGTAGCGCATAAAACTTACACGCAGCGCTTCTTCAAACGTCAGCTCATACACTGAATAGCGCTGTAGTAATTTTTCACTCCTTTTTTTGAGCGCTTCACCCTCGCTTTTGAATTTTCCTTCATCTTTGCAGGCCAGCCAGACCTCAACATCACCCAGCAGAATTTGCACATCTACAGGTATCGTCGCTATCAGAGCTAAACGGTCGCGTAACTCACAGTTAACAATGACTAATCGCGCAAGCCGATCATGAAGCCTTTTTCTCGCTTGCCGGACCGGTACAGAGTACGCAAAATCATAAGGGATATGATGGCTGATACCCTGCAGGAACTGTAATGCCAGTGCCATATGCAGCGGCCCGGAAACAGCGTCGGGTTTGCCTGCTAAAGTATCTGCGACACGCTGTCGCGCCGAGAGCAGCGTCTGCGACAATTTACTGTTGAACTGGCCCGTTATGCGCGCGGGCAATACATAGCGATGAATAAGTGCCGCGCAGAAGATACCGATCATGATTTCCTGTACCCGAACAATAGCGATGTTAAAAATCGCACCAGGATCGGATACCGCAGGGAAGCCAATCAGACTCGCAGTGTAACCAGCCAGGACAAAACCATAGGCGCGGGGCGTGCGTTCCAGCAAGGATAAATAGAGGCAGAAGGTGATCCACCCCGTCAGTATCACACTGAAAAATAAAGGCATATTCACAAAAGCAGGTACAATTAATACCGTTATGCCCGCTCCGACTACCGTTCCCACCAGACGATACAGACTTCTGCTCAGCGACGCTCCGACGGAGGTTTGGGAAACAATATACACGGTGATAATTGCCCAGGAAGGCCGCTCCAGGCCAATTGACAGTGCAATGTAGTATGCGAGCATCGCTGCGGCAAAACTCTTCGCGGAATAGAGCAGAGCGTTCGCATCATTCAGTAGTGAAGGAGAAGCCATACCGCGAAGACGTTGGCATATCGTGTGTAAAAAATGAAAGTAACTCGCGTTAATTTTTTTCATGCCGGAAATTATTACCGGCTTGCATATCCACTTAAATACTCTATTCTGTCAAAAAATACCTAAATGTTGCCAATCTATGTTACCCCCACTCGCCAATACGCTATTTGATCCGGATGCCACCCCCTGCCCCGCAGTCGCGCGTCATTTGGATTTTGTCGATTACGCAGCCGAAGTGCCTGTGCATACGCACCGCAAAGGGCAATTGATTATTGCCCTCTATGGGGCGGTCATTTGTCGCGCCGAAAATGATATCTGGATCGTGCCGCCTGATTGTGCCGTCTGGATCCCTGGGGGAGTGCCGCACAGCGCCAAAGCTACCTGGAATGCGCATCTCAACTATCTTTTTATCGAGCCTGGAGCTGTCGCGCTGCCGGAGCGATGCTGTACTCTGGCAATTTCCAGTCTGATTAAAGAACTTGTTGCCCGTTTAACCCGCGAGGGCGTCGAATATCCACCGGAAAGCCATCCCGCCAGACTGACCAGAGTAACACTCGATGAATTAGCCACCATGCCTCAGCAGAAACTGAGCCTCCCTGTGTCGTCGCATCCTAAAATCCGCGCCATGGCCGATGCTCTGGTCAGTCAACCTGATGACCGAAGCACATTCAAAGCATGGGCAAAAAGACTGGCGCTTAGCGAGCGTTCTCTCGCGCGTTTAATGCTGCGCGAAACCGGGTTGACGTTCGGACGCTGGCGTCAGCAACTGCAACTGATAATTGCTCTCCGGGAACTGGCTAGCGGCGTTTCGGTTCAGAATGTTGCAGCTAATCTGGGGTATGAATCGGTTAATGCGTTTATCACCATGTTCAAAAAAACCATGGGCAGTACACCCGCACACTATTTTGCCGAACGGAAAACAAGCGCACACTTAACCGATATTTAGCGACATCAGGTTTTCCAAGAAACCAGAGGTGAGTCATAGAGCTGCCATATCCGTCTCCCTGTGCGGGGGATCACACTACAGAATCTTTATCGCATGGAACCTCCAGCCAGGACTATATTGCCTCAGCCGCCTTAACGATAACAAGAATCAAAGGACGGTATTATATCTGTTGGATCGGTCTATACATGATCGGGAAGCACAATCAATTCAGCATTGTGTTAAGGAAGTAGTTGAGCATATATGTTTCGACCACACAGAATACTTCTATGGCGATGCTTCATAGCGCATTACCGCCAGAGTGGTAACGCCTCCCTGACTGAAATTCACAATGAATGTATTTAACCGCATCTTTTTATTGTCCTCATTATCACGCTAAGCCATGACACCATTGCAGCAGCGAAACGCTGAAAACTACACAGCAGCACAACTATCCTTCTCCACATCCTTATACAACTAATAACGTATTATTTATTCACTAAAAAACCGTACTAAGGATCTTCCCATCAGTAATAAGGTGCTATCGGCTTTTCCTAAGCTTACTGCTGTGTTCTTTTATTTTCTCTGGACATGCACCAGTCATTCCACAATAGGAGAATACAATGACATCACATCAGTTATTACGTTTAAAACAGGTCGAAGAAAAAACCGGTTTGAAACGCTCTCAAATTTACTTGTATATGAAAAATGGTTCGTTCCCACGTTCAATAAAAATTGGCCCGGCCAGTGTGGCCTGGCTCGAATCGGAAATTGATGAATGGATCAACCTTAAGTTAGCCGGACGTTAGATCAGTTAAAAATGTCCGTATATTTGCTCAACTTTTCCATATAGATTGAGGAGATAACAGAATGATTCCATTAATTAATTACACCATCTTAACTGATGCATTGCACGCTCTGAAAGAAGGCAATATTCGTCACTGTGAATCCCTCGGATTTACTTTCGACGAAATGAATGCTCTTAATCAGTTATCACTCGATGAACTGTTTACGGTCAGCCGGGCGGCAGCTCCCTTTGTTTCGGTCAGTGTCCGCCATGATGTTCTGCATCATTTACTGGCGCAGGCCCGCCAGGAATACCACCATCAACAGGAGATTAACCGTGCTATCCGCCTGGGTGGCTCTATCTCGTTGCTCAACCACTATTTTGGCCTGACATCAAATGAAGTCTGCCTTCGCCGACGGTTGCTGGGTGTAAGCGTGCCGTATGGCCGAACGCCTGAACCGGATGAAGAGACGGATGCGGCTATCTGGCTGCAATGGCAGAAGTGCCGGGTGGAAAACCTTGAATCCCCCAACGCGCTGATAGCCATGATGCAGGTAACTGAAGTCCTACTACCAAGATTTCAGGGGCTGTCACTCACCATGGTATGGAGGCGTATCACGCTTTGTCAAAAGGGAGTTGCCGCTGACAGGAGGACGTCACATGCCGGATGAGATCGACCGCGATCAGGAATTTAATGAACAGCGACTGGATGAGATGATTGAACAGAGTCGTTTCAAACCAGGGCCAGCGCCATCATTATTCCACTGTCGTTTATGTGGTAAACCCATTCCAGAAAAGCGACGGCAAGCACTGCCGGGTGTAACCACCTGTACGGAATGTCAGGAAAAACTTGAACGCCTCAACCGCTGACAGGGTAACAAAGACGTGTGGAGATATTATATCCCTGCACGTCTTTATTATTCCCGGTGAATATTAATACAGCTCTGGCGTGTTTTTCCTTCCCCATTTTTCTCGCTGCATCTTAAATGCTCCGTTTATTTTTCTCTCTTCTTTTTGTTTTGAGTTTCTCATTCATATCCCGCGCCAGATATCCGAATCTGAAAGCGCCATTACCGCATGGTTGCCCTGATGGACGTTAATTCGCCCGGGCCGGGTATTGCTCTTTAACAGAATGGTTCGGGCTGTCACGTAACCAGAATTCAGGGTGCCGCTGAATGTTCTCGCTGACCCGTTAAAACCGGAATGCAGAACCGGGATGTGATTGGTTTATTTCATTTACTGTTTTTTGAACAAAGGAAATTCCATGAGAAAACCCGTTTATCACGTATTTGTCACCCAGGAAAGTCAGCCCAATGCACAGGGTGAAAAAAACACGTACTGGACAAAGGTTGGCGTGGCCTTCGCGCATAACGGCAAGCCCGGTCTGAATATCGTGCTGATACCCGGTATTGCGGTTTCCGGCAGGCTGGTGCTGCTCGAACCGAGAGAAGAAAGTGACATTTCACAGGATGCCGCTGCCGCTTAATCCATTTTCTCTTCTTCTCCACCGGCGGCGTACTTTTCTATAAGCCGCCTGTCTCTCTGTTACGAGGCCAGCATGCTTTCCACCACTGCCTTTCTGGCACTGGCGGTGCAGTGCGCCGCCAGTATTCCCTCGTCCACATCGCTTGATGTCGCACGGGTCGAATCTGGTTTTCATCCTTACGCCATTGCTGAAATCCTGCCAGACAGCCGGGGCGTGATTTCACATTTCCCCACGAGCCTGCCGGAGGCGATCCGCCTCACCAGACAGCTGGCGACACAGGAGCGACGCTATTCGGTCGGCCTGATGCAAATCACCAGCACCAATTTCCGCCATTACGGCGTCACGGCCAGCGACCTGCTTAACCCTTGCAACAATCTGTCGGTATTTGAGCGCATTCTCGCCGACTGTTACCGGCGCGGTGGCACCCTGAAACGCGCACTCAGTTGTTACTACTCCGGCAACTTTGAAACCGGCCAGCGACCGGAATCCGCCTTTAACCAGACCAGCTACGTGCAGCGCATCGGCTATGCCGTGCCGTCCACGCGGGAAGACCGGCAGAACGTCCCTGACCGGAACGAGCCGACGCCGGTTCATTATCCCGCCATTGTGCTGCGCGGCGAGCCTGCCGCTGCACCAGTTCTGACTGGTCTGCACTATCCCGACGCCGTCATTCGCGGCGCGGTTCCCGTTATCCCTGATGAGGAGAAATGATCATGCGTAAACGCCGTTACTCCGCTGTTGCTTCCGTCCTGCTGTCTGCCCCGGCGCTGGCGGCCGACAGTGGTTTTAACAAGGCCAGTGAGACACTGAGCAATACTTCGACCGGCCTGCTGGGACTGGCCGCCGTCACCATCACGCTGGCGACCATGTGGGTGGGCTACAAGGTGCTGTTCGACGGCAAAAGCCTGCACGACATGCGTAACGTCATCATCGGCGCGATCCTGATTGTCGGCGCATCCGGCTTCGGTGCCTACTGGGCGTCATAAGAGAGGCAACGATGGCTACGCTGAATAAAGCACTTACGCGGCCTGCCGCCATTATGGGTATTCCTCTGGTGCCGTTCGTTCTCGTCAGCGGGGCCATCGTCCTGCTGGCGGTCTATGTCAGCTATTACCTGGCGCTTCTGCTGATCCCGGCCTGGGCGGAAATGAAAAATAAAACCCGAAAGGACATTCATTATTTCAGTCTGCTCTGGCTGGCGTTTAAAACCCGTGGACGAATTTTCACCAATATCCATTTTGGCGCGAATGCCCTTCTGGCGAATCAGTACGATAATATTGATGTCTCGGAGTTTATTCAGAAAATGAAATTAAACGAGCGTATTACGCTGGATAAATATATTCCGTATTCCTCCCATATGCACCCTTACGTCATCAGAAACCGTCACCGTGATTTTGTTGCCACCTGGGAGCTGGGCGGTACCGTCTTTGAATGTGAAGACGAACATCACCTGACCCTGATGGCTACGCACCTGAATAACGTTATTCGTTCGTATGAGGGTCTGCCGGTAACATTCTATATTCACCGGCTCCGTGAAAAATACCATGATGCTTTTGAAGCCTGTTCGGGTATTCCCTTTTCCGATGAGGTAACACGTCGGTATTACGAGTCGGTAAAAGAAAAACCGTTCTGGCGGCACCGGCTGTTTTTCACCGTCTGCTACGCGCCGTTCTCTCAGATTGAGAAGAAAACCATGAAAGCGCAGTCGCACGGTAAACACCAGGCAGCACTGGATGACGCACTCAAAATCATGCTGGAATACCGTGAAGCACTGGAATCCTCATTATCCCGTTATACGGCAACGCCGCTGGGGATATATGAAGAAAACGGGCGGGTGTATTCCTCGCAACTGGCGTTCTTCCACCGCCTGATCACCGGACAGTGGCAGAAAGTGGCCGTAACGCGCTCGCCGTTTTATGAAACATTAAGCACGCCGGACGTGTTTTTCACCACCGACACCGGTGAATGCCAGACGGTCAGCGGTTCCCGCTTCTTCCGCAGCATGGAGATTAAGGATTATCCCCCGGAAACCCATACCGGTATGCTGGACGCACTGTTGTACGCCGAAAGCGAGTATGTTCTGACGCAGTCCTTTACCTGTATGGCACGGGATGAGGCGCAGAATCATATCCGGCTGGCGGAAAAACGGCTTAACTCCACGGACGACGACGCGACTTCCCAGCGCGAAGAGCTGATTGTCCTGCGCGACCTGCTCCAGTCCGGACATGTGTCGTGCGGTAAATTCCACTTTTCCCTGCTGATCTCCTCAGACAGTGCCGGACAGGTGGTGAAGGACACCAACGTTCTGGCCCAGCCCTTCGCCGATCTGGGTATTATGACGACGCTCTCCACCCTGTCACTGCCCGCCGCATATCTGGCACAACTGCCGGGCGTCTATACGCTGCGTCCCCGACTGGTGGCCGTCAGCAGCCAGAATTTTGCCGATATGGCCTGCCTGCATAACTTCCATCCTCACAAACGCAGCGGTAATCCGTGGGGGGAAGCCATCGCCCTCCTTACATCTCCCGGCGGTGGCGGATATTACCTCAACCTGCATGACAGCCAGGCCGGGCGGGATGACACCGGAGATAAAACGCCGGGGAATACGGCGATTATCGGGAAAACCGGCTCCGGTAAAACCCTGCTGATGACCGTCATGCAGCAACTGATGCAGAAGTACCGTAACCCGGCGACGTTTGCGCCTTCTGCCACCCTCAAACGGCTGACCACGGTGTATTTCGATAAGGACCGGGCGGCGGAGATGGCGATCCGCCAGGCGGGCGGGCGTTATTTCCGTATCCGTACCGGCGAGCCCACCGGCTTCAACCCGTTTGCGCTGGAGCCAACCCGCCGGAACATCAGTTTTATCAAACGGCTTGTACGGATGCTGTGCCGCCGCAACGGTAAGCCGCTCGATCCGCGCGATGAGGAGCGGATCAGTGCCGCCATTGACACCATCATGCTGGACTATCCGCCGGAGTACCGCCGGTTCGGGATCACCCGGCTACTGGAAGTGCTGCCGGAGCCGCCGACCACAGACGCCCGCACCAACGGGCTGCGTATTCGCCTGAAACAGTGGGCGCAGGGGGGCGAGTTCGGCTGGGTGTTTGATAACGAGGCCGATACATTCACCATCAGCGATGTCGATAACTTTGGTATCGACGGCACCGAATTTCTGGATGATGACGATATTCGCGGCCCCATCACCTTTTACCTGCTGTACCGTGTGACCAGTCTTCTGGACGGTCGCCGCCTGGTGATGTTTATGGATGAGTTCTGGCGCTGGCTGGCCGATGTCGAATTTTCCCGCTTCTCGCTCAATATGCTGAAAGTCATCCGCAAGCTGAACGGTATCTTCGTTCCGGCAACACAGTCACCGGATGAAATCGTCAAACACCCCATCGCCCCGGCGATTATTGAGCAGTGCGGTACCCAGATTTTCCTCGCTAATCCGAAAGCCAGCCATGCGGATTACGTAGAGAAAATGAAAGTGCCGGACAGCGTTTATGACACGGTCAGGAACCTGGATCCGGGCGAGCATTATATGGTCATCCTGAAAACCCCGTTGCGGGCCGGGGAAACCCGCCCGTTTGTGGCGATGGCGAAAATGGATCCGTCCGGGCTGGGTAAATTCACCCGGCTTCTCAGCGGCAGTGAGGACAACCTGAAAATATTCGATGCCATTTATCAGGACGGTATGCGACCTGATGAATGGAAAGATACGTTTCTTGACCGGGCAATCTGAAAGCCAACCGGAGGTAATATCAATGCGTTACCGGGATCACCTTCTGGCATTATCGTTATTTTTCTCAGCACAGGCGTTCAGCGCCGGAATACCGGTTTTCGACGCCGTGCAGAATACCGAATCCATTAACCAGTGGATGCAGGAACTACAGCAATGGGAAGATACGGTTACCCATTATAAAAGTGAACTTGATGCATATAAGAAACAACTGGCTACCGCAACCGGCGTACGGGATATTCAGGGTTTTCTCAGTGATGCCCGAAGCCTGAAAACCGATATTGATAATCTCCGTAAGAGCGGTATTTCACTGGATGATCTGCTGACCACGCAGAACAGTTCATATTCTTCTGAACTGCAAAACCTTTACAGTAAATACAAATCGTTCAGCGTATGCAGCCCGGAACAGGAAGGAATAAAATCTCAGTCTCTGGCCGACAGTTGCAAACAGATGATCCTCAATCAGGCAATGGCGATTGAGAATACCACTGACATTGAAAACAGGATCAACAGCACACTCAGCGATATATCAGACTTATCTGACCGTATATCGAATGCGCAGGACTCGAAAGAGTCTCAGGATCTGGCTAACGCCATCGCGGCGAAAAGCGTACAGTTAAATGCGCTGACGAATCAGTGGGAGATGTCTGTCAGACAGGCTGAACAGCGAACGACATTGCTGGAACAGCAAAGACAGAAAGCCTTTGAACAGCAGCAGCTGACGGCACCTGTTGCTGACCTTAATAATTTATAAGGAGGTTATCCGTGCTCAGATCCTTATTCACCTTATGCACACTCTCAGGCGTTATCGTGCTCTCCGGCTGCAAGGAAACCAAATCCGAAGCCTGGTATAAACAGCATCCTGACGAAACTTATGCGGTTTATACGCAATGCCTGAAGGATGGCGAGGCAAGCGATAACTGCGAATTTGCCCACCGGGCAGCACTTATGTTTGCACAGGAAGGCCAGCCCGGGGTTAAGGAGAAATTTGAGGCGATATTTCAGCAGGAAGCTGAAAAACGAAATGCTGTGACACAGTAATTTTTCCTCCAGCAAAACAGGGAATTCTCCCTGTTTTTTATTTCCTTTCTTTATATATCAGGTGAGGCACCATGTCCGGTGGTATTTTTGTTGGTATGGACAAAAACATCATGGATGGACTGAATGCCGTACTGGAAGGCCAGTCTTCCACTTACGGCACAATGATCAGCGTCATCATTGTCAGCTCTTTTACCTTATTTATACTCTATCGCGGTTATCAGACGCTGGCTGGCAAACTCCGGACCCCGGTTGAAGATGTCGTCTGGGATGTGGGGCGAATGCTGCTTATCACCACCTTTGTGTTAAACCTTGATGGCTGGCTGGATATGGCGGTAGCGGCAATCCAGGGACTCAAAGACGGTATCAGCGGCGATGATAACATCTGGGCGCTGCTCGATACCGTCTGGGAAAAGGCACAGGCGCTGGGGCAAAAGTTATTTAATATGGACACCTCAACTTACGTCAAACTGAATGGCGGCCTTGCCGAGGTGCTGGTATGGGGCGGCGCGATTGTCCTGCTGATGGCCGCCACTTTTGCCAACCTGCTCGCCGAAATCACCATCCTGTTAATGACGACCACCGCGCCGCTCTTTATTTTCTGCCTGCTGTACGGTTTTCTTAAACCGATGTTTGATAACTGGCTGAAAACGATTTTCGCGGCAATACTGACGATCATGTTTTCCGCCTTATCCATCCGTATCGCCATTAATTACCTGAATAAAATACTGGATACCGCAGCAAAAACATCCGCAGAAACCAATATGGTGACGCTGGCGGCGCAGTGCCTGCTGGCCGGGACAGCGGCGGGTGTGGTGGTCTGGTTCTCCGCAAAACTCGCCAGCGCACTCAGCGGAGCCGCCGCACAAGCGGTACTGCAGGGCGCAGCCATGAGTGGCCTGGGCGGACTGGCGAACAAATCCGCCGATCTCGCCGGACCCGGTATAAAAGGCGGTGCCCGGATGGCCGCCAGAGGTGGCATGGCCGCCGCCACGGTGGCTGGCAGGCTCATCAGCGCAGGCGCGGGTAAAACCGTGAACGCCTGGCAGAAACGCGCCGCCGCCATCGAAAGCATGAAACGCCTGAACCGGCAGCGTCACCGTTAATCCTTCCGACCGTTAATTTCCTTTCCCCGTCACGCCGTGGCCTGCGCCACCGGTGCGGCATTCCTGCATCCCTGTAATAAGGAGTTTCCATGAAATTCAGAATCTTCCTTCTGATGCTGTGCGTGCTCACGGGCTGCGCACGGCATCAGGGCGACCTTCCGCCGGTATCCGGCGAACCCGAGCCGGTAAATTCCCCCGCAATCATTCAGGAGCTGACTCACCATGTCTGATATGCAGAACATTGTTAATGTTTCCCGCTCTTTTGAATCCATCCTGCTGGAAAAGGAGGAGCGTTCCCGAAAAACCGCCTGGCGGATGGCTGCTGCCGGGCTGATGCTGGCCGCAATGGCGATTGCGGCCATTATTATTCTGCTGCCGCTGAAAACCACCGACATTGAGTTATGGTCGGTGGATAAACAGACCGGGCGTTATGAATATATGACCCGCGTGAAGGAGCGGGATATTTCTTCTGAAAAGGCACTGGCGCACTCACTGGCAGCACACTATGTCAGACTCCGCGAGGGATACAATTATTTCTTCCTTCAGCGTGATTATGACGACGTACAGTTATTTAACAGCGACAGCGTGAACCGGGACTATCTGGACTGGTTTAACGGCGACCAGGCACCGGACGTAATTTTTAACAAGGCGGAATATGTCGTTTATATCGATATTATTTCCAATGTGCATGCGCCCGCCACCGGGCCGGATAATCTGGCGACCCTGAGAATTAAACGCACGATCCGCCGCATTGCCGATAATTCCGTGAAAACGGATGTCTGGAATATCCGTCTCACTTACCGCTATGTGCCACACCAGCAACTGACCGACAGCCAGCGTGAAGTGAATCCGCTGGGCTTCATCGTCACCAGCTACCAGCGCGATAAAGAGCTGAGGGGGGAATGATGCTGAAACACATTCTGCTCCTCACGGGGTTACTGGCGTCATGCGTGGCATGGAGCGCGGCGACACCACGCGGCAGCACGTATGACAGCCGGATGCAGAACGTCACGTACAACAGCCAGAATGCCACGGTCGTCCGTACCCGCCCCGGCTACGTCACCATGCTGGTGTTTGACGATGGTGAAACCGTTATCGATGCGCAGGCGGGTTTTCCCAGAGGCTGGACCGTGACGAAAAGCGACAACCGGGTGGGCGTCAGCCCGAACCCGATTACCCAGCCGGTCACGGACGCCAGCGGCAACAACATCAGTCAGGTGTTTCTGCCGACAGAGAAAGACTGGAAAACCAACCTGTTCGTGGTGACTTCGAAGCGCGATTACAGCCTGGAACTGAACGTGCTGGACCGCGACTCACCCGCTCAGGCCTTTGTTATCCGCTACCACTATCCTGATGAGCAGCGGAATAAATCCGCTGCCGCCAGCGCCACCCGCCAGCAACGACAGCAGGAAGCACTGGACCGGCAGCGGATAGCGGCAGCATTCCGGCAACCGGCCTCGCCGCGGAACTGGCGTTACAGCAAACGAGTGGCCGCCGGTTCCGCCGCCATCGCCCCGGACTTTACCTGGGATGACGGTCGTTTTGCGTATATCGGTTTTTCCCCCACGAAAACCCTGCCTTCCGTTTTCCGGGTGGTTAATGGTCAGGAGCAGGCGGTCACGCCGCAGACAGTTCAACAGGGCAACTACACGGTGATGGTGGTTCCGGCATCGCCGCAACTGGTACTGCGTTACGGCACCTCGGTGGTGGGCGTGGAAAACGCCGGATCCGGGCGTATCCCGGTAACCCGCAGTGACACCGTTTCACCGTCCGTTACGCTGGAGGCAAAATGACTGACAGACCTTTCCCGGACGAACCGGAAAAAACCACCGCAGAGCGGGAAGCGGAAGCCCGTGAACGCGCCCGTTCGGCAATGGCGACGCAGACGCCGGAGCAAAAAACACCGCCCGGCCAGCCGGAAGTGACCCGTTTCCGTAAGGCGTCCGGTCACCGCACGCTGATCGTCAGCCTGCTGAGTCTGGCGCTGGTGATCGCCCTCGCATCCGGCGGCGATCGTCTTCTCAGCGTCCTGAAAAGGGGCGATGAGAAGGAAGCCGACACCGCACCGCCGCCCTCCACCGGGGCGACGCAGCATGAGCGTAAAAATCTGGGCATGGACAGTAACCCGTTTGGCCTGTTCGGACAGCGCAAACAGCAAGGCACAGACCCGGCCAGTCAGACCGTCACCAGCGCACCCGCCCTGCCAGCAGAGCCGCCCGCCCTGAACAAAGCGGCAGCACTGGCAGACGGGCTGAACAGCGGCAGTACAACGGCTGGCGGCAATGCCCGCGCGTCCCGTAGCGAACCGCGCAACCGCGCGGGAATGTCGGAGAGCCCGCCAGTCTCCACGGCGTACACGTCCTGTCGGTCGGTACTGGTCAGAGGGGCGGATGGCCGCCTGCGCTGCCCGGATCCCGCCGCACCGGAAACCGCGCAGGATACGGTTGACAGCGACAATCCGGGCGTCGCCCGTGTCACCGGCGTCAGACGGCTGGGCCTCGATCCTGATCTCTATATCCCGGTGGATCGTTATATTCCCTGTTCGATGATGCGGCGCTTTGTGTCCGATGTCGGCGGCCATATCTCCTGCCTGATTGGGGAGGATGTCTGGAGCGCCAGCAACCATGTGAAGCTGATCGCGGCGGGAACGGTCGCCCGTGGCGTCTACCGCACCGGGGCACTGCAACACGGGCGCAGCCGGATGTTTGTGCTGTGGACGGAGCTGCGCACGCCGGAGCCCGGCAGCCTGCAAATTCCGCTCACCGATACGCAGGCCACCGGCCCGCTAGGCGAGGCGGGGATTGCGGGCTGGATCGACAGCCATTTCTGGGAGCGTTTCGGCAACGCCCTGATGCTGAGTACCGTGCAGGACGTGGCGGCAGCGGCGTCAGAGGCCGCACCGGGGAAAGACCGCAATACCGACTACACCGAAAACACCCGCGCCGCCACGGCGGAAATGGCGAAAACGACGCTGGAAAACAGCATCAGTATCCCGCCCACGATGTACCTGAACCAGGGTGATGTGATCGGCATCATGACCGGCACGGATATTGATTTTTCCTCTGTTTATCAACTGCGACTGAAAAAGAAATGGTATGAACACTGAAAACCTGTCACTGGAGTTTATGAAAAACCGGTTGTTTGGTGATTTCCTCGCGCAGGAGGGCCTGACGGAAATTGCCATTAACCGGCCGGGTGAACTGCATACGAAAATCCGGGGGAAATGGCAAAAACATGACTCCCCGGTCACGCTGCGTCAGTGCCATGCCTTTGCCAGAGCACTGGCTTCCTGGCATGAGGATAATATTGACGACACGTCGCCGATCCTTTCTGCAACATCAGGAGCCGGCGAGCGTATTCAGGTGATTATTCCCCCGGCCAGCGAACGTCATACGGTGTCCGTTACGCTGCGCAAACCATCGTTTGAGCAGAAAACGCATCAGTCATGGATTGATGCGGGATTTTACCAGCGGGTGAGCGGTCAGGAGAAAACGGAAAGTCATGATGAGGCACTGATACGGTTATACCACAGCGGGGACATTCCCCGCTTTATGGAAAAGGCGGTGGAATACGGAAAAACGATTTTTATTGTGGGGGAAACCGGCTCCGGCAAAACCACCTATATGAAAACGCTGCTGCATTATATTCCGCTGCATCTCCGGTTAATAACGATTGAGGATAACCCCGAAATCCGCTTTTATCACCACGGCAATTATGTTCATCTTTTTTACCCTGCGGATGCCGGGGATAACGCCATTGTCACACCTGGCAGACTGATACGCGCCAGCTACCGGATGAACCCTGACCGGATATTACTGGCGGAAATTCGCGGACGGGAAGCGTGGGATGCGCTGAAAATTGTCGGTTCCGGGCATGAGGGTTTAATCACCTCCCTGCATGCGGGCAGCCCGGCGGAATGTTTTGACGGGATTATTGACCGCTGCTATGAAAACCCCGACTGCCGGAATATTCCTTATGATGTGCTGTTACGTAAGGTGCTTAAAAGCATTGATGTCATCGTCAGTATTGATATACACGGCGATGTTCGCCGGATGCATAATGTTTACTTTAAACCAGTTCATTTAAATAGCATGAAAGAGGTATTCAGAAAATAACTCTGGCAAACAACATAACCAAAGATATGTAACCTTTCATTAATCATAACGGTGGCTGAAATGAAGAAAGTCATACTGTCTGTATTATTGTTCTGCGTTATGGCGTCATGTTCAACAACTGTAATGGCTGCTGATACCTGCGAAGTGGTGTTATGTATGTACGGTAAAGCAACCGGAAATGGCGGCGGCAGTGAATGCCATTCGGCTGAACGGGCATTCTTTAATATCGTAAAGAAGAACAGGCATGGTTTTCTGCCTGACCATACGGCTGATGCCAGAAAATCGTTTTTACTTGAATGTGATTCGGCAGCCCCTGCGGCTATCAGTCAGATCATCAGTAAATATGGCCGCGTTCGTGGTTAACACTGGCGAGACGGGCACAGAGCATGACGGTTTTCAGGTTTTTACGGCTTCTGTTTTTCGCGGATTAAGGAGCGAAGAAACAGGGGCCGTAAAAATGAGGCAGCGGACAGAATTATTTTCGCGGGTTAAGGAGCGAAAATAGTTCAGGCGCCGCGCCTCACCGGCAAACAGCCGCGCCCACGCGGATTTTGCCGGCCGGGGGGAGCCGAATAAATTTCGCCGCCCCAGCGAGCGAAAAGCTGTCGCCCACGACAGCGGTTTATTTGGGGGGCACAGCCCCGCACACCGTCGCGGCTAAGTCTCCGGCCAAAAGCCGGTAGCGTGGCGCGACCACCCTCTTTAAAGGTCAGCTTCCCTTTTATTCCCGCTGCGAGGAACGAGCAAAGGGAAGAAAAAGGCGAAAGCGACCGTCTTAAAGGGGGTGGTCGCGCGTAGCGGGCGACGGTGTGCCGCCTTTGACTCTGGGGGTTTTGGTGCGGCGTACAGCCACGACATTACCCCCATTCGGCAGGCAATAAGGGCGTCCAGCCCGCATGTACTGGCGCACGTCGTTTCGTACAGGGAAGCATGCTTTCCTGTACATGGCCGCAACGCGGTCACCTTCTTTGCCCCTGACGTTCGCCCCGCCTTTTCGCCCAACACCGTGGGGCGAACTGATGGGGCGATGTCATGGGGCGAACTGCTGACGAAGGAGGCAACGTGATTTTGAATAAGCTGGCCGTTTCACTGTCGCCGATAGTGAATGGCGCGCTGAGCTTCATTGCTTTTATGCAACAGCACCAGCTGATTCTGGCGCTGTTATCGGGGCTGACGATGCCGTTTTTCGCGTCGATGAAAAGCGATGAACGGCAAAAAGCCCCGTTGTGGCAAAAACTGATTATCGCTTTTTCCCTGCTGTGTTTTCTTTCCGGTACCATGGCCCCGGTTGTTATCTGGATTTTCCAGTGGCTTTATAAAGGCCGTATAGTCGCCAGCATTCCCGTTCTGGCATGGCCGGTGCTGATTACCTTTACCGTAACGGGTTTTATTTTGCATATTCTGCTGCGCAGGGTATTAACACCTGAATTAGATAAAATAAAGAAACGCCTCGTCAGAAAAACAACGCTTGAACGGGAATTACGCACCGATGTCCGTACGGTGAAATCCCTGCTGCCGGAAACACTGCATTATGACCCGCTGGATTATATCGACCTGAACAAAGGGTTATTTATCGGCATGGACCGCGATATTCAGCCGATGTACCTGCCGTTAAAAGACTGGCAAAAACAACACGCTGATATTATCGGCACCACCGGCGCCGGTAAAGGGATTGCCACGGGGATATTACTTTACCAAAGTATTCTGGCCGGCGAAGGCGTATTTGTTATGGACCCCAAGGATGATGAATGGGCACCCCACCTTTACCGAAAAGCCTGTGAAGATGCCGGGAAGCCCTTTGCCCTGATTGACCTGCGAAAACCCCAATACCAGTTAAACCTGATTGAAGAGATCACCGCCGATGAACTGGAAGAACTTTTCGTTGCCGGTTTCAGTCTGGCAGAGAAAGGTCAGGAATCTGACTTTTATCGGATTGACGATCGGAAAGCGGCCCGGATAGCCGCGCAGTTTGTCACCCGAAATACTGCCTCAACCATTCGGGATGTTTATAACGGCGACTACGTTCAAGGTATTGCCGATAAAATAAAAGCCTTTTTCGGGAAAATTGAAGAGCTGGCCTTACTCAATGCCATCAATGCGCCGACAGGATTTTCGCTTAATAAGATATTTGAGGCAGGCGGTTGCTGTTACGTCATCGGTTCAATGCGCAACAGCAAAATCATTACCGCTCAGCGCATGCTGCTGGTGCGCCTGTACCAGCTGGCAGAAAGGCGCGAGCGAGTGAAAGACGTGCCCCGCCCCATTGCTATTTATCTTTCCGAACTGAAATACCATTTATCGAGGCCCGCGCTGGAAGGCTTAGGCGCGGCACGCGATAAAGGCGTGCATATTATTATGGACCATCAGTCGATTGCCGATTTAAAAGACTGTCCGGCAGATTTGAAAGGTGACGCCGTTGTCGGCGCGGTCGTTGAGAACGCCAAATTCAAACTGGTTTATCGTGTCATGGACCCGGATACCGCTGAATGGGTGGCAAGGATGTCCGGCACCATATTAGTCGATGATGAGGTCCGCAAAGCGAAAACCGACGCCGTGCTGACAGAGACTATCGACGATGAACGCACCATCAGGCAGGCCGAGCGTTTCTTTACCGACAGCAATATGATCCTGAATCTACCCGATTTTGTCAGCTTCATCTTCACGACAAAAACACTGCCGTCTGCCTCTCTGATTTCGCCCATCAGGGTGAAAAAACGCGAACTGGAGATCTGTGCCGTTTCGCCCGCGATTGCCGCCACCGCAGCAACAGTAAACATCATCCTAGATTTTAACGAGGAGGAAACATCCTCCGTATCCGTATCAATACCGGATATCACCACAACGTGGCCCGATCTTTTTTTTGAGGAGTTGGGCGAAAAAGACACGACAACACCGAATACCAACAAAGAAGAAAACCCGTCATTGCTGGATTTTTAAAGGGGAAATGATGCTCATCACCGCATACAGCGAACGCCAGACGCGACACCGCGAAAAAATACAACGACTGCTGAATTTCCTGAAGGAAGAAACGTACAGTGACTTTAAAACACTGATGCTGCTGTTCGGCTTCCGAGATCATAAATCGCTGTATTCCCTGCTTTCAAAAGTCGAGGGCATGGGCTTAATACAAAAGCATGTCCTAGTATCGCGCACCATGAAAATTTCATTATGGGGCATAACCAGTGACGGACTGGCCATAGTGTTAACCCCCGCCGATGCGCTTTTCCCGGCACGGTTTGAGCCGTCAAAAATCACCGGCTGGACGCTGGAGCATCACCTTGATAATCAGGCAGCCCGGATCATCCTTGAGCAAAAAGGCGCATCCGGGTGGATAAATGGCGATCGCACAACCTTCCTCAGTCGTTACCAGGTCAGTCACCGACCGGACGGTCTGATTACCCTCCCCGGCGGCACCGTGATCGCCATTGAGACCGAGCGTCGTCTGAAAACCAGAGCCCGTTATCAGTCGATCATCGCCAGCCATTTGCTGGCACGCACCCGTAAAGACTGGATTTACGTTTTTTATATCGTGCCAGACACGCAGAAAAAGCGCGGTCTTGAAAGGCTGTTTGACAGCATCAGGCACGTTATCGTTAACCATCAGCACATCCCGCTGGAAACCCGCCACCGGAATGTCTTCCGCATCTACACGCTCGACGAGCTGCAACGGCTCGATTTAGACCACGGCATATAGTTCTTCTGTATCACTTACAGTCCCAACCCACGCAGCAGCGCAACGAGCTGAAATAATACCCCTCTAAATACTCACCCAAAATAAGAACAGACAGGACACCAGAATGAACAGAGAAACTGACCAACTTTCGGACGTACTGACTGAAATGAGCGCAAAAGCGTTGGTGACATGGATGACGCATTCCGCATTGCAGGATATAACGCGCGAAGCATTACTGGCTCGCGGCAACGATTTTGTGTATGCCTTACAAGCAAATTTTGTGCTGCTGCGGGATGTTCTGTCAGAAACACTGGAAGATATTGAGCAGCAGAGCCGTGACCTCGAAGAAAAAATGGATAGTCTGGAACAGCGGCTGCAGACGCTCCAGAAAGATACTGACTTGTATTAGCTCAGACTTGACCTAGCACAACTAGGACACAGGGCCAAACCTAATCTGACAGGCAGCTCTGTGCCAAAAGCGGAAGCAACTAACAGCAGTCTGAGTGTAACGACGGGGAGCAGGTCAGAATGGGTGTGGGCGTTGCCATCAGACCCCAGCCGCAGGCCCGAAACGCATCCCTTCTCGGTTCGGCGAAGCTTGCCAGCTTTATCGGGTAGTGCAGTCGGGCTGACGACCCGCCATGAACGGGGAGCCGGAGGGGGCCGTGCGACAGGAAGTCGTTTAACATATTGTTTTACTTTGATAAAACCAGCTATTCCATTAGCTGTAGCCTACCGGAACAGGCGTTGCTGGTAACGGCGGGGTCTGAAGCTTCCGGGACAACGAGATCGGGCGTCAGCCCGGGGAGGATCCCGTGAGGGATTCTCCCTTGCTGCAAGCATCATGCGGCTGGATTGCAAGGCTGGTCAGAAGGGTTAACACATGTGAACTGTTGATAAACACCGTTATCGGCAACAGGCCAAAGATGCTGAAAGGCCTGAACCAAAAGGGTACGAGATCGGGTTGCTCCAAGGGCCCCCCGGAGCACATGGACACAGAGATCTCCGGTGAATAAACAGAACCCGCCCTGACCTTTTGTATGTTAAACGGAACCTGGTAAACCCGTATCGCTGCCTGATGGCAGGTGAACCGTGAGGAACACTGTTGGCGGTGCGGGCAGAGGAGGACGGAAAAAGCGAATGCCTGATGGTAATCATCAGGATACGGAGCAGATTATACTTCGGCGCGAAAGCGGGCAGACTTCCGTCTGGTCTTTAACTGCATGAGATACTGTAAAACTTTTAACAGGATATCAGCGAGATGAATACACACGACAGTGTGTCCACGATACCCCGCCCGGCAGGCTGGCACGCCATTGACTGGCGAGCCTGCCATGCCCGGGTGCGAAAGCTACAGCTACGGATTGCAGAGGCAACCCGGCAGCAACAATGGCGGCGAGTAAGGGAGTTGCAGCGCATCCTCACGCGTTCGTTCTCTGGCAAAGCTGTTGCTGTCAGGCGTGTAACTGAAAACACCGGGAAAAGGACGCCCGGCGTGGATGGCAACACATGGAGCACCCCGGATGATAAATGGAAAGGAATGTGCAACCTGAGTCCGCGAGGTTATCTCACGCGAGCTGCTGGAGAATGAGGTTAAACCCCTGATAGCAGAGTTTATGCAAAAACGGGGGCTCGCGCTGTCTGACGAAAAAACAGCGATAACGCATATAGAAGAAGGCTTCGACTTTCTTGGTCAGAACGTCAGAAAATACGGCGGCAAGATGCTAATCAAGCCTGCGAAAAAGAATCTGAAAAACTTTCTGAGCAAAGTCAGGAGTATAATTAAAGGCAATCCGACGCTTCCGGCATGGAAACTGATAAACCTGCTCAATCCCGTGATCCGGGGATGGGCATCTTATCATCGGCATGTCGTGGCCAAAGATATCTTTAATTACGTCGATACCCAAATCTGGCGGGCAATATGGCAGTGGTGCAAACGGCGGCATACACGTAAAAGCCGGCGCTGGGTTGCAGAAAAGTATTTCACGTTCGGGGAGAAACGCTGGCTGTTCAGCACAGCGACCCCGGAGGGTAAAATACTGCACCTCTCCCGCGCGATGGATACCCACATCAAACGCCATATCAAGATCAGGGGCGACGCAACACCTTACTCGCCCGGCATGGAAATCTACTTCGAGCGTCGTCTGGATCTGATCTGGACCGGAAAGCTGAAGAAGATGAAAACCGTGGCGGCACTGTGGAAACGTCAGGGTAAGTGCTGCCCGCGTTGCAGACAACTCATCACTAACCAGACAGGCTGGAATATACACCACCGGGTCAAGAAGGTTATGGGTGGCAGCGATGACATGTCCAATCTTGAACTGCTACATCCCAACTGTCACCGTCAGTTACACAACAGGGAGGCCGGTGCCCACAACGGGCATTTATAAAGGCTTGAGCGGTATGCGGGGAAACCTGCACGTACCGTTCTCAGGGGGCGGCGGCGCAGTAATGCGCTGCTGCTACCCGACAGCAGTGCCGTAATTATGATTCTCAGCTACATATGAGTTGCCAGCGATACCAGCAACGCTCCGAACTGTTCATTGAATAACGTATGATTCACCGCCCTTCATCAATCCCTTGAAGTTTGTGAAGATGAACCCAAACTCAGGAAAAACTGGGTCTGTCGTCACTTTACGAACGGAGTAACATAATCGAAATACTCTAAATGAGCAGTCCGAGAAACTTTCCATCGCCTGGCATTGGCAGGTTCATCACGCTTATTAGTATGCGTTAAAATGAGGCGTCTCTTTGCTCGCGAAACACCGACAAAAAATGCACAACGGTTTTCATCTTTATCGCCAAAGAAAATCTCATTTTCTACAGCCATGATGACAACCGAATCAAACTCTAATCCTTTGCTTTTGTGAATGGTCAAAATGCGTACAGCTTGATCATCAGAAAAAAGCTTTAATGCGAGGGGTAAATCAGATTCAATCTCAAGCAATTCTGTGATGCGAGCTCGGGCATCGCGAACAACCTGTTTAAGACGCTCTTGGGACTCATAGTCCGGCGATAATGCAACAATCGTCTGTAAACCTACATGGTTTAAGAAAGCGCGACCAAATGTCCACCATTCAGAAAAAGGAGCGTCCGTTTTTTTTGCTTCAGACACTTGTTTACGCTGCTTTCTTATTAGTTGATCTAAATCTTTTCTTGCGCTGGCCTGAATTTCTTCATCAGCAAAAGGAACCAACTGATTCATCAGGCGAATCCAGGCTTTAGGTTCCCGCTGCCCATAAAGACAGGAGAGGTAATCAACGATCAGTCGAGCCACAGGTTCGACCGTGATGTCCTGCAATTGTTGCTCATTGCGGTAAGGAATTCCGCGTTGCTCTAATTCTTTGAAAAGATGGTCAGCATATAAATCTGGCTGCTTAGAAATCAGGACTGCGATTTCTGCTGGAGGTAACTTCTCTGTGTTTATCCATTTTCCAATTAAATCAGCCAAATGGATAGCTTCACTTTGGCTATCATGAAATTCCCATGCAAAAACCTCCCCTTCATCACCCTCAATTTGCTCGTCAGGCATTACCGAGTCAGGATCTAACTTGCGAATAATTTCATTCTGAACACGCAGCAATGTTGGTTTTGAGCGGAAATTGCGATACATGTTGAGCGGAACTGCATCAAAATCCTGAGTGAAGGATTTGAAAATACCGTCCAGAGCACCTGCCCAGCCCATAATTTTCTGCTTTGTGTCACCGACTGCAGTCAGCCGAATTTGGGTTCCCTGGAATGCTAGCTTTACCAGGTCATACTGTAGATTGGTGCAGTCCTGAAATTCATCAAGGAAAATGTCACTATAAGTTTGCCGGATTGCATTTCGGGCTACTTTTGAGGTTCTCAATATCTTAATAGCATAGGGAACTAGGTCGGCGAATACTATTTCGCTACGAGACGCCCCGCTTTTCTTGTCCACAAGCGTGTAACCGGCATCCAGGGCATATTCTCCCGTGAGTACCGGCCTGAATCTATCGATGATGCGCTTGGCAAATGCGTGAAAGGTATAACTGTCAAAGCGTGAAGCCAGATCCTGTCCACACCTGCGCTCAACGCGCTCTGCAAGGTTTCTGCTGGCATCAACCTTAAATGAGATCGCCAGAATTCTTTTGGGGTATCGACACGTTCCTGTTCGCAAAAGGAAGTCAGCACGCTGTGCGAGCATTTCCGTCTTCCCCGCGCCCGGTCCGGCAGTTAATGCCAGGCAACGTTTACGCGCTTTTGCTGCTCGTTTCGCATTAGGTTCAAGCGTCAATCCATCCGCAGGTTGCCATTCATCTACAGTAATCATTCTGGCAGTTCCGTGAGTTTAGCAATAACCGCATCAGCCAGCCTGTTCAGTGAATCCGGCATGCTTGTCAGCAAATCAGCATCGTCTAAATTAGTTAACGCCTCAATATGTGCTGCGGGTTTACTGCCAAGTTTAAAGCGCTGATGGTAGGTGTTAAAAAGCGCTAATTCATCTTCACTGTATTGAGATGAATCGTTATGACTTTTTCCAAGAACAGCTTTAAGCGTTGTCGCGTCTGGCGCCTCTTTCTTAACGCCATAGGCTTTCGGAAAGGCGAGTAACATTGAAAAATCTAAATCCATCGGGAAGGAGAAATACACGCCGCGCTCTTCAAGCATGTCGAGGTAATTTTCGGAGTTCCTAATTCTATGTTCACCATCATTCCATTTTGGTATTACGCAATCATCGGGAAGTTTTTTACGCCGTTGGTGTAACGAAAGCTGGTCATTCACATACTTAATTCGTCCCCACCCTGCCGCATAGCGGGCAACATCAAGATCAAGCAGTGTGAAATAAGGAATTCTTAATGTTGCGAGCAGACGCCAGAAATGGTTTACATGCCGCCCTCCCAGTGGAGCAATCGTGATCGCGGACTCATCAACGGGCGCACCCTTGGCCTGAAGCAAGCGTGGCAACACAATTTCTTCGCTATCACCTTCACCAAGCACGACCAGCCGTGAAAAATAGATTTCCGGAAATGCCTGTACGGCTTCCCGCACAAATTTATGTGCCTCATCAGATGTCTTAGGCAATTTGATACATCTTACACACGTCTCTCGTGACCCATCGAGACGAAGATAACGTATTCGCTCAGGAGCTACCCGGCGCAGCATTGTGGGTGCATGTGTCGCAATGAGAGCTTGCGCATCCAGATTCTGTGTCATGGCGTTTAGGGAGCTTACAATGCGCCCCAGGTAATGCGGAGAAAGGCTGTTTTCTGGCTCCTCAAGGGCTACCAGTGTAAAAACCGGAGGACGTAATTTATCGGGATCAAATGATGCAACTTCTTCTGCAAGAACTGCCCTGCCAATAGCCTGAGACGATAAGACAAGAGAAAGGTAAAGCATGGACTTTTGGCCATCGCTAAGCCTGGAGAAATCGACAAGTGAGCCGTCGTGACCGGGGGTAAATGAAACCGACAGATGCCTTAACAGCGATTCAATTTCTGATGCGACAAAGGTAATTTTAGGATCGGTAAAAAAATTACCTTTATGCAGCGTTGCCCATGTTGCCTTCAAACTCTCACTGAAAGCATTCACTGAAGGGTTTGCCGCAAGACTGTCACTTATTTGATCTGTCAGCCCTTTAATCGTTTCGCGCTCAGCATCCCAGCGCACAGCACGAAGTAAACGTCCGAGCAAGGCATTCGCACCATAAGTAATATGGTCAGCGGGATCGCGTCTGGCAGGCAAATAGTGTACCTGGATATGATTACGTTCAGCGCGTGGAACCTTAGAAAAACTCACTGGCAAGTCATCTTCATCAACTTCCAGGACATAAGCCAGATCATCTTCAATATCGCCATCCACTCCCATAGTTGCTGTGAGGCGGAAACGCACGCGTGGAATCCCTTCCGCCTCATCCAGTCGCATATGACTAAAATGAGGAGCCACGGTACTGTTGTCCTCGTCCTCTTCCAGTTCGGGGAATAGAAAATCAGCCTCTATCCACAGCTGGCGCTCAAGCGGAACTTCCTCCTCATTAAAGGGGACGTGAAAATCTGAACGCTGGACCCGCCTTAACGCGGGGTCGAATGCAAAAAGCCGACATAAAGCCTGAAGAACTGCGGTTTTACCTGAACCATTAGGACCAATGATATATGTAATATCTTCAAGGCTCAGTTCGGTTGGTTCATGTCCAAAAGACTGAAAACCAGATAAACGAATCGTTTCAAGCTTCATGCGTATCCCTATCCAGACGAATTAAATTACGGATCAGTTAGTTAACTTATTTCTCACTTCACGCTAGCGTTCTATTAAATCCAGTTTCCAATATGATAATTACAGATAATTCTTATTCAATATACTTAATAAATTTTAACCACGGTTTCAATGAAAACCTCAACGTCTTTTTTGTTAATTCAGTCATTCGGCAAACTCACTACTCCCGGCAGGAGAACGTACGCGCGGAAATCGGGTAAAAGCAGCGGGTAACGACAAAGCCGCGGACTGGAGGAACAGGTGCAGACATTTAGCCAGGCGGCCTTTGCGGGAGGCCGCCCGGGTGGCAGATTTCTGCACGGCGGGTAAACTCGATGCACAAAACAGGACAGCAGAAGATGAACAGGGCACAGCCCCGGACGGCGGCGTTATGCCGGTCCGGTCATTAGCGGCCACTGTCGTCTGTGGCCAGTGAATGCGCTAGCCTCAGCTGGCTGCAGGAGTGGGTGTGGACGTTTCAATCAGACCCCAGCCGACAGGCCCGAAACGCCGAGGTTGGCGATTCGGCAGAGCTTGCCGGCTTTGCCGGTTAGCGCCGTCGGGCTGACGACCCGGCCAGACGGGAAGCCGGAGGGGTGCCACACATGGGTATACATCAATTGATCTGATCAGGGAAAACGACAACCCCACTTCGGGGTTTCAGGCTTCTCTACAAGGGGTACCAGAAATTACCCTGGCGGTACCCTTTGTTCTTCGCTAGGGTCTTTAGCTGCGGCCCTCACCGTAAGAGAAAGGCGCTGCCTCTAATCACGGTTACCTGTGTCAATGATCCGAATCCCCTATAAGGAAATACTACCCATGAAGATGTCAAAACCCCTTGCTTTACTTTTGATGCTTGGAATGTTCTCCACCATAGCACTTGCGAATGAAGCTCATGTTTGCCGTTCTGCAGCTCTGCCGCAATCTCACAAGGAATCGGGACTATCTGACACAACATCATTTATCTGCGGAGGCGGGCTGACCGGCACCGTGCCGACACTTGCTCAGGAAGGCTGGCAGATAACCAATGTACTTGAACAGGCAGACACGTCTGCATTGTCCGCAATTAAGCCCGGTCAGATCCCCTCAAATCCTGAAGATTTAGCGAAAACGTACTGGGTTCTGTTAATTCAAAAGTGACGGGGTATTGACGTCTTTAAACGCAGTCAACATCCGGTCTGTAATGATCACTCAGGCCGGAACACGTCGACAGGACGTTCGGACGACAACCCGATTCAGGAAAGTCTGTTTCTGAGAGGAGCCATTCGTAAAAACGATCATCAGACGATGGCAAATATACGGCTCGCCGGATTTATTCAGCCTGGATGTGATCGTGCTTAATGAGAAATTCACGCACGTCTGACGCTACGTCAGTAACCTTATTTACCTCAAAGCATTGTTCGAGATCTAATGCCTTACCATCCTCAGCAGCCTGGTTACGCCACATCACAAAGCTGTCAAACGCCCGTATGATTTGTGATGTCACTACCCACGGCTGATCAGGGTTAACTTCGACTGACCACTGTGGATACTCCACCATGAAAGCATCCATAAGATCATCTGATTCGTCTAAATTCTCATCATTCAGCGGATCATTCTCAACCAACTCGCGGTTGCTGTTGCTGGCTGCCATTATCTGAGTGTTTGCCTTACGCTTGCGTTCAGCAGCTTCAGTAGCTGCGCGTGCTACCGGATTAAGCCTTACGCAAGAAACCTGCAGCGTTTCAAACCGGAGATTGTGGTATTGAACACCGGTTATGCAGTCAATGACCTTTACGGCCCGATTATCATGGGTAAAGAGGACACACTGCGCACACTGAAAATGTTGCCGACTGCGACCGTTGTGGCCTCTCATATGGAATCGATTAATCATTGTCTTCTTACCCGTGCGGAATTGCGCGAGTTCACGCTTGAACATGGTATTGAAGATAAGGTTCTGATTCCTGCAGACGGTGAGACAATGGTTTTCTGACAGGCCATCCCACCTGACCTGATGAGGAATGCCATTACTACTGGTCACCTGTTATTGTTTGGTCAGTTAAAAAAAGCGTCTTAGCCGCCGGTAAGCCGGTGGCTATCATTTACGGTAAGGTTAACGTTATGTCTGCACTGACGGTCGCCGTGATTGCCACGGCCGGATTTAGCCCATTTCACTTTTCAGTCCCCTGTATTATTTTCGGGCAGTCTATGCCGCAACCGGATTTATTCCGCGTCGAAATCTGTGCTGAAAACCCTGGCGTCGTTCTGTCTGATATGGGCCTGTCCATCAACGTGGAGCATGGACTTGAGCTGCTGGACACCGCAGACATTGTTATCGTGCCTTACTGGAATCATCCGGAAGAAAAACCTTCTCCAGCCCTGTTGGATGCATTAATAAACGCATGGCAGCGTGGCGCAGAAGTGGTGGGGCTTTGTCTCGGTGCTTACGTACTGGCCTATTCCGGCTTACTGGATGGGCACCGTGCCGCCACGCACTGGGAATATGAACAGGACTTCATTGAACGATTTCCTGCTGTTCATCTGGACAGCAACTCGCTGTATACCAATGATGAACGTCTGATTACCTCTGCGGGCACCGCCGCCGGTATTGATTGCTGCCTGAATATTATCCGTGACCATTACGGTTCTGCGATAGCTAACCGGGTGGCAAGAAGAATGGTTGTTCCACCTTATCGGGAAGGTGGTCAGGCCCAGTTTATTGAACGCCCGGTCCCGGTATCGACTCGGGATAGCAAAATGAATGAACTGATAGAGTATCTGCGCCGTAACCTGGACAAGCCTCATGATCTCGACTCACTTGCCGGGTTTGTCAGCATGAGTCGGCGAACGTTAACGCGTCATTTTATCAAGGCAACCGGAACGACGGTTGGAGATTGGCTGAACACGGAGCGCCTTCAGAGAAGCCAGGAGTTACTGGAAACGACGAACATTAGCATTGAACGTGTATCCGAAATGGTGGGTTTTCAGTCGCCGATCTCGTTTCGACAGAGCTTCAAAGCGAAATTCAGCGTCAGCCCAAGCGAATGGCGTATAGCTTTTCGAGGGCCTGCGCCCGTTGATGTCGAAGTGAAGTGAGAGGCAACTCTAGCAATTCAAATCCTTTCAGTTTTTTGGAGCCAGAGGGGGTTGTACAACGTCCGTTCCTCACTCTAAGTCGACTCAAATCAATTTATTGGCCGGTCTGTGCCAAAAGCGGAAGTAGCACAGAGTAGTCTATGTCAATCAATAGGAAGTAGGCTAAGCTGTGCATTTTGAAACTGCGGTAATAGGCAGTATTCATTAATAAATAATCACTACATAGAACATAGTCACCAAGCTTGTTCATCCTGTATTCTAGCTTAATGACTTCCTCAGCAAGGATGAAATATGTACGACAATGAATTAAAAACATTTGCGCAAGAGCAAGAGCAAAAGTTGATCAACGCCTTGGCAAATACTAGAGAACACTTTGGAACCAATTTTGAAGTAAGAAATCGAGATGACTATCAGCGTGATTACGCACGAATTCTGTATTCATCATCATTTCGCAGATTACAAGGAAAGATGCAGCTTTTTGAAGTCGATCCTGAAAAATTCAACAGAAACAGATTAACGCACAGTCTTGAGGTAGCGCAGATCGCCAGAAGTATCGCATCAGACCTCGAACTGGTTCATCCCGTGGTGGTTGAGCTGGCAGCTCTCGCGCATGATATCGGCAATCCCCCATTCGGTCATTCAGGTGAAAAACTGCTTAACGAGCTGTCTGAGGATATTGGCGGTTACGAAGGTAACGCGCAAGCGCTACGCATCCTGAGGAAGCTTGAAAAAAAATATGCAGACTGTAGTGGCTTGAATCTGACTCACCGCAGCTTGCTTTCGGTTGTTAAGTATCCCAATACCCGTTCCACTGCTAACAAATTCATTTATGATGACGACTTTGATTTTTACAATAACCTGCTTTCTGAAAGTCAGCTCGATCTAAAATCTGGAGAGAAAACGATTGATGCGCAGATAATGGATCTTGCGGATGAAATTGCTTATGCAGCACATGATCTAGAAGATGCCCTAAGCAGAAACATGGTCACGATTGAAGACATTGAGTATGAATTTCTGATTTCTGACAAATTCCAAGGCGTGTTAGGGAAGGTGCGAACAAGTCCCTGATATGAGATCAT
>UMGL01004389.1_pt1 | contig 45758 bp, 54 predicted proteins | sample 1965261 | NCBI WGS metagenome assembly UMGL01 (sample SAMEA4836071, study PRJEB28245) | human gut metagenome | biome: gut microbiome; material: fecal sample | place: Denmark | collected 2008 | reverse complement strand
AACTGTAAATTATATTATCAGTACCGATTGACAAAGAACCGTTTTTTGTAGCTAATTATCACATTACTTGTGTGTTAAGTAGTTATCAACGCCGCCACGCATTAATTTTTGAGCCGTGCTGATAACCTCTTCAATTGGCTGAACACGCCCATTTGTAGTCCAACTTTGATAGATAGTTAGACCAGTTTGCGTAACATAATTAAGCAGAATTCGTTTTTCATAGTCCTTTAACTGGTTAAATTGAACGGACCGTCCCCAAGATTTACTCATAACATAACATTATCAATCATCTCACGTCTGATTCCTGAATAAGAAACGCTAGTTGTAATGCGGTCATATGCCTTGCCTTGGGCTGACGAGAAAAGAAAGAAGGTTTTAACACTCTTTTCCAAATCCTGTGGGTATTGACAGTCTTTTATTTGCTGCAAATATTCATCTGCATATCTTGCTTGAAGTTCAACTAACAAGTCATCGAGGGTTTCATAGTATCTATAGAAAGTTTTTTTATTGATTTGTGCTCGACGGGCTAATTCGGTAACCGTAATTTTGCTATAATCTTTTTCACAAATTAAGTCTTCAAAAGCCTGGTATATATTATTAATGGTCCTTTGCACGCGTAAATCTTCGTACCCGGTTATTTTCATAGTAAGCCTCCGTAGTTAATTTGAATTCGGCTAATCAATTTCACTCCTATTATACGCCAGTGTCTGAACTCATTTTGATCGCAATATTGTCGGGGTTAATACTCGCAGAGGTGACTTGGTAGTGTGACAAGCAACAATGTGCTGCTTAATAAGCTTTTGCATTATCAGAGGCTTCCAGATTAGCTAATGCCTTATCAATATCATCTTTTTGAAGCTTAAATTCTCTAACCAGTTCTGCTTTGGAATATGTCTTATGACCGTTTCCTTCTCCCATGTGGTCACCTTCTATTTCATCATAAGTAACATTAACATGATCTCCATCAACTTGCAGTTCCGTTGTATGAGCACCAAAGCCAATTCGACGACCATTGGTAATAGGATGCCATACTACTGCATTATCTTTTTCGTTTGGATCTAGGTTCACTAAGTTTTGAAGCATTTCGTTACTTTGATCGTTACTATCAGAGTTATCGTCAGTAAGTTTCAGGAAAGCCATTAATTCATATTCTTCATCAGAAAACTTCTCCTGAGGTGCCTGGCTTGATGATTGCGAAGAAGCAGAAGGACGGTTATTGCTGACTCGGCTAGACGATTGGGTAGCCTGTTGATGATTAGAACTATTGTTACTCCTCATCCCCATCATAAACAATAGGATAGCGATTAAGATAACAATAATTCCAATAAAGATCATAAGTAATTTGGAATGACATTTGCTGGTGATGGGAACGTTATCCAGTGGTGCTTGACAATTTCCACAAAAGTTAGCGTCCGCTTTATTCTTATAACCACATTTTGGACAAATTTTCATGTTGTACTCCTTAATCCTTGCTTTGTAAATGAATATGTTGAGCCTTATCCTTTATTTGACCAGCAGCACCCTTGTTATTAATGTGAGCGATGATGTCACGAAGGTTGGCAGTGGCAACCGGGTCCTTATCTTTGTTTTCGTTTCTAGTGTTAGCATTATAGAAAGCAACTTCACCATCAGGACCAACAGTATAAATTGCCATAGCACCACTGTTCATATTACTAGGACGCAGGATCCAAGAATTACCACGACCCTTAACGTTTAAATGGTCGGCATTGTCTTCTTGGTAGATCTCCAGATCGCTATAAGAAGAGAAGAGGCCTTTCCAAACCCCTTTTTGAACATCATGGTCACCATAATAAGCGATGGCAGCTGCAGTTTGCATTGGTGTGATGGTGTTATAGTCTAAACTGTCTGATGATCTTGAACTTTCACTAGATGAGTTTGTTTGGGGACTTGATTGCACAGTATTATTGCGTCTATTTTGGGTTGATTGAACAGGTGAGGTGCTGAACATTTTTCCCGCAAAATAAGCACCAATAAAGATGCATGAAACAACTCCGGTAATCAGTACCCATTTAATTTTTTTCAATTTAAAAACTCCTCAATAACATATTTGGACAGGGAGAAATAATAATCCCAATAGCAGTCAAACAGGAATTATTATACTATAAATTGGTGATTGATAATACACTCCAATTGGCTAGAGACTCATTACGATCAAATGTTCACCGCAAAAAGGATTGATTAATGAATCTTTTGTGTTGTTATAATGAATATAATATTGAAATTGGGAGGAAATGTTTTGAACAATAAGAGCCAATTTAACTTTTATGCTCAACATGAAAGTAATCACCGGAGGACCAGACTTTTAAATTGTCTGTTGCCAGTTGTACTGTTAATAGTATTTTTGGTAATTTATTGTTTCTTCGTATGGGGGAATACTGACGACGAAGTAACTTTTGGACAAGCATTTATGATAACGATGACCCCAGGAATGTTTAAGTTCTTTGCGTTTGTTTTTGTTGTTTGGTGGATAGTAATTTTAATTTGGACTCGCAATATTTTAAATAATCCCATTTCTGCTGTGATGGATGCCAGTCATGCTACGCAGGTGGATGACCAGTTAATGTCAGTAGATCCTAAGGTTAAGATGTTTGACAACGTTGTAACTGAATTGGCACTAGCTTATGGAATGAAGAAGCCGGTAACCTTTATCGTTGAAAACACTCAAGAACCGAATGCATTTGCTACGGGTAAACCCGATCATTCTGGCGTGGCCATTACCAGACCATTATTAGACATGTTGAACCGTGAAGAATTATCCGGTGTAATGGGTCATGAATTAGCACACATTGCGGCTGAAGATTCTCAAACTACCATGCTGTTCGTATTATTTGTATCAGGACTGTCCTTTGTTGTTATTATGGGATTGGCTTTAGTAAGATTCGGCCTATTATTTATCGCTGATAGCGATGATGAACATGGCTGGCAATCCAAAGCAGTGGTTGGCTGTTTTAGCATTATGGGGTTGGTTGTTGTGATTGCTGGTTATATAGGTAAACTATGTGCGATATTGTTAAAGTTTGCGATGTCGCGAACGAGGGAATATGATGCGGATGCTATGTCAGCCAAGGTTAATCAGAACCCAAATGGACTGATTCAATCCTTATATAAAATTGATGACTGGGTTGCTCAGCAATCTGGAAAAATAGATTCAGAACTATCCCCAAAATTCAGTAACCTATATTTAGTGGATACTAAGACCCATCTGTTGGATGACCACCCTAGCACCAAGGATCGGATCGAACGATTAAAAGAAGTATAGTGGTAACTGTTAAAGGGTGACTCAGTTAACTTTTCCATTAATAAGAGTATAATAAAATTGTAATATTATTGGTGGAGGATATTATGAAACGTAAATCTTTATATTTAATCGGTTCGGTTGCTGTGATGTCCTTGATATTAGCAGGATGTGGGAAAAGTTCGCCAACTAATCACAGTACGCAAACGCAGTCTAGTAGTTCAACTACTCAATCAATGAGCCAATCAAGTCAATCAGATAATCATTCCGATTCTAAACAATCTTCAGAATTGTGGAATGACTCAAAGGACCAACAATTATCTGAATTCATTAACAAGTGGGCTCCAACAATGGGGCAATCATATACAAAGTATGATGGTCAAAATGATTTAAGAACAAAGTCAGGAATGCACTACCCAAGTGATTTAGGCCAAACCACGGTTAATGGATCAAATGCCTCAATTGGTTGGACACCATCAGGTAAGGGATCCTATGATTATAACGTGGTGGCACTTTATAACTATGATCGGCCAGGCAATGCGGCTACTCACATCACATATGCGTTTGCATTCCATGATGGCCAACCAGTTGCTTTAGTGGATCAAAGCACTAACGGCACTCCTGACTGGACACCAACTAAGAACGCGGACGTTGCAAGTAACTTTGAACGGATTGCAAATAATAAATAATAAACTAAAAAACGGATTGACTCCGATTAAGTATCGGAATCAGTCCGCCTTTTGAATTTATAGTAGGAGGGAATTAATTAAAGGAATGCCTTGTAAGGTAATTCGATAGGATGGGTGTAGCGATCTTTAAAACCGCGTTGGTGATAATATTGTAATTTCTTCATATCATCAGGGTAGGTGAAGTGACCACCAGGCATCCATGAAAATGGATAGAATTTATATCCAAACCGTTCGCGACGATATTTCCATAGTAATTCAATTTCATTTGGATCACCAAGCATGTTAGTCCAAACATCCCAGTGCATTGGAATAACAACTTTAGCATCAAGAGCTTCAGCAGTTCTTAAGACATCGATGGAAGTCATCTTATCTTGAATACCAACAGGATTTTCTCCGTAGGCACAAATTGCTACATCAACATCAAAGTCTTTACCATGCTTTGCAAAGTATGCTGAATAGTGGGAATCAGCGGCATCATAAATGGTACCGGCATCCGTCTTCATGACGTAGTTAACTGCCCGTTTATCCATATCATCAGGGACTTCATCCATTGGAGGCTGAACGTTTTTGTTTGGATCACTAATTAATGCAGAACGATCAAACGAGTCAGTAACATCAATTTCAACATCTTTAATTTTAATAGAATTACCAGGTTTGACAACTTGACACCGGTCAGCAGGAACTCCCCAGGCGATCCATTGATCAACAACATATTGCGGACCAATAAAAGGAATCTCTTCCTTAACACCCTTTAAAAGAGCAGCTGCGACATTTTCATCAATGTGATCATGGTGGAAATGTGTACATAAGTAAGCATCAAGATGATGAATCTTGAATGGGTCAATCACCATCGGTTGTGCTCGGAGATTAGGTTGAATTGTTCGACCACCAGTTAACCGTGACCATTGGTGACGAGGTGACATGTCAGGCTTGTCATACGTTTGCTTACCAGTTCCACACCACAGATCCATTACAATGTTGGTTTGGTGATCTGTTTTTAACCAGAAACCCATATTAACAAGCCACCAAAGACGGAACTTACCTTCAGGAACCTTAGTCCGATCAATTTCTTCATTCAGCCAGGTTCCCCATTCAGGGAAGACCTCATCTTTCCAGGTTTGTTCAGTAATATCTTGAACTTTCTTTTCTGTCATATTCTGTTGACCTCCAGAACTAGTTACCTTGGATTTCTTTAATCTTTGGAACTAAATGGCTTTCAATGTCAGCTTTATCAACAAAGTTTGTTAACACGATTGTCTTTGGTTTAATGTCTTCAGGGAGGTTATCAAATAATTCACGGGTAGTAACATAGATATCTGCTGGTTTACCGCTAACAGAACCCAAGTCAACAGTATCTACGTCAACATCATCAAAGCCGTTATCACTGATGATACTATCAATATTCATCTTACCGATAACACTTGAACCAACACCTAAACCACAAATTGCAACAATTTTCATGATAAATCCTTCTTTCTAAATTAATACAAAACTAAATTAAAGCTAAAATAGCGAGTCGAATCCACTTCAGGATGTACATTAATGGCATCCAAACCAGAGCATAGTCGATGTTTGACCAAGTCAAGCCGCTTCCGTAACATACGTTGGTTAATGGGTAGAAGAGAATAACAGCGGCTGAGGAAATCATCCCTGTGATGAATCCAGCAGCAACGGCACCTCGCCAACCACCGGCCTTGTTACCGAAGATTCCCATAACGTTACCATCGAAGTACATGATGATTGGAGATGGGAAGACGATAACAGGTGAGTGGAAGATGATGGTGATGAAAGTAACCAGAATACAACCAACTGTTGAACCTAAGAATCCAAACATGCCACCCATTGGTGAGTAAGGGAAGATGGTTGGAGCGTCCAAGGCTGGAATTGCACCAGGCAGGAACTTATCAGAAATACCTTTGAAGGCTGGCACAATTGATCCAATAAACATCCGAACACCTTGTAGCAAGATGACAATTCCGGCTGTGAATTGGAATCCTTCAAGGATCAGCCACAGAATCCAGTTAGTAGCATCGGCACCACCGCCAATTAGGCTTTGAATTCCGGAACGACCAACTGCTAAACCAATTCCGACAAATATAATTGGCATTAGGAAGAACAGCATGATGGTATTGTCACGGAACATTGAAGCCCACTTTGGTAATTTCAGGTGGTCAGCATCTTGTGAAGGATCTTTACTCCCAAAGACTTTCCCGATACCAGTTGCCAACAGTGAACCAACCTGGTCCATAAATCCTAGTGTTGAAACATCATACATCCAACTGCGGGAGAGCTTTCTTGGAATAGCAGGTGAATAAGTGTAGTAAATAGCATTCAAAATCGTAGCAATTACAACAGTCCAGAAACCATTAGTGTGTAAAACCGTTGGTAATGTTACGTTCATAAATGCGGCGTGATACAAAGCCAAGTGAGCAGTTAAGTAAGCATTCTTGAAAATTTGTTTATGAGTTAAACGAACAAGTAATAAGTGCAATAAGAAAGCAAGCAAGAATGTAATTACTGTGTCTTTAGCGATGTTATTAAATTTAGCAACAACACCGAAAACTGCATCGTTGGTAGGTAAAACACCTTTGACATGTAGCGTTGAATTTAACTTTCTAACAACAGGTGAGAGAGCGTTGATTAATACTCCAGCACCAGCAGTTAGAACTGTTAAGCCAATAATGGTTTTAACTGTTCCATCAATTACTTGTGGGAATCTCTTCTTTTGTAAGAGCAAACCAATTAAAGCTACCAGGCCTAGGAAAATGGTTTCATTACTAAGTACTTGATAGACGATAAAGTTAAGGGTCTTCATTAACATGAATAAATTCACTTCCAGTCATTAATCACTTTTGCAATTTGATTGACTTCATCTGAACTTGCAGAACGAAGCCATTTCAAATTAGCTGCATCATTCAAAAAACTAACAATTTTCTTCATTAAATCAAGGTGGTCAGTGTTATTAATGGAAGCAAGAATAATCACTAAATCAACTGGGTCATTATCCTTATTTCCAAATTTCACTGGTGTATCTAGTGAAGTAATTGCGATACTAGATTGTTTAACGGCTTCCGACGGACGAGCATGACCAAGAGCCAGTCCAGGAGCAATTACTATATAAGGGCCTAATTTATGAACGGACTCAATCATGCTATTGACATAATCGTCAGTGATTTTGCAATCATTAACTAATGGTTGTGCTGCTACTTTTAGGGCATCTTCCCAATTGTTTGCGTGAACTTGAAGTTGAATGTCCGCGGGATCAATATTTGAAGATCTCATAACATTACCTCCTGTAAAATATTTACATAGAATTTAATTAGGCCTGATTAAATTTTACATTTTTAATATACGATTAAGCGTTTTCATAATCAAGTGTTTTTTACGTTATTTTCATAAAAATATGTAAATTAATTACATAACTTAATTTTTTGAAGTATGATAATAGCATGTAAATTATTTTCATGGTAATGTAAATATTAAAATATTGATCAAGAGGTTATGACAATGTATGCATCTGTAATTGCAAGAATTAAATCTATGTACAATACATTCGGCGCCAGTTCTAAGAAACTGGCTGATTTTATTTTAAAAAACGGGGCTAATAGTTCCGGAATGACGATTCAGGAATTTTCCAAAGAAGCCGGGGTATCAACTGCAACTTTGTCCAGGTTCGCTAACCAGCTTGGTTACCAGAACTTTTCCCAATTTAGGTGGGATTTGGCTAATAATTCTGGCAATACGCCTTTGCAGAAGGAAAGGCAGATTTCTAAGGATGATTCTCCAAAGATGATTGCCCAAAAGTTACTCAGTTCAAATGTTGAAACTCTAAATGAAACTTTTGCTTTAATGACAAATGAACAGCTGAAAAAGGCATCTGACTTGCTTTTTAAATGTAAAAAATTAAGTTTCTTTGGCCTAGGCAGTTCCAACATTGTGGCCCAAGAGTGTTATCACATGTTTCTGCGGACACCAAAAGAGGTTACGTACGCGAGTGATTACCACATCAATATTATGAAAGCGACGCGGATGACGAAGAATGATTTGGCAATTTTGATTTCTCACACTGGGAATGATAACGATATTTTGTACATTGCGAAGATTTTGAAGAAAAACCATGTGCCAATCATTACCATTACCAGTTTTGCTAATTCACCACTGGATTATTACGGAACAGTTAAGTTCCATTCTATTTCTGCTGACCAGCGTTACCGAACAGAAGCATTGTTGTCAGTAACTTCACAAATTGTAATTGCTGATACGTTATACATGATGACGACGCAAAAACTGGAAGAACAATCTAACCGGATTAATCAAGAAATTGATGATAATTTAGTCGATAAACACCAAGGACAGTAGCAATATTAATTGGTTTAATATCCTATTTATTAACATCTCTCACAATGAGCGTATGATAAATTCCGAAAAATTATTTTAGAGGATATTATGAAACATAAATCGCTATATCTAATCGGATCGGTTTCTATGTTGTCGTTAATACTAGCTGGTTGTGGCAAGAGTTCACCAACTAATCATAGTACGCAAACACAGTCAATTCGACAACGCAAACAACGGGGCATAACTCGTCTAAGAAGTCTTCTCAATTATGGAATAAGTCCAAGGACCAACAGTTATCAGATTTTATCAATCAGTGGGCACCAACGATGGGCCAATCTTATACTAAATATGATGGTCATACTGACATTAGGACTAAATCCGGGATGCACTATCCGAGTGATTTTGACCAAGCTACTGTGAATGGAACCCCTGATTCAATGGGATGGGCACCTTCTGGAAAGGGTTCCTACGATTACAATGTTGTTGCTTTGTATAACTACGACCGTCCAGGTGGTGCCGCTGGTCATATTACATATGCCTTTGCATTTCATGATGGACAACCAGTCGCACTAGTTGACCAAAGTACAAACGGCACTGCTAACTGGACACCAACTAAGAATGCGGATGTGTCTAGCAATTTTGCACGGATTGATAACGGTAGTGGATCCGGTATCAAATCACAGTCAAGCTCGTCTAATAGCAATTCTCAATCCAGTTCTGTGGATGATAAAACAGTGGATGTCTTAGCTGCTTTGTTGCAAGACCCTAATTGGTTCAAGGAATATTTAAATGATGGTGATATGTACTATGGCACCAACAGTGACTATAGTGATGAAGTCAGAGGTTATAGTTACGTCAATACTAATGGAGACCCAACAGGTTATGTTTATTTTAAACGCAATGTTGATAATGTAACCATTAAGCAATGGACGACAGAAGGCGACGAATCATTGGCAGACGGCCATTTCGAATCCAGAACGGTTAGTCTCGCCTTGAGAATGACTATTACTCAAATGCCAGCAAGAAAGCCGAAGTCAACGGCTACGTAAGTAAGTTAAAACAATAAAGAAACAGCTCGCAAAGGATGGTGCAGTCCTCTTTGCGGGCTTTGTTTATGGTAAAAGAAGGAATATGTTATTTTTGAAAACGAATTCATAGTATAATAAAATTACTATGTTACTTATTTTTAGGAGGTAAATCGCATGGAAATTAAAAACATTGTAATTGCTGGTGCAGGAGTTCTCGGTAGTCAAATTGCCTTTCAAGCTGCTCGTTTTGGCTATCAAGTTAAGATTTGGAATCGGCATGTTGACCGGGCTGAAAAGCGTTTAGCCAATATCAAAGACCAATTTATGAAAGATATGGATAAGACTGCTGAAGATTATGAAAATGCAATGGATAACATTGTTGAAGTCAGCAATGATCTACCATCAATGGTATCTGACGCTGATTTGGTCATTGAGGCCGTTTCGGAATCTGTTGAAATCAAAAAGGCATTTTTTGAAGAATTAAACGAAGCCTTACCAGATTACACTATCGTTGCAAGTAACTCTTCAACATTCATGCCAAGCCAGTTAGTTAAGTTCACCAACTATCCAGAACGCTTCTTGCATATGCACTACGCTAACCATATTTGGTTGCATAACGTAACTGAAATCGTTGGTACTCCAGAAACTTCAAAGGACGTCATTGATGCAGTTGTTAAATTTACCCGTTCTATCGACATGGTGCCAATTGTTCTGAAGAAGGAAAATCCTGGCTATGTTATGAACGCGCTTCTGATTCCATTATTAAATGCTGCTCAATCACTTTGGGCTCGTGGTGTTGCAGACCCACACACGATTGACAAGGACTGGATGCTGTCTAACGGTTCACCAATGGGGCCATTCATGATCTTGGATGTTGTTGGTCTGCGAACTGCTTATGAAATCGTTGAAAATCAATACCAAAAGACGAAGGATCCACTTGCTAAAAAGATTGCTGATAACTTAAAGGTTATGATTGATGAAGGGCACACTGGTGTTGAATCAGGTCAAGGTTTCTACCATTATCCAAACCCAGAATACAAGGATCCGGAATTCTGGAAATAATGTCAAAATCTGATCACTGTGATCGTACATTGTCGTAAAAAATAAGTCCCTCGATATTAATTATCGGGGGACTTGTTTTAGATAGGATATAAATATTAATAGAACTTGTCTGAAATATCTGCAGTGGAATTACTCATTAATTCCAAAACCGCCATCCCAACCAATTTGCTTGCTGGCGGCAAGGGTCATCTGAATAAAACCAACTGCCTCCAATTCACGGGCGCGGCTTATCTTTCCAGCATCCATCACCTTTAATGGACTCTTGGATAAGGCCTCTTTTAGTACATTTTTTGCATCCTGGTCATTTCCTGCAACTAGGACGGTTGTGACGTTATTACCAACCTTGCCACTCATCAAAGTGGCTGCAAAGTTAGTGTTAAATGCCTTTAATACTTTACTGTTTGGCAAATCGGCTTGCACTTCTTGAGCAGCTGAACTATCTGCAGGAACTACCAATTCATCCCAGGTATCAAAGTTAAGTGGGTTGGTAATGTCAACTACGACCTTTCCTGATAATTCTTGCTGGTATTGTTGAGCAATCTTTGCTAAAGCAGGGTACGGAACCGCCATGATTACCAAGTCACCGAATTGTTGAACAGTATCGTGCGATCCATAATAGGAAACGTCATTGCCCATTTCTAAGTTGTGACCAATTGCCTTTGCCATATTACCTTTACCAAAAATAGTGATTTCCATTTGTAATTCCATCCTAGCTAATTGTTAAAAGTGACCTTATTCTTTAAATTATTGTACTACTGTTTACAACTATAATTTTAGCACATGTTTTATTATTGCCAACAAGTATTTGATGAGGGGTATTTCATTTATAGTAGAGGACAGATTTACTGTGGTTTGATAATAAATAAAAACTGCTATTTCGTTTTAAATGTGATAATTAAAAATAATCTATCTACATTTGCATAGAACATATATTTAACGAATCCTATTAAATTGGTAATCACTACTTATCGATTGCTTAATAAAAGCAGAGGATTACGGCTATTCTAACGGTTGTAAGCTTTCAGACGCCATTAAAAAGACTATAATTGGAGCGGATTATTTTTATGGGAAGGTTTTCAATATGGATATGAAGAGTCATTATAAGATGTTCAAAGCTGGCAAACTTTGGATTACAACGTTAATTTCCGTAGCGGTATTAGGAATTGCTAATACTGCACATGCGGATGCTAATGAATGAAAAAATGCTTCTACAGATGGAGGATCGGTTACCGATGTGGAAGCTAATCAAGGTGCTGAACAAATTCAAAAGCCAGCAGTAACGTTACATTCTAATGTTGAAACTCCATCAGGCCAAACGACAGGGACTGAAGATCAAGCGAACGAAACTACTCAAGATAATAATGGTTTAGTTGCTGAACAGCAACAATCAACAGCTACTGCTACTAACCAAGGTAGTCGTTCGACAGATTCACAGGACCAAGCGTACTATATTTTCCAAATTGTCAGCCTCAATGGGAGCAAGATCAATAATCGTCAAGCACGGTTGATTGTTGCGGTTGCTCCCGCTAATCCGCAGGGAACGGTATATGTTTACGTAACAGATGACAATTATAGTCGACGTTATCAATGATATTAAATTGCTCCAAATGCCTATCGGGATATTTAAGTCAGTTCTACTGGGGCACCAATAAAAAATCCAACTCGTTCACAGATCTACCGGATTTCTAATACTGCACCAAGACAATTGAGCTTTAATGGCAATACCATTAATGTTCCGGCCTCGCTTTCTATTAAAACCCTGAGTGGTTCTAAATTGAGTTCTAGTCCTGTTTATGGTTTAGGGAACCAAAATAGTATTAGCTATATAGACAAGGTAAATATTACTCCTAATAATCAATCATCCGCGATTGAATACATTTATCGTGATAAAGATGGTAAGTACGATAACTTTGCTGATTTATTGCCTGCAAACGTTCCAGTACCAGGGATTACTGGCCAAAACTTCGTAATCTCCAACGTCAATAATTGCAAGTTAGTTCTAAAGGGGCACTACCTAACTAATCAACAGGGAAGTTTATCCAATACAGCTAATGGCAAGGATTTCGCTGGTTCAGTTTCTCAATTCCAAATTGGCCACTATTATCAAAAGAAACTTTACAATTGGGACCGGTCAATTAATGAAATTTTGGTTTATGAATTAATCAGTCCAGATGGGACCATGAACATTTCCCCAATTTTACCAAACGGCAGTGTTCAAACTTTGCAGGTACCAAAGGGTTCGTATAAGCAATTTAGCAATGGGACGTATGCTCGGAATCCATTTGTGGACACAACGAGTTCAGTTCAATTGATTTATGCTGATTTGAGTCACATTATTCCAGTTGATCAAGATGGTAAGGTTATCTCTAACATTCAACCAATTTATAATAATGATCCCGCGGATCCACACAAGGCGGATACAACTGCTTCACCTGATTTAACCAGTGAAGGTTGGGTATTACAAGACCCAAGCCAGCAGACCATTACGCCTGCTAATCCGGGAGAAGATACCCGTGTTGTATATGTCAAGCTTGTAGTAACTAATCAACAGGTTACGGTTAAGCAGACAGTTCAATATCAATATAGTGATGGTATCACGGAGGGACGGCCCAGTTTGCCTAAAGAAAATACTCAATCTGTCACATTTACCCGTCGGGTGGTCACTAATCCGATTACCGGTGCAACCTTTGAAGGTAGCTGGACACCGGCCCAACAATTTACAGCGGTAACTTCACCAAGAATTGATGGTTTCTATCCTGACAAGAAATCTGTTGGTGGTAATAATGTTACCCATTCGACTCCGGATGTGACCTACATAGTTACGTATTTGCCGCGAAATACTGAGGAAGATAGCAGAGTTGTTACCCATACAGTTAGCTATCAATATGCGGATGGAATCACAGCTGGTCGCCCTGTATTACCAATGGAGAATCATCAACAGTTGGCATTTAAACTGATTGCTGTGCGTGATGAGCAGGGGAATATTATTCATAAATTTTGGACGCCTGCTAGCAGGTTTAAGGTAGTGACAACACCTGAGTTAACCGGATTTTATGCTAACCTAACAGAAGCCGGAAGTAACGAACTCGTTACACAAGATAGTCCGGATACATCATATGTGGTCTTATATGCTTCCGGGCGCCAATTTAAAGATAAGAAGACAGTTACTCAGACCGTTCACTATCAATACGCTGATGGTATTACTGAAGGACGGCCAGGATTGTCAAAAGATGATGTGCAGTCCGTTGAATTTAATCAAACCATTATTATTAATCCATGGACTGGTAATGAGGAAGATAAATCAGCTTGGACACCGGAAAATAGCCAGTTTAAGGTTATTGGGACTCCTGGAGTAACTGGCTTCTATGCTGATAAGGCAAGTGCTGGGTCTAAGGCTTATGTCACTGCAACCTCTAGCGACACTTATTATGTAGTTAACTATGCTGCCCCAGTTTCCACGGTTGTTGAAAATAAAACTGTCTACCAGCATATTAGGTATGAGTACGCAGACGGCATTACGGCTGATCGGCCTGAATTGCCAGATGATGATACTCAAGAGTTAGTATTTTCACGGACGGAAACGAGAAATCCATGGACGAATGAGGTAATTTCATTATCTTGGAGCCATGTCCAACAACAATTTACTGTTGTAGAAACTCCGGGAATGACTGGCTTTTACCCAGATAAAGAGTCAGCCGGAAGTGCTCAGGACGTTAATTATGACAGTCCAAATTTTGAATATGTGGTTAAGTATGCAGCGCCAGACATCATTACAGAGACCAGGTAATTCGTTATGAATACGCGGATGGGGTTACGAGTGGCCGGCCAAGTTTGCCAGCTAACAATGAACAGACGCTGACCTTTACCCATACGATTGTTAAGAATCCATGGACAAATGATGTCATTTCAGATACTTGGACTCCGGCGCAAAGTTTTGCTACTGTTGTGACACCTGAAATTCAAGGGTTTGAGCCTGACTATGTCGCTATTGAAGGAAAACAGGTTGACCACAATAGCGAAGATTTGGAATACGTTGTTAAGTACACTAAACTTAGTGACAATGAAAAGCCTGGTCAAAATGGCGAGGATCAAGAACAAATTACTCAACCAGAAAAGCCAACCAATACACCAACAACATCAATGGATGCCAGTCAATCAAATCATAATCAAGCTCATCGATTACCACAAACTGGTAACAAAAATGATGATGCAGTTGTCGGCTTGGGGTTATTAAGCGGGATGCTTGGTATGTTTGGTTTTAACAAACGAAAGGAACACTAGCAAAAAGGGACGATTCAAAATCGTCCCTTTTTCGTGTTTAAATGATTAACCCTAATAAAGCGAGGGTAATTCCACCGCCATAGGATAATAAAAGATATAGTCCCATTGTGAACCGCCGGTGTTCGTCAATCAGTACGAGTAATTCAGTATTGAAGGTGGAGAAAGTGGTATATCCACCTAAGACGCCAACTCCCCAAAAGTTAATCGCCATTTGATTATTGGCAAAGTGATTAGTCAGTAATCCTAGGAGAAAGGCACCGGATAGATTAATGAACAGGGTTGCAAGCGGCCAATTCCACTGCATTCTTTTATAGATACTGGTAATCCAATAACGAATTACGGCACCAATCATTGCGCCACATCCAACGATCATCATGAATGGACCTCCTTGCCAAGGCGACGGGTAATTAAAAATCCGCAAACTGCCATTAGTAGACCACCAACACTATTGATCAGAAAATAACAGATAGCCGCTGACCAATTTTGTTGGGAGAGGTGGACAGTTGCAACTGCAAACGAGGAGAATGTTGTAAAGGCACCAATGAACCCCGTGCCTAGACCAGTTGATAACCAGTCTGCAAAAATTCCCTTTTCAATAACATAGTAGGTGAGAAGTGCCAATAGGAAACACCCGAGTAAGTTAGCAACAATAATTCCGCTGGTAGGGAGCCATTGACTCAATAAGGAGCGTGAACACCCGCCAAAGAAAGCAAAAATTGCCACACTAAGATAATTGCGCAAGTTTGTCATTAATCAATTTCCTCCAAATAGTTACGGTGATGATCATAACAGATTCACAAATTAGATTGCAAATGAAATTTAGAACTTTGGCCACTATTGAAAACTAGGAATAATATTAACCGCTTTCTAGACGATCTTTGGTATAATAAAATTACTGTTTAATGCGTTAAAATAGAAAGGGGTTCATGCCATGCAATACGCACCACATTCACCTGCTCTTTTTGAAGCTATTCATAATGAAGAGAAACGTCAGCAACAAACCATTGAGTTAATTGCCTCTGAAAACATTGTTTCAGATGCAGTTCGTGAAGCTCAAGGTTCAGTACTAACTAATAAGTATTCGGAAGGTTACCCTAACAAACGCTACTATGGTGGTTGTCAATATGTTGATCAGGTTGAACAATTAGCAATTGACTATGCTAAACAACTGTTTAATGCTGAATTTGCCAATGTGCAGCCGCATTCCGGGTCACAAGCAAACATGGCAGTGTACCAAGCATTACTTAAACCTGGAGATACTATTCTAGGAATGGGGATGGACGCTGGTGGACATTTAACACACGGTTCCAATGTTAACTTCTCCGGTAAGCTGTACCATTCTTATGGCTATGGACTTAATCCAGAAACGGAAGAATTAGATTTTGATGACATTCGTGCGTTAGCACTCAAAGTGCGCCCACAATTGATTGTTGCTGGTGCTTCAGCATACAGCCGGATCATTGATTGGCAAAAGTTTAGAGACATTGCGGATGAAGTGGGAGCCTACTTAATGGTTGATATGGCGCACATTGCTGGACTAGTAGCGGCAGGAGTACACCCTAATCCAGTGCCAATTGCGGATGTGGTTACTACTACAACCCATAAGACATTGCGGGGACCACGGGGCGGAATGATTTTAAGTAAGTCCCCAGAAATTGGTAAGAAAATCAATTCGGCACTATTCCCTGGCATTCAAGGTGGACCGCTGGAACATGTTATTGCCGGAAAGGCACAAGCACTATATGAAAATTTGCAACCAAGTTTTAATGACTATATTCACCAAGTGGTTAAAAATGCAACTGCGATGGCTGATGAGTTTAACCATTCTGAAAATATCAGAGTGGTTTCTGGTGGAACAGATAATCATTTAATCGTGTTAGATATTACCGATACTGGCTTAACGGGTAAAGAAGCACAAAGTTTGCTTGATGAAGTTAAAATTACGACTAACAAAGAAGCCATTCCTAACGATCAGCGGAGTCCATTTATTACCAGCGGACTCAGGTTAGGTACTCCAGCAATTACCAGCCGTGGATTTGACGAAACTGACACCAGAAAAGTGGCGGATTTAATTGCGCAAATGTTAAATCATCCAAAAGATGATGATGTTCGACAAACTGTAATTGCAGCTGTTCAGAAACTAGTTAATAAACATCCAATTCAATAGAAGGCATGGAAAAGGCATGACGAGAAAAGAAGAAGCATATGACTATATTCGAAGTGAGATTGTTCATAATCATTTTCACCCGAATGAAGTTGTTTCAGAAAACCAGATCACAGATAAATTAAATATGAGTAGGACGCCGGTGAGGGAAGCACTCAAGCAACTTGAAGCTGACGGGTTAATTGAAATGCGTGGCCGAGAAAATGTGGTTGCACCATTGACGGTAGATGCTGTCCAAGAAGTTTATGAGTTACGTAGCCTTTTAGAAACGTTTGCTTTGAAAAAGACGATCAATTTGGTTCCGATTGTCCGGTTGAATGAAATTGAAGAAGATTTTGAAAGGGCAGCTGCGAAAAATGACTGGGATGAGTACTTAAATGTGGATACGGAATTTCATGAATTGATCACGCATATTGCTGGGCATCCACGGTTGGCACAGTTTCTAAACATTCTAAAAGCTCAAACAGCACGGACAAGACACGTCAGTTCATTGAACCCTTACCGGATGAACAGGTCACTTGAAGAACACAAAGAAATTATCAAGTGGCTGCGGCAACGGAATCTGGACGATGCTGAAAAGGCGTTAGCGTACCACCTTCAACGGGTGTACGATTCGGTTCGTTCATACTTAAATTATTTGAACGATTAGTGCAAACAATTTATATAAATAAGTTTAAGAGCGACTCTTCTATGATAGGAGGGGCGTTTTTTAATATCGTGAAATTTAGGTAAGAAAGGTTATATTAATGGGGTTTCTTCAGAGGATTTGTGAAATATAGAACAAAAATCGTCCGAAAGGGTTGATTTATCTGCAAGGTTTGATAGTATATTGCTTGTATACAATTTGTCGACAAGCTGTATGTCATTATTAAAAACGTTAAAATAACGCACTAACAGCAATTATTTAATACTCGATTGTTAGTAGCTAGTTGCAGGGGGACAAACTATGCATATCGGTAATGCTATTGTTAAGACGTTCACTAACCAAGCGATCGTCAGTGCAATTACCTCAACCATTTTTATTATCTTTCTTGGTTTCTACTTACGGAAACGTGGAATATTCGGCCCAAACTTTGGGAAAGTTTTGACTAAGGTTGTTTTATCAGTTGCTATTGCTGCACTGTCATTTAATTCATTTATGCAACCCATTAGTGAAAAGTCAATGCACCAAGGAATTGGTATTTTAGTATGGGGCTTTATTATTTACATCCTTTTGATTTTCTTGGCACCATTACTTTACTCTGTCCAAAAGCGTGACCGTAAAGAAGTTATGGGAATCTTGACCACTTTTGGTTCAACTACTTTCTTCGGTATTCCAATCGTTGGTGCCATCTATGGTGCTGAAGGGGTACTTTACAGTTCAATTTTCAACATTGGTTACCGGATTTTCCTTTACTCCTACGCATACATTAAGATGTCTGGATTAAAGATGGAAAAGGACAATATTAAGAAAATGTTCTTAAACCCAATTGTCATTGCCACGATCCTTGGGTTCATCCTTTGGATTATTCAACCAATGGTGCCAACTGTTACCGTTCCATTAATGAAGAACGGTATTGCCGCAGGTGGTATGACTAACGTTGCTTTCTATCGGATTGATCAAACCGCTGTTTGGTTATGGCGTCCACTGAACTACTTATCTTCATTAGCATCACCATTAGCTTGGTTAGCAATTGGTTGTACTTTAGGTTCAATTTCATTGAAGGATGCCGTTACTAACAAGCTTTCCTGGTACTACTCATTCAATAAAGTTATTATCGTGCCATTATTTAACTTAGTAGTTCTTTTGATTTTGAATGCTACTCACATTTTGCCATTGAACTACGTTGCAATTGCAACTGTTGTTATTATGATGGCAACACCAACTGCTACGGTAGCAGCTGCATACGCTATTAGCTATGACCGTGAAGCCGTTCTGACTTCCAATGCATCATTACTATCTACAGTTTCTGCAGTTATTATGATGCCAATCTGGATTGCAATTCTTGGTATTTTGCAATCAGCAGGCATTTTCCACTAATTTTAAATAGAAAGGGAGCACTATCATGAAGATTGTATGTTATGGGGTTCGGCCAATTGAAGAACCATATTTTGAAAAATTAAATAAGTACGACTTTGACCTAAAGTTAGTCACTGAATTTTTGACTGACGACAATGTCGATGAAGCAGAAGGTATGGATGCCGTTTTAATTCGTGGTAACTGTGCCGCCTCAGCAAAGAATCTCAAAATTTTTGCTGAAGACTATGGTATCAAGTATGTCTTTACGCGGTCCGTTGGTTACAACCACATTGACTTAAAAGCTGCTAAAGAATTAGGAATTCAAGTTGCCCGAGTACCAAACTATTCTCCATATGCTGTTGCTGAATTAGCAATGACATTAGGAATGCAGATGTTCCGTCATACGAATATCGCAACCATTGATAGTGCAGCAGGAAACTTCACTGTTACTCCTGATCTCTTCAGTAAAGAAATCCACTCCTCAACTGTGGGAATTATCGGTGCTGGTAAGATCGGTACAGCCGAGGCTAAGTTATATGATGGGATGGGAACTAAGGTCTTAGCATCAGATTCACATCCATCAAAACATGCTTCTGAATATGTAGAATTCAAGTCATTAGATGAAGTGTTAGCAACTAGTGACATTGTTTCTATCCACATTCCATACTTCCCAGGTGAAAATGAAAACTTTGTTGATGCAGAATTCTTGAAAAAGATGAAGAAGTCTGCCGTATTAGTTAACACCGCACGGGGAGAAATTGCGGATACGAAAGCAATTATGGAAGCAGTTAAGAATGGTGAAATTGCCGGATATGCTGGGGATGTCGTAATTGATGAAAAGGATATCATGGGCCATAAGTTTGATTCTGTTGATGACATTCCAAATGCAAAAGTTCGTGAACTGGCTAAGCTTTATCCAAAGGTAATTTTGACGCCTCACATGGGTTCATTTACCGAACCAGCATTGGAAGATATGATTTCGATTAGTTTCGAAAACTTCCATGAAACCTTTACTAATGGAACTAACAAGAACGTTCTAGAATATCAAGTTTAGAGGTAAGAACAGTCTTTCTAATCAGGAGAGACTGTTTTCATTTTTGCTCTTTACGAACATCTGTTTATTTAATATAATCATATTATGAACATATGTTCGTGGGTGAGAAAGATGATTACACAAGACGAGGCAGCAGGTGTATACGCTTTTATAGATAATAAGTCGTTTTATGCCACTGTCGAATGTACTGAACGGGGACTGGATCCGTTAACCACCCCGTTGGTGGTAATGTCTGAAGCTGAGAATACGGGAAGTGGCTTAGTACTAGCTTCGTCTCCAATGGCTAAGAAGTTGTACCACATTACAAATGTGAACCGGCGTCGTGATCTACCAGACGATCCAAACTTGTTAGTAGTGCCACCTCGGATGAATCTTTATATTCAAAAAAATATGGCCGTTAACCAGATTTTTAATGAGTACGTTACCGATGAAGACCTGATGCCGTATTCAATTGATGAGTCTTTATTGAATTTGACACATTCATGGAAGTTATTTGGAAATAATATTTTGGATGTCATTCGGCAAATTCAGCGTGAAGTGAAAGAGCGTGAACAACTGGTGGTTACAGTCGGATTAGGGAACAATCCTCTACAAGCTAAATTGGCACTCGACGTTTATGCAAAACATAATCGTGAATTTATTGGGGTAATTACTAATAATACCGTTAAACAAAAAATTTGGACTATTCCACAACTCAGGGATGTATGGGGGATTAACAAACGAACCGCGGCACGGTTAAACAATTTACACATTTTTAGTGTTGATGATCTAGCACATGCTGATCCATTCTATATTAAGTCGCAAATGGGCATCATTGGTACGAAGCTATATGCTACCGCGTGGGGAATTGATCGGACCAAGATGATGCAACAGGTGCCGATTAATGACCGCAGTATCGGCAATTCGCAAGTATTGCCTCGCGACTATCATTACCAAAATGAAATTGAAGTAGTGATTAAGGAAATCGGAGCACAGGTAGCAGCACGACTACGCGCTCAACACAAGCAATGTCAAGGTGTGCACCTGTTTATTGGGTATTCTATGGGAGTGGTTGATGACGCTGGTCAATCAGGATTTGCCCATTCAATAAAATTACTAGTCTCTACTGCCGAAACAAATCGCATTAACGAACAGTTAATTTGGTTATTTGAGAAGTACTGGGATGGACAAGCGACCGTTCGCCATATTGGTGTCGCATGTACTCGTTTATCGGCGCGTTTTGGAGAACAAATGGACATTTTTCATTCGAACCTAGAGGCTAGAGTGAAATTAGAAGGCACCATGGATGCTATTCGCCACCGTTTTGGTAAGTCGGCGATTGTCCGGGCAGCAAGTTTAAAACATGGTGCAACATATATTGCTAGAAGTCAGTTAGTAGGTGGTCACAGTGGTGGACAAAGTCTGGAGTAAAAAGGTAGGTCAGGAGATTGTTAGTCGCTTAGACAAGCTCTTTAAAAATAATATTATCCGAGTTCGTTATTGGATTATCGTTAATTACTATGCACCCAATCATGGTTATAATTTGTTCTTTAATATTTATCGTCCTTACCATTTCACGCGTTCCATCTCAATTGGTCAACTTAGTAATTGCTCATTTGAGGAGCTCATCATCGTCTTAAATGAAATCCGTACGAAGTACCATTTCACTTTACAATACCACCATTTTTCGAAAGATGAGCTGCGGCGATTGGCACGGGAGGTGAATCCGTAATGCGCTATTATAATGATTCAGAAGCAGAAAAAGTAGCAGAGAACTTTTTTAAATATTATTACCATGACCGCGGCAAAATGAAGTGGGGTGGCTTTTTCTTATCTGAACACCGGAAAGCATTACGAGACTTTCACCATGAACAAGTTCAAGAAGAGAATAACGAAAAAAAGCATTAGCAGATCAAATCCGCTAATGCCCTTATTTTGGCCATAATTTGGTTAGTGCTTTAACTACTGGTGTAACAAGGCGCCGATCCTTTTTAAGGTAAACAGCATAAAATTCCATTTGAGCAGCTTCGTCACTAATGACAACTCGAGTTCGATCATCGTCATCTATTCGCTTGTGGTTACTCAATTCAGTAACGTTAGTACTTAAATATGGGAAGTTGGAGTAGCGAGTGATTTCTTGAAGGGCTGCCATTTCGCCTTGATAGAGGAACTTAGCCCCAGGAATCTGGTCTTGAATAATTTGTCGCCATGGTCCAATATCACTCAGTACAATAAAGCTCATGTCCTTTAGATCACTGAATTTCACACTTTGGTGATTAGCAAGGAGGGTAAATTGATCGATATTAACATCCAATCGCTCTTTACCAATATAGATTGACTCAACATCATTAGTCTGTACTTCTTCATGTGAAAGAATTAGAGTATCCTCATGGTTTTCTAGAAGACTGGTAACGTCATTTACAAGAATGAAATTACCAGTTTCAGAGGCAATATCCAGGTGTGGAATGTCAAGCTGGTTGGCCACGATCAATGGGCCAGGTGCCGTTCCACCAATCCAAATCACCCGTTGGCTTTCCGCATAATTTTTAACTCGATCCACTAATTTTTGGTTATCGTCAAGTAGCTTTTTGGCACCCTCAGCAGCCATTTGCCCAGCTTTAGTCAAAGTCAATCGATTTGGCTGACGATTAAATAATGGAACACCGAATTCTGACTCAAGTTTTTGCAATCCACGGGTAATGGTAGGCTGTGTAATCATCAGATTGTCCGCAGTTTTAGAAAGAGTACCGCTTTGAACTCTCCGATGACGACATGAAGAAGATTGCTGAATTAGACAAGAACCAAAGTCAGTTCTTTGATCACCGTGACCCAATCACAATTGAACAAATTTTTGGTTCTAGCTTGAAGCAAGTACAAAAGGAGGAAAACTAAGATGATAACCCCAACTTTTAAATTGAATGATGGTAATGCAATTCCAGTAATTGGATTTGGAACTTTCCAAATTCCTGCTGATGGCTCAACATATGATGCAGTTAAGATGGCATTGGACGCAGGATATCGTCACATCGATACTGCACAAGCATATTTTAATGAATCTAAAGTAGGAAAAGCCATTAAAGACAGTGGGATCCCTCGTGATCAAATTTGGGTGACTAGTAAACTTTGGTTACAATATTATGATTACGACACTGCAACTAAGACTATTGACCGAACTCTTCAAAAGATGGGCTTAGATTATCTTGACCTGTACTTACTTCATCAACCATATGGAAAGTTGACGGAAGCATGGCAGGCCTTAGAAGACGCTCAAAAAGCTGGTAAGTTGCATTCAATTGGTGTTTCTAACATGACACCGAAAATGTGGAAGAAGTTTGTTCCAGGATTTAACGTTACCCCAGTAGTTAACCAAGTTGAATTTAACCCATACTTCCAACAAAAGGAACTTTGTAAGCTCTTAGCGGATGATGATGTTCGTCTTGAAGCATGGGCGCCACTAGGTCAAGGTAATGCGGACCTTATGCATGAACCAGTGATTACTAAATTAGCTGAAAAGTACAATAAAAATGCTGGACAAGTAATCTTGCGCTTTGAAAACCAAGAAGGAATTGTGTTCTTTCCAAAGTCTGTCCATGAGGCGCGAATTAAGTCCAACTCAGATATCTTTGATTTTGAATTAACGCCTGATGAAATCGAAGAAATTCGCGACTTAGACAAAGGTAAGGGAATACATGACCCAGATGCACCTGGTGTTGGTGATGCATTGCTCAACGCTTATGACGTACATGCTAATGATTAACTATCAATAATAACGAAAATTTAACCCCTCCCAAATTAATAAAATGGTAGCTAGCAGAATATTCTGCGGGCTACCATTTTGTAATTAATGATGTTGTTTTAATAAACTAAAAAAGACCCAATGGAGAATGGAACAGTCCTCTGGATCCTTTTTAATAAAGTAGTATGTCATCTGTCTATTATATTATCATGATAACGTTTACATTTCAATAACAGTCTATTATAAATTATAATTTTTTGTGAGTTTGTTGAATGGTATCACCAATTACATACCCGATACTGGTTGAAATACTAAGAATCAAACCAGCTTTTAATAAGCGAATTGCTTCATTTTTCATGATGAATCCCTCCTGACCAACTAAAAGTTGGAGAATAATTCAAAGAACATGCTTATAATATCAAATTTTGTTTAAATATGACAAATATGTTACAAAGCTTAACAAACTTCTATATATTATCTGACCAAATTAAGGAGCCGTTTTCATTTCTATGATAGATATGCTACCCTTGGTATAGAATTTGAAGGGAGTATTTATTATGGTTAAAGATGAATACACTTTGGTATTAGTAAAGCCTGATGGCGTAAAAACTCGTCACATTGGAGACATTATTTCTAAGATTGAAAACAAAGGCTACCGGATTGAAGCACTGAAGATGATCAATCCAACAAAGGATAAGCTTAGGCAACATTATTTTGACAAGGTCGATAAGCCATTTTTCCCAGAATTATTAAATTACATGATGGAAGGTCCCATTGTCGGCGTTGTTGTTTCTGGAACAAACGTTGTTCACGCAATTCATAATATGGCTGGAGCAACTAATCCGGGAGAAGCAGCTTGGGGAACCATTCGTGGTGACTACGGACGCGAATGGCCGGACGGAGTCTTAAGAAATATCATTCATACTTCTGATAATGTTGAAAATGCCAAGAGAGAAATAGGAATCTGGTTCCCAGAATTTAAGATGGCATAAAGTAAAAAGAGAGCCTAGGATTTAATCCTAGGCTCTCTTTTATAAATTGATTACTCTTCTCACATGGCTAATCGTAAAAAGAATATCAATTTAGAAAACTGAGTGTAAGCACTCAGTGGCTAATATTATTCAACTAATAAGGATCGGGGAAGAGCCTCATTAGGTGGCTTTATGTTTACCACGATAGATATAATACAACCATACACATTTAAAATAAAGTCAAATTCTAAAAAAATCAAATTTTTTTGTAAGAATTTTCGAACAGTAAATAAATTAAGGCTTAGTTGTCCATTAACTTATTAAAAATTGGTCACTATTTTTGAAATACTGTATTGTAAGCGTTTGTAGTCGTAAAAACATTACAATTTATAGAAGTTGTATAAAACAATTCAGTTGCTAAATAAATTGAATAATTTTGATTATTAATTGTTGATGAGTAAAAATTTTATTTTTAAATCAAAGATAATTTAATTGTTATTAAAAATGAAATTTGACAAATAGTGTTTACGTATGTAAACTTAAAATTAAAAACGGGGTGATTAAAGTGGCAGAAAAAATGGAAATAAGTCCAGCAGAATGGCAGGTGATGCGGATTGCTTGGACCTTGCAGAAGGTTACAAGCAGTCAAGTCATTGAGATTTTACAACGCAAGAAAAATTGGAAACCTGCAACAGTGAAAACTTTATTACGCCGGTTAGTACAAAAGAAAGTACTGGTTACTACTAAACAGGGCCGTTATTTCATCTACCAACCTTGCGTCCAAGAACAAGAAACGATGAATTTAGCAGCTGATGATCTGTTTTCCAGTATGTGTGAAATGCACGTTGGCCGGACCTTAGCCCATGTCATTGAGGAACATCAACTGAGCAAGAAGGATATCAGTAACTTACAAGAACTTTTGAATAAGAAAGCCTTAAATGCTCCCGATGCTGTGGAATGTAACTGCGTGCCGGGTGAAGAAATGCATTGCGAATAAATAATAAGCATCGCTCGTTGGGTGATGCTTATGAAGTGAACCCCCCATAGTTGGACGAAAAATTCTAACTATGGGGGTTTTACTATGACTAAATTTAGTCTTGAAGTTAAGCTTAAAGCTGTTCAAATGTATTTAGCTGGAATTGGTTCACAGACTGTTGCTCGAAGATTAGGAATTAAAGGGCATATGTCTGTGCAGACATGGGTTGCTCGTTATCAAAAATATGGGGTTCAAGGCCTAGAACTCCGTTCACCAAAATATGATTATGATGGTGATTTTAAACTGAAAGTCTTAAACTGGAAAAAACAACACAAAGCTTCATATCCACAAACAGCACTCCAATTTGATATTAGTAATCCCGGAACAATCGCTAACTGGCAAAGGAAGATTAGAGAATGTGGTATTGAGGCCTTATTTACCAGGAGAGGACGGGCAAAACACATGACAACTAATCATAATCATTAAGCTAAGAAACAGTTATCAGAGTTAGAACGCTTAAAGGCTGAAAATCGAGCTTTAAAAGTGGAGAACGAATATCTAAAAAAACTCGAGGCCTTAGTTCAACATCGCGGACAGTCAAAGAAGAATGTCAAATCATCCAAGAACTAAGGCACGAATTCAGATTTAGCTTAACGGAAATTTTGCCATACACCATCATTAAGCGGAGTACGTTCTATTACCAAACACACCGACATGAAGCCAAAAATAATCAAAAATTACTCCAAGTCATTAAAGACATCAAACAGCAGAATCCTGGCTATGAATATCGTCCAGTGACTGATGAATTACACCGTCGTGGTATTAAGATTAATCACAAACGAGTTAGCCGTCTAATGCGTGAAAATGGACTATCGTCGCTAAAGTATAATCGACAGACCCGAAAATACGATTCGTCAATTGGTCCCCAAGGTAAGAAGGCCAAGAACCGGTTAAACCGTCGGTTTAACACGGATCGTCCTTATCAGAAAATGGTAACTGATGTGAGTGAATATCGCTATGGCAATATGAGTCAGGATGAAAAGGTTTATCTTTCGCCAATTAAAGACCTGTGTTCTGGCGAGATCGTTAGTTATAATATTAGCGATCACCCAACGACTGATTTTGTAATGAAACCATTAATCGAACTAATTAATAAGCGCCCGGTGCTTAACTACCGTATGACCGTCCATAGTGACCAAGGCATTCAATACCAAACAAATACATGGCGTCAAACACTAAAATTTTTCAAAGCATGTCACGGCGAGCAACCTGTTTAGATAATGCATCAATGGAGAGCTTCTTTCATACCATGAAAGTTGAATTGTATTATGATCATCATTATCAAACTAAACAGGAATTGATTAAAGCAATGAAGGAGTGGATTGAATATTACAATCAATACCGCATAAGGCACAAACTAAAAGGCAAGACGCCGATTGAAGATCGGAATCTTGTCTTAGAAAAAGTTGCCTAAATTAAAGTGTCCAACTTATAGGGTTCACTTCAACATGGACTATGTATTTGATTTAGCATTTTAAGTATATAGTCTTTTTTTATTTTCGTAAAGTTATTTAAAGGAAAATAATGCTTGTTGAAAATTATTGTGGTGTTGAACAAAAACATCGGATAAATCGAATAACTTTGTTTGGACAATGTCTCACTCATTCACCTAATGCTTCCATTTTTTACGCAAGCTTGAAATTACTAAAGCGATGGAAACGACGATGGCAATTATCCAACCTGCGGTCCCGAGCCGGTAAATAAAACGGTCCCGGCTACCAACTACGAGGATTGAGGATGAAAGGATTAGCGAGGCGAGCATGATTACCACCAATAAACGATTGAGTAGTTGATCAAGCTTTGCTAAAACGCGTTTTTGACCAATGTAGTGGAGGTTAATTTTCGTATCTCCAGTAGCAACCTGATCCATTGTTCGTTCCATTTTTTCCGGCAACCGTGCAGCAGCTTCTAAATTATTATAAGTACTGCCTAGATGAGTAGTGACAACGTCTTTCCAATTAAAATGGCGTTTAAAGTAGTCTTTAGCAAATGGTTTGGCAACATCCATCATTGATAAAGATGGGTCTAATTTAGCAATAGTTCCCTCCAGTGTCCCAAATGCCTTAAAGAGTAGCGTGACTTCAGGTTTTAGTTGTAAATGATTATTACGGCAAAGTTGGGTGATTGCATATAGCATTTGCGGAATATTAATGTTGGCCAGCTGAGTATTTAAATAGGGACGCACAAATTGACTGAATTCACGAATAAATTTTTGCTCATCAACTTCACCCGTCCGATTACAAACGTTCAACACGGCACGACTAATTCTGTAATTATCTTTGCTTGTGAGCGCGATAATAATTTGTGCAATGTCATCGGCCATCGCACTGGTGAGGGTTCCCATCATCCCAAAATCCAGATATACCAAACGATAATCAGGTAATTGACGTTGACTGCTAAAGTGAATGGTTAAGTCCCCAAATTGCTTTGTGTATTCATGATCAGTAGCCATGGAAGGGTTGTCTGAATCAACTTGATAAAAAAGAATGTTACCAGGGTGCGGATCAGCATGAAAAAAGTGGTCAACAAAGACCTGTTTAATAAAGTTCTTAACCAAAATCTGTGCAACTTGCGATTGAATATCTTTCAATTGTTGTGCTTGTTCTTGATCTTCTGGTAATGGCTGACTAATTAAGTGCTTAATACTTTTACCCTTCATGGCTTCATTCACGAGGATTTTTTGATGACAATATTTCAAGTACACACGTGGCACTTGAATGATGTCGTCGCCATTATTCAGGTCGTAAAATTCTACACCGTTTTTAGCTTCTTGAAGAGTATTTACTTCACTCAATAGCGAAGCAGATAATTGGTCAACCACCGCATCTAAATCAACCACACTTAAATCGCCCGGAACATACTTCAGCAACTTAATTGCCTTTTTAAAGAGGGCCAGGTCCACCTTGATTAACCGACTAACCGCAGGATGCTGAATTTTGACAACCACTTTAGTGTCATCGGGAAGGGTAGCGTAGTGACATTGGCCAACTGATGCAGAAGCAAACGGCTGATCTTCAAACGTTTTAAACACTTCATCAATGGATTTACCCGTTTCAGTTTGGAAAATTTGGGATACAGTTTGGTAATCATCAGCCGGAACCTTGTCCTGCAGAGTGCGGAGTGCAGTAATGTATTCCGGAGATACTAAATCGGGGCGGGTAGATAACATTTGGCCAAGTTTAATGAAGGTTGGTCCCAATTCTTGAAAAGTCGCTAGGATCTCGTCCGGATTGGTTTGATGGTAGAAATTACTAATGAAGGAATGTTGGCGTAAAATGCTGGTAATCTCTTTAAGTCGTTGAGTTTTTGATAATTCTTCAGTCATAAACGCTCCTTATAAAAAAGGTTGTACCAATGTAAATCAGTACAACCTTCATTGGAATTTACTATTCCAGATTTAATTCGTAAGCTACCCGTAAGTCATCATCGGATGGGCCAGTGAAAACTTTACCACGTTGAACGAAACCGTAATCCAAAACTAAGTTATGAACACGCTTGTTCTTTTCGTGGGTAGAAATCCGCAAGTCACGCACTCCTTTTCCATATGCGATGGAAATCAGAGTGGACATGATAATCCGTGCGAAGTGTTTACCACGGTATCCACTAGCGATCGCAATTCGGTTAATGGTCCCGAATGGGTGTCCAGCATGGTTCCACTTACCATCAACGATATATGCATAGTGAGTATCACCTTGAGGCATTAATGTACCTGTTCCAACGATCTTTTCACCATACATCAAAAGGTAACATGAGTCCGCTTCAATATCTTGTTGCATACTCAATTTTGAAGGGTAACCATGCTGCCATTGGTCACTACCATCTTCCTTTAATAGTTGGCGAGCATTTTCAATAATTTCATAAACAGCATCAAGGTCATCTAGAGTGGCCTTACGCATATAAATAGGTTCTCCCATAATGATTCCCTCCTGTAAAATAATATCTCTCAACTAAATTATACAAATTAAAATGTCTAATTAACACCATTAATTTACTTATTTTTATAAAAACTGACTTCAATTAAGTTTTGATCAGGGTCACGTAAATAAATGGACTGCATTTCACCTTCAGAACCATATTTGGTAACTGGTCCTTCAACAACATCAACGTAGTAGGACTTAAAATGATGCAGTGCTTCTTTTGGATCATCTCCAGACACTAAGCAAAGATCAGCTGCACCAACAGTTGGGTTCTTAGCCTGAAGTTGATCACTAGGGCGGTTAACACTTTGGAGACGGATGAGTTGATGACCACACCGTAAAGTAACGACATGATCGTTGGTTTGATCATCAATCACTGGCATGTCAAAGACTTCGTGATAGAAACGGCGTGCTGCTTCTAAATCGCTAACGATTAAAACAATGTGATCGATTCGACGCATTTTCATGATTAAATTACCTCGTTCTAAAATTAACAATTGTTATTGTAAGGCACTTTTGTAAAGGTGTGAAGAACTTTATTTATATTAAATAGAACGAGCAAAAAAGAATATTCACCTTTAAATGCATATATTCACTTATAATTATTAACTTAGTAATCGCTTTCAGCGTTATTTTTATTCAAAAAAAGACGAATAATTGCCAAAAAGACGTTTTTTTACGAATATATAACGACACTTATTAAAATCAGTCGTATAATAGTATTGAAGCATTTATAGACATTTTATTTTTATTTATAGAGGAGCGAAAAATAATGTCAAACAAAAAACAAATTGGCCTGGCCAGTTTGGTCCTGATGGTCTTTACGACCGTGTTCGGGTTTGCCAACGGACCAGTTGCCTACTACCAAATGGGTTATGCTTCCATTTTTTGGTATATTATTGCTGCGATCTTCTTCTTCCTGCCAGCTGCATTAATGATTGCTGAATATGGTTCAGCAATGCCAAATGCTGAAGGGGGAATTTTCTCCTGGTTGGAATTTTCCGTTAGCGAACGTTTTGCCTTTATTGGTACTTTCATTTGGTTAGCTAACTGGTTAATCTGGATGGTGTCCACTTCTTCTAAGATTTGGATTCCAATGTCTTCTTTGATTTTCGGATCAGACAAGACGACCACCTGGGCATTCTTTGGACTTACTTCAACCCAATTTGTTGGTATTTTAGCTATCTTATGGATGGTTGTATGTACATTTACTGCCAGCCACGGGGTTGATAAGATTCAAAAAGTTGGTTCACTTGGTGGAACAATGGTTTCTATCATGAGTGTCATCTTCGTTGTTGTTGCAATTGTTATTTGGATTGCACAAAAGGGTATGACCTTACAACCAATTCATGGTATTCGGAGTTTCTTCGTTTCACCAAACCCTAACTTCCAAAGCCCAATTGCTTTGCTTTCATTCGTTGTTTACGCTATCTTTGCTTATGGTGGGATTGAATCAGTTGGTACTTTGACTGACTCCATGAAAGATCCTGCTAAGACATTCCCTAAAGGGATGGTTATTTCCATGATCGTCATTACGATTCTTTACTCTTTGATGATCTTCTTCTGGGGTGTCTGCACAAACTGGCAACAAGTATTGAGTGGTAAGAATGTTACCTTAGGGAACATTACATATGTTCTGATGAACAATGCCGGTGTTGTTATGGGTGATGCTCTTGGCTTATCCCATGGTGCTTCATTGGCAATCGGTAGCTTCTTAACCCGGTTTGCTGGTTTAGGTATGTTCTGTGCTTACGTTGGTTCATTCTTTGTTATGGTTTACTCACCATTAAAGGCCTTAGTTCTTGGTTCTGACAAGCGCTTATGGCCTGCTAAGATGACTAAGCTTAACAAGTATGGGATGCCATCATTTGCTATGTGGGTTCAATTCTGGTTCATTGCTATCCTGATCTTCGCCATTTCCTTCGGTGGAGCAGGTGCACAAAAGTTCTACCAAATCTTGACCAACATGGCTAACGTTGCTTCATCAGCACCATACCTGTTCATCGTTGGAGCCTTCCCATTCTTTAAGAAACGTACTGGAATTAAGCGTCCATTCGTATTCTTTAAGACTCAAGCTTCAGCAACTGCTGTTTCTATCTTTGTCTTCTGTGTTGTGGCCTTCGGTATTATCTTTACCTGCTTGAACCCAATTCTTGAAGGGGACTACCAAACAGCATTCTGGACAATTTTTGGTCCTGTATTCTTCGGCCTCGTTGCTTTGATCTTCTACAACCACGAAGCTAAGAAGCACCACGTTGAGAATACTAATACAATTAACAAAGATTAATAATTAAAAAATTGCTTCACAAAAAGCCTGGCCGATTTCGACCAGGCTTTTTAGTTTACTTCTTTGAAGGTAAGTTACGGATACTACGAATATTTGCAATCGGAATGGAATAATTTTTTTGAGGATCGACTGCGTCGCTAAACTTAGCACGGCCGCGTTGCCAGTCAACTTTCATAAAAGATACTGTGATCGTTTCATAGTATCCTGAATTACTATTAAAATAGTTGATCTCCACTGAGCTTTGTCCATTCAAACGTTTTAGCGTTCCATGAATTTGAATAGACTGCTCTTTGGTAGGATATTGCTTGTTTTGATAACGTTCAGCAGTCTTATCAATTAATTGGTGGTATCCCGTCAGTGCAGAAAAGGGAGCAAATTGTCCCGCACGATCATGTCTACTTATTGGCAGGTGAGCCTTTGAAACGTGGCGCGGAAGATCTATAATATCTTGATATCGTGATGTATCTGAAAACAAGTGGTTTTCAATGATTTCCTTTTCATGATCCATTAAATATGGTGACCCCCAATCTGATTATTACGTTCACGGGTAGTAGACTCAGGTAGTAAATCCGAGCCATGCATAATAACATTTTTATCACCCGTATTCTTCTGGAGTTGCAGAATTAATTGCTGAATCTTGTGATCCTGGTCACGCTTAGCTTGAGCGACCTTATCTTCATGAACAGCTTGATCAACATTAGAAAATAAGTCCGTTTGCTCATAGCGAGTTTGCTGTTCAGCAACTTTAACGGGCGTCAGGTGATGAGCAATTAACGTGAGTTTCCGAATAAGCAGATGCTGATTAACGGCCTTACTGTAAAGAGCCTCATATAATTCACGCAGTTCTTGGGAGGAGTCAGTTAGCGTGCGTAACCTGTATTTTGCATGATCATGTTTAGGAGTTTTCCGACCATAAAAATCTTCACTAATTGGGCCACTATAATTGTTGTCGTAGGTTAAACTGGCGACATCATAATCGATCATAATTCCCAATTCATCCGTCATCATCCCGCGCTTTACAAGGGTCAGCGCCAGGCTATCCGCCATTCCACCAACCACGACTTTAGCTTCCTTTGCTTTATATGGTCGCATTAACACCTGACCAGAATAAATGCCGTGCTCATCGTTAGTATATGACTTGATGTCTTGAATAGTTGCTGATTCGTACCCCCAAGCATGGTCAATTAGTAATTCTGCATTTTTTCCAAATTCTCGATAGAGAACTTCTTCGTTCATTGGATCAGATAATTTACCCAATGAGCATCTTGCAATATCGCCCATTGTTGATAGCCCTAATTTGTTCAGACGTTTAGCGTAACCTTTGCCTAATCGCCAAAAATCAGTCAGGGGAGTATGGGCCCATAGGTACTTTCGATACTGCATTTCATTCATTTGGGCAATTCTGACACCATCTTTATCACCAGGAATGCGCTTCGCCACAATGTCCATGGCGACTTTAGCCAGGTAGAGGTTAGTGCCGATTCCTGCAGTTGCGGTAATTCCAGTTTCTGCTTGAATTTGCTGAATAATGGTTTTTGCTAAATCATGCGCAGAAACGTCATGTTCATTGATATACTCGGTAACATCCATAAAGACCTCGTCAATTGAATAGACATGGATGTTTTGCGGCTTAATATATCGTAAGTAGATTTCATAGATTTTTGCTGAAACGTGCATGTAGTAGTCCATGCGGGGCTTAGCAATCTTAAAGGTCAATTTTAAATTGGGGGACTTTAACAGTTTACCCCGATAAATGGAAGAACGTTTAGAAAGATGATGACAAGTAGCGTGTTTAGCACGTTCGCGATTGATCTCGTTTACTTTTTGGTAGACTTCAAATAGCCGTGGCCGTCCCGGAACGCCAAATTTTTTAAGAGCGGGGGAGACTGCTAAACAGATGGTCTTATCCGTACGGGATGAATCTGCTACAACAAGATTAGCATTGAGCGGGTTCAGGTGTTGGGCAACACATTCTGCAGAGGCATAGAAGGATTTTAAGTCAATCGCTAAAAATGTCTTCGAACTCATGCTGATCCTCCTTTGGCAAACGAATTAGTACTAATATTATACCGAATTTCTATAAATAGAACAAACGTTTGTTGCCACTATGAACTTGAAATTTACCACCAAATAGTTCAAACTTAAACTAATCAATAGTAAGTAGGAGGCTTATGATGAAAACAATGATTTTACTGTTTCACCCACATTTAGATCAATCACGTGTTAACAAGGCGCTTGCTAACGCTGCTAAAGAAGCAGGCTTTGAAGTTCGTGATATGTATGCTTTATATCCAGACTTTAAAATTAACGTGGAAAAAGAACGTGAAGTGTTAGAAAATACGGATCGAATCGTCTTCCAATTCCCCGTTTATTGGTATTCCAGTCCTGCTTTGGTTAAGCAATATGAAGATGATGTTTTCACTGGTAACTGGGCATATAATGGTGGAAAGGCCTTATTAGACCATGAATGGCTCTTAGCAGTCAGTCCCGGTGCTGATCAAGATGCTTACCAAAAGGATGGTCGTGTTCACTATACAATGCCGGATTTATTACGCCCATATCAAGCAACAAGCGTTTTAATTAAGACGAAGTTCATGACACCATTTATTAGCTACAATGCATCCAACATGAGTGATGATGAGCTAGCCAACCGTGCTCAAGAATATGTTCAATATTTAAAGCAACCTGAGTTACAACTCGCTGAACGGTATGGTCAAAGCCAAGCATAATAACTAAATAAAGCTCGCTTTATCGACGTTGATAAGGTGAGCTTTATTTAATACTAATTTTCCTGTGCTTGATGATGGGTGGCCACGCCATCAATAACTTTGTAGATCACAATAATAGCCAAAATAATTACTAATGCAATGGTAATTCGCTTGAGATCACCCTTGATAATGGCATCACCACCAAATGCATATAGAAATGAAGTTGGTAACATTCCTAAGGCTACCATCACAAGAAATCGTTTCCGGGTAACGCCTAGTTGAACAACTGCATAATTAACTAATGCACTCGGAATGATCGGGATCATATAACCGAGGGTCAGTGCAATCAGCGGATGCTTAGCGTTCGTCATGTGTTTGAGAGATTTACTATTCTTAAACTTATCCATAAGGCGGATATGGCTAATTAAACCTGCTACTAAGCAATTTCCGGTGATATTTCCAAACCAGTTAATCATTAATCCAACAATTGGACCATAACAGATCCCGGCAAAAATACAAATAACTGAATTAGAGAGCCCTGGGATAGCGTTCATCATTGCAATGATAATGACCAACATTCCCATATCATGATATGAATGAGCACGAATTAAATGCAATAATTTTGTTTGATTGGCATGATTGTAATGGAGAACCAGATTAAGTTCAGGTTTAAAGTCATGGTAAATAACTAACGCAGCCAAGATAATTAAAATTACTGCCACGATGATCAGCGGTGTTTTACTAATATAATGAGCATGCTTTTTAATTTTTTGCTTCATTTACTTTATTTCCTTTTCTGTACACTTACTAAATCATGATACAACCGAAATAAGGTCGCTCGCAACCGAGAATCATGGGCATAAAGATACGTTCCCAGGACACCACGTTTCATAATGACATTCAGTGCATTTAATAACATCCGCTCTTCAAGACGCTTGATTTCTTTAGGATCAGTCAAATCCGCGCGCTTTTTAAATGCTTCAACGTCCGTAAATTTATCAAGGTGGATTTGTAAGTGGTTATTAGCTGGATTTTGACTAAAAATCGGGCCGATTATAATTCCGGCATAGTTGAGATCAAAACCCTGACAAGTATAAATTGAACCAACCTCATTGATTGTTTCATGAATTTCAGCCCATGGCGTAACCGTGAAATTATATTGATCCCAAGGCATTTTGAAGCGACCTTCTTTGATGTAATGTTTACCGCCGTCCAGCGTTGAAGGATAGCCTGATGTAGATAAAATCCGTGAAAGGCCCACTTCTTTATTACGTTGCACAATTGCCTGACGCATCTCTTCTGCATCATCGTAAACCCGAAAATCGTAATTTTGGCGGCTATCCGCTGGTAATGGTTTGATTTCACCATCAGTCAAATCGTTCATCCACTGTATTAGGTCATCACTAGCAGTCATTCTAAATTGATGTTTCAAATGATATTCAGCATGTGGATACAGGCTGGTAATCTGACGTAGTCGTTCTGGAGTCCATAAACTCTTCATCCTTAGAACCTGGTATTGATCGAAGACGATGATAACGACCTTGGAACGTTTAATAATTTCAACTAACTGGTTATCATGATAGAAATTGTTGTAATGGTCTGGTTTAGATAGTAGAAGGTGTGCCTCGTCAATTACTGCCACGTCAATTGTTTGATTTGCTTTGTCGAGTTGGTTAATTAGGGAAGTAGGACGCATAAAATCCTTCTTTAGCAGGTGAGGCTGATCACCCGCAATTTGGCGGTAAACCTTGAGAATTTCTGGATGGTTAACCACAAACTTATTGGTAGTTTTATAGAGGGGGCTTTCAGGGTCAACGCGTGCAGCAGCTTGAATCTCATTAAATAAGTGCGAAAGGACCACACTCTTCCCTGTCCCGGCATCACCAAAAATGGTAAAAATTGCAGGCGTCGACTGTTCCTTAAGGTGGTTGGTTGTAAATTCTAGAACTTGGTGAACAAGTTGCTGTTGTTCAGATGTTAACGGTTTTAATGGCGATAATTTGTCAGTAGCTTCGTTATTATTCATTATTTCACTTTCCTAAAACATGATACATACCATGCTACTGGTGTTTGATGTGCTCGTCAAATGTTATAATAAATATAAATAGGGAGGCATTAATCATGCGTAAAGATACTTATACTGATGAAGGGGTAATTACTTGGGTACTTGATCACTGTAAAATTCTTCATTTGGGATTAGCGGATGACCAAGGCGTTTCATATGTTGTACTGGTATGAAATAAGCTCTCCATTGATGCATGATTAGCGGATGACCAAGGCGTTTCATATGTTGTACCGGTAAACTTTGGTTACCATGTGAACTCAAAAGGGAAATACACAATATATATTCATGGAACTGATGACGGTCAGAAGGCCCATGCACTTGATCAAGAAACGGTGATTGGTTTCGAAACCGATGGTGGACATGAAGAATTAACGTACACTCCACCTAAGGCTAGCGCGTTTGGACCATCTTATCGCAGTTTGATTGGCAAGGGCCAAGTGCACAAAATTCAAGACAATCAAGAAAAGCTGGAAGCACTCAAGGCAATTATTCACCACTATGTCAGAGATAATCCAGCAATTATCCATGCTAATGATTTGGAGCATGTAGCCGTATGGAAGATTGAAGTGCAAGATCTTTTTGCAAGAGTTCACCATCCAACACCTGAATGGCAACGTACTCTGAGAATTAAAGAGCAATTAACAGACGGTTATCATTATGATAGCGACGGTAAAATTCTCGTGAGAACATTGGGCAAGGTGTTGAATAATCCGTCTGCTGATACGGGTGCCAGTGCTTCTGTTAATGACAATAAATAGTGTAGACGGTTTCAGATCAAAGCAAGATGTTGTAAAATAGAAGAAGTAATTTCACGATTTGATGAAGGAGTGGGGTAAATGAATCTGCATCCAGATTATCTGTTAAATGAAGTAGAAGAACCTCAGGATATAAAACACATGTCCTTGGATCAATTGCATGAATTGGCTGATGAAACGCGTCAGTTAATTTTGGAACGTGATGAAAAAATCGGTGGTCACGTGGGTCCTAACTTAGGCATTGTTGAAACCACGTTAGCCTATCATTACGTTTTTAATTCACCACATGATAAGGTAATTTGGGATGTTTCTCACCAATCATACCCGCACAAAATGTTGACTGGTCGTAAGCAGGGCTTCTTAGATCCTGACCATTATGAAGACGTTTCAGGCTTTACTTCACCTGAAGAAAGTGATCACGATTTCTTCGAAGTTGGTCATACGTCAACTTCCATTGCTTTAGCAGTCGGTATGGCAGAAGCGCGCGACCTTAAAGATCCTAAGGGTAACGAAAATGTTGTAGCTGTGATTGGTGATGGTTCATTAAGTGGCGGTTTAGCATTTGAAGGGTTAAATAATGCTGCCAAGCTGCACTCCAATTTAATTATTGTGGTTAACGACAACAACATGTCGATTGATCATAATCAGGGTGGTTTTTACAAAGGACTGAAAGAACTCCGGGACACTGAAGGAAAATCTGCGAATAACATTTTTAAGTTTATGGGGCTAGATTACCGTTATGTTCCTGATGGTAATGATTTGGAAGCAATGATTAACGTCTTTAAAGATGTGAAGGATATTGACCACCCAATTGTGCTTCATGTGCACACTCTGAAGGGTGCAGGATACCAGCCTGCCATTGATAACGAAATGGAATATCACTGGCGTGGACCATTCAATGGTCAGACTGGTGAAAGTACTACCCCAACTCCTAAAGAAAGTTACAGTGCTGCCGTCATTGATGAGCTCTTAAAGGAAGTTGATGATGGAGTAGACATTGCAGCAATTAACGCCGCTATTCCAGGAATGTTTGATTTGAAACGGTTTGAAAAAAACCATCCAGACCGTTATTTCGATGTTGGCATTGCAGAACAAATGTCAGTTACATCAGCAGTTGCAATGGCTCAAGAAGGTGCCCGGCCAGTTGTATTTGAAAGCAGTACCTTCTTGCAACGGGCGTATGACCAATTAATTCATGATGTTGCGTTAAACGACGTTCCAATTGTTATGATTGTTCGTGGCGGAACCATCTCAAGTGAGTCCGCAACTCACCAAGGAACTTTTGATATTTCATACATTAGTTCATTGCCAAACATTGAATATTTGGCACCGACTAGCGTTGAAGAAATGATTTCAATGTTACGGTGGGCTATTAAGCAAACTGACACACCAGTAGTAATTCGTCAACCAGAACGGAAATTATTACACCGTCCGGCCACCCAACACGATTACAGTTCAATTGATTACGAAATCGCTCACCAAGGTAGTGAAGTAGCAATCTTTGCTGTTGGTGGTTTTTGGCAATTGGGTGAAGACGTTCGTCAAGAACTGAAGAAAAAGCTAAACATTGATGCAACGTTAATTAATCCAAAGTCCGTTACTAACATTGACCAGCGTGATCTTCATCATTTGCAAGAAGATCATGATATTGTGGTAACTTTAGAAGATGGTAATTTGTCTGGTGGTTTTGGTGAAACCATTGACCGTTACTACAGTGCTAGTGAGATGAAAGTCTTGAACTTTGGTGCTCCACGGGAATTTTCTGACAATGTGCCATATGATGTCTTAGCAGAATGGTATCATTTAACGCCAGAATTAATCGTTGATGATATTGAAAAAGTTGTACACCAAATTTAAATAATAAAATAAATAGCTGGATGAGATCCAATCTTGGAATTCATCCAGCTTTTTGAATATAAGGGCGGCATTAACTGACAATCGTTTCTGCCGCCTTTTTTAGTTCTACCGAGCCTGATTTAAAATATTGGCCTGAGCTGACTCTAATTCGTCCGCGTTTAAATTCATATAACGTGAAACCATCCGCGGATCTAAATGCGCATCATCAATTAAGAAGTCATGGATAGCCACTGAATAAATTCCAGCATGACGGAGGTGTTGAATAACCATTGCAGTCGCAAATTCATCCGTCTTAGAAGCTGATAGAACTGCTGGAGCCGCTTCAATTACTCCTTGCAAATAACCAAGCATAAATGTTCGATTCATTAAAATCATCTCCTTACAAATAAAGCCAGCCGGCGAATCATGTACGCTCCACCGAAAGATAACAACCATGTGCCAATCCATAAAACCAGCACCGTTTGATAAGGATGAACTAAATTATATTTGGATAACTGGCCATAACGCCAAATTAATTGTTCCCAGAAAACGTTACTTAGATAAGCACGATAGGCAAGGTCTGCTAAAATATGGAACCATCGTTGAACAGTATAGAAATGATGGAACTGATTGTTTAGTGATAATGTTGCTACCAAGCCAATTACCATGAGACTGTAAATTGTCATGGATGGTTTGTAATAAGTGGCATTGTATAAATTAACCGGCCACCCGAAGTTCCGCAGTTCATGGTTAGTTTGAACAAACATAATTGCAAATAACACTAAGACGATTGGCCAATACCGCAGTAACCAGTGGTTGAATTGCCGACGATAGTTCCAGGCGAGTACGCCACCAACCGCATAGATGATAAAACTAATAAAGAACCGGTCTAACAGATACCAATTTCCTTGTTCAGGGCCGTGAAAAACAAACGTATCATAAAAGGATAACCAATTAAAATAAATCAAAATGGTGATTACTAAGGTCAATCGTCCTTTCCAAGGAGTATGTCCTAACCATTTATGGAGTAGCCAAAATAGTGGCATCAAAATTGCAAATTGCAACATCATCGTATTGTACCAGAGGTGCGGTGCCGCATTACCATTAATAAATTGCCAACAGAACTGACCGGGATTGTCAAAAGGGTGATCCAGTTGCAGGCCTGGCATGAATACTAAATAAACCAATGTCCAAAGAATCGTCGGAATAAATAATGATTGGAATATATTGCGATAATATGCTCGTTTATCAAAATACCCTAAAATGCTGTGTTGCCGCATATTTGTATACAAAATGCCAAAAATAAACGCGGGAGCTGTGTATTTAATTAGGTTGTAAACACTACCCAAATTAGTTTGAATGTGGGGTGGTTGCCCGTGAATAACCAGACTAAGAATTGGTTGTCCCATGACTGCAGTACAAGCAAACACTTTTAAATAATCCCCAATGTCGGCATGTGCATGCTGACTAGCTTGGATATTCAAAATCATCGCCATTCTTTCTTAACAAAGCTTATAAGTATAGTTTAATCCTTTTTGAAGATAAAAATAAACTTTCTTTCTTTTTGCGTCATTAAATAACGAGCGCAATTTTTAAGGAGGAAATGTAAATGAAAATTTCAAAATGGCAAAACTATACGTTATGTGTTTGTGCAATTGGTGGAGTGATGATGGTTAGTTCAGTTAAATCAGTAATGGCAGCTGACAATAGTAATCAGGTGATTGCTACTAAACAGGACAAGCTGGCGGTGACTACTCAACGCATTTTAGAACTTCATTCAAAAGACGGCAACGTAAATGATACACAGCAATCTAAAGTTGAATGGATTAAACAAGCACAGGATGGTTCGTACGGGCCCACTAGATTTAGCATCCCTATATTTGATGGTTATGATACTCCTGCAAAGGGAATGCCGAATTCATTGTCACACAATGAAAATCCCAACATTCCACTAACGATTTATCATATTGATTTTTACAAGGCGAATGAACACTTTGATCATAATCAGGCATTATGTCAAGTTGATTTAAAAGATGAACATGACCGAGTTGTAGTCCGCCACATTTATAACGTTCCATATGACAGATCAATAAAAGTTAAATTAACTGCTCCTAAAAATATGGAATTTATCAAAAAAGCTGATAGTGAACCGTTAATTACAGGAAGTTATAAATTTAATCGAACCATCAAAGTTCGTAACGTTAATCCAGAGTTAGGCACTAATGCTGAAAAAGAGCCTTCTGTGCAAACACCACAAAAATCATCAGTTGAGCATCCTAGTCAGCAAACCCAAACAGCAGGTCCACAAACTGTAGATGAGGGAACTAATACCCAGTCCGTCACGGTTGCAAATGAAACAACATCAACGGATAACTTACTTGAACATCCTGTTAATCAGGATAAGAGAACGATGACTGAACAACCCGTTAAGCATCTCGTTGATACAGGAACGGAAATAGCATCACCAGCTGTTCAATATGAAGCTGTAGAAGTTAATACTATGATCAGTAAATCAACAACTAAAGATAGTGGGACGATGACGGATGAAAAGGTTCTTCCATCTGTTTCAGACAGCAGTACAATGATCGACTTCGATCAAGGTCGTCCTCAATATCAAAACATGGCTATCCAAACGGAAATTAATCATCGATTTATGGTGGATACCGGTGTAGGATAAGATAACATTATTACATATTCTCAGGACGATAATGTAATGACCGATCAAGTTCTCCCAAAGAAATTAACAGTTGATGAATCTACCAATACAGATGTCATTTCAATTCCATCATCCTCAGTAAATGTCGATCAATTAACTCAAACTTTGCAAACTAACAGGGTTAAGGAAGAAGTAAGAAATTTAACCGCTACAAAAGCATATGAAAGCAAAATAACTGAATTTGACAAAAAAGGCCTTTCATTATCATCACCTTCCCATCTTAATGATGAAATGAGCCAACGGCACACAGTACCATTTGCTAAAACAAACTCAGCAAAGCGCAAGGCATCCTCACAAGAGTTAGCAACCTTGTCTGAGTATAACCATCCATTTACTGGCCATCAAAAAAGACGTCTAAATCTAAAAATGAGAAACTTCCTCAAACCGGGAATCACGCCGGTCATCTTGTAGTTGCTTGTGGCGTTGCACTATTATCCGTTTTGGGACTCTTTAAAACCGGCAAACGTCATTAATTTTCTTACTTGCATTCTCATTTTTCTAATGATATCCTAATGTAGACGATTATCTAGGAGGTTGAAGTAATGCAATTACATACTGTTCATTTATATTCAACTTCCACCTCAACCAAAATTGTATAACTAGTTGGGGGATTTAATATTACAAAAATAACGGATCTTCCAATCATCAGATAGATGGTCGAAGGTCCGTTTTTTGGAAAATGAGGGATTTCATGAAAAATAAGCAGCAACCCCAATTGAAACGGTCGATGACTCCTGCCCAAATGGAAATGATTGCTATTGGTGGGACGATCGGTTCTGGATTATTTATGGGGGCAACGTCAACTATTAAGTGGGCTGGACCATCAGTTTTACTTGCTTATGCATTTGTCGGCGTCGTGTTATATGGTGTAATGCGTGCGTTAGGTGAAATGATCTATATCAGTCCGGGAACTGGATCATTTGCAGATTATGGAGCAAAGTATATTCATCCGCTAACTGGTTACCTGGTTAAGTGGAGTAACGTTTTTCAGTTTATCATTGTTGGAATATCGGATATTATTGCCATGACCCAGTACCTAAATTATTGGTGGCCAAATCTTCCTGACTGGTTATCAGGAATTGTGATGATTATTTTCCTAACCTTAGCCAACTTAGCGTCTGCGAAAGCCTACGGACGACTTGAATTTTGGTTTGCAATGATTAAGGTGGTCACAATTATCGTCATGATTATTATTGGGCTATTGGTCATTGTAGTTGGACTGGGTAATCACTGGCATCCAGTCGGTATTTCAAACCTTTGGAGCCACGGTGGATTTTTCCCTAACGGCTTAAAAGGATTCATCTTTTCAATGGCGGTCATTGCCGGGTCATATCAAGGAATTGAATTACTTGGTATTACGGCTGGTGAATCAGCTTCACCACGCCATGCGATTGTTAAATCAGTAAAATCCGTACTTTGGCGAATTTTAATCTTCTACATTGGTGCCATTTTCGTGATCGTTTCTATCTATCCTTGGAACCAATTAAAGGCCGTTGGTTCACCATTCGTTGAAACGTTTACTAAGGTCGGTATTACTGGAGCAGCAGGAATCATTAACTTTGTTGTTCTAACTGCTGCACTTTCAGGTGCTAACTCAGGAATTTATTCAGCTAGTCGGATGCTTTTCAAACTAGCAATTGATAAAGAGGTTCCAGCATTCTTTGGTAAATTATCAAAGCGGGTAGTGCCAAACGTAGCAATTGTTACGATCTCTTTCTGGATTTTTTTAGGGTTCATTGTTAACTTCATTTTAACTTCTGTTAACTCCGCTTCTAAGGACTTGTTCGTCATTGTATATAGTTCCAGTGTTCTACCAGGAATGGTTCCTTGGTTTGTGATCTTGATGTCAGAACTCAACTTCCGGAAGGTTCATCCAGAACAGTTACGTGATCATCCATTTAAGATGCCGTTATATCCAGCATACAATTACTTTTCACTAATTATGTTGGCATTAATTGTGTTGTTTATGTTCATCAATCCTGACACAAGAGTTTCAGTATCAGTTGGGGTTATTTTCCTTGTAATCATGACCTGTATTTACTTCTACCGTGCAAAACATGGAACAGAAGATGCAGAAATTAATAAAAATATTTAATCGAAATCCTTGGCAGTCATTTGCCGAGGATTTTTATCTTTGAGATACGAACTAATGTTCAAATGAGCCGGGATAGTGTAAAATATAGACATACAAATTATTGAGAGGGTCTTATATATGAAGAAAAAGTTTCAAAAATTATGGCGCTGGTTAGCGGTCTTTGCAATTCTATTTACGATAGCCGCTGGCTTTCAAAGCCAGGCAAAAGACACAGGTGAAGCGTCCTCAAACTCATTTCCAAACATATTTCGACAATTTGGAAGATCTTCCAGCAGTGGTCGGTTTAGTAGCTTACCAGCACCTAGTGAAGATCAAGCTAAGGTTGTTTTAACTAGTAACGTTAAGAATCAATTGAACGGTTCATTGGAATGGAATGGTCATGGGGCGTATATAGTTAACAATAACCATCCGCAATTAAATGCTAATATCAATAGTGCTCCATACGCAGTCAATGAAGAAGATAACCAAGGTAGAGCATGGCGCGGTGACGCGTGGTTAAATAAGACTACTCGCCAGTACAGGAATCGTGAACAGACCGGAAATGGCGCAACTAATTGGCGACCAGCTGGTTTCTTACAAGATACTAATTTAACGAACGGTCCTAAACACGCATACGATCGTGGTCATTTACTCGGGTATGCATTAGTTGGAAGAATCAATGGATTTGATGCATCGGAATCCAATCCAGCCAACATTGCAACACAAACTGCATGGGCAAATGAAGCCCGTTCCAGTTATTCTACTGGACAGAATTATTACGAAGGATTGGTTAGAAAAGCATTAGACCAGAACAAACAAGTTCGTTACCGAGTAACTGATATCTACGATGGCAATAACATTGTGCCAGCTGGGGCGCATATTGAAGCCCTGTCAAAAGATGGGAGCTTAAGCTACAATGTGTTCGTGCCAAATGTGCAAAATAATATTGAAATAAATTATGCAACGGGTGCAGTCCGACAAAGGTAGATGGATCAAGGGATTAGGGTTAATATGATAGCTTTTTGAGGCAAAAATAGAGAATGTATAATATGCGCATATTTTTAGTTAATCTGTGAATAATGCATATCGCAAAAATATTAAGAAAATATTTTTGGAGCAAAATTGGAGCAGTGTATAAAATGCATAAATAAAAGACCTCGTGATTTCCGAGGCCTTTTTTTTCGTTAAAGGTTGTCAGCTTCGTCAAAATGCTCAAACGGATAATACGAGGAGAACTCGTGCAGTGCCCGTGGGCGGATGGTAGAATAGTATTGCGAGTGACCATAACCACACTTATAAGCAATTGTGTGCTCGGGTAGGCCTTGGATTAGACCTTTGAGCACGGTTTGAGACGTGGGGGACAACGCTGAAATCACTGAATTGGTAGTACGTATGATTTTTTGGGCCTCCACAAACCGCTGATAAGCAGCGTCAGGCTCTTTATAACCGGTTGGTCCCGGCATACCCGTCATCGATGGGGACCCTGGAGCGCCGGCAAGCTTAACAAGTACTTGATAGTGAGGAATAGTTACTCTTAAGAAGTGCGCGCAACTGTGCACTTTTTTATTTTGCTTCAAACTTTGATACGCCAATTTAATCATCCTTTCGTTGATTCTTTGAATTCTTCTTCGGCTGAACGCCTTCGATTTCTGCCTTAACTGCCTCGTATTTTTTAGGGGTTTCAGGAGTGGTAACGTATCCGGCTACATGACGGCCTTCGTATCGCATGGTGGTGGACCGAAAGCCAAAATCTTCAATCATAATCGGTCGAACATCTTTTGGCGAGACGTGGGAGCCCAAGGAATCC
>UMGL01008789.1_pt1 | contig 47349 bp, 64 predicted proteins | sample 1965261 | NCBI WGS metagenome assembly UMGL01 (sample SAMEA4836071, study PRJEB28245) | human gut metagenome | biome: gut microbiome; material: fecal sample | place: Denmark | collected 2008 | reverse complement strand
ATGGGGTTGCAGTAGTTCTTGATCCACGACTACAGACAAGACGGTATGGGAAGACGATTTTGAGTAGTCTGCCCACTGATTTACCGGTTAATAGCAAAAAAACTGCTGACTTGATTTCAATTACTCAGAAGTTTTTACGAAATGGTAAAGAGGACAAAGTTAATTAAACTTTATCAACTTTTAATTACCGATTTCTGGTATAATCGAAAACGATTGTCATATAAGAATCTAAAAAACTAAAGAGATAAGAGGGAAAAGATATGCAAAGTCGACGTGAAGTTCAGCGTGAACAAAGTCGCGGTTCCTCAATGCGGACAATTCGTAACCTTTTGATTGCGATTTTACTAATCTTGTTAATAGTGTGGAGTGTTTTTGCAGTTAGCAATCAGCCGCGAAATTCAGCGCGACGACAGACAATTTCACTTGCTGAAAAATATGCTCATCTTCAATCTCCTGACCAATTTTATATTTATAATCGAGAGAATACTTACTATACGATTAGTGGCAAGAATCAGCAAAACCAACCGATCTTGGTTATGGTTCCCCAACACGGTGGCAAGATCAGAGTTCTAAAACAATCAAGTGGGATTACTGCTGCGAGAGCACGAGCGATGACAAAATCAAATCGTGATCCGCGAGAAATTTTAAAAGTTGCTCCCGGGATATTTAATGACAAGATTGTCTGGGAAGTAACATATCGTAATCAAAAAGGGGATCTCTGCTACGATCTGATTAATTTTAAGACTGGACAATACGTTCAAAATATTAATAACCTTTAATAAAAGCTGAAACTAATAGAGGCTGGGATTACTCAGTCTCTTTACTTTTGCAAAAATATTTTACTAAGAGAGGAGCTGATTAAATGCCAGATGCAAGCCTTTTACAACATTATTTGCAGGCAGGAGAAACAAATATAAGCAACTTATTGCTACATCATTATAAAGAGTTGGGGATGACAACTTCTCAATTTGTCTTATATCTTCAGTTCAAATCCTATCAGGACCGAGGAATAATGAATCCGGACGTTCGTACAATTGCAAAGAACTTAGGAACAAAAGAGCGGCAGGGGTTTGAACAGCTTCACCAAATGATGACAAACCATCTTGTTGAGCAGAAGATGCGAAAAATGGAAGATGGTAAAGAAGATGCAATATATGATTTTTCGCTCCTTATCAATAAATTAGCATTGCTCAATGAGAATGACCAAGAGGAAACAATTAAGGTTGAAAATACTAATAGTCGGGTTGAGACATTTAATCAGCTAGAGGCCGAATTTGGCCGGCCACTCTCATCAATGGAATTGCAAATTGTTAATGATTGGTTGGATAAAGATAATTATTCGGCAATAATGATTAAACTTGCTTTACGACAAGCAGTAATGAATAGTGCGCTAAATCTCCAATATATGGACCGGATTCTACAAAGCTGGGATCGTCAGGGCTTACGGACAGAAAGAGATATCAATGAGCACGAAAAGAGGTTTGAACAGCGAAAAGAGGCTGGACAAAAGCCAGAAAAGAAGACATTAAAAAAGCCTAAAATACCGATTTATAAATTAGGCGAATAAAATTAAATAAAGGGTGGTTAACATGGAAAAATCTTCTTCTCAAGTAATGAAGGGAATTATATGGGCAGCGGTTGCCTCCGCTATGTGGGGAATATCCGGAACCGTTTTGCAACTCATCTCACAAAATTTAGCAATTCCTGCTACGTGGATGCTCTCAATGCGGACTTTTTCAGCAGGAGTAATTTTATTAGTAATTAGTGTATTTTTATATGGAAAAAAGATTTTTAACGTATTTAAGACACGAGCAACTGCTATTTCAGTTATTAGTTATGCTATTTTAGGATTGATGGCAAACCTGCTTACGTTCTATTATGCTATTCAAACAGGAAATGCCTCAGCAGCAACAATTCTTCAATATCTTTCCCCGCTTTTTATTGTGTTAGGTGGAATTATTTTTATGCATCGTCGTCCGTTCAGGAGTGATATTATTGCGTTTGTTGTTGCTTTGATTGGGGTAGCATTATGTATTACGCGTGGTAACCTTACCCAATTAGCTTTACCGTTTGTATCCCTTCTCTGGGGCTTAGGTTCTGGAATTACAGCTGCATTCTATGTTGTCCTTCCACAACGTGCTGCTGATGAAAATCCGCCAATTGTTGTCCTCGGGTGGGGGACGATGATTGCCGGAGTCCTATTTAACCTCTACCGGCCATTTTGGGTCAATCCACCACATATTACTACCACGTTAGTAGCATCGGTTGCGACGGTGGTGTTATTCGGAACGATTTTACCATTTGGAATTTTGCTTCATGCAACTAGATATGCCCCATCTGATGTAGTTAGTATCATGGATGCTGTTCAACCAATTACAACTTCGATTTTAAGTGTGATCTTCTTTAAATTGAACTTGAATTGGGCAGAAATTTTAGGAATTATTTTAGTAATTATTGCCGTCTATATTCTACAAAATGGTCGGCGAAAACGTACAATTCATTATTAAAAAAAGTTGATAATAAAAAGGATTGCGGAGAAAATTCCACAATCCTTTTTATTATCTTCAATTTTTAAAAGATCTTATTAGGGATTAGTTGTGCTTGGTTGTGTAGCAGAGGCAGGGCTAGAACTTGAACTTTGTGCGGGTGCAGATGAACTTGAACTAGCTGGAGCACTGCTTGATGAAGACTCAGCTGGAGTATTGTTGCGTTCTTCTGTGCGACTTTCGCTGCTACTACTTGAAGCAGAGCTAGAAGAAGATGAAGACGATGATGAATCGCTTGAGCTAGAAGTAGAACTACTATCACGATCATCCGATGTATCTTCAGTGTAATCAAATGCCCATTTTGAATCACGAATTACAAGCTGACGTTTACCTTTAACTCGAACAGCCTCAACAGTGTCTGGCATCGTCCAATCAGATGCGTGATTTTGGCTGTCAAGATATTGCATTAAGTCCTTGTAAAGCAATTGCGCTGACTTTACATATTGTTCTGAAATGCTGCCACCAGGTTCGAGTGGGTGGTCATAACCAGTCCAAACTGCAATTGAGTAATTCTTAGTATAACCAGCCATCCAGGAATCCATTACGCCAGACTGGCTAGAATTTCCAGGGTAGTTTGTCGTCCCTGTCTTACCAGCTTGGTTAACACCGTCGAGTCGAGCGTCAGTTGCGCTTCCTTGTGAATCCGTGAAAACTCCTTTAAGCATATCAGTAATCATGTAGGCAGTAGCCTTATTCATTGCGCGTTTACCTTTAGGATTGAATTGCCTTACTGAACCATCTTGAGTAGTAATCGAGCTAATGTAGTAAGGTTTGTAGTAAGTACCACCATTAGCAAAGGCCGCATATGCAGCAGAAACTTGGAGTGGGGAGATATACAACGCAATCCCGTTTTGTAAAGTATATGGTTGTTTTTGTGAAATTCCTAATCCATCAAGGAAAGAAGTAGCACGCTTAATTCCAACAGCTTGCAATGCGCGAATAGCAGGAACATTCCGTGATTGAACTAAGGCTTCACGCATTGTCATATTACCCTTGTACTTTTTGTCAAAGTCATGAAGGACAGTGTTGGTACCAGGAAAGACAAACCGTGTATCAGCAATTGATTTGAAAGTTGGCCATTGCAAGTATTCGATAGCCGGACCATAATCCATTAATGGCTTTGCGGTTGACCCAGAACTACGATTGCTTTGCACAGCTCGGTTAAGTCCATACACAACATTTCCTGTGTGACGGCCACCGAGCATGGCAATAATTTGCCCGTTGTGGGGGTCGGTAACAGCCACTCCAGCTTGCATTTTATCGTTTTGGAACTGAACATTTTTATTTGCAGCATCATAAAGGTGTTGTTGCGCATCGAGGTCAAGATTGGTGTGAACCTTTAACCCATCACTATAAGGGTCGTATCCTTGTGCCTGTAAATCAGCAAGAACCTGCTTTACATAAGGATCCACAACCTTAGAATCTACAGCAGTTCCGCTTCCCGAAATATTACCGTGATCAGGGTCTAAACCAGCAGTAACGCTTTCGCTTGCAGCTTGGTTAGCCTGGGATTGGGTAATATAATTGCTGCGAACCATCGCATTCAATACTTCATTGCGCCGTTGCGTTGCATACTTTGTGTTACTTACAAGTGGATTATAGTAAGTGGGAGATTGTGGCATCCCAGCAAGCAGAGCTAATTGGGAAAGGTCAAGATCGTTTAAATCTTTACCGTAGTAGTACTGGGCTGCTGTTTGCATTCCATAAATTCCATTTCCCATGTAAACCTTGTTAATGTAGAAATCAAGGATTTGACTCTTGCTAAAATGCTGCTCAACATTAATAGCAAGCCATGCTTCTTGGGCTTTACGTTTTAATGTTCGATCAGAGGCAGCCGTTGAGAAGACGGATAATTTAACTAACTGTTGAGTCAGCGTACTTCCCCCCTGCATCCCGGCTGAACGACCAAAAACATTAGAAGTGGCTGCTCCAAGAATTCGAATTGTATCAACACCATGGTGCTTGTAGAAGCGGCGATCCTCAATTGAAACAACAGCATTTTTTAACTGCTTTGGAATTTGATTATCCTTGGCATATTCTCGCTTTTGTGCTCCTAAACGAGAAATTACTCGATTTTGATCATCGTAAATAGTCGTAATACTCTGACTTGTTAAGTCGCTTCTACTAATTTTAGGTGCGCTTGAGGCATAGTAGAAAAATAAAGCTGCAGATGCCACCATTAGTAGAACGACGATTCCTGCTACCCATAGCAAGATTTTCTTTATTAAGCTGCCAACATTGCGCTGTTGATTGTCATTATTATTATGACGCTCACTACGCGTTGACTGATTATCATTTGACATAGTAAACTCCTTTACGCTTTTGCAGCAATTATTTTATCAACAGCGTTTAAATATGGTAAACGCGGATTGAGTTGATAATGAATTTGATAGCCTTCTTTAGTGATATCAGTTCGCAAAATTGATTTACGGCCGCCATTTTGCTGTTGGTCCCAATATTTAAACAGGTTGGAAGCGGGAAGCAGGTATAGCAGGTCAAGCTCCGTAAATTTAATGAAAGCAAAACAAATTCCTCCCTGTGCTACACATTCACGCATATGTTGAATTTGGTGGGGATGAAAGTTCTTTAATGGAAAAGAATTTTTATTACGTGTTTCTTTAGCATCAAAATCAATGTAGTATCCACGGTACACTCCATTGTAATCAGTAGTTGATGGTCGCCGAAAATATGCTTCTTTAATAACAGCCGCACTCCGCTTGGGGTAATCAACTTTTACAAGCTGAATAGGGGTAGGCTTTTTATGAATAACAGCAATATGGTGAGCCAAATAGTAATGATTACTATGATTGATCTCATCCTCTAATGACATCCCACGTTTGGCATAAATAGATTGATGTGGTGTCGGTAATTCATTATGTGTATTATAGTGTTGTACAGGTTGCTGACCATTGGGATAGTGAATGGTCACAGTGATCACTCTCCTAACTAGAGATTTATTATACCAGACTCGTTACATAATGATTGATACAAGATGATTACAAGTTTAAGTTAAAGGCTTTAGGGAGAATTTTATGAAGAGATTATGGATTACTGGCTATCGAAGTTACGAACTAAATATATTTAAGGATGATGATCCCAAAGTTCAAGTAATAAAAGAGGTGCTAAAAAAATATTTAAGGGCTCAATTAGAATTAAATGATGATGAATTTTGGGTAATAACTGGACCACAAATGGGAACGGAAAGATGGGGACTTGAAGCTGCTTTAGAATTCCAAGCGGATTTTCCACAATTAAAAACAGCTTTAATGTTTCCCTTTGCAGAATTTGGTAAGCAATGGAATGAAAGTAATCAGTTGAAGCTGACAAATATTACCCAGCAAGTTGATTTTTTTGCTAATGTTTCAGATAAACCTTATCAATCGCCACAACAATTACGGAATTATCAGCAGTTTATGCTTACTCATACTGATGAGGCTTTTCTTCTTTACGATCCAGAGTATGAAGGAAAAACTAAGTATGATTATGAGACGATTCAAAAATATATAGAAGAAAGTGAGTATTCGATGACGCTTGTTGATTTTGATGAACTTCAAGAAGAGGCAGAAGAATGGGCCGAGCGTCAAAGGGAAAAAGATGAATTTTAATCTTGCATTTTTTCTTTGATTTGGTATTATAGTTATTGGACTACGCAAACTAAACAATTGAGGTGTTTAAGTTGGATAACATAAAATTTACTCCACAAGATATTTTGCACAAGCAATTTAAGGAGAGAAATATTGGCAAAGGCTACGATGAAGCGGATGTTGATGCTTTCTTAGATGATGTTATTAAAGACTACGACACCTATAACAAAGAACTTGAACGTTTAAATGATGAAAATGAACGTTTGAGAGCAAAGGTTGATGAATTAAATCGTCAAGTAGAAGTTAGTTCATCTATGAGTAGCCAAACTACTTCCCGACAACCTGTATCGAGCGCTACAAATATGGATATTTTAAAGCGTCTATCTAATCTAGAACGTCGTGTATTTGGTTCACAGTTAGATGGTAATGATAATAATGACTCACATTTGCTTTAGTGCGTGTCGAATAGTTTATTAATAATTTTGCAAGTTTTGGGTAATTGAGCACAGCTTATGTTGTGTTAGGAAGGTCCATGCTCGCACAGGCTGCGATGCCTGTAGTGTTTGTGCTCGCTGAAAAAATAAGGCGGGGCACCATTTTATGGTGACGGCGGAAAAACGGACTAAGGTTTTAACTATGTCTTAGTATTCTTGAAAAGTGCCACAGTGACGATACAATATTGGAAACGATATTGGTGGAACGCGGTAAACCCCTCAAGCGGTAAACCCAAACTACGGTAGGGGAGCTTTGGATAACAAATTGAAGTGATTCCAGGGGAGAGTATTTCGGTACTCTGAGATAGATGATTACCTCGATATAATTATGCCTGATAATTATATTACGACAAAACATGGCCTACAGATACTTGCATACAGGCACCCGAGTTCGCTCGGGTTTTTTTATTTTAAAAATCAGAGTATGGTTTTATTGGTTCTCTTTTTGTAGAATGCGTTAATAATTACTCGCTTGAAGTAAAAAGTTAAATGGCGATAAATTAAATTTTAGAAGCTTAAGATAGATATCACTTAAAATAGCAATAAAATATAAATAATCGTTTCATTTTATTGCAAGTGCGCCTATAATGTTAAAGGGGTTAGAAATGAGGTATTTGTAAATTAGCTTATCTTTTGATTAATAAAATTAGATAATGAAGTTAGGGAATTATGGATAATAAGAGAATAAAAATTGTATATATGTCGTTTTCTGGGAATGTACGGTCATTTACTCATCGGCTTCAAGAATACGCAACGCAACAACACCATTTGAATAATGAAAATCCTTTAGTCGATTTATTGGAGATTTCAGAGGAGACACTTCCGACTGAAAGCGATAGTAAATTTTTTGTTTTACTACCAACATATATGATTGGTGGAAGTAGATTTACGCCGACATTAACAGAGATTTTAACAACACCAATGCACGATTATTTGGAAAGCTATGACAATGTTAAATGTTGTGCGGGAATAATTGGCAGTGGGAATTTAACCTTAGGGAAGATGTATGTAATAACTGCCAAGACATACGCTAAAGAATATGGTTTGCCTTTATTGGACGCATTTGAATCTCGTGGCACCACCTGGGACATAGAACGCGTTTATAAAATATTAACTGATAAAGTAAATGAGAATTCATTAATGTAGTTAGATTAAAGTCAACTACCATTCATAAACAAAAAGGGACTGTGACATAAGTTAAGTTACTTTCATAAAAAGCAAATACGCAGTACAACAATGGCCTCCAACGTCCGGCAAAAAAAGCCGAACATTGGAGGCCTATTGTTGCTTGCGAGGGTTCCCAGAGGCGAGCTTCGCGTCGAAAAATGAAGTAACAAGTGACTTCTGTCTCGCTTCCTTTTGTTTCTTCTTGCGTCTTCTTTTCATTTTAAAGCAACATAAGGTAAAATAGCTAATAGGAATAAGTCTAAAGGAGCGTTTAATGTGCAAACATATCAGTTAATTGCTACTGCTGCTGCAGGTATTGAAGCATTAGTAGGAAAAGAACTAAGAGATCTTGGCTATGAAGTCAAAGTAGAAAATAGTCGGGTGCGTTTTCAAGGGACAATGAAGGATGTCATTCGGACTAATCTCTGGCTACGGACCGCAGACCGAGTAAAAATTGTTGTTGGTGAATTCGATGCTCGGTCTTTTGAAGAATTGTTTGATCGTACTGAAAACATTGCATGGGAAGATTTGTTACCAATTGACGCGAATTTCCCAGTGGAAGGAAAAAGTCATAACTCACAATTGCATAATGTGCCAAGTGTTCAAGCAATCACTAAAAAGGCGATTGTTCAACGCCTCAGTAATGCATACCACCGTCGGACTCGCTTAGCCGAAACTGGTGCCACTTACCCGTTAGAAGTAGCGATTAATAAAGACCATGTTCTTCTTACGTTAGATACTAGTGGAGAAGGGCTTTTTAAGCGTGGATATCGTAAAAATAAAGGTGGAGCACCGTTGAAGGAAAATATGGCAGCCGCATTGGTGATGCTGGCTTACTGGTTCCCAGATAATCCATTTGTCGATCCTGTATGTGGTTCGGGAACGATTCCAATCGAAGCCGCATTATACGGTCATAATATTGCGCCGGGCATCAACCGTTCATTTATTAGTGAACAATGGGTTAACTTAGTTCCAGATGGTTTATCTGATGAAGTTCGGGATGAAGCCGATTCCTTAGCAAATTATGATATCGAATTAGATATCCACGGATATGATATTGATCAGAATATGATTGATATTGCTCAAGAAAATTCTCGTGCGGCAGGATTAACTCATGATATTACGTTTAAGCAATTAGCCGTAAAAGACTGGCAAACAAGCGAAGTTAATGGAGTTATCGTTGCTAATCCGCCATATGGTGAACGGTTAAGTGATAAGGAATCAGTTCATGAACTTTACCGGCAGATGGGTGAGTTATATCGTCCATTAACCACATGGAGTAAATATATTTTGACGGCTGATATGGAATTTGAAAAGTATTATGGCGCACCCGCTACCAAGCGTCGTAAACTTTATAACGGTGCTTTACGAACAGATCTCTACCAATATTGGGGCAAAAAAGATCGCTCCAAGATCAAATCCCTTAAATAGCAAGGGTTCCAAGCGATTCGAAAGATCAAAAATAGGTGCTAGGGGGCACGTAGGGGGCAAATTATAATTTGTCTAGTAAATCATCGTATTTTTTTCGAGCATTTTGAGTAACGTGGAGATATACTTCTCTAGTCGTTTCGGCGTCCTTATGACCCACTCGATCTTGTATGATATATAATGGCATTCCCAGTTCAGCTAATTTTGAAACGTGAGTATGCCTAAATGTATGAGTAGTAAGTTGCTTATCTAGTTTCAAATCATGTTTAACTTTTCGCAAACTAGCATTTAATCTAGTAAAGGTAAACCATTGATGATTATCTTGAAAAAGGAAATCGTCTTTGTGTTTACCTTTTTTTCTATGCTTATAAATTTCAAGGGCATCAGAAGAAAGTTTAACATCTCGGAAACTAGAATCATTTTTAGGCATTGGTTGGCGTACGTATTCGCTAACTTTGTTTGCAGAATAGTCTAACGTTCCTGAAACACTTGCATAGTAGATTCCACTTTTCTTCTTAATATCTTTGACTCTTAACGCAAGCACTTCTCCGATACGCATACCGGTTAAATATTGCCAATCAAAGATCTGTTCATATAAAGGATTAAGTTTTTCGATTTCGCTTAAAACGTATGGTAACTCATCTTGATCAAGAAATTTTTTTCCGACATCGTTTGCTTTATTCTTTTTCCATTCTACCGGTAGTAACTTTGGTAGTTGATTCGCAATATAATCACGACGGAAAGCAAATCGTAAAATATTATTCATTTTAAACTCAACGCTTTTTACAGTTGGATTATTATACCCATGTTTGTAAAGCATATCTTCATAAATATGAATAAGATATTTAGGTGTAATCTTACTTACTTGAACATCATTACCAATGTATTTTTCGATATGCTTTTTTGCCACTAAATATGATTGCCAAGTCGTACTCCTGACTTGTTGTTTATATATTGGCTCCCATTCTTTGATAACCTGTCCTAGCGTAATTCCTTCTTTGATAGTTCCATCTTGAATTTTGGCTAGTCTTTGATGAATCTCTTTCTCTAATGCCATTTGCGCTTTTTTACGTGTAGAATTTGTATTCTTTTCAAAAAAGATAGATACTTTCCTAAGGTTACCAGTTAATGGATCCTTATACCTTTCGATAAATTTGTAGTTATCATCGGCACGTTTTTCCACCCACATGACTAATCTTCTCCAATCTCCATCATACTTACTGATTCTTCTAAACTATCAAGGATTTCGTTAATTTCGATAAACTCAATCCATTTATCTCTTGGTGTGTTTCTATTGGCTTTCACCCCCTTATAGAGCTTGTCATAAACATTACCGATAAAATCATCAGTATATTTATTTACAGTGCGTTCAATCTTAGCTTCGTTCCATCGCTTAGCAGGTTGACGCTTTTTATTTTTGGCTTCTTGTTCAGCCCGAACCTTATCTTTGAAGATAGTAATTGCAGTAGAGTTAGTATCAATATATTCAAGTAGTTCATTTTTATTCATGATAAGTGATCCTTTCCGCACATACGTTCTTTTTGAAGTATTTTTAAACCGGTCAGTTGTGACCGGCTTGTTGTGATCTTTTAAAGAATGCTTTTAACTTGAGCGACACGATTCAAAATTGAGTCAAAACGTTTTTGAGGGATTTTTTCTAAAACCGCTATACCTTTTGTGGTAAATCTCATTCCAGATAATTCGTTTTTCTTACGAAAACCATCAATGATTTCACACTCTTTAAGTTCCCAACATGCACTAACCACATCATCTCGTGACCATTTGCCACCTATGGTTTCAAGAACAGTATCAGCAGTTCCCCAATTAAGTGCATTACCACTATAGTTGCTATCTTTTTTCATCTTCTTGTAGTGCTTATACATTACGATTGCGATTTTTTGTGCATTTTTCGTCGTTTCGTTAAATTGAGCCATTATCTTCTCCTGATTGATTAAAATTATTTTTTAAATTGTTTCCCACAATTCATGCATACAAAGTCTGTCTTCTTTGAGCCTTTACCAGCAAATCCAGCAAGTGATCCAACTCCACCAACTAAGATAGCACCTCCAACAGCTTTACCAACTGAAAATCCTTTCTTGTGAACTCCGAGTGGTTGTACGTTTGTACTTCTACACTTGGGGCATTTTATTTTATTGCGGTTTTTAAGTTGATGTTTCTGAATCTTAAGTTGGTTCTTTTGAAGTTTCAGCTCATTCTTTTGCATTTTTGCTTCACGTTTTTGTTCTTTTGTTGCTTGACGTTCAGCTTCTCTTGCTTTAGCTTGTTCTCTTATTTCCTCAAACTTTTGATCCCGTTCTTCTTTATCCTTAGCGATTTTTTCTGGTGTACGTGTGTCCTTAAATCGGGGTTGTGTCCCCATGACGAGCCAAATCGCTATGAAACAAATTCTTCCCAACCAAGGAATATTGAATGAACAAATATTGATTAGCCCAATGATGAATCCGGCGACTAGTCCGGTCGCAAAACCACCAGAAGGATCACCTTTCCAAAATTGTGGTTCTTTCTTGTTGCTTTCAGTATCCAAAATTTAACCTCACAATCCCTAATTTTCTTTGATAGTTCCGTCTGGATAAACACGTAGACTATATTGAGTACCAGTCATAGTACCATCGTCAGCAGTTCCTTTAACAAAATAATAGCCATCATTAATGGCTTTACCAGTTGTACCATCTGTCATACAAGCCCAATGAATTTTACCGTTTTGGTCACCATATTTTGCTTTTGCTGCTGCAATGGCTTGTTCTGGCGAATTAATAACATTGTTAGCTGAACTAGTAGATAATCGATTAGATTGAATTCTTGGAATGGTGACAGAAGAACCACCAGTTAATTGAATAGAAGATGTTTTTGTATTTGGCATACTGAATGTACTTGTTTGACTCTCAGAGGTCGTATTCATTGAATCATCATTTGTACTTTCTTCTACAGAATCTTCAGATGCTTCATTATCATCGAATGCTTTATCTTCTTCTACCAAGTCATCAGCCGATTCTTTTGCAAGGCTCGATGATTCAGATTTACTTAGACTTGCTTTAGTTTTATTCTGTGCGTTGTTGGAGTAACCAGTAAGTAATATTAGTGCTAATAGTGCGGTAGTTCCGATCTGTAAATAAGTTTTTTTCAAATTAAACTCCCCCCAAAAATATAATTACATTTTTATTGCTAATCGGGCTGTAGACGCAATTTTATAAATCTAATAGTTGCTTTTTCTTAGCAACAAATTCTTCTTGTGAGATTATATTCTTATCAAGAAGCTCTTTTAATATTAATAACTGACTTATGGTATTCGACGATAATGTATTATCTTGATTATTAGTAGGCGATTTTTGCTTCTTATTATCCGTATAGAATTCAACATCCGATAATTTAGATAAAGGGAAAAACATTATTCTAGTATTTGCTTTATCTTTGTTATACTCTTCTTCTGGCAAGACACTAATTGTAGTATCATCAATTCGATTTATGAATACATAAGTTATACCTGCGTAGTTAAATTTGATTATAGTATTTTTTTCTTGACGTTTATTCATAAAATAGAATACAACAATTAGGATCAAGTATAAGATTAGGCCTGCAATTGCAATCCAATCTTTGGTTAAATACCAAGCACTTAATAAAAGTACTATAGCTAATAAAGTTATGCCCATTGTACTTAAATCAAGATTTTTTCTTTCATTAATTGGAAGTAATTTTTTCTCCATATATCCTAAATGAAATATATTGTAAGCTGATGAAAAGATTACTGATAGTGACGCTATAATAATTGAAATAATATTTCCCATATGCTTCACGTCCTTTCTTCGGAGAGGGCTTTTTTATTTTTCCAATGAAGCAGTAAATAAAACTGCTTTACCAATAATTCGACCAGGATGATTTTCGTCCAAGATAATGGGGTCATACTCTTTGTTGTCTGGCATAAGTATAACTAAATTTCCTTGATGTTTAATTCGCTTTAAGGTTGCTTCGCTGTCGTGATCAACTAAAACGGCGGCAATTTCACCATCTTCTACAGTAGGTTGTTCTCGGATTGTAACTAAGGAACCATTAGGAATAGTAGGTTCCATGCTATGCCCTTTACAACGCAAAGCAAAAAGTGTGCCTTTAGGAGCTTTCCCTTCAAAAATAATTTCTGTATACCCATCGATGTTTTCCTCTGCTGTAATAGGGTCACCACAAGCTATTTCGCCAAGAATAGGAACGCTCACTCTTTGGAGCCCTTCATTATAAATAATGTTAGTTGGGGTGGTTGTGCTATCTTCCTCAACTATTTCGGAGATTGGAACTCCAAAAATAATAGCCATTTTCTGAACCTTATCCATTAGTGGTTTGTTACGTCCTTGCTCCCAAGAGGCAACAGTTGTAGGTTTTGTTCCGAGCAATTCTGCTAGGTGAGCTTGCGTGTAATGATGCTCTTTTCTTAGCTTTTTTATCTGTGTACCAATATTCAAAACACTTTCCTCCTGTTAGCATAATTTCTTTACAATATATTATATAACTAACTACATATAAAAAGTAGTTTTTTTCGTAAAATAAGAAAAAAGTGTTGCAAATACATTTTATCCGTAGTAATATATAAAACGTAGAAAGGAGGAATAAAATTGCAATTTACTATAAAGAAAGCTCGACAATATGTTGGTCTTACGCAAGAGGAAATGGCAAAAAAACTTGGCGTTTCAACTAAAACGTATCAGAGTTATGAGACAGGTAAGACTGCTATGCGTATTGATAAGGCAAAGTTATTTAGTTCTATAACGAATATACCCATTTCACAAATTATTTTTTTACTCTCTAACTACGGATAAAATGTAGTTAAGCGTATGAGATGGAATAAGAAGTTAACAACTAAGGAGGTAGCAAATGACAGAACAAAATAAAAAGAATGTCTACGGTCTTTTGTAGAAGACGGTAGACATCTAGTGACAGACGATTACTTATCCCTGAAATCAAGGATGTCGTCGATATTCGTTATGATCGCTTCTATGAGCACATAAGCAAAAGTGTCGTTATAGACACCGTAAATGATACAGAGGGTATTTATTGTATGAAAAAGAAGCTTGAAAAATTTGAAGCAGTAATCGACATCTGGGACTTTTATCTCTTCTATGGAATTATCCTTTTTGAACTGATCAATTTGTTTTTTTATAAAAAGCTTGACGTTATATCGTGTGCTGTCTGCTTCAGTATCATTGCAACCGGAATAACTATTTCGGGTAAACTTCCGGCTTTCGTGATTGGAATGATCGAAGTTAGATTCGGAAAGATCATCGACGGTATCCGCAAGTTTAACAAATGATTCAACTGGGTGGTGAGTAATTTCATTGTTGATTCTATTGAGAGTCGATGTGATTTTAATATCAGAGTTCGAAGTAAGAGCGAGCAGTTCTTGAAGTTGTGAAAGCTGGTCCTGAATAGGGGCAAGCGCTTCTGTAATTTGTTGGTTAGCTTGCGAAGCTAATTGCATTGCTTTACGTGCTTCTGGAGGGATGCGATTTGTAATGCGTGCAACGTCTTCAAGAGCTTCCTCATAGTTGGAATGCGTAGTGATAGTAGTCACCTCCTTTATAGTGAGCTGACTTAATTATACAAGAAAGGGATGATTGTTTATGAACGAACCACAACTATTAACTTTTCAAGGTGAACCGGCTTTGGATAGTCGTGAAATTGCCAAGATGATTGGTAAACGCCATGCACACTTAATGCGTGACATTCGCTGTTACATCAACGATATGGAGGAGAATCCAAAATTGGATTCTCGTCAATTCTTCATCGAGAGTAACTATGAATCCAGCCAAGGGAAACTTTTGCCTTGCTACTTATTAACCAAGATGGGGTGTGAATTTGTAGCTAACAAAATGACCGGTAAGAAGGGAACGTTATTCACAGCTCAGTACGTGTCACTTTTCAATGAATATCAAGAAGAACATAAAGCGATTGAAGCTCATATGACTTCTGATGAAATTGCAGTGCGCAACCGTGAATTAAATTTCAAGGAACAATGGCTTAAAGAAATGGAAGCTCAAAACGCAAATAAACGGGCCGAATTACTTTTGAAGATTGCAGGTCATACGCATGGTGACCTTTATCAGCAACTAATGAATGAAGCCACTGACCAGCTTATGTTCCCTGTGTACCAAGATAAGGTGTTCACTGCTGGTGATATTGCAAACCAACTTGGAGTTAGTCCTTACACAATTGGAATATGGGGACAGCGCTTAGGTCTAAAAGCGCCCAAGGGAATGACTAACCGTTACGGGTATTGGAAAGGTAATCGTTATTACTATAACCAATTAGCAGTTCAGAACTTCTATGAACATCAAGCAGCAATTATTGATGACGAGCTTTAGGAGGTGCGAGGAACGAAAGAAAAAATAGTTATGCCAATTTTTGTAAAAACATTTTTGGGCAAACGGATTATTGTTGCACAGTGTGAAAGTTATTATCCTAGCTTTTCAATGCGAAAAGAAAACGCTGACCGTATTAAAACAGTCAGCGGATTTTCAAAGCGAAAGAAGCTTTTTACTCATTATCAAGGTAAGGATTTTCAAATTATGGAAACCTCAGAGAGGAAGTCCGGTTTTTTGTTTGATGATTCCAGTCAGAACAGCGCTAGCGACATTTTTAAGCACACCAATAGAAACTGATTTCAAAGTGCTTGTTGCTTTCTTAGTTTGTTTCCAGACTTCATCATCACGAATTGAATCGAGCAATTCGTGACCCTTCCAGGTAATATCAAAAACAATCAATGAGAATCCCGAAACGTATTTTTCGTAATTTGCGTTTATATATCCTCCATCGAGTAGTTGTAAAAATGTGTATGTTATATCGTCTTCTGAATATTGATCATTAACAAGTTTAGGAAGAATTTGAGAAAGCTGTACGCCTTGTAACATTCCAATACCTTGAGCTTCTAATGAAAGTAAAACATAACGAACACAATCGTGCTTGAGTTTCATAATATTCACCTCCTTTCATAGGAGATGAACTAAGTATAGCAAAAGAGAGGAGGTTATCTCATGGAGCAATCGCCAATAATTGTGACGGATAAACAGACGTTGCAAAAGATGATTGAAGAAGCTGTAACAGAAGCGGTCAAGCCATTCAAACAACAGCAAGAGCAATTATCTGACAATGACACAATTCCTATGTCCGATTTAATCAAAAGTCGTAAGTATGGTAGTCGTAATACGATTATGAAACTAAAAGATGAAATCATTAGTGATGATGATGTCTATCAAACGGAAACAGAAGGCGAAATTTTCATTAAACGAGGACGTAGGTATTACTTTTATATCAAGCGTTTTGATAATTGGTTTATGAAACGAAAGAGAATACATGAAGAAGAGTTGAAAATTGATCCACGCTTGAAAGGAGTGATGTGATGTTAGGTTTAGCAATTCCTTGGGTGATAATTATGGTTTGCTTCTTGATCGGAGCAATCGTCAACGTTATCGAAGGCGAAAAGCTGAATGTATTGAAACCGAAATACCGCAAAAAACATTGAAAGGAGGTGGATTATGGAAATTAAGATAACGGGAACTCCCGAAGAAATAGAAAAACTGCTCAATGCTATTGGCGGTAGCAAAGAGCAGTTTAACTTAGAAGATAAGGAATTCTTAATTAACAAATTAAAGCTCGCTGCGGAAGCTTTAAAAAATGTTAATGACGAATCAAGATACATTATTAATACTATTTATTCCGATCTGAAGAAAGTCTTTGATTAGCTTGATCAAAACTTAAATCAGACATGATGAACATAACAATTGCTTCAATATAATTTTTTAAATCAGAAATTTTCCAATCATGTTTTCTGTAGTAGTGAGTTTCATCATTTCCAATCTTGGTTGCGACTTGTCCTAAAACTTTTATCTCATGGGTATCAATTCTTTTGAGAGCATCTTGCAAAGACTTTTTCATAATTTTTTCTTTATCGTTAGGATATTTGTAAATAGCATAATCCTTAATCAGGATTTCTAATGCTTTGCGATAGCCCATGCCAGAAAGTTCATCAAGATTATATTTTTCTGATTTCACTGCTTGGGAATAGACCGAAACGAATCGAGGAGAAATTTCTTTAATTTTTTCAGGAAATATTTCTTCTTTAATTTTTACTTTTTGTTTTGTGTGGGTTCCATATTCAAAAAAATTTCCATATCTATCTGATCGAATTGTAAATAATTTCATATTAATTGCTTCGCAAAACGGACATTTAATCAGTATATAGTAGATTCCATTTTTATTAGAAACGTTTGCGTGGTGCAGATCAAATCCTTCAGACAAAATAGAGGCATTTTCATTAAATATTCCATTGCAATATTCACAACGAGGATTTATGCGTAAAAGAATTTTTGTATTTTCTAAAGATACTGTGTGAGTTATATAAGCCATAATTATGAACACCTCTGTTTTTATATGGCTTCTAGTATATCACTATATCTGGAGAACGGGAGATGATAAGAGCATATGTTGTGGGACATAATTCAAATTCAATTAGATAAACAAAAAACTACAATTTATCGATTAGCAAAGTTGACGGGTATTCCTGATACAACCTTGCATAACTACAAGAATGGTAGTGAGCCGAGCTTCACAAATATGTGTAAGATTGCTGATGCATTAGACGTTAGCTTGGATGTTTTCAGAGAAAGGAAGTGAAAAACAAATGACGTTAACAAAAATAGTTAATTCTAAGCTCTTAGCAATGCTGATGGGTGCATGGATTACCTATTGTGCAGGCGTTGGTGACTACGGAGGAGCAGTATTCTTGCTGTTCTTCTATTCGCTGATGCTGTGGGACTTGAACGCAAAAAAAGCCACCGGCGCTGGTAACACCGATGGCAAATAAACAACAAATAAAAATATTTATCGAGGTCTATTTTATCATGTTTAACCAAAAATTGAAAAAGGCAGAGGGATTTATCCTTCTACAAAATAATCTAATGAACGCAGTGTTTGTTAAGCAAGCAACCCCCGTAGGTGATGTTGAAGCACTTACTCGCTATTACAAATCGCAACAAACTTTGTCAGAACTATTTAATGAGCAAATGGGGTGGATGTAATGAACCTATCTGAAATCTTTGCCCGTAATTTGCGAGTTCGTATGGCAACGCTCAGTTTCAAAACAAGTGACTTGTACAAGATGACAGGAATATCAAAGACAACCATAATGGCTCTGGAATATGGGAAAAATAAGGGAGTTATGTTTGAAACTATCGACAAATTAGCAGTAGCACTTGAATGCAAACCAGAAGATTTTTTCAAACTAAATTGCGAATGGACTAGTAAATCACACACAAACAACTGGAAGAATGAGGTGGTCAAGTATGACTAATCAAGTAGCACAACAGCAGAAACCAACTAAGCTAACCGATCTTGTCCTAGATCGTGTTAAACAAATGCAAGACACACAGGACTTATCACTGCCGAAGAATTACAACGCTTCTAATGCGCTTAATGCGGCCTTTCTTGAATTGCAAAAGGTACAAGACCGTAATCATCGACCGGCCTTAGAAGTATGTTCGCATGACTCGATCGTTAAATCCTTGTTAGATATGACACTGCAAGGATTGTCACCAGCGAAAGATCAATGCTACTTCATCGTATACGGCAATGAACTTCAAATGCAACGAAGCTACTTTGGAACAGTAGCAGCAGTTAAGCGACTGGATGGAGTTAAGAAAGTTAGGGCAGAAGTTGTTCATGAAAAAGATGACTTTGAAATTGGCGCTAATGAAGATATGGAACTAGTTGTTAAGAGATTCGTTCCTAAATTTGAAAATCAAGATAATCAAATCGTTGGAGCCTTTGCCATGATTAAGACTGATGAAGGTACTGACTTTACTGTTATGACTAAGAAAGAGATTGACCAGTCATGGGCACAAACACGTCAAAAAAATAACAAAGTACAGCAGAATTTTAGTCAAGAAATGGCAAAACGAACTGTGCTAAACCGTGCCGCTAAGATGTTCATTAATACGTCCGATGATAGCGACCTCTTAACTGGTGCTATCAACGACACAACAAGCAACGAATACGATGATGAGCGTCGAGATGTAACGCCCGTTGAGGATGAAAAACAAAGTACTGATAAATTGCTAGAAGGATTTCAAAAGTCACAAGAAGCGAAGGCTAAGGGGGTAAGTAATGATGGCAACAGCAACGAAGGCGGAGAAGCCAGTGAAGAAGTCGCAGACGGACAAACAGAACTCTTCAACGAGGGAACAACCAAACCAGCCGATGAAGCTGACAGCTGATAATTACTATAGCCATGAGACCGATTGGCAATACATGAGCGTGTCACTATTCAAGGACTTTGAAAAGTGTGAAGCTCGTGCATTAGCTAAGCTCAAAGAAGATTGGCAAACCGTTTCAAGCCCTGTTCCTCTTCTTGTTGGTAATTACGTGCATTCTTACTTTGAGAGCGCTAAGAGCCATCAAGACTTTATCGAAGCTAATAAAAAAGAGCTAATGACCCGACCTACCAAAACTAACCCAAACGGTCACCTCAGAGCGGAATTTAAAGGTGCTAATAGCATGATTCAAACATTGCAAGCTGATGATATGTTTAATTATTTCTACGCTCCAGGCGACAAGGAAGTAATCGTAACGGGTGAGATTGATGGCTACCTATGGAAAGGAAAGATTGACAGTCTTGTGCTTGATAAAGGCTACTTCTGTGATTTGAAGACCGTTGACGACATCCACAAGGGGCACTGGAATGCTGATGAACATAGATATGTGCCATTTATTCAAGACCGAGAATATGACCTGCAAATGGCGGTCTACCGTGAACTTATCAAGCAGACCTTTGGTAAAGAGTGTCAGCCATTTATCTTTGCAATCAGCAAGCAGACACCACCAGATAAGATGGCAATTGATTTTAACAGCGTTGATGATGATTACCAAATGCAAGCCGATTTAGACAAGGTAAAGGAATTACAACCGCATTTTTGGAAAGTAATGACTGGAGAAGAAGAACCTGTTCATTGTGGCAAATGTGATTATTGCCGTGAAACGAAGATGTTAAGTGGATTTATACACGCAAGTGAAATCGAGGTATAGCAATGGAACAACCAAGTTACTATTCAATTCTTACTGCTAATGTTCGCTATGACAAGGAGCTGAAAGCAAACGAAAAATTATTATTTAGCGAAATTACAGCGCTCAGTAATAGAAATGGATATTGTCATGCAACCAATAAATACTTTGCTCAACTTTATGATAAAAATTCATCAACCATTTCTGATTGGATCAATCATCTAAAGCAACGAGGATATCTAAAAGTAGTAATGATTAAAGATGGCAAGCAAATTAAAGAACGCAGATTATTTCCAATTAGTAACCCTATTCGGGAAAACCCGAATACCCCTTCGAAAAAAACGGTAGAGGGGTATTCAGAAAAAGCCGAATACCCTATCCAGAAAAACCCGAAGGAGAATATTACAAGTATTAATACTACAAGTAAGAATACTACAAGTAAGAATAAAGTGTTAAGTGATGCACAGCATTCCACACAAGATGTATTCACTTTATGGCAAGACAATTGGGGATGGCCTAATGGAATCGCAACCCAAGATTTGACTGAATGGATCAATGAGTTTGGAGCTGATTTAGTACATCATGCTATTACTTTTGCTTTGCGGAGAAATATTACATCTAAGGGCGCTGATCGCTATTTAGCGAAGACGTTTGAAAGATATGATCAACAGTCGATCAGAACAGTGGAACAGGCTAAACAATCAGAACAGCAACATCAGCAACAAATGAGCCGTGAATATCAGCAAAAGAGTGGCTCACGTAAACGTCAACCAATTAACGAAGGTTTGCCAGAGTGGTTCAAAAAGCAACAGGAAGAACAGCCTAACAAACAACACTACGAAAGAATTGATGATAGTGGGGATCCGATGCCACATGACTAAAGAAGAAGTGAAAAAGAAATGGGCTTCTACTCGGAAGCTATTAGAAGTAACTGATAGTGAATATAACGGTGTAACACAAGAAGCTGCTAACCTGCGTTTTATCAAAACTAAGCTTCAAATAGCAGTTTATTATCTGCAAATGCTTGATGAGCATAATTACGAGTATCAAGTACCTTGGAATAAAGAACAATTTAAATGGCTACTTAGAAAGCCTGTCGGAGATAAAAAGAAACAACAAGCTAAAGAATGGTGCCATCAGTGCCGTTTAATACGTGACAAAGCGTGCGCAAGTTGGAATTACGAGGAGGCAAAGACAGCATGAAAAACAATAGCTTAATTAAGCAGATTAATGATTTAATTTTTGCTCCAGAAGAGGAGATTGCATGGATTGGGTCAGCAGATGGCAAGTTTGCAATGAATTGGGAAGAATTTAGTTTTCGCTTTTCTCAGCTCAATCATGATCCAGAAGACGCCAAACAAGAGTTAGCAGTCGATCTTGTAATCGTAATGAAAGATCACTCTTGGTACGAACGCAATTTAAATGACGGGGGCTGGATTCATAAGCGTATGCCCTACTTAGCTATAAATCATCGGCCTTTTAAATACGTATCAGAATCCGATAGTCCTAATGGCTCATGGCCTTGGAGCACGTTAGAAGAGTTGAACGATGTTGAGGAGGTAGCGCAATGAGTGCAGAAACAAAAGTATTATCAGCAAGCACAAGAACTAACTTAGAAGCATTGAAGCACCACATGAAAAAACTAGGATTTAAGTATTTTGAAGAAAGTCATGGCTGGGCTTACTTTTGTATGAATGTTTTTGGAGAAGCTGATGAGCTTGCTACCTTTGAGGATTGCGTATGTATATCCACTCGCTTTTTTAGTTTCTCAATTCAAGTAGACGGATTAGAAGTCGCAAAGAAGGCACCTGAAATTAATCAAGCCATCCTTGATTTCTACGAAACGGAGGGAATTACAGAATGACAGAAGAATTAGTAATCATGCATGATCGGCAAGCAGTAACAACCAGCTTGCAAGTAGCACAGAATTTTGAAAAGAAACATCAGCACGTACTTCGTGATATTGATGCACTTAAACAAGATGTGTCCAATTTTGGACAGATGTTTATTGAAAGTAATCAACCTGACAGTTATGGACGTGATCGCCGTATTTATTACATGAACCGTGATGGCTTCTCTCTTTTGGCAATGGGCTTTACTGGCAAGAAAGCTCTTCAATTTAAGTTGAAGTACATTGATGCTTTCAACCGGATGGAAAAGCAACTTCAACAACAGAAGCCGCTTAGCTTACCTGAACAAATTAGTTTGATTGCTAAGGGCTATGAGAGCCTTTCAGCAGACGTTAAGGACATTAAGGATCGTATGGGACTGCCCGGCAACATGGCTCATTCGTTTTCTAAGAAGCGTAACGCAAAGATTATCAATGTTCTAGGCGGTAAGAAATCCAACGCATACTGTGACAAGAATATCAGAGCTAAGACCTATCGTGCATTGTTCAGCTCGTATCGTGAGACGTTCGATCAAGACCGATACAACGACTTACCGATGAAAGACTTTGACAAGGCTGTTGATTTTGTCAATAACTGGTATCCGCCGTTTGAATTACAACAAGAAATTCAGATGGCTAATGCACAGCTAGCAATTGTTTAGGAGTGTGGCTGTAATGATATTCGATGTGTTTATCAAGAAACTTGATGAAGTAACGCTAAATGATATGCACTTCTCCGCTAAACAAAGCGGTGATTGGCTAGAGGTTTATCTCAATCATGGAGAAATGCCAGCGTTCAAAATTAGCTTAATTGAGACGTTCCACTTGGTAACTGTGGGTAAAATTCGTGGACGGTTTGATGAATGGAAAAAGATTGCTGATCTAAGCTGGGAGTTTGCTAGTACGCCAGTCCATGAACGATTCGTGCCGTACGTGCTAACAACTGGTGCTGGTGACGAAAAGCTATACTTCAAACTACTTGAAGTGATGAACAGCGGAAAACCCGTAATGGTAGTTACTTCTAAGCCCGAAGTTTACCGTGACTTTATCTTGAAATTCTATGAGGATACCGATTCAGAACTAAAAAAGCTTATTAATTTAACAAAGGAAGTTACTAGGGAGGGACTATTCGATGAAGATTAAAGAAGCAATAGAGATTATTAACGGTATGACTAGCACAGTATCAGTAAAAGAGTCAAATGACGTTTTACAAAAGAGGTGAGAAAGCGAATGAAAATTCTTGATGTGTGTTGCGGATCAAAAATGTTTTGGTATGACAAGCACGAAGAACATACAACCTACATGGATATTCGCAAAGCGGTCTATACGGCTATGGATCGTAGTAAGGAACGCAAGATTGAAATTAATCCAGACGTCCAAGCAGATTGGAAAAGCATTCCATTTGATGATGAAACTTTTGATTTAGTCGTGTTTGATCCACCACACTTGGTCCGAGCTGGTAAAACAAGTTGGCTTGCTAAAAAATACGGAACCCTTGATTTAATGGGGTGGCCAAATGAATTTTATAAGGCTTTTCAAGAAATTATGCGAGTGTTAAAGCCAACCGGCACAATGATTTTCAAATGGAGCGTCTTTATTAAAAATGGCAGAAATAATTAAAGAAGATTTTTCAAAGCAAAAATGCGGTGTGTGCCATAAACGCTTTGCTACTAAATGGTGCGATTATGTAATTCAATATCCCGGGTCATCAACATTTATTTGTGGAAGAACGAGTTTTCAAGATTTTTTGTCAGCACAACGGCAAATAACTTGTGATTGTGCTTTGTGTGATGAGTGTGCTAAAAATCACGGCTTAATTGATTTTTGCCCTTACCACGAAAAAATTGTGAAACAAGAGAAAATAGATACGCCTGATTATGTAGTAAAGTCACGTGTGGAAACATGGAGGAGAGAAAATGAGTAGACAACGAAAAGTACATCATGAAATAGCATCACGACAACATACGTATCATGTAGCAAGGCATTTAGCATATAAATTTGGCTACAGGCATAAACCACGTTGGAGAAAAAGCTGTCGAGAAACCAATAAAAGCGCTAGACAAATGACTTATGCCATGTTTGGCCCTGAATATATGGGAGTAGAAAGGAAAAGCTAATGAAACTAACAGAAAAGCAAAAGAATTGCCCGTACTATCACGCCCCTTACAAACCGTTTATATCTACTGGTAGAGAAACACAAATTGACTTAAATAGTGGTGGACCAATATACACAGGGGTATCAAATGTGTTAGGCACTGGGCCAATTTTAGAAACCGCTTTGGGAATAGTTAACGTTTTGAAATTGCCTAATTATCCATTTTGCAAGCGACCACTGAACGAGGAGGAAGAGTAATGACGCTAGAAGAAATGATAAAAGATTCTGGATTAGATCCAAAGACTATTAATAAGGTTGTTAAGGACTTTCAAAAAGCTGGTGAAAAATATAACGGAATCCAATGCGCTGTTGCAATGACGCTACTACTTAGGCTGCTTGTACAAAATGATTCTCAACGTCAAATGGTTAACGATATTGCAAATGGATATGACATTGGTACGGAGGAAGAATAATGCTACACACATACAGAAAGACAGCAACCATTAAAGCTGAACAGGTATTAGGCCGTGCCGAAGCAGAACATTACCAACTAACACTGAGCTGGGATCCTATGAGTCTTAATTGCGGAGAGCCTTGGTTTCCTGAAGACGGTGGGACTGGTTACTTAAATACTAAAGAAGGGCCAATGCGAGTTCACAAAGGTGATTACATCGCTACTGGCATAGATGGAGAGCACTGGGCTATTGATCAAGATATATTTGAACGAACTTACGAGAGGGTAGATTAGTGAAACTTACCTTTGAAATTGAACCTGTAGAACAAGCACGGCCTAGAGCAACTCGAATGGGTAAGGGAATACGCTTGTATGATCCAAAGAAAGTGTCGGTATACAAAAAACAATTGGCGATGATGTGCCAATTTCAATACAAAAAAGAGCCTTTAACAGGCCCGCTAATTGTTAGTCTTAAATTTTACCGACACATTCAATCAAGCATATCGAAAAAAGAACGCGAATTGCGGATCGCAGGAGCGCACAGGCCCATTGTTAAACCAGATACAGACAATTACATTAAATCTACTTTAGATGGCTTAAACGGCCTGCTATGGGAAGATGACAACCAGATTGTAAAGATAGTTGCTGAAAAGTATTACAGTGACCATCCTAGGGTAGAAATCGAGGTAGAGGAGGTAAATGAAGATGGCAATACCTAAAAGACTATCTAAAGCAATGGATTCATTAACTGTTAATCATGAATGGGGTGGAGTTAATGAAATGCCAGAAGAGATCCTTGCTCCTGATGATTGGCGACTTCAAGAAATTATGAAGTTTCGTAAGAGTTTGAAGTTGAGAGAACCTAGAAGAATTAAAGAAGCTGAATGGCGAATTAAGCAATATTTTTATAAGCACAATATTAATAACCCTTTTGCACAAGCTTATATCTTGCGAAAAATTGGCACTAAACAGTCTACTATTCTAAAGATTACAGGGTTATCAAAACCTGAATACTATCGTCACGTAGGAGTGTTGTTTCGTAATACAGGCTATTACGGACAATTGAGAATTACAGATGTAGAAGCAGTTTTAAGACAAGAAAAAATATCTGACATTTTGAAAGACGCAAATAGCAAGATTAAAGATTAAAAGTGAATTTGGAGGAAAAAGATGGGAAGAGTAATTCGTAGTTTTGCTGGATATACAGTAATTGGATTTATCGGGCTTATAGTTGCTGGCATTGCATTGTTAGGTCTAGGTGGAGTGCTATATATGGTATTTAGTATTTGGTATGCTGTCTTTTCTTTCTTTGGATAGCATTAAAAAGCGTTAAATTGCGTTAAAAAGCGTAAAAAAAGACGCCCTCACTATGAGAACGCCTCCATAGATATAAATTTAAAGCATAACTATTATATCACAAGGGGAGCGTGCAAATAGTGGAACTATTAAAAGGGGATAATAAGAAAGCAACAATTGCGAACGTACAGAATTTCTTTTTAGACGAAGATAAATACCCAACTATTAGACGTAGATCGGGTGATTGGGGTATTAAATCGCCACAGAATGATATTACAGGTATTCGAGGATCAAGACGTGGCAATGGTTCAGAAAAAAGCATGATCGAATATGCTGAATACACGTTGGCAAAACGAGCGGTTGACTATGCGATTGCAGGATGCAGCAGTAGTTACCGACACCCTAGCCAACAAATTATCAAGTATAGATATATTCAAGGTTTATCTCTTTCAGTAATTAAAGAGAGGATTAATAAATTCGGCAATTCTACTTACTATCGGGCTGATGATTATGCTTGCTTAGAATTTGCGGATTGTTTAGAAGCGGTATGTGAACGGCTTAATGTTGATTCTGATATTATTCCTGACTTGCGAGCAAAAAACAGGAAGAAAACGGGACAAAAAGGGGATGAAAAGAGGACAAAAACGGGAATACAACGGGAGATATAACGTTATATTATGTTATCGTCGCAAAGTTAATTAATAAAACTTTGCACGCTCCGTTTAAATATGTGCCTAAGCAAGCCTGAAACTGCTATGCGTGTTTCCGATGTTTAACAATACTCACAATAGGGATCTCTTGTTAAGCGTAGGAAAGTGTGGAATCCGGTAACCAAGCCGACGCGATGGTGGCAGATGACCATAATCCACATTGAGACTATCATTAACTTCAAAAGAAATTTACGGTAACGATTAAATTTGGTTTGTGCGTTTTGGAAGATTGGAAGATCTCCTTTATCATTAAATTTACATGCTACTCTGATAGTCTCGTAGCAACCGTGCTGTAATCAGCAGAAGAGTATGTAATCTAACTCAGCGGCTAAAGGATTACCGTATGAATGGACAGCAATACCGTTACAGGAGTAGGCGGAAAACTACGACCGGGTGCGGTGATTACGTGGTCCTGATTATGCGAATATGCAAACTAGATGCCAAGTATCCTGGAGTGGCCCAATACTTGCGGGGGCAGTTCCCGATATTCGTAATTGCAGTGTTAACGGGTCGCACTGCTTGCTGAGAACCAAGATGGGCACACTTGATCGTGTGACAAAAGTGTGGTTTGAATCCACCTCTCAGCTTTATCACGGCAAACTAAATTATGATAGGAGATGAACGCTCCTCTTTGCAATTAACATAGTACTTTTTTGTCAAAGCCGTGATGTGATACAGAGATGCAATGAGTAACAAAATCCAAAAACGATTAGTGGATGCAAGCATTTCTGTATTATGCTGACGTAGCTCAACGGTAGAGCGTCACCATAGCCTCCGTTTCGACGTGAAGAAGGCGGTTCGATTCCGTCCATCAGCATTCAGGGCAAACCTACTTTTGAATTTATATGAAAGGAGAAAGCACTACTTACTCGTGTTTCTTCCATAGCCTTGATACAAGCACTCAGCAATGGGTGCTTTTTTGTTTTGATAGATTGATAGGAGGAGTTGGAAGTGACAGAGGTAACTAGGCTAAATTGCAAGCGCTGGGAAGATGTGCCAGAAGAATATAATCTTTGGGGTGGTGGAGAACCCACTGAACTGAATGCTGGCGATTTAAAACATATGATGACTGGCAAACTCGTTACGTTTTCAGATGATGGTGAATACGGTCATCATCTGAAACTATCCCAAGACGCTATTGAATGGTTAAAGGAATTAACATATGAGAACAACTAAGAATTGGGGCTTTACCAACAGCGGTGCTGAATTGCATATGTTAGCTCATGCTGAACGCACTAGGAAACGATTAGCAAAGAAAAAGCCGACAGGTCAACGCTTGCCGGCTTTTAAAGTACATAAAAATAAATGAGTTTTCCCTCTAATTCACTTGACTTACGTACGATATAGTACTATTATAATAAGTGAAAGGAGGATAGGAATATGGCAAAACATAAAAAGAAAAAGGAAAAGCAGAACGACAAAGTTGAAGCTACAAAGTGGGCGGCAATAGCTGCATGGGCAGTGCCTGCTTATCCGATTGCAGAAACAATTAAAATAGTCGTTAAGCATTTCCTTAAATAAACGATAACAAAGGGTTGAGGTGAGAGCCTCGCCCGCTTTGCTATATTCTATTTTATCATGAGTAAACAAGAAAAAAAGTATCGTAAAAGTATTAAACTTGCTTTGATTACTGGTGTAGTGGCATGGGTTGTCTATGGGGCTGTACGCGTATGGCTAGGATAAACTTGAACACTCCAGATATTATGGATGCTAAAGAAGCGTCCATAATCTGGGGCCATGCTGAAAACTATGTAAGGAGAACTTATCAGCAGAACCCAGATAAATTTCCAAATGGTTCTATAAGAAAGTTTGGAAAGCAATGGATAGTTACTACCGAGGGAATGGAAGCAATCACTGGTACTAAGGATCCACGGAAACAGAATAACGATTAGCGCGATGGCGCCATGTGGTATATATCTATCAACTAGCTTCTCTGTGAGTTAGGTGATAAGAGTAGCTGAATCAATTATGAGAGGTAAAGAATGCATAGAAAATCATTTAAGAATGTAAAAGATCATTCGTTGATCATTGATGATGGTTGGTTTAATGCAATGTATAAAGATAAGATTGACGATCATCTGGGAATGGAGGCTGAGATCAGCTTCTTAAAGCAACCAGATAGTATTGATGTTTTATTAACTAATCTTTATTACCCTAATATGCGTCAAGGAACACGGGAACAAGATGATCAACAGACGGTATTCAAATTATCTAAAGAAAATGCAATAAAGCTACGAGATTACTTAAATAAAGTTTTATAGACGAGGGAAGTAGTTTATAAAGGAAAACGTGCCAATGTGGCAAGATCCTGGTGCAACTCCGGGCGCCCTCATTATTAGCATCTGCAATTTGCAGGTGCTTTTTTTGTACACAAATTTAGAAAGGTGGTGTGGTGATATGCCATGAGTAAGATGGAAGAAGCTAAGGCGGATTACTTAGCTGGGATGAAATATAAGGACATTGCCAAGAAGTATGGCGTTGCACTTAGTACAGTTAAGTCATGGAAGACCAGGAATAAATGGCAACGAAACAATGCAACCAAGAAGAAAAGTATGCATACAAAAGTAAAAAGTACGCGTACAAAACAAGAAAAGGTTGCACCGTCGTTACCGCCTCCAGAATTGCCAGATAGTGATGAACTTAATGATAAGCAAAAAGCCTTTTGTCTGTATTACTTGCAACGATACAACGCTACTTGGGCTTATCAAAAAGCTTATGGTGGAAGTTACAATGTAGCAACGACTAACGGTCCTAGATTGCTCGGAAATGCTCGGATAAAATCTTACCTTACTGAGTTAAAGAAACAGCAATCGCAAGAACTATATGCGACCGCCAATGACATCTTGCTACGTTACTTAAATCAAGCGACTAGCAATGTTACTGACGTTCTATCGTTCAGAACAGAAAAGCATTTGGCTTATTATAAGGTACGCGATAAAAATGGACCTTATGAAGACGGCGGAGGTAATTTCCGCTATGTGCCGAAGATTGATCCTGAAACAGGCGAACAGGCTTATTACTATACGAATATTGTTGAGTTAAAAGATAGTAGCAAGATTGATACATCGAACATCAAGAGTATTCGAATTGATAAAGGTGAGCCAGTTGTTGAAATGGAAGATCGTCAGAAGGCAATGCAGATCTTACTTGATCGCTTGCCAGAACCAGAAGTTAATGATGAAAGCACCAACTCATTACTTGCTGCACTTAGCAATGGTATGAAGAAGATATGGAGTGATAAAGATGGGGATAAAGACAGTTAGGTTTCCATTTACCCCGTTTAGTCGGAAACAGCTTCAAGTGCTTAGCTGGTGGGCTAATGATGAATTAAAGGGTTATGAAGCTATTATCTGTGACGGTTCTGTTCGTGCTGGTAAGACAGTTGTCATGTCATTGTCATACGTGCTATGGTCCATGACCCAGTTCAATGGCCAGCAGTTTGGAATGGCTGGTAAAACAATTGGATCATTTAGGCGTAACGTGCTAAGACCATTGCGGAGTATGCTAGAAAGTGAAGGATATGCTATTCACGATTCAAGATCAGATAATATGCTAACGATCAGCAAGAATGGTCATACAAATTATTACTTCATTTTTGGCGGTAAAGATGAAGCATCACAGGACCTAGTTCAAGGTATTACTTTGGCGGGGTTCTTTTTTGATGAAGTTGCACTTATGCCGCAAAGTTTTGTTAATCAGGCAACGGCTCGTTGTTCGGTAACGGGTTCTAAGATGTGGTTTAACTGTAACCCCGAAGGACCTTACCACTGGTTCAAACTTGAATGGATTGACCAAATGAAAGATAAGCGAGCGTTACGACTTCATTTTATGATGCAGGACAATCCATCATTGGCACAAGAAACCATTGATCGTTATAACCGAATGTATTCTGGCGTGTTTTATCAACGCTATATTTTAGGCTTGTGGGTAATGTCAGAAGGGGTCATCTATGACAACTTCGATCGAGATACGATGGTAGTTAATGAATTGCCTAATCATTTTGAAAAGTATTATGTGTCTTGTGATTACGGTACGCAGAACCCAACAGTATTTCTGTTGTGGGGACGCAATCATGGTGTTTGGTACTTAGTTAAAGAATATTATTATTCAGGACGTGCGACTGCTCACCAAAAGACAGATGAGCAGTATTGTCAGGAGCTTAAGAAGTTTCTTGGGAACATTCACGCAAAGATTATCATTGACCCGTCTGCGGCTTCTTTTATTGCTGTGTTACGGAATAATGGTTTCCGAGTACAAAAGGCAAAAAATGATGTGGTGGATGGTATTCGTGTTACTCAAACGGCGATGAACGAAGGCAAGATACTATTTAGCAATCAATGTCCTAATTTATTTAAAGAATTATCCAGCTATGTATGGGATGAAAAAGCAGCTGAACGTGGTGAAGATAAACCAGTGAAAGAACATGATCATGCTTGCGATGCTATGCGTTATTTCGTTTACATGGTTATCCATAAAGGCTTCACTGCAAAGATTACTAAACGTCCACATGTTCGTGGATTATAGAAAGAAGGTGTTTATGTGGCTGTTGCAATTGATAGAGAATTACTTGGGGATGTTAACAAGCCAAACCTTGAAGCAATCAACTACGCTATTCGTAAACTGAAAGAACGGCAAGGCAGGTTGGATAAACTTGCTGATTATTACAACGGAAATCAAGAAGTCAATAACCATCGCTTTGAGAATGCTAAAGTTAAAGCTTCTAACGTTATGATTAATCATGCTAAATACATCACTGACATGAATGTTGGTTTTATGACTGGTAATCCGGTTAAATATACCGCCAAGAAAGGTAAGAATATTGATGATGTATTAGAAGCGCTAGAAAAGATTGATATTCATAAGCACGACATTGAACTTGAAAAAGACTTATCTGTGTTTGGGTATGGCTATGAATTGCTTTATCTTAAAACAATTGATCCAACTATTAGCATTGATGAGCTTGGCAATGAAAAGATTACTCCTAACACTGAATTACGAGTAGAAGCCGTTGATCCACGTGCCGCAATTGTTGTTACTGATGACACAGTTGAACACGACCCTTTATTTGGTGTGTTTGTTCAAGCAAAGAAAAATTTGAGCGGACAGAATGATGGTTATAGTGTCACGGTCTACATGCCAAAAAAGATTGTAGAATATCGCACTGAAGTAGGAATGGAAGTATCGACAGATGATCAAATCGTTGACGAATACGATAACTTGTTCAATGCAGTTCCATTAATTGAGTATCGAAATAATGAAGAACGACAGGGTGATTTTGAACAACTAATCTCGTTGATTGATGCTTATAACCTCCTCCAAACTGACCGAATTTCAGATAAAGAAGCCTTTGTTGATGCAATCCTTGTTACATTTGGTTTCGGATTAGAAGAGGATGAAGACAGTATTGAAGCGTTGAAGAATGGTGTTATTAATGCACCTTCTCGTGACGATGGGGCTGATGTTGAATGGTTAACTAAGACTTTCGATGAAACACAGGTTAACTTGCTTAGCCAATCAATTGAAAATGATATTCACAAGATTTCGTACGTTCCGAATATGAACGATGAAAAGTTTATGGGGAACGTATCTGGTGAAGCAATGAAATTTAAGCTGTTTGGGCTTGAAAATCTTATTTCAATTAAGAAGCGTTACTTCTTCGATGGCTTGCACCGGCGATTAAAACTGATCCAAACCATCGTTAATATTAAAGGTGGCAATTCGGATGTTGATGGTTGTGATATATCGTTAACACCTAATATTCCTGTTAACCTGTCTGATGTAGTTAACAACATTAAGAATGCTGACGGTATTCTTCCGCGCAAGATTACTTATAGTTGGCTTCCACAAGTTGGGGATGTTCAAGAAGTTATTGATGAAATGGCTCAACAAGATGCTGATAACATTAGAAAGAACCAACAAGCGTTACGACAGCAAGATCCAGACCGTTTAGAATTGGAGGATAGCCAAGATGATTCGAGTGAGGATTCAAAAGGAACCAACCAAGACGATAATCAAAGCAAGCGGACACGCTGAGTATAGTGTAAAAGGCTCTGATATCGTCTGTGCTTCATTTTCTACTCTGTTAACTCATACGGTTAATAATTGTACTAACGTGGCTGTAAATGATGAGAATGGAACTCTGACGGCTGTATTTGCAAATAGTGAACGGATTGAGAATAAAACTTTACTAAATGCGTTTGAAAACACAGTTAATCAGCTTGTGGAACAATACGGTCAATACATCACTGTTTTGTAGGTGAAAGCCTATGAAAGTTGATAAAAACAAATTCAACTATTGGCAATTGCGAGACTTGCAAGACGAACAGAAGAACCAGGATGAAGCAACTAAACGCCTAAAAGTTATTAATGCGGCGTATCAGAAAGCCCAAGCATATTTAAGCGACGAGGTTCAAAAGATCTATCGTCGCTATTTTTATGCTGACATTACTGCTGATGAGGTTGCAACAATCATGTCTTCGCACATCTCACCATCTGAGTTCGTAACCTTACAAGCGTTAGCAAGCAATATTGTCGATAAAGAAAGTAAGAAGGCTGTTGATAATTACTTAAATCAATTAGCCGCTAAGAGCAGAATTACCCGACTGGAAGAGTTACAAGTCAAAGCGTATATAGTTGCTAAAAATGTTGGAGACGTTGAATTGGATCAGAATATTAAATTGCATACTGATGTAATGAAAAGAACCTGGTCCGAAGTCGAAAAGCAAGGAGACATATATGATAAAGCAAAAGATTACAAGCTCCCTAATAAAACAAAACCAGCCTTAGAATCTAAAGAAAATAAAATCGTTATCAAGAACCCTAAGACTGATAAGAAGATTGCAACGGTATCGATGGAACAAGACGTACCGAAGTCGAAAATCACTGAGCTACCTAATCGTTATGTGGAGGCAGCATTAAATTCCAGATGGGAAGGTAAAAACTTTTCATCACGTATTTGGGATAACACTGATAAGCTTGCTGAACGCTTGCAAGAATTGTTTACAGCTAAAGAGTTAAGTGGAATGTCTGAACGAGAAATGATTAAGCAAATTGAAGATGAGTTTAATACAAGTCGTTTCAATGCTAGTCGATTAATCAGAACCGAAGCTAATTATTTTTACTCTAAGGTAAAGCTTGATAGCTGGAAGAAACGGGGAGTTAAGCAATATCAGTTAATTGCTGTTCTTGATAGTCGAACCAGTAAGATATGTCGAGCAATTAATAATAAAGTTTTTAACGTATCTGATGCAGTTATTGGTAAGAATGTGCCACCTTTGCATCCGTTTTGTCGAACTGTGCCTGTAATCTATCTAGGTAACAATAAATCTTGACCTAAGCACGTCATGAAACTACTTCAATAATTGAATACGTGTGTGGGCTTGAAGACACACTTTTAGAAGTCACTGTGTAGAAATATGGAGTGGCTTTTTTCGTGCAGTCATAAATTCGAGTGTGCATGGGTAGAAAGGATTATATCTATGGAAAAAGTAAAGTTTTATAGCAATTTGCTAAAGCTGAACTTACAGCGGTTTGCAGATGAAGGACAAGATGGAGAAGGAGGTGCTGATACAGGAAACGAAGCAACGGATACTAATGATGATTCTGATACGCAAAATAAGCCTTTCATGACGTTCCAGACCCAGTCAGAATTGGATTCTTATTTTGATAAGAAGTTAGACAAGGCATTAGGGACTGCTAAGGCTAACTGGGAAAAGGAACAAAGCGATAAGGCAAAGAAAGCTAAGGATCGCAAGAACATGACCGAAGAAGAACGACGTGAGGATGACTTCAAGCAACGGGAAGAAGCTTTATCTGCTCGTGAAGCTGATGTTACTAAGCGTGAGAATCGAAGTAAGCTTGCTTCTCGTTTAGTTGATGATGGTTTGCCAACTGGGTTAGTTGATGTTTTTGATGATGTTCTAGCTAACGAAGACAATATGAATGAAACGTATGAACGGGTAAGCGAAGTATTTCGTAGCGCCGTTCATGATGCCGTTGAAACTCGATTAGCACAAGGCTCACGAACACCTAAGAGTACGGATGATGATTTGACTCATAAATCGGCCGGTGAGCTTTATGCCGAAAAGGCTAATAGTGCTAATAAATCTGAAAGTGATTTTTGGAAATAAGAAAGGAGAATGAAAATTAATGTACACACGATTTCAAAACGGTAAGCAATTAAACTTCCTTGCTTCTGAGAAGTTCACTGCTTTCCCTGAAACAATTAACAAGGACAATTACAATGTCCAAACTGATGACTTAGGACGCAAGTATGTACCTGCTGGGACAGTATATCCAACGAATGATGCAAAGGCGGTTGGTATTACTGTTAATGATGTATATGTATCAGAAGATGGTTCTAATCAAATGGTAGCTGTTATGCGTGAAGGTTGGGTATTAAGTCAACGATTAACTCCAACTCCATCAGCAGATGCAATTAAAGCAATGACAGCAATTCACTTTAAGGATTTAGATACTACCACAGCAGATCCAAAAGCGTAGTGAGGAGGAGATAATAGATGAATAAGCAAACACTTAAGCTAGATTTACAACGTTTTGCCACACCAATTCTTGATATGTTCGATCAGAATACGGTGCTTGATTATACTCGTAATCGTCAATATCCAGATATGTTAGGTGATACTTTATTTCCAGCAACTAAGGTTCCAACACTCGAAGTCGATATCTTAAAAGCTGGTAGTCGTGTTCCAACAATTGCTAGCTATTCAGCCTTTGATGCCGAAGCCGAAATCGGTAGTCGTGAAGCAAGTAAGATGACTGCTGAATTAGCATATGTAAAGCGCAAGATGCAAATTACCGAAGAAATGTTAATCAAGTTACGTTATCCACGTAATAATGCCGAAGCTAACTACTTAAAGCAATATGTATTTAATGATATTGATGCAATGGTTCAAGCGGTGAAAGCACGTGGCGAAAAGATGACAATGGAAATGTTTGCTACTGGTAAGATTACTGATAAGGACAACGGGATTTCCATTGATTATCAAGTTCCAAAAGAGCATCAAACTGCATTAGCAAGTAATACTACTTGGGATAGCGGTAGTGCTTCAATCATTGAAAACTTACAAGATTGGTCTGATAAGCTCGACATTACCCCAACACGTGCATTGACCTCTAAGAAGGTATTACGGACATTAATGCGTAGTACTGAAATCAAGGAAGCAATCTTTGGTAAAGATACCGGTCGGGTTGTTGGTCAAGCTGATTTAGATCAATTCATGGTTGCTCAAGGACTTCCGGTTATTCGTGCATATGCTGGTAAGTATCGTGAGGAAGACGCTAAGGGTAAAGTTAAAACACAAACATACTTCCCGGAAGATCGGATCGTTCTCTTTAATGATGAAGTGCCAGGTGAAAAGATCTATGGCCCAACTCCAGAAGAAAACCGTTTGATCTCAACTAATGCGCAAGTATCAGAAGTTGGTAATGTTATGGCTAAGATTTATGAATCTGGTGAAGATCCAATTGGAACTTGGGTATTAGCAGCGGCAACCATGCTTCCATCATTTGCTAGTGCTGATAATGTATACCAAGCTAAAGTCCTTTAATTAATTGGAGGTGCTGAATGTGGATCAAGTGGCCGAAATGGTTCCATCCGTAAGTGCTCGTTTAAAAGTTACGGATGATGAATTAATTAAGGAGCTAGTAGAAGAAGCAAATGCTCAGGTGCTAGATTATACGGGTCAAAAAGAATTAGTTGGTAACATGAGTGTGTATGTTAAAAAGTTGGCAGTCATTAACTACAACCGACTGGGACTTGAAGGCGAAACACAACGCTCGGAAGGTGGAGTAACTAATTATCTCGAGACTGGTATTCCAAAAGATATTCGACAAGGATTAAACCGCTATCGAATTGCTAAGGTGACGAAGCTATGAGATTAAAAGAAAGTGATCTTACAACCGTTTATCTTAAAGAACCAATGAATACTCAAGATGATGAAGGCTATAGCATTTCTGGCTGGGGTGATCCACAACCAATCAGGATGAATGTTCAATCAGCTGGTGGTACGGTCAATGCGCAAATTTATGGAAAAGATATTAAATATATTAAGACATGTAAGTATCAAGGCAATTTACTTTCAGAAGGGCACGGCGAAGGCTTTGGTATTTGCCTAAAAGTTCCGAGTTCTAGTGATCCTGATTATAAGATTACGGCTATTCAAGAGTTTTCTACTCATAAAAACGTTACTTTAGAACGTATCAAGAGGGATGAGCAAAATGATTGAATGTGAGATTGTGGGGCTCAATGAGTTAAAAACTAAGCTACGAAAACTTCCTCAAGTTGTAGCAGATGCAACTGTTAACGGCCAAGAGACAGCAATTGAACAAGCCGAAGCCTATGCGGTCCAAGAGTTGCAATCTAGTATCAAATATTCTACTGGTGAGCTTGCACGTAGCTTTAAGCATGAAGTAAAAGTCGATGGGGATGAAATAGTTGGTCGTTGGTGGAATTCGTCAATGATTGCTATTTTCCGTGAGTTTGGTACTGGTAAGGTTGGTGAACAATCTAGTAAGCAGCTACCACCTAATGTGGCAATTGTTTATCGCCAAACTCCCTGGTATATTCCAGCTGAGGAAGTTGAAATTGACCTTACAAAAATCTATGGAATTCCAAAGGTTAAGATTAAAGACAAATATTTTTATCGAACCAACGGACAACCAGCAAGACAATTTATGACACCTGCTGCTAACAGAATAGCTAAGGAAGCACCTGGGATTATAAAGAAATCAGTTGACCAAGAGCTTCGTGATAAATTAGGTGGTTAAAAATGGAAATCTACAACGTTAAAGCACTGGTATATAAGACGCTGAAATCTATTCCAGAATTAAAGATCGTCTCGCCATCGTATCCTGATAAATTTACCGTGTTTCCTATTGCTATCTATAAAACCTCCCAAACTTCTTTTATTCGTAATAATTGGCAAGAAGAAACTGATACTGAATGGCAGATAACAATTGATTTGTATAACGATAAAGGATCACTAACTAAGATAAAAAACGAGCTCATTGCTAAATTTTCAGCAATGGGCTTTTCTAATAGCGTTGGTGACCAAGATCTAAATGGAATATCACGAGATGTCCTTGTCTTTACAGGGATTGTCGATAATACCAGTAAACGTGTATATCAGAAAGGATGAAATAAATGAAGAACGTAAAAATTTATGGTGACTTATTGAAGCTGGACTTACAACGATTTGCAGTTGATAGTACTGATGGTTTAGTTGGTACTGGGACCACGCTTGAACGGTCAGAAGATGGATCAACATGGGAAGAAATTGCAGATATCAAAACTATTCCCGAATTAGGTGGTGACACCGAAAAGGTTGATGTTACTACTTTAGCTGATGACCGGCGAAAGCAAGTTGAAGGGATCCAAAACGCCTCTAACGTTCAGTTTCAAGCTGTATATAAGGGTGCTAGTTTTGCTAAGGCCCTAAAACAAGCCGGTGACCGGAAACAATATCAATGGAAAGTTACTTACCCAGACGGTATGACTGCTACAATGCGTGGATCATACAACATCAAGTTTGCTTCTGTGGCTGTTAACGGTGCATTAGGTTACACAATTACTATTACTGTATCTGATGGTCCACACTTCACTGCTGCACCAGGTAGTGAAACGCCAAAGGGCTAGTTTATTAATAAACGTGGGTTCGATCCCCGCGTTTATCTTTAGTGACAAATAAAAATTAAAGGAGAATTTATTCATATGACAACTACTGTTAAGAAAGCAACAAAGACAATGCAATTAGGTGATTTGGAACTTGACTTAAAGCTCGGCGGTCGTGAGGTATTTAAGATTGAACGCCGACTCGGTAAGTCTATGTTGTCCTTGTTTATGGACTCTCAAGGTGGAAACAAGCTACCTCCAGTTAATGAGATTCTGATCGTATTACAAGGCGCTAATCAAAATCATGGCGTAACTGATAAACGTGTATTGAATGCCTTTGAAAAGTACTTAGATGATGGTAATACCACGATGGATCTCTTCAATGCATTGATGGAACTATTTGAAGCGTCTGGTTTTTTCGGCAAAAAGAAGAAATCATCGAAGACCAATTCGGAATCGGACGAAGTGACATTAGATCCAGTGGAAGCGGGACAAGATCAGTTGCTGTAGACGAAAAGAATTACGATACAGTCTCAGATTTATTTAAAGACCTTTACCCAATCGCTGTTGAATCAGGAATAGACGCTGATCATTTCTGGGATTTAGACTTTGCAGAAATCATGACGCAAATTGCAGCTAACAGGAAGCGAGAATTAAATGATTTACGTGCCAAAGCATACATGGATCACCGTTTAAGTGAGTTGGTAGCATTTGCGATTAATGATCCTGCTAAGATGCCTAAGTTAGAAGAAGCTTATCCGTTTATTAAGGATGATATAAATCAGATAGAGCAACCATCTGAAGAAGAGCCCGATTGGAAGAGAGATCAAGCTATTCTTATGCAACAAGCTCAACGAATTAGACAATTTAATAAAGATAAAGGAGGAGGTGAATAGTAATGGACTTGGAAGAACTTGAGTTAAGGTTTAGAGCTAATTATGGAGATGTGCTCCAGAAAATGGATGAGTTGACTAGTCTAATCGGTCAAAAGACTAACGATATGCAAGTTAAAATTCAAAGCAACTTGGATCGTATTCAACAGAACATGAACGACAATGCTTCTAAAGCAAATGAGAAAGCCAAAGAAGAAGTTCGTCAACGTGAAGAAGCTGAAAACTCTAAGCAAAAGTCTATTGAGCGTACAGCTAGCGTTCAAGATGATGCAACTAATAGGATTATCGAAGGAAACAAGGCCCAAGCTGAAAGTTCCAAAGAAGCTGTTAATCAGTCAGAAAAAAGCCTAGATAGTTTGACTGCTCGTTTACAAGAAGCATCTAACATGCAACAACGAATTGCTCAACAAACTAAGGTAGCTCGTGAAACTGTAGGTGATATTCCTGTTAAACAAGCTCAACAAGAAGTGCGTCCTAAAGAAAAGCCTAGACCAAGAATAGAAAACTCAAGCTTCGATGACTACCAAGAAAAAAGAATTCAGAGCTATATGCCTAAAAGACCTGTTGATTTAGGGATTGATGATGAAATTCAAGCAGAAGTTTCCCGAGCTAAGAAGGAAATTGATGGTCTTGTATCCCACATCAACGAAAAAATGCAACAGGCGCAATCAATGCAACGTAGAATAGCAACATTGATGGCTAGCAGAGATAATCTTGATATGAACAAACAAGGCAGTCAGGTTAGAGCAATGCGACTTGATGACCAGATTGCTAATGCACAAGTCAAGATGGAACGTTATCAGAACCAAGCCAAAGCCCTCGCACAAGAAATGTCGCGAGAGCTTAATACTATTCCAAATTCACTCAAACGTATTGAACGTGAGATGGATCAAACGGAAGCAAAGATTGAACGGATTAGGCGTACTATTGCGGAAACCAAAGCGCAAGATGCAGTTCTTGGTAGATCATCTGATAATAACAAGGAACTTAAAGAAGCCGAAACAGAGTATAAACGTCTTATAAATCGAAGTAATGAATTAGCTAAGGCTTATAGTTACGTTAGTTCACGTGGCGATGAGTTACGAAATGCTTCTTCAAGAGTGAACACTACACTAGCTCAAGAAGGTAACACCGCATCAAATACAAGTTCAAGGCTTAATCGGTTACGAAATACTATTTCAAACGTCACCTCGTCATTTAGACGCATGGGTGATAGTGGTAGTTCCTCAATGAGAAGAGCTGGTACAAGTGCTTCTTTACTCAGTGAACGATTAAAGGGCGTCAAGATGGCAATGAGCATGTTAGCCAGTCAGTTAATTGTGTTTACGCTACTGTATCAAGGTATCATGATGCTTGCTCAGGGAATGGGTTCAGCATTGATGACTAACCGCCAATTTGCAAGTAGCTTTAATGCAATTAAGGTTAATTTGCTGACTGCTTTCTATCCAATTTATAGCTATGTTTTGCCAGCAATTAACGCGCTAATGAATGCCTTGCGTAAGGCAACTGGTTGGATTGCTCAATTTACTTCTGCTTTAACTGGTATGAGCCTTTCTGGTGCTCGTAGCGGGGCGCAAGGACTTTATAACCAAGTTCGTGCGATGAACGATACTTCAAAAGCGGCAAGTAAAGCCAGCAATGCGGTCAAGAAGCAACAGCAAGAGCAAGCGAAAGCAGTTCAGCGTGCTAACCAACAGATTGCCGAAGCTAACCGTCAAGGTGCAGCGGCAGTAGCGGCTGAAAACGAAAAGATAAAGGCTGCTAACGAACAAGCTAAGAAAGCCTTTGAAGATACTAAGAAGGCAAATGAAGATCTTCAAGCATCGCTCATGGGCTTTGATGAGTTAAATGTTTTAGATAATAGCAAGAACAAAAGTGGTGATAATGGTAGCTATGAAGCGCAACCACTAGAGAAATTTACTCCGCAGCCAAAACAAGATACGCCAATCTTCGACGATCCTGGTATTGATGATGGTGGAGCAGGTGATGAGGTTGATCCCGGTATTGACTGGAACGTTCCTCTTGAAGCCTCGCAAAACGCTATTGATGCGGCTAATAAAGTCAAAAAAGTTCTTGGTGAACTATTTGATCCAATGAAAAAAGCTTGGGATGAAAAGGGTCAAGCTGTTGTTGATGCTGCTAAGTATTCATGGTCAGAAATTAAGCGGTTATTAGGTGATGTCGGCCACTCGTTCATGCATGTGTGGGATAACGGAACAGGTCAGAAGACTGTTGAGAATATCCTGCAATTACTGGCTGATATGCTGAATATCATTGGTGATATAGCGAGGGCGTTTGCAGAAGCATGGGAAGAAGGTGGACGTGGTACAAAGTTTATCCAAGCTATTTTCAACGCTTTGAACAACGTCCTAGAATTGATCCACCATATAGCTACTTCATTTAGAGAAGCTTGGAATGATGGGACTGGTGAAAGAATAGCGGCACATCTGATTGAGCTATTTACGGGACTTGCCAATATTATTGGTAATCTTGCTAGTCAGTTTGATAAAGCATGGCAACACGGTAATGTGGGTACGTCTATCTTTAAGACTCTATTAGGCATGGTAGATGATATGTTAGCAGCTCTAAGCGACATGGCAAACTATACCGCTAATTGGGCTAAGAAACTTGATTTTACTCCATTACTTCAATCAATTGATACGTTGCTGAAGTCCATTCGGCCAGTAACGAAAGATGTTTGGGACGGATTAGAATGGGCTTATAAGAATGTCTTATTACCATTAGCTAAGTTTACGATCACAAAGTTAATTCCTGATTTCTTTAATCTTTTAGCAGCCGCTTTAAAGCTTGTACACTCTGTTGTTCAAGCCGCAAAGCCAGCGTTCCAATGGATTTGGGATGACTTTTTCGAACCGATTGCTAAATGGACAGGTGGTTCAGTTGTTAATGTATTGAAAGCATTAGCAAGTGCCTTAAACGTTATTTCAGACTGGGTTGATAGGCACCACAAAGCTGTTGAGAATATGGCTAAGGTTCTAGTGACCATGTTTGCATTTAAGGTATCAACTAAAACTGTTAGTGATGCTACAGGCTTTCTTGGAAAGATTATTGATAAAGCTACTGTTATTTCTGCAAATAAGCATCTTCTTTCGGAGTTCTTTGGAAAAATAACAGGATTATCAGATCTAAAAAAAGCTGTTACAGATTTGAAGACAATTAAGGACGTAACAAAGACGTTAGCAGTTCAAAATTGGAATAATTTTGTTAAGGATGCAAAAGATTTAGCAAAACTCACTTGGACGAGCTTCTTAAAAGTAGGAGAAATGATAAAAGCCTTAGCCAAACTTTCATGGTCTGGCTTTCTATCATTTGTTAGTGGTACCAAGAAACTTGCTGTTATGAGTTGGACAGGGCTTGTTACGGGCGTCAAAGCACTGAAAAACTGGTCTATCTGGGGGAAGGTCGCTGCTGTTGCACAAGGCGCTCTTAACCTTGTAATGGAAGCTAATCCTATTATCTTAGTTATAACTGCTATTGCTGCCTTAGTTGCTGGATTTGTAGCTCTGTATAAGCACAATAAAAAGTTCCGTGACTTTTGTAATGATGTTTGGAAATCAATTACAAAATGGTTTGGTGAATCTTTAGATTGGATCAAAAAGAATTGGATAAAAGTTGTTGAATTCATGATTAATCCAATTGGAGCGGTTGCCACATGGTTTCTAAAAGATACTAAAACTGGTCAAAGCATTCTTAAATGGGCCAAGAAACTTCCTGATAAGGCGGCCGGTTGGGCCAAATCAGTTGGGAAAGATATTGGTAATCACATTAGCAAAGGCAAGAAAGATATTGAAAAAGCTGGTAAGAACATCGGCAAATGGACTACTGGTTTTATCAGTGATACTCAAAAAACATTGAAGAAGTGGGCTTCGGGTATCGGAACTAACTTCAATAAAGATGTTGAAAAGAGTAAGAAATTTGCTGTTACTGGTAGTAACAAACTCAAATCTTGGACTACTGGATTTGTTGATGATGCCAAGAAAGACATCAAAAAATGGGCTCAAAAAATCGGTTCAAATATTAATAACGATGTAGAAAAAGGTAAGAAGTTTGCTAAGAATGCCGGAACAAAGCTAAAGGAATGGACTACTGATTTTATAGGTGACGCTAAAACTAAGATTCATGATTGGTCGTCTCAGATTGGTTCTAATATTAATAACGATGTTGAAACTGGTCATGAAATGGCTACTAACGCCGGAAACAAGTTGAAAGACTGGACGACAAGTTTCAGAGAATCAGCAAGTCAGCGTGTTCGTTCGTGGGCACAACGCTTGGGTGATCACATTAACAACGGTGCCGAGCCATCACGATCAGGTGCTGTTAATGCTGGTAATAAATTATCTGAGTGGACTAGGAGTTTCTTTAATGGTGCCAATAGTAGTATTCATAATTGGGCCGGTAATCTAGGTGGTCATGTAAGCAACGGTATTGGTGGTGCTTACAATTCCGCTAAGAATGCTGGTGAGCGTTTGGGAAGTTGGGTCTCTAGTTTTAGAGATGGTACTTCGAGAACTCTTAGTTCATGGGCTGGTGGACTTGGTGGCACCATTAGTAATGGAATCACTAGTGGTTTGCAGAGCATTAGAAATGCTGCTAACCGGGTGGCTGACGCCATTGTTACACCTGTTAAGAATGCTACTAATAAGATTCGAGATGGTATTAACTGGGTGCTTAATAAACTTGGCGGTGGTTCTGTTGGTTGGGGATTCTTTAATTGGAATTCATACAAAACAGGGACACAAAATCATCCAGGTGGATTAGCATTAGTTAATGACCAAGACGGAGACACTTATCGTGAAAGTTATGAATTACCTAACGGAGAACAGGGTTTATTCCCAGCTGAACGTAATTTGTTAACTTACTTGCCAGCTGGCACAAAAGTTAAAACTGCAACTGATACCGCTAACGAATTAGCAAACATGGTTCCTAAATATGCTGGTGGGATTGGTAGCTTTAATTTTGACTTTAGTGGAATTAGTCGAGCACTTAGCAGTTTAAACTTTGGCGGCCTTTTTAGCGGTATTGGTGGATTCTTTGATGCTGCAATGGATGAACTCGAAAACGTTACAGATGACATTGCCCATCCCGAAAAACTTGTTAACTATATTGTCGATAAGTTTGTGACCTATGATTGGGGAGCAGGCGAGGTACCACTAAAACTTGCCAAAGGTGCTGTTAACGAAGAAAAGAAGGGTATGATGAACTGGGCCCGGAAGGTGATTGACCAATTCGGTGGTGCAACTCATCAAACCGGACCAGGTGCGGAAGGTTGGCGTAGTGCTGTTAAGAAAGCGTTACGTAAGAATGGCTTGCCTGCCAGTGCTGATTATGTAAATGCTTGGGTTCGCCAAATTCAAACAGAATCAGGCGGGAACGAACGTGCCATTGGTGGTAATGATGGCTTAGCAGATGGGAACGCTACTGGGCTTCTTCAAACTAAACCGGGTACCTTTAACGCTTATGCCTTTCCTGGTCATCACAACATTATGAAGGGTTATGACAACATGCTTGCTGCTATTAATTACGCTAAGCATCGTTATGGTTCTTCTATGTTGGCAGTTATCGGTCACGGACATGGTTATGAAGACGGGGGCTTAATTTCTAAACATGGTTTTTATGAAATCGGTGAAGGCGATAAGCCTGAAATGGTTATCCCACTAATGAACCGTGAACTAGGTATGCAACGGATTAACGAAGCAATTGCATTTATGAATCGAAACTTTGGCGGAGGGCTACAACTCCCAACAGCTCTCTCAAATAATGCAATTACTCCAAATTCTATGTATGCTGAATCTTCATCAAATAATGATGCAACAATGCAAAACGGCGGATTCAAAGAAATGAGTACCAACCTAGTAAATGCCATTGTTCAAGCATTACAAATGCAAAATACTACTAACAACAGTAATCAACCAGTTGACTTACACTTAACCGTTAAGATTGGTGATGAGTCATTTGGTGAACATGCCATCAAGGGAATTAATGCGGTAAATCAAAAGAATGGTAGAAATATGTTAAATATTTAAGGAGGAGATGGATGTTTGTATTCTCTAAAAATTTCTGGGACAGTGGTTAATCCAGCCCCACAAACAATGCAAGTTGCTATTCAAGATATTGATGCAAAGGCGACCCGTGATGCGCAAGGGCTTTTACATCGTGATCGAGTAGCAACTAAAAGAAAAATAACATTAGCTTTTGGTGCTTTAACAGTAGCCGAATGTTCAAAGATTTTGGATTCTGTTAAGGCCGAATTTTTTAGTGTTGAATATTTAGATCCAGTAGACGGGCAAGTTCGATCAGGGACGTTTTATGTTGGTGATCGGACAGCGCCCGTTTATTCATTTGTAGGATCATTACCGGTTTGGAAAGGTTTATCTTTTGATCTGATTGAGCAATAAGGAGGTGATTAATTAGTGTTAACACAATCAAAAGAAACTCGAGATGCTTGGCGAGCTTCACAGCGAACTTTGGATATTAAAGTTACGATTGATGGTAAAACATATGGTGCAACTGATATTAATAGTTTGAAGTACGATTCAGGAGCTTACAATGGTGATACGTTTGCAATTGGGTCTACGTATTCAAATACAGTTCAGATTGAATTCTCTCACCTTATTGAGGGATTGAAGCTGGGAATGGAGGTTCATCCTAGCATTGGAATAAAAACATCTAGCGGTTATGTTTATGAACCGTTGGGCGTTTTTATTATCTCCAGTGAAATCAAGATGGACCGAAATAATAATCTTACGACTGTTAGTGCTAGTGATCGTTTCTGTGGCTTAGAGGGAACTTATGTATCTAAACTAACGTACCCAGCTAAAGTATTAGATGTCATTGCGGAGATCTGTGCTCAATCAGGTGTTAAGGCTAATACTGATGATTTAGCACGTCTTCCGCACCAAGCAGATTTGTCAGCTCCGATCACTGGTCAAAGTTACCGCAAAGCACTTGGTTGGATTGCTCAATTGTATGTTGGTTATGCTCTGTTTGATCGACAAGGATTGTTTACTATTCGGACAATTTCTGAACCAAACTATGAATTAGATCCTAGTCAATATGAACAAGCAGGACTAACGAAGAATGAAGCTGCCTATAAGATTAATGGTATTCAATGCCAAGTCACTATTACTACTAAAACTCGTGATGGTGAGAGTACAGAAGAAACCAAGAATTATCAAGCTGGAGATGCTACTGGTTCTCAGATTAAACTCGAAAATAATATCATGACTCCACAACGGCTCAATGATATTTGGGAGCAATTGAAAGACATAACTTTTTACCCGTTCAGTCTGAATTGGTTTGGTAATCCTGCTGTTGAAGCGGGGGATTGGCTACGACTAGAAGATAAACAGGGGAATTCTTTTGTTGTCCCAAACAGTAGTTACACACTTGATTTTAATGGTGGGCTTTCTGCAACTTCAAAAGCTGATCAGACAACTTCTTCTGATCAAATGGTCTCTTGGCAAGGTAGCGTTACTCAAACAATCAAGGAATTACAACTTAGAAGATTACCAGACGGGACAGTTGTATTTCCACCAAGTGTAACTGCGCCACCAACTAATGCTAAGTTTAATGACGTGTGGTTTAAGAAAAATGGTAATTCAACCGAACTTTGGATATTTGAAAAGCAGGATGATGGGTCCGGTAAATGGATTCGTAAAGATTTATCTGATGACGAGATAAAGAAAAAGGTTGCGGACGCTCAACAAGGGCTTAACCAAGCCAAAGCAGATATTATCAATAACAAGCAAAAAGCTGATGCCGATGTTGAGAATCTCAACAAATCGATTGAGGACAATAAAAAAATTGCCGATGAAAGCTTGCAAAAGCTAAACGATTCGGTAACTAATCTGCAAGGCCAGTACGATAACAACATTGTTCCTGACTTAACTAAAGTGACTAATGATGTTGCTGATGCTTTGCAGAAATACATCTCTGCTCAAAATTCAATTGCTGATTTAACTAAACAAGCACAACAACAAGGTAAAGATATTGCTGATGTGTCTAACACGGTTAAAGGGTTAAACATCAATTATGCTAATTTAGCAGGCGATGTTAATACCACTAAGATTGATGTCAAAGGATTGCA
>UMGL01010375.1_pt1 | contig 49150 bp, 37 predicted proteins | sample 1965261 | NCBI WGS metagenome assembly UMGL01 (sample SAMEA4836071, study PRJEB28245) | human gut metagenome | biome: gut microbiome; material: fecal sample | place: Denmark | collected 2008 | reverse complement strand
CGCCGCCGCACCCAAACCTCACAGGGAGGGGACACCACACGTGCCCCCTCCCTTTTCATATACCCCGGACACACACGCGAACACGCCCGGATGATCACGACAGGGCATGCCGGACACGCGAGGCGAATCCCATACCCGGACACACGACACCGGCACACCGGGAATCAAAGATTATTGCCTTAGGCGTCCCATTCCTTCGCGTATGCGGCGGCATACACAACCCAGGCGGAAGGCACCGGGGAACGACGGGACCGCCCGAGCATCCGCCGGCCCGCGCATGCCCGCGCATACACAACGACGCGTTACCGGCATACCGGGCCAGCCGGGCGCCTGCTTCCGGCATACGGCGCATGTCCCGGCATACGCGCGATCGGCAACCCCCGGCCCGCACGGCAAGCCCGGTTGCACCCCCGCGGCCGGCAAGGACACGGGAAACACATCCGATGCCACGACACGCCCACGGCCACAACACCCGCGGGGATCATCAGCAAAACCCCCGGTTCCTATATGCCACGGAAGCACTAAACTTTGAATACCGGTGACAGAAACCATACAGCATGTTTGACGATAGGGTGATATGCGCCAGCAGCGTGACACGCAGAACAACACGCGTCACTGAAATTGGCACCTTCTATTAGACTGTTTATAGATATGTCCATACATCATGGCCTCGTGATCATCATGTGATTGCAAGGCCTACGGGATTCGTCCCACAGGAGAATACATGACGAGCAAGATAATCAAGGAATACACCGAGCCACTTACCACGCCGATCAATGCAGATCGCAGCATCTTCACCATCCTTGAGGATCGTGCCGAGCGGACTCCGGAAGATACGCTGATTGAGTATCATGGCGCTGACGGCAGCTGGCAACACTTCACCGCCCTTGAATTCAAAGACAAAGTCGTGGCCTTGGCCAAAGGACTGATCGCACGCGGCATCATGCCAGGCGATTCTGTCGGTATCATCGCCCATACATCATGGCAATGGACTGCCCTTGATCTGGCCATCATGTCCATTGGCGCAGTCACCGTTCCGGTATATGAGACCAACTCTCCTGCACAAGTACGCATGATTTTCAACGATTCGCATGTGCGCATGGCTTTCGCCGAAGATGACGGCCAGCGTGACAAAATCGAGTCTGTCCGGCAGGAATGCCCTGAGCTGGGAGACGTCTATGTTATTGCGATTGATGCGCTCGACGCCATTGAGACTTTCGGCAAAGGCGTGTCCGACCGAGAGTTCTATGAACGTGCGCATGCTGTCAAGGGTGACGATCTCGCGACCATCGTCTATACGTCGGGTTCTACCGGTACTCCAAAGGGTATCGAACTGAGCCACGGAAATTTCGTATTCATCGTGATGTCCGGCACCATCACCATGCCTGATGTCGTCACCAAGCCCGGTCGTCGTCTGTGGCTATTCCTCCCGCTAGCCCACGTCTTCGCTCGATACATGCAGTATGTGTGTTTCGCCGGGAATGTGACGCTCGGTCTGTCCAGCAATTTCAAGTCGATGCTCACAGATTTCCATGCATTCAAACCGACCTTCGTCCTTGCTGTGCCGCGAGTCTTCGAGAAGATCTACAACGCCGCCTCGCAGAAGGCCGGCAAAGGCACCAAAGGACGCATTTTCGCCCGTGCCACCAAAGTCGCGCGTGCATGGTCCCGTGCCCAGCAGAGCGGTAACATTCCGGTTTCTCTGCGGATTCAGCATGCCATCTACAATCAGCTCGTATACAAGCAGATCATGGACGTCTTCGGCGGACAATGCGAATACGCGGTGTGTGGCGGCGCCCCTCTGGACATGTCCATCGCGCACTTCTTCAACGGCGTCGGTCTGCCGCTGCTGGAAGGCTACGGTATGACTGAGACCTGCGCTCCTGCTTGCGTCAACCCGACGGTCGGCTATCGTGTCGGCACATTGGGCAAGCCGTTCCAGGGAGTGAGTTTCGCAGTCGCCGATGATGACGAGTTGTGCATCAAGAGCCCGGCCGTCTGCATCGGCTACCATAACCATCCCGAAATCACAAAAAGCCAGATTGTCGACGGATGGCTGCATACCGGCGATTTGGGAGATATCAGCGAAGACGGGTACATCAAAGTCACCGGGCGCAAGAAAGATATCATCATTACCGCAGGCGGCAAGAACATGTCTCCGGGCGAGGTTGAAGCCAGCGTCATGACATCTCCTGTTGTCGATCAGTGTGTGGTGATCGGTGACCGCAAACCGTTCATCGCGGCACTGGTGACGATTGATTTGGCCGACGCCAATGCGTGGCTTGAATCTCAAGGTGCCGAACCGTGCAAGGATCTTGACGAAGCCAGTCGCAATCCGATTATCTACTCGGAGGTCGAGCGTGCGGTCAACAAGGCGAACGAGCTGGTATCCAGGGCTGAATCCATCAGGAAGTTCGAAATCCTGCCGGACACCTTCACCGAACAGAATGGCATGCTGACGGCGAGCCTCAAGGCGCGGCGCCAGGCGATTGTCGAGCATTACAAGGATCTGATTGATCATCAGATCTATGTGCCGCGTAAGAAATAACGCCAATCAGTAGCTCCAACGAGACGAAAGCCGTCTGACGGGTTCCGACCGTCAGACGGCTTTCGACTTACTATGGGGTGGAACTGCCCGGTGGCACCACGCGCGCCGCTACTGAAACAAGGACAGGAGGGGTATGAGCGAGCATCCAGCCGTTGATGCTGACCGAGGTGCACAAGCAGAAGGCGCCGATACCGCAGATGGATTGGCACATTCCGCGGTCGCCGGTTCCGCAGCTGATGACCAGAGAATCGTTGCTCCGGTCGGCGTTGAGCACCGTGAAAGCGTGGATTCCGGTGTTGCCGACCGTTTGGCTGCATCCGACCGTCATATTGATTGTGCCGACAGCCGTACTGCCGGCCAAGTCACCGACCATATCGGCGAACACGATATTGACGGCGATTCCGCGTCCGCTTCCAGATTCGTCTCTTACGCCTCAACCGAATCAAGGCGCGACCGCATCCTGACCGCCCTGCGGTGGGCATGGCCGAACACGCTGCCTGTCTTGACCGGATACCTGTTCCTGGGTATCACGTATGGGGTGTTGATGACCACTCACGGATTCCCGTTCTGGCTCCCCATCGTTACGGCACTGGTGATATACACCGGTTCGATGGAATTCCTCCTCGTGGGGATCCTGTCATCGTCGTTCAACCCTTTGTCTGCGCTCCTGACAGCTGTGGTGGTCGGGGCGCGCCACTTGTTCTATGGGATCGCAATGCTTGGCAAATACCGGAATATGGGTTGGAAAAAGCCGTATCTCATTTTTACGACGAGCGATGAGACGTTCTCGGTGAATTATTCCGCCCGCATTCCGCGCGACCGGCACGTGGACCGCGGATGGTTCTACTTCTGGGTTTCCTTCCTCGACCAGATGTACTGGGTCGTGGGATCAGCGGCAGGCGCTGTGTTCGGCAGTCTCATCACTGTGGATATCAGCGGTCTTGATTTCGTGATGACGGCGATGTTCATGGTGATTTTCCTGCAGCAATGGTTCCAGGATGGCACATCGTTGCGCCACGTATTGACCGACCATGTCTGCGAACTCATCGGGGTCGTAGGCTCGCTCGCCGCGTTGCTGGTGTTCGGTCCGGAACGCTTCATCATCCCCGCCATGGCTATCATTCTTGTACTGCTGCTCGCGATACGCCGTCCGTTGGAACGCGGCATGAAACCTAAGGAACAACAATGACTTGGCAACAGCAGCTGATCACGATACTCGTGGTGATTCTGGGCACGGTGACCACACGGTTCACCCCATATCTCGTGTTTTCGGAAAACCGCCCGATACCGCCCGTCGTCAAGTATCTAGGCAAAGTGCTGGCGCCTGCGGTGTTCGGGCTGCTGATTGTCTATTGCCTGAGGAATGTGAGTGTCATCAGTGGCTCACACGGTTTGCCAGAACTCATCTCCTTGCTGGTCGTCACGGGATTATACGCGTGGAGACGTGACATGCTGACGCCGATGGTCGGGGGAACACTGTGCTATATGGTGCTCATCCACCTGTTGTAGTGCGGTATCTGCTTGGCATGTACAATGCATGCAGCATTGCAGCTCCGCCCGGGTGCTGACAGATCGATTTGCCGACGCTCGGGCGGAACTATCTCTCGCGGCTGCTGCCGCGCTTACTGATTGTTGTTGTCCGCTGTTGTCGTATCCACGACAGTACAACGCGGATTCCGTATGATATCGACCAGGCCCAGCACGCCGTTGATGAGCAGCAACAGTCCGACAATCCGCCACAGCATGTCGTTCGCGCCTCCGGGATGGATCATGATGGCCAATCCGACGACGAGCGCGACAATATCAATGATGACCATGCCAAGCTGCTGGGAGGCATCGCCTTCTCGCAAGACAGGCACCAGATCCAATGCCGCGGACACCATGATGATGATACCCAGCGCCACAAACACCAATGAGACGAACACGCCGGGCGAAATCAGGAATACGACACCGACCACAGCACATACCGCACACGAGAACAGCGTCAGCGTTGACTCGTTGACGGTTGTAACGTCGTCCGATTTGCGGGCTTTCAGACCGGTATAGCCGAGAAATACCGCGCACAGAATCAGCGCAACTCCCGTGAGCTGCACCAACAGCAGACTGGAATCCGGTTTGATGAGCAGCAACGCGCCGAGAATCATGTACAGTATCGGTTTGATCATAGGTGAATTCATGTTTGGCCGGTCCTTTCAACCACTTCGTCGATGAACGTTTCAGTCTGGTCATCCACCATGGTACTCGTCGGGGCGTCTATGCAAGTCGTGTCAGCACACGGTATCCGGTTATTTTTCTCGGCGTGTCGCCGGGATAGAATGGCCATACACCGACATTCTACGTGCAAGAGCCATGACCATGAGAAAGGCAAGCTGATGATCCTGACCACCACCCCCACCATCGAAGGCCACGCCATCGTCGAATACAAGCCCATCGTCTTTGGCGAAGTCGTCTCGGGCGTCAACGTCGTCAAAGACATGTTCGCCGGAGCCAGGAACTTCTTCGGAGGCCGTTCTCAGTCATACGAAGATGAACTCATGAAAGCGCGCGAGCAGGCGCTTAATGAGATGGCGCAACGCGCCCAACAGTACGGCGCGAACGCCGTAGTCGGCGTTGACATCGACTACGAGACTCTGGGCGAAGGCTCGAACATGCTGATGGTCACCGCGAGCGGCACGGCGGTCGTGGTTTCTTGATACTGGCGGCGCAGCGCACCTCATTGCGTATCTTCGAATAGAAGATTCCACTTTGCATCCGCGGGCTGCATGGCGGAATATGTTCACCGAGTGTGCCTGGCTGCAGTATTACGAACAACGCGGAAACGATATCGGATGGCTCAATACCGACCTCAGCGCAAACACCGAACGTACAAACAAAGGATGGCTTGAAATGAGCAGGACTGAACCTACACTAACAGAAGCGACACCGGGGCACGGCAGGCGCGAATCGTCCGGTCGTGATGCTGTGCGCGGACATGATCTCAATCCCACCGGAAGCGAGACCCCGGCGATCAAGCTGTCCGGTGTCGAATTCCGCAGACGAGGCAGGGTGATTCTCACCGATGTGAACCTGACCATCGCTCGAGGGGAGAAATGGGTGTTGTTTGGCCCGAACGGCATCGGAAAATCCACGCTCGTCAACATGATGAGCACCAGAGGATTCCCCTCGGAGGGAACGGTTGACATTCTCGGCAACAGACTTGGCAAAGTCGATGTATTCTCATACCGTCCCTTAATCGGATTGAGCTCCGCGTCGCTCGCCAGGGAACTGCCCCCGCAGGAGGACCCGTTGGACGCAGTCGTCACCGCGCTCACGGCCACCTTGGGCCGTTGGCGTGATACGTATACTCCTAAGGAGTATCAACAAGCGCGGCAGCTGATGGCCGAATTCAATATCTCCTATCTCGAAGGCAAGCAAATGTATCGCCTGTCTGAGGGGGAACGCACACGTGTACTCATCTGCCGTGCGCTGATGGCTGATCCTCAGCTGCTGATTCTCGACGAGCCGACAACAGGTCTTGATTTGGGTGGTCGTGAAATTGCGCTTCGCGCGCTCGCCAGAATCGGCAGGGAAGACAGAGACCGGACCGTGGTGCTCGTGACGCATCGGCTGGAAGAAATCCCCCAAGGGTTCGACCATGTCGCGATTATGGGCAGGCTTGAAGGCTCCGAGGCAGACGCTTACGAAACCAATGTCGCCGGGGGAGACCCGCAGCCGGGCACCATCGTCTACGCAGGCGATCTTGAGCGCGGATTCACCTCTGAACGGCTCAGCGGCATATTCGGTTTGCAGCTCAACGTCACCCATGAGCACAACAGGTGGGGTGCCTACGCCATCTGATGCTGCATCGGATTTGCCATCCGGCCAGAGCTGGTTCGCGTGGAGACAATGATGGGCGATGATGACTGGAAACGATGACTCGTTCAAACGGGGAAGCGGGTACGCCGACGGGACTTCGCCGACGGCGATAGCATAGACACAGAGTAACGAATAGCGCGTAGTACGCGGGGAAAGGACAGTATGCCGAACCGAGGAGTGTTGCAGGCCGGTGAGAAGGTGCAATTCACCGACCGGAAAGGCAAGCGGATCACCGACCAGCTGACCGTAGGTGGTACAACCCAAACCGAGCACGGCTTGATCATGCATGACCAGATCATTGGGCGGACCGAGGGGATTGTGGTCACGACTGTCAGAGCGAAACGTGAAGCACAGATCAACCAACAGCATCCCGAACGTGATGAAGGCAAACCATGGAAGTCCGCGCGCGCAATCGGCGGGTGGGAGTACGCGGTGATGCGTCCGCGTCTGGCCGATTATGTGCTGTCCATGCCTAGGGGCGCGCAGATCATGTATCCGAAAGACATCGCGCAGGTCATCCAGTTGGGAGACATCAGGCGAGGCATGAGGGTTCTGGAGTCCGGCGCGGGGTCCGGGGCCATGAGTCTGAACCTGCTGGATGCCGTGGGGTGCGAAGGGTCGTTGACCACCATCGAAATGAGGCCGGAATTCGCGAAGGTCGCCCTCGGGAACGCCACCGTGTATTTCGGTGATCGTCCCGGATGGTGGGATTTGCGCATCGGGGATTTTGACAGTGTCGCACGTGAACTGCCGGAGCATGCCTTCGACAGAATCGTGCTCGACATGCTTGATTCGTGGAATCGTCTGGAACAGGCGTATCGTGTCATCGCCCCCGGCGGGGTGCTTGTCGCCTACGTCACCACGACCACGCAGTTGAGTCGTATGGCCGAGTCCCTGCGGCAGACGGGGGTGTGGACCGAGCCGGACATCCAGGAAACACTGGAACGCAGCTGGAAGGCCCAAGGTTTGGCTGTCCGCCCGGACCATCAGATGATTGGGCATACAGGCTTCCTCGTCGTCACCCGTGCCATGGCCGAAGGATGCCATGCATTGCATAAGCGGGATCGCGCCACGAAGGACACAACCACCGATGTCGACGAGTTGAGTGCGCAGCAACGTGCAGCGCAGCTCGAAGACTTGGAACTGCGCGATATCTCCGACAGAAAACTGCGCAAAGTCCTCCGCGACCTCGATGTGCAGGTCGCCAACATCTCCTCCGCACAATCAGGGCAGCAATCCAGCGCCGCCACATCCGCGGATGATGCTTTCTCGGAGTTGGATTAAGGACAAACCAAGTCGAAAGAGGCAGGAAATGGCACAATCACTGAAGAACATCGCCAAGACAGCGGACCGATATCGGTACGTGCTGCTGGTGATGCGTCACGCGAAAACCGAACCGGCGAATCTGGTGGGGGACCGTGCCCGTGAGCTGACGGACAAAGGCCGCAAACAAGCAAAAAACGTGGCGCGTGGAATCCAGTCTCTCAGACTGGTTCCTGACCGAATCGCGTGCTCGGGAGCGGTCCGCGCCCAGCAGACGCTGGACCGGATGCTCAAGGTGTTTGGTGACGGACCGCAGGTAGATTATCGGCAGAGCCTGTATGAGGGCGGAGTCCAGGCGGTGTTCGACGAAATCGCGCGCACGCCGGATAAATACCACAAACTCATGGTCGTCGGCCATGAACCCACGGTATCCATCGCATCCGAATGGATCGCATCGGAACGTTCGGAGCAGTCAGTACTTGACCGTCTTCAGCTGGGGTTGTCCCCGGCATCGGTGGTGGTATTCGGATCCGATAAACCGTTCTCGAGCTGGCAGGTGCATGCGGCGGATCTGCTCGCAGTGCTCAATCCCAAGGATTTCAGCGACTGAGGCGCTCTGCTGCTCGGAATGAACAACGGCAAGTAATAGGTGCACCGGATAACCTGTGAGTGAGCATGAGGCGGCGTGGTCAGCTACGTTTGTAGTCATCTATGTCCGTGAGGATCGAGAATCATTCGCGTCGCATGGCAATACCTTATTCTTTGATATCAGGCCAGGTTTTTCATCTGACGGTATTCACAGCCTGATGCCGCCTGATTGGTCGACGGCACCCGGGCTGGAAAGCGTGCGACGAGACCACATACCAACCGCCGAGATTGACGGCAATCCGCAGAAAACCGCGCTTTATACGAGGTGTCCGCCTGTTCGGTGCCGAAGCCGACAGTGTCTGGAATTCCATGGATATAAGTCAGTCTTATAACGACACCCATAATCGGCTGATGACCTTGTTACGCGGATTTTTGATATGGTGAGCGCGTTGCAATAGATATCCGTTTCGATTTTGGAGGACAGCCATATGACAGCACTGACTTCTGTTTCCGGGTTCCCGCGCATCGGCAGCAACCGAGAGCTCAAGAAGGTCATCGAGGGGTATTGGAAAGGCGCCAAGACGCTCGAGGACGTGCGTACCACTGCGAAGCAGCTGCGCGCCAACCATTGGAAGCTTCAGCAGGAAGCCGGCATCGACCTCATCCCCAGCAATGATTTCAGCTACTACGACCAGATGCTCGACACCGCGATTCTGCTGGGCGCTGTCCCCGCACGGTATCAGCGTCTGGGCTTCGAACAGCCTGAGGACACGCTGTTCGCCATCGGCCGTGGCTATCAGGGCGACAAGGGCGACGTGACTGCGCTGCCGATGAAGAAATGGTTCACCACGAACTACCACTACATCGTGCCGGAAATCGAAAGCTCCACGCAAATCCACCTTGCCAGCACCAAGCCCTTCGACGAATTCAACGAGGCGAAGGCGCTGGGCATCGTCACCAAGCCAGTGCTCATCGGCCCGTACACCTTCCTCAAGCTCGCACGCGACCCGCAGGCAGAAGAACTCGAATTCGACCGCGGCCTGATCAACGACATCGCCTCCGTCTACGCGCAGGTGCTCGGCAAGTTCGCCGAGCTCGGCGCCCAGTGGGTGCAGTTCGACGAGCCGTACCTTGTGCTCGACAAGGAAGACGGCGATGTCGAACTGTTCAAGAGCCTGTATTCCAAGATCCTGCCCTCACGCAAGGGCAAGGTCAAGCTGCTGCTCAACACGTACTTCGGCCACATCGCCGATATCTACGAAACCGTGAACCTGTTGGGCTTCGACGGCATCGGGCTCGACCTGATCGAAGGCAAGGACGAGAACCTCGCCGCCGTGGACAAGTACGGCGTCGCCGAGGGAACGACCGTCTTCGCAGGCGTCGTCAATGGACGCAACATTTGGCGCAACAACTACGCCGTCAGCCTTGGCGTAATCGACGCGCTGCGCACCAAGACCGACAACATCGCCGTGTCCACCGCATGCTCCCTGCTGCACGTGCCGTTCAGCACCGAAGGGGAGACCGGGCTCGAGCCGCAGGTGCTCAAGCATTTCGCATTCGCCGTAGAAAAGCTCGGCGAACTGCACGATATCGCCGTGTTGGCTGACCAGGACGATACCGCACGTCGCGACGCCAAGGCACTCGCCGACAACCAGGCGTTGTTCGACGGCACCCGCGTCACCCCGGACCAGGCGGTCGCCAAGCGTCTCGCCGCGCTGACCACCGACGATTTCGTCCGCCAGCCCGCTCGTGCGGAACGCCAGAAGCTGCAGCGTGAGGCACTCGGCCTGCCACTGCTGCCGACCACCACCATCGGCTCCTTCCCACAAACCAAGGAAGTGCGCGCCGAACGCGCACGCCTGCGCAAGGGTGAAATCACCCGTGAACAGTACGACGAGTTCATCAAGCAGCAGATTGACGAATGCATCAAGCATCAGGAGCAGATCGGTCTCGACGTGCTCGTCCACGGCGAATTCGAACGCAACGACATGGTCGAATACTTCGGTCAGCATCTCAACGGCTTCCTGTTCACCAAGAACGCATGGGTGCAGTCCTACGGCACCCGCTGCGTCAAGCCTCCGATCGTATGGGGCGATGTTTCACGCGCCGAGCCGATTACCGTTGCATGGAGCGCCTACGCGCAGTCGCGCACCAAGCATGTCATGAAGGGCATGCTCACCGGTCCGGTCACCATCCTCAACTGGTCCTGGCCGCGTGAGGACGTCAGCCATGAATTGCAGACCCAGCAGCTGGCGCTCGCCATCCGCGACGAAGTGCTCGACTTGGAGAAGGCCGGCATCAAGGTCATCCAGATCGATGAGGCCGCACTGCGTGAGAAGCTGCCGCTGCGCAAGAGCGACTGGCACAAGAAGTACCTGGACTGGGCGATTCCGGCGTTCCGTCTTGTGCACTCCGCCGTCAAGCCCACCACGCAGATCCACACGCACATGTGCTATTCGGAGTTCAACGACATCATCCGCGATATCGACGCGATGGACGCGGACGTCATCTCCTTCGAGGCGTCCCGTGGCGATTTGGTTGTGCTCGACGCGATCCATGACGCGAACTTCGAGACCGAGGCCGGCCCCGGCGTGTATGACATCCATTCGCCGCGCATTCCGAGCGAAGCCGAGATCGAGCATCGTATCGATGAGATCCTCGCCAAGATGGACGTCAACAAGGTGTGGATCAACCCGGACTGCGGTCTGAAGACCCGTGGCAACGCGGAAACCTGGCCGAGCCTGGAGCATCTGGTCGCCGCCGCCAAGGCGGTGCGCGCACGACTGGGGGAGTGACATGCACCAGCCGATGTTCTCCATCGAGGTGTTCCCGCCCAAGCGCAACGCGCCGGTGGGAACCATCTACGACACGCTCGACGGGCTGCAAGGCCTCAACCCCGATTTCATTTCGGTGACCTACGGGACCGGCAAGTCGTCAGACCGGACGGCGACCGCGCGCATCGCAAACACCATACGCAAGGAGTACGATATCCCGGCCGTCGCCCACCTGACCGCGCAGTACACCACGCGCGAGCAGGTCGATGAGGCACTTGACATGTTCAAGCAGGCCGGGGTGTCCGCGGTGCTCGCGCTGCGCGGCGACCCGGTTCCTGATCGCGAACCCGCGGGGGCGTTCGAGCATGCCAGCGATCTGGTTGCGTACATTCGCGAGCATGACCCGGATATGACGATTTTCGGAGCATGCTACCCGGAATGCCATCCGCAGGCCAGCGACCTTGACGAGGATATTAGCAATCTCAAAATCAAGGTGGATGCGGGTGCAAGCCACCTGATCTCCCAGTTGTTCTACGACAACGCGGACTTCTACCACTTCCTTGACAAGGCACGTGCCGCAGGTATCGATGTGCCGATTGAGGCGGGTATCATGCCGGTGACCAATGCCAAGCAGATCAGGCGCATGGTGCGCATGTGCTTGTCACGCGTGCCGTTGCCGCTGGAAGCGCTGCTAGACAAGTGGGGCGACGATCCGAAGACACTCAAACAGGCGGGTGTCATCTACGCGTCGAACCAGATCGCCGACCTTGTAGCCCACGGTGTCGACGGAGTGCATCTGTACTCGATGAACAAGCCGGCTGTTACTAGGCAGATCTGGCACAACGTCGAGGACCTGTTCTCGCCCGGGCAAACGGGCACAGACTTCGCCTGAGTAATCTATTGCAACAGCCGGCGGACGGGCGCACCATTGCGGTGTGACTGTCCGCCGGCTTCTTATGTGGTGTGGGTCGCAGGGGCTGCAAAACTGAAGGATTGCCTTGGACTTCATTGTTCGGGCATTCGACATGTCTCGCCTTGTTCGGATGTGGGAGATTGTCTCGATTTTGAAGGGCATGCGATACCATCCCGAATCGGCGCGGGAGAAATGGCTTGTACGAGGTCACTGCGGGATACCTTCGCCGGCCCGAATGGGCCGATAACCCGAGAGGAAGGTGTAGCATCCCGCCTGTGTGAAACCGTTGGGACATGGAAGGCGAGCGAACGTCGTGCGAGAGTGCGGCGAACGGCCTACGCAGTGGGCACAGACCCGAGAACGGGGCGGGAATCATTCCAGCCCCGTTCTTTTTGCCTGAAAGGTGCTGATGGTCGGCTACAACAAGGAGAAGAAGCATCTTCTGTCGCAGATACGCAGGGAGGAGCTTCCTGTGTTATTGGCCGACTTGTGTGTCTGGTGGTGGGGTGTGTGGGAGTCTGGATTATCGTTCCGGTCTTTGCGTGTGACCTGTACGTCGTGGCACGCGAAGTTGAACAGATATCGACGAAAAATGGTAGAGCTGGTATGTGTTCTGCGGTTTGCACATGCCCGGACATACGCGAACCGGCATATAGGCTCCCGGGTGGACAGAACAACTTGTATCTGGTGTGCGGCGTATGTCCGGGCATGCGCGGCGTGGCACATTCGAACCGCCCGTGCGTCTTGAAGCACAACGGGTCGGTGCTGATTCCGGACATACATTCTTGCCTATACCCCGTAAAGGATTGCCGTGTGATTTCGCAATCGCATCTGGAGAGGATTGATTCGGCCGCCGGGCTGGTGCATGGCGGAATGGGCCAGTTGTGTGATTGCTTAGACGCATAGCGGGTAGATTGATACAGATGAAGGGCTCTGCGGTGGTGGCTGAGTGTGGTATTCGCCCGCGGTTATGCGTGAGTGTAGAGGCCTGCGGTGTTGAATCGGCATGTGGTGCGATTGCGCTGTTACACGGTGTTGTAGATAGACGTGGATTGAGGCCGTTGCGTCACGATATCTGTCCGCGGTGCGATTGCGCAGTGCCAGAGCATGGAGATATAACGCGGGAGGAGGCTGTTGCAATACAGTATCTGCCCGCAGTGCGACCAGCAAGTCACACGGCTGCTCGTAATCACGTTGCTGTCATACAAGGCCCGAATTCCCGGCATCGGCGGTATATTGAAACTATGGATTCATCACCGGCATTTCCTTTCAGCACCCGTGATCTCATCCATATCGGATTCCAACGGTTGGACGAGGCTCGATCGGCTTTTTCGACACTTAACGAGTACGGCATCGGCGCCGACCATATCCGCCCGATCGCCGACGCATTGGCGAGCGCCCTCGACCCGGACACCGCAATCGACAATCTCATCGGCATACTCGACGGCCTGCCGCAGGACGATGACAGCGTGCGTCGCATCCTCGAAGACGCCACCGCCGCGCGTAGGCTCATCGCCGTGCTCGGGGCGAGCGACAAACTGGGTAAACTCATGCGCACCCGAGCCGACCTTGTCCGCTCCGCGGCCTTAGACCCCTGCCATAGTTGCGACTATAACCGTCCGCAACGGTTCGCCAAGCTCCTCGACGCGGTACAAGCCAAAACATTGGAACTTACCGACACACAGGAGGATGGCCAGACACATCTGGCGTACGAATCATCCCTGCCGTTGCCGGAGGCCACCGACCGCCTGCGTGCCGCCTACCGCCGCCAGCTTGCCGCAATCGTCGCCGTTGACGCCACCGCCGAACAGCCGTGTGACATTCAGTCGCGAATCAGTAAAGCGTTGTCGGACCTCGCGGACGCAGCACTCGAAGCGGCGCTCGCCATCGCCCGTCATGAGACCCCGGACAGTGCACGATGCCGGTTCAGCATCATCGGCATGGGCAAACTCGGCGCTCAGGAATTGAACTACGTTTCCGATGTAGATCTGATTTACGTGGTTGAACCCACCGACGCTGACACCGGCACGACCACGCTCACCCGCATCGGCACCAGAATGGGCACTATGCTGCAACGCGTCTGCCAATCCGTCATCATGGGTTCCAGCGAACCTCCATTATGGCAGATTGACGGCGGGCTTCGGCCTGAAGGCAAGGATGGCCCGCTGGTCCGCCGGCTCGAATCGCATCGCAGCTACTACGAGCAGTGGGCGCAGAACTGGGAATTCCAGGCGCTGCTCAAAGCCCGGCCGGCCGCGGGCGACAGCGAACTGTCACAAGCCTACTTGGAGATGACCCGGCCGTTCGTCTGGTCCGCTTCGAAACGCGACAATTTCGTCCAGGACTGCCAGCAGATGCGCCAGCGCGTCGAACGGCTTATCCCCGACAATCTCAAAGACCGTGAAATCAAACTTGGCCGAGGCGGCTTGCGGGACGTTGAATTCACCGTGCAGATGCTCCAGCTCGTCCACGGGCGCTCCGACACCACACTACGTAAACGTGGCACGCTGGACGCACTCAAGGCGCTCGCCGACGGCGGATACGTCTCGCGTAAGCAGGCGACGCTATTGGCGCAGGATTACCGGTTCGAACGCGTGCTCGAACACCGCCAGCAGATGTGGGAACTCAAGCGCACCCACCTGTTCCCGGACCTCGGAACCGGCAATATCGGCGGCCTAGAACGCAAACGGGACATCGATATCGACGCGCTTAGCCACAATGAGGAACTTCGCCGGCTCGCGCGCACCTTCGGCCTGCACCCCGAGGAGCTCGTCGAACGCTACGACGAGACGCGGCGCGAAGTCAGGCGCCTGCACCTTGACATCTACTACCGACCGATGTTGCCGATCAGCGCGCGCATGGATGACGACCAGATCACCCTGTCTGACCAGGCGACCCGCGAACGGTTCGAATCCATCGGTTTTGCCGACCCCGACGCCGCCATGCGCCACGTCAAGGCGTTGACCGACGGCCTGTCACGCGCCGCGCGCATCAATCGTATCCTCTTGCCTGCCGTCCTCCAGTGGCTCGGGCAAGGGCAGAACCCGGATATGGGTCTGCTCAACTGGAGACGATTGGAAGAGCATTTTGGCGAAGACAGCGACTATCTCGGCTTCCTGCGCGACTCCCAATCCGCAGCGCAACGGCTGTGCCACATCCTGTCCAACTCGCGTTTCTTGGGCGACGCGCTCAATCGCTCGGTCGAATCCGTGACCTGGCTGGGCGACGATGACGAACTCAGGCCGCGCACCCGAGCCAGCCTCGACGTGCAATGCGACGGCATCATCACCCGCAACCGGTCGAGTCTCAAAGACACAGCCACGCTGTTGCGAGCCATGAGACGGCACGAGATCGAACGCATCGGACTGGGCTGGATGAGCGGCGTCATCGACGAGGACACCACCCTCACCGGCATGACCGACGTGTATGACGCAATCATCGATGCGGCCTTGCGCTGGGCGTTGGAACACCGCCGTACCATGATGGGTCTGGACGCATATCCGGCGGATATCGCCGTCATCGGCATGGGGCGCTACGGCGGCAGGGAAATCAACTTCAGCTCCGACGCCGACGCGATTCTCATCTACCGAGCCAACGGCACGGGAGATACCGGACAGGGAACGCCGGACGAGGCACTCGCCGCCTCCTACGCCAGACAGGTTACTGATGCCGTGCGTTCCCTGCTGCAAGGCCCGTCCACGTTGGAGCCACGCATCGACCTTGACCTCGACTTGCGGCCGGAAGGCAAGAACGGTCCACTCATCCGCTCGTACGCCTCATGCGAGGAATACTACGGGTCCTGGGCGAGTACTTGGGAAAGTCAGGCGCTGATCCGTGCGCGGTATGCGGCGGGGGACGGCACGCTCGCCCATGATTTCCTTGACAATATCGCCAATCCGCTGCGCTATCCAACGGCACCGCTCAACGGGCAGCAGATCGGTGAAATCCGTAAGCTCAAAGCCCGTATGGAAGCTGAACGGCTGCCCAGGGGCGTGCGCCGCGACCGGCACCTTAAACTCGGCAAGGGCGGACTGTCCGACGTGGAATGGACCGTGCAGCTGCTGCAATTGGAGCATGCCGGCACCTGTCCCGAGTTGCGCACCGGGTCCACGATGGATGCGCTTGACGCGCTCGAAACCCAAGACATGCTCGGACACAAGGACGCGGACACGCTGCGTCGCGCATGGCGAATCTGCACCGCGGCCCGCAACGGCAACTACCTGTGGTCCGGACGTGCCGCGCGCGCGGACATCCTGCCTGACGACCTCGATTCGCTCGGTGGAATGGCCGTATATCTCGGGTATGGGGCCAATCGCGGCCAGCAATTCGAAAACGACATCCTCGCCTTGATGCGCCAATGCCGTGAGGTCGTGGAACGTCTGTTCTACGGGCAGCAGTAAGCTCCTGGCAGGCTTGGGGCAAGCTGACGCGACCGGTCCCGGCGAACCCGCGGTGACTCCGTGGCGCCGGGCCAACCCGCGCCGAACGCGAGTGTGCCGCGAGCTTGGCCGCAAGCCGCCGGCATGTCCCTGAATCGTCCTACAGTTGGCTAGGTCACATAAGGTGGCCACCTCTCAACAGGAAGGTGAGCCTTGTCTGAACTCAGCACCCAGTTGCCGGCAAACGGCGTTCCTCAAGAAACCGCATCGTCCATGGTCGGCAAAAGCGTGGTCACGCTTGACGATCTGACGACATCCCAGATTGTCGATTTGCTCCATAAAGCGCAGTACATCGAAACGCATCGTCATGAGGTGGCGCATACCTGCGACGGCAGGGTGCTGGCCACCCTTTTTTATGAGCCCAGCACGCGCACGCGTCTGAGCTTCGAAACGGCGATGCTCCGGCTCGGCGGCCATGTGATTGGTTTCGCCGGCGCCCAATTGTCCTCCGTGACCAAGGGCGAATCCATCGCCGACACCGTGAAAACCGTGTCCAATCTCGTCGACGTCATCGCGATGCGCCACCCCAAGGAAGGCGCGGCGCTCGTGGCGGCCCGTGCGGCCAAGGACTTCGGCATCCCCGTCATCAACGCTGGTGACGGCGGGCACATGCACCCCACCCAGACGCTCGCCGACCTCGCGACCATCACCTCGCGCTACGGCAGGATCACCGGGCTGACCATCGGTCTGTGCGGCGACCTGACCTTCGGACGGACCGTGCACTCGCTGGTCGAGACCCTGTGCCGTTTCGGCAACGTGAACTTCGTGCTCATCAGTCCTGACGAACTGAAAATGCCGCGGTACGTGATCGACCGCATCAAACGCGCGCCCTCCTGCACCTACACCGAAGTGCGCGACCTCGCCGGCGTGATCGGCGATCTGGACGTGCTGTACATGACCCGCGTGCAGAAGGAACGCTTCTTCAACGAGGACGATTACCTGCGCTTGCGCGACACCTACATTCTTGATGAGGCGAAGCTCCAGCTCGCCAAGCCGGATATGGCGGTACTCCACCCGTTGCCGCGAGTCAACGAGATCTCCGTGGACGTCGACCACGACCCGCGCGCCGCCTACTTCGAGCAGGTACACAACGGCATGCTCATGCGCATGGCCTTGGAAAGCTCGGTGGTCGGCGACACGCTGCCCGGGTATGAGGAATGGAAGAACGAGGAGGTCCACGCCTGATGGAAGTCACCAGCATCCGCAACGGCATCATCATCGACCACGTGCCTGCGGGCACCGCGCTGAAGGTACTGCAGTACCTGAAGATCGACCCGACCAGCACGAAGCTCGCGCTCATCATGAACACGGACAGCCGCCAGTACGGTTCGAAGGACATCATCAAGATCGAGGACGCGGGGGATTTGAACCTCGACGTGCTTGGCTTCATTGCACGCCAGGCGACCATCGACATCGTGCGCGGCGGCAAGATCGTGCGTAAGGAGAGGCCGAATCTGCCTGAACACATGGTCAACGTCATCAAATGCAAGAATCCGCGGTGCGTGACCACCACGGAACGCGGAATCGACCAGATGTTCCATCTGGTGCACTCGGAACGCCAGGAATACCGTTGCGACTATTGCGACGAGGAAGCCAAGCTGTAAAGCCGTGCGCCGCGCGCGCCGAGGAAGGGAACGATGAGTATGCTCACGCTGCACGACATCCGCGTCTGGGATACGGGGGAGAGGATCGACCTCGTGATCCCCGGCACGGACGCCCAGCGCTACTTCGACGAGCCGGGAGCCGTGTCTGACGGCGAGTTCGACGCCTCAGAGCTGACCGTGGCACCGGGGTTCGCCGACCCGCACGTCCACTTCCGCGATCCGGGGCAGACCTACAAGGAATCCATGCGTTCCGGGTGTGCTGCGGCGGCCTCAGGCGGCTATACGCGGGTGCTTATCATGCCGAACACCCTGCCCGCGATGGACGGCAAACCCGCACGTCCGGGCACGCCCGGCGCGGATGACGTGCTCGCCGCAGGGGCGCGCGACACCATCGACTACCTGCAGCATTACGACGAGACCCATGACGGCATGCTGCCCGCGCGCTACGACCTGTGCATGTGCGCATCCGTGGACCGGGCCGGAGAGAAGGCCACCGACCCCGAGGATTGGCGTGCACAGCTGCCCGGCGTCGGTGACGATGCCAAGGACCCGTGCCGACGGGCGCATCCGGTCACCGCGATCAGCGATGACGGCGCGGCCGTCCCGGACGCGATTCTCGACCAGGTGCTTGCCAACGCGAAAGCCACTGGACTCTACCTCATCGAGCATTGCGAACACCATGACAGCGGCATCATCAACGAGGGCCCGGTCAGCCGCAAGCTTGGCGTGCCCGGCATCCCCGAGGACACCGAGCTGCGCATCGTCACCCGTGATATCGAAGCTTCGCGGCGCACCGGCGTGCACGTGCATTTCCAGCATGTGAGCACCGCCGGGTCGTTCGAGGCGATTCGCGCAGCCAAGGCGGAAGGCCTGCCCATCACCTGCGAGACCGCACCGCATTATCTTGCATTGAGCGACGAGGCGATTCTCACCTACGGCGTCATGGCGAAAATGAACCCGCCGCTTCGTTCCGAAGCAGACCGCAGGGCCACCGTCGCAGCGATTGCGGACGGGACGGTCGACCTGATTGCCACCGACCACGCCCCGCACGCGCAAGATGAGAAGGCCGCGGGCCTTGAACAGGCGCCGAACGGAATCATCGGCCTTGAATGCGCGTACGGCGTATGCCATCGGGTGCTGGTGGACGGCGGCTACATCTCCGAACAGCGGCTCATCGAACTCATGTCCGTGGCTCCGGAGCACCTCATGGGGCATACGCCGACCGACGTGGCCGGACTGCTGAATACCTCCTCGCGATGCGCGACCAAACGCACCCTGGACCTTGCTGCGGTGGAGCACCCCGAAACCGTGGATTTGGCGATTCTCGACACCTCCCGGCACTGGACCGTGGACAAGAACCGCTTCCATTCCAAGGCGCGCAACACGCCGTTCGACGGCTGGCAGGTCACCGGCCTGCCGCTCGCCACTATCATCGGCTCGCGGCTGGTGTTCTCCCGTATCGGAGTCTGACCCGGCAACCGTCGCAATACCCAAGCCACATGCTCACAGCGTTTTGAAAGAAGGCACATGGACAAGCTCATCGAAGCGATCAATACGACGCACAATCCAAGCGTCGTCGGGCTCGACCCGACCGACCAGGTGGTGCCGGCGCAGCTCATCGACTCCTTCCACGAGGAGGTCGCCGACCAAGTCGATGACCCGGCTGAAATCCCCGCGATGCAGCGTGCGGTCGCATATTTCGAGTTCAACCGCGCGATTATTGACGCGATCGCGGGCATCGTGCCTGCCGTCAAACCGCAAATCGCGATGTATGAAGCCTTGGGGCCCGCCGGCATCGACACCTATGAGATGACCTGCGAATACGCGCAATCCCAAGGCCTGTACGTACTCGGGGATATCAAGCGCGGCGATATCGGCTCGACGGCCGCCGCCTACGCGCGGCATCTGGGCGGGCTCAACGCGCAGGACGGCGATGCTCTCGACCTGTGGCACGAGGACGCCGTCACCGTCAACCCGTATCTGGGCACGGACGGCATCACCCCGTTCGTGGACGCGACCAAGGCAGCCGACAAGGACCTGTTCGTGCTGGTACGCACCTCCAACCCGTCCAGCAAGGAAATCCAGGAGCTCAAGCTCGCCGACGGGACACGCCTGTACGAGCATGTCGCTGACCTCGTCGAGCAGTGGGGCGCCGAAACGCTTGGCGCATCCGGATACACGCGTGTCGGCGCGGTCGTCGGGGCAACCCACCCTGAGCAAGGCAAGCAGTTGCGCGAACGCATGCCGCATACCTTCTTCCTAGTCCCCGGCTACGGGGCGCAAGGCGGCACCGCGCAGGATGTCGCCGGCATGTTCGATGCCGACGGCTCCGGGGCGATTGTCAACTCGTCGCGCGGCATCATCGGCGCATGGCGCAAGAACGGCGGATACGACGAGAACATGTCCGCCGACGATGCGCTCGCCCTGGTCTCCACCAGCGCCCGGGACGCGGCAATCGCCATGCGGGACGACCTGGAGGCCGTGCTCGCCTGACACACCGCGTAACACGGCGAAACACCGAAGCAATAGAATGCACCCGTCGGCGGACGCCTCGCACGTTCAGCCGCACAGGTTCAGCCACCCACAGCCACCAAACCCAACAGCCCAAAGGAGAGGCAATGCCCAACGCAACGTTTATCCCAACCTTCGACGTGACCGCCGAAGCATCCCGTGCGGGACGCTTCCCCGGCAGGCGCACCGTACCGGTGGTGGATAACCGCAGATTGTCGGATGGCATCTATCGACTTACCTTCCGCGACAGCTACATCGCGGGACATGCCAAGCCGGCCCAGTTCGTGGATCTGTATTCCGCGAATCCCACGCGCCTGATGCCGCGGCCGTTTGGTGTCAGCGAAATTGAAGGCGATGACGTGAGCCTGATTTTCGCGGTCGTTGGCAAGGGCACCGAGGAGTTCTCTTGGCTGGAAGCAGGCGATACCGTTGATGTCATGGGCCCCTTGGGGCGCGGATTCGACATGAAAGCTGCCGCGAACTATGTGCTGGTGGCGGGTGGTCTCGGCGTGCCACCGCTGCTGTATGCCGCCCAGAAGCTCGCGTTGCGTGATGACGCGACCGCGACCGCCGCGTTCGGGTATCGTGACGAACGCTTCGCTGACGAACTGGTGGCAAAATACGCGGAACGTGTGGAAAGCATCACAAACGCGCAAGGCAATGTCGTCGATCTGCTTGATTCGATCGAGGATTCGCTGGTCAACGGGGAACTGCCCCCGGTCATCCTGTCCTGCGGCCCGATGCCGATGATGCGTGCCGTCGCCTCCTGGGCGGTCGCGCGCGATATCCCATGCCAGTTGAGCCTCGAGGCGCGTATGGGCTGCGGGTACGGCACCTGCTACGTGTGCGTCGTCGACACGGCGGAGGGACGGCAGAAAGTGTGCGTCGCCGGCCCGGTATTCACCCCGGAACAACTCGGATGGGACAAGTAGAGGTCAAGGCATGATGCAGGAGCAGCAGATGGACAAGCAGATCAACGTTTACGAACCGCACGAATGGAAGCACGGCACCGTCGTCGCCGGCGTCGAGTGGAAGAACCCGGTGGGCACCGCCTCAGGCACGTTCCAGTATGACGCGTGCCACTGGTTCTACGATGTTAGCCAGATGGGCGCGGTAACCACCAAGGGCGTTTCCCCGGTCCCGTGGGAAGGCAATCCCGGGCCGCGTACGGCCGAAACCCCGGCGGGCACGGTCAATTCGGTCGGCTTGCAGAACCCGGGTGTCGACCATTATCTCGTCGACGAGCTGCCCAAGCTCAAGAAGGAAGGCGCGACGGTTGTCACCAATGTGGCCGGCCATTGCGATGACGACTACGCCGAAGTGGTCGCCAAACTTGCCGATTGCTCTGCGGACATGCTGGAAATCAACGTGAGCTGCCCGAATGTCACCCACGGCGGCATGAGCGTGGGCACCGACCCGATAGCACTCAATCGGCTGATTACCCGCTTGCGTCATATCACCTCGAAACCCTTGATCGTGAAACTCACCCCGAATGTGACGGATATCGTTCCGATTGCGAAAGCCGCGGTGGACGGCGGTGCCGACGCGTTGAGCATGATCAACACGCTGGTCGGCATGCGTATCGACATCCGCACGGGCGAGCCGATTCTCGCGAACCGCACGGGTGGCGTGTCCGGGCCGGCGATTCTCCCGATCGGCCTGAGCTTCGTATGGCGTGTGCGCCAGGCGTTGCCCGATATTCCGATTATCGGCATTGGCGGCATCGATTCCGGTGAAAAAGCCTTGGAATACCTGTATGCTGGGGCGAACGCCGTCGAGGTCGGTGCTGTGGCGTTGTATGAGCCGACTGCTCCGATGCGTGTGGCCCGCGAATTGGACGACCTGCTGGACTCCCGGCCCGAGCTTGCCGCGAAACTTGCCGCAGGCCAGACTTGGCGGTGACGGTCAACCCCCTTGCGGTACCCTGATGTTCCGGTAACCGTCTGCACCCAGTGCAGGCATCGGCCGTGCCCTGGAGTGTGGCCGAATAGAGAAAGGATCCTCTGACCTATGACTGAGCAGAAAGTGCCGCTCGACCGGAGATTCACCGCGTTCCTCTTGCAATCGCAGGCATTGAAGTTCGGAGATTTCACTCTGAAGTCAGGCCGTCGCTCACCGTATTTCATCAACGCGGGAGCCTTCGACACCGGTCGTAAAATTGCTTTGCTTGGCTCGTTCTACGCTGAGAAGATCAACACCGCAATTGCGGACGGAACCCTGCCCAGGGATATCGATACCGTGTTCGGGCCAGCGTACAAGGGCATCCCGCTGGCGGTTTCCACGGCAATCGCTCTGACCGCGCAATACGATATGGGCGTCGGCTACACCTTCGACCGCAAGGAGCGCAAGGATCATGGTGACGGCGGCATGTTCGTCGGGACCCAGCTGCGTGACGGCATGAAAGTGCTGCTTGTCGACGATGTGATGACCGCGGGAACTGCCGTACGCGAGGTCGTGCCCAAGCTGCGCGAGGCGGCCGACGTGCGGATTGTCGGACTGGTGTTGTCGGTCGATCGCATGGAGAAAACGCGGGATAGCAATATATCCGCCGTCGCCGCCGTGCAGCAGGAGTTCGGCTTCCCGGTCGTTTCCATCGCGAACGTGCGTGAGATTTTCGATGCGGCGTCGCATATGACCAGCGATGATGGCCTGCCGCTGCTCGACGAGGACATCAAGACGCGTGCCAAGGAGTATCTCGACACGTATGGCGCGTGACAACCGCATGATGTGATTCGCACGTCACTGCGGACAACGGCCGGCCAGGAACCACCGTATGGGGTTCCCGGCCGGCCTTATCGTTATTGCGTTCGTGTCGGTATGCGACGTCCTCACATCCGGTGAGCGTCGAGCGACGTCTTGCGCCTTGCGGGATTAGTCGATGAGCTTATACCCGTGGGAGGCGATCACCGTACGCAGCTTGTCCAGATAGGTCTGCGCGGCGGTCGAGAGTTTCGCACGCTCGTTGGTGATCCAGCCAAGCAGCATCGTCTCGTCCGTGTCCAGTGGCACGGTGACGATCTTCTCATTGTTGAGGTCGCCGTTGTCGATGCCCGTGCACACGGTGTAGCCGTTGAGACCGATAATGAAGTTGAGAATCGTCGCACGGTCGGTCACGTTGATTTGCTTGGGGGAGTACTCCGGCCACACCGCTTCCTCGGCGAAATAGAAGCTGCCCTCGGAGCCTTGTTCATACTGGATGAACGGGAAGGGCTTGAGGTCTTCCATCGTGACTTTTTTCTTGCCGGCCAGCGGATTGTCTCGAGAGATGAACACATGCAGGTTCGCACGGAACAGCGGGTGGAACACGAGATGCTTCTCGCGCAGCAGCTTGTTGATCACGTTTTTGTTGAAATCGGACAGGTACAGGATGCCGATTTCGGACTGCATGTTGGCGACCTGGTTGATGATGTCCTTGGTGCGTGTCTCGCGGATGGTGAACTCGTATTCGTCGGATTTGATTGAGTTGATCATTTCGACGAACGCTTCGACAGCGAACATGTAATGCTGGGTCGAGACGCTGCACAGCTGCTTGCGTGGCTTCGCATTCTTGTAGCGTTCCTCGAGCAGTGAGGCCTGGTCGAGCACCTGACGCGCATAGGTGAGGAATTCTGCGCCGTCCACGGTCAGCGCGATGCCCTGGGAGGATCGGGTGAAGATCTCGATGCCCAGCTCGTGCTCCAGTTCCTTGACCGACGAACTCAAGGCCGGTTGCGAGACATACAGCTCGTGGGAGGCCTCGTTCATCGAACCACATTCGACGATTTTGACGATGTACTTGAGTTGCAAGAGAGTCATAAGAGGATTTTATATCACGAGGATGTCAAGAATCGGGTGGTTATATCCACATGCTGGTGTGGCCCTCAACACCGGATCAGATCCGCACGCCCAACAATTGCAGTTCGCGTCTGGCGTGCGTTGCGTCATCGAACAGGAACGCATGCATGCCCACGGATTTCGCCCCCTCGACATTGCGCGGCGTGTCGTCGAAGAACACGCTGGATGCGGGGTCGGCGATGCCGAAACGGCCCAAAGCCAGACGGTAGAAGCCCGCGTTCGGCTTGAACTGCTTCTCCGCGCCCGACACCACGGTCCCGTCGAGCAGCTCCTTGAGCTGTGGGAACTTGTCGAATGCGAAGTGGAAGGTCTCATACGACCAGTTCGTCAACCCCCACACGCCGTATCCGGCGGCCTTCAAATCCTTGAGGAGCGATTCCATGCCCGGGATGATCCGCGTCAGGGAATCGTCGTAGCGGGAGATGTAGCCGGCAAAGATATCGGCGATGTCATCCCCGTGGTCGTGCCTGACATCCGGGAGGATATCCGCGAGCGCCTCACCGTGGTCCATACGGTCCTCATAATCGAAGAAGCCATACGGGTCGTCCGGTGCACAGATGCGGTCGACCAGACTGTCGGGATAGCGGCCGCGCAACGCGGCACCACACTGCCAGTCGATCAGGACACCGCAGAAATCGAACACGACATCGCTGATCGCCGCAGCTTCATGTTCCGTGGGCTCTGCGTGCTTCGTGCCGTCCTGCGGTCCTGCCGTCTGCGTTGCCAGTGTCGTCATGCTGTCCCTTCCTATGAGCCTCGGCGATGGTCACCGACGCGCGCGTCATTCATCAGTCAGCTCCGCCAGCGACGAAGCCCGCACCACAGTCTAGCGGCAGCGGCTCCCGAACTTGCGTAGACCGGCGTATCGGGGATATGAACATCTCGGGAACGTATCGCAAACAGGGCGTGGCTCACTCTTCGCCGGGTTGGAATACCTGAACGTACAGGATCTGGGTGTTTTCGTCCGCGCATCCGGTGAGACCAGTGGCATCGATGCTGAGGGCGTCCGTCTGGTCCGGAGGGTAGATGAGCATCGTGTCGGCAGCTGTTGGTGTGCAATCCGCGGCATCGAAATTCTCGGCGTTCACGATGCGCAGGGCGCTGTGCGCGGATTGCCTCGGCTTGAGTGTGATCGTGGAGGCAGTGACTGTGCTGTCGCGCTTCGCTGCAGCGCCGATTTGCGTGTCACCGTGACGTAGAGAAACGCCCGGATATCCACGCAACGTGCAGGTTTGCGAACCGGAATTGGTCAACACCAGATACGGGTAGGAGCTTCCCGCGCCCCCACCCGCGCCTTGCGTCAGCTTCGCGGTCAGTTCCTTCATGGTGCATGCGCCGGTAGCGGCGGCGGAAGAGGAGGCCGATGCCGAGGCGGACGGTGAGGATGCCGACGCGGTGGAGGAGGGGGATTGTGAAGCTGCGGGGGACGATGCCGAGGCGGACGGGCTGGCATTCGTTCCGGATATCGAGCCGCACGCGCACAGGGAGCCGGCCATCACCGCCGCACTCAATGCGATTACCGCCCACGCCCGAGCCGGGGAATGAGCCCCGGACCGCCGTGATGAACCGGTGCCGGACGACAAACCGTTGGAACCATTGCCATGTCGGGAAACGATCATGATATGTCCTTCCTCAGCGAAGCGCACAAACTCTTCTACCATTCTCCTACTGTTGACGCATACGACCACGTCATGGCTTCATTGTACCTGTACCGTCGCTGGAAATGGGGAACCTGACGTTCGCGGGTTTCACCCGATGAGCTTGGCGATGGCCTGCGGAATGGCGTGCACCACATCGCTTGCGATAATCGGCTCGCCGGCATCATACCCGGTGTTGCGCTCGCCGGCACCGTAGATTTCGGGCGCGCGCCACCCGCATTGCGTCGCGTGCGAGGCGATGGCGGCTGCCAGACCGTGCAGATACACGGCCGCGGCGACGGTGTCGGCCACCGCTGGGGCGTCATCGGGTGATTCGGACACATCGGACTGGGATAGCAACGCCCCGATCATGCCGGCAAGTACGTCTCCCGCGCCGGCCGTGCCCAGCCATGCGGGGGCACGTCCGCACAGGAGGATCCGCGTGCGGTTGTTGTCGTACGGGTCGGTTCCGGCGATGACACTGATTGCGCCTTTGAGCACGACCGTCGCGCCGGTGCGCTCATGGGCGAGCTGCGCATACCGGACGGGCGCCGACATCACCTGGTCGGCTGTAACCGGCCCGTTTATGACATCGAGTCTGGTTAACAAACCCGCCAACTCTCCGGCGTGCGGGGTAATCACCACATTGCCGGGAACCCGGGCGGGCAGCAGGTCGAGCGCGCCGGCGTCCACGACAATGGGCGGCATCGCGTCAGGATGGGTGTCCTGCGCTACCGCATCGCCACCGTCGTCGTTGGTTCCGGACTCGTCGACGAGCGCATAATGTGCCAGCAGTCGTGTTATCGTCTCACGTTGGATATCGTCACCGTCTGCTGTGTCCGTGGACGCGGGGACGCCCGAACCGACGACCCAGGCGTTCACATGCCCTTTGCCGATGACCGCTTCCGGCAGCGCCTGCAACACGAGATCCTGGGCGCGTTGCGGGCCGAGGTAGCGTACCATGCCGATGCCTGATCTTGCGGCTGCGCTGGTCCCCAGAACCGCAGCCCCCGGATATCGCGTCGACCCGGTTACCAGCCCGACGACTCCGCGCGTGTATTTCATGTCATGTACGGACGGCACGAGAATCGCGGAGGAAGCGAGGTCGGCGTCCATCATTTCCGAGGCGGGTTCGGCTTCGTCGATATCGAACCCGAAATCAACGAGTGTGACTTTGCCACAGGCGTACGCTGCGGGAGGCAGCATGGCGCACGGCTTGAGGGCGCCGAACATCACGGTCCGGTCAGCAGTAAGGTACGGACCGGGGAGTGTGCCATCGTCCACGCCGATACCCGAAGGCGTGTCTACCGCCAATACCAGCGGCCGGTCGCCCGGATGGTCTTGGGCGGTCTCGGAACCGGGCCGCCCGTCGATACCCCACGAATCCAATAACGCCGACGTCAATGTCGCCGCGATGCCGTGCAATGCGCCGGAAACCCCGATCCCCGTCATCGCGTCCATGACAAGATCCGCCTGATTGACCAGATCGACGGCTACGCGGAGACGCTCACCGGCTTCGCCGGCAGAGAAACCGGTGACGCAACCGGGGATTTCGGCTTCCGGGTCAAGGACAAGCACACGGCCGCCGCTATGTGCGAACGCTGCGAAACCGGCGTCATGCAGGCCCCGTCCGACGGCGACCACTGTGACCTGGGCGTCCTCTCCGGCAAGTTGCGCCGCGGCGAACAAGCCGTCGCCGCCGTTGTCGCCGGCTCCGGCGAGTACGACCACATTGGCGTCCTCGAGTGCTACGCCTTGGGCGCCGAGCATGCAGTTAGCCTCATGCGCGGCGGCTGCCGCAGCCATACGCATCAGTGGGACGCCGTCATCCAACAGCGGCCGCTCCAGGTCACGTACCGTGTCCGCGGCATATGCGTTGAATCTAAGCATTTGCAGGCGTTCATGATCGATGCTCTCATCCATGGCATGGCCCCTTTCCTATCATTGGCGTCCAGGCCCGCTGCGCACGGCATCAGGACTGCTCTTCCAACTGTAGTCCCTTTCCGGGTGAAGCATGCTCCACCCGTTCCCTTGTTCGCAGTTGCATACAACAAGAAAACCCGGCTTAAGGTGTTCGTCTCCCCTAGGGCGGTACAGTGGTGGGGATGAGCGAATCGGCGAACAGCCGGGAGAAGACCAGGGAGCGTAGGTATGAACGTAGTGGCGGCTGCCGAAGCGTTATGGGCGCAGCAAACAATCCATCTTGATCCCGAGCCGCAGGGGGAGCGGCACGGTGTCGTCAACGCCGATGATCCCGGTGACGCGTTGTCGTTCGTCGCCGTGGGCGATTCGATGATCGCCGGCTGCGGGGTCGAGAACCAGTCCGAGGGATTCACACCCGCCATGGCATCGGTGTTCTCCGATATGCTCGACAGGCCGGTTGACTGGCGTGCCGTCGGCAAGCTTGGCGCCACGATGCGCCGTGTTCGATACCGTCTGCTCCCGCAGGTCGATCACCATGCCGATCTCATGGTTTTGTGCGCCGGTTCGAACGATTTGATGGCACGCAGGACCATCGCCCAGTGGCGTGACGACTTGTCAGCGTCGATTGACCTGGCCAAGGGGCGCGCCGACCATGTGGTCGTGTTCAGCGCCGCCCAGCTGTACCGCAGTCCTTCGCTGGGGCGGTCATTGCGTCACGTAATCGCGGACATGACCGACGAACAGACGCAGACCAGCCGTGAGATCTGCGAACAGCATGGCGTCAGGTTCCTTGACATGACCCACGAGGATGTGCACGCCGATCGAGGCGATTTCTACGCGCACGACCATTTCCACCCCAGCGCATACGGGTACCGGTGCATGGCGGAACGCGTCGGACAGCTGCTCGGCGGATGGATGACCTCCGAACTGCGGTAGCACCGGTTGCGGCTAAGGATCCCAACGCTGTAGCCGCAGAACCCATAGGACAGGGCTCCGTTGGCCAAGTGCCACGGTTATTCTTCGGCGACGAGCTCCAAATACCCGTCGTTCCACAGATCCTCGTCGCCGTCGGGCATGAGCAGGACACGTTCCGGGTTCAACGCTTCGACGGCTCCTTCATCGTGGGTGACCAGTACGATCGCCCCCTCGTATTTCGCAATCGCCTTGAGGATTTCGTCGCGGGAGACGGGGTCGAGGTTGTTGGTCGGCTCATCCAACAGCAACACGTTCGCACGGGACGTTACCAGCGTGGCGAGCGCCAATCGGGTTTTCTCGCCGCCGGAGAGCACTTTCGTCGGCTTCATCACGTCATCACCGGAGAAGAGGAAACTGCCCAGAATCGAACGCGTATGAGTGTCGTCAAGCTCGGGAGCCACATGCTGGAGATTCTCCAACACCGTCGCATCCATATCAAGCGTGTCGTGCTCCTGAGCGAAATACCCGATCTTGCAACCGTGCCCATACACCACTTCGCCGGTATCCGGCTGCTCCTCGCCGGCCAAAATCCGCAACGTCGTCGTCTTGCCGGCGCCGTTATAGCCGAGAATCACGACGCGTGAACCCTTGTCGATTGCCAGATTGATACCCGCGAACACGATATTGGACCCGAAGGCCTTGGAAATATCCTTCGCCATGATCGGGGTACGGCCGCAAGGCGCCGGTTCCGGGAAGCGGATGTCGGCGACTTTCTCCTTCTTCTCCGCCTCGCTTGTCTCTGCGAGCAACCGTTCGGCGCGGCGCATCATATTCTGGGCGGCGACCGCCTTCGTAGCCTTCGCATGCAGCCGGATGCCTTGCTTCATCAGGCGTTCCGCCTTCTTCTCCGCGACCTCGCGTTCACGGCGGCGGCGCTCCTCGTCGACCACACGCTGGTGCAGATAGGCCTTCCAGCCCAGCGAATACATGTCAATCTGGCCAAGCTGGGCGTCCAAATGCCACACCTTGTTCACAACCTCATCCAACAGCTCCGTGGAGTGGGATATTACCAAGAAACCGCCTTCGAAACGCTTGAGATAGCCACGCAGCCACTCAATCGAATCAGCATCCAAATGGTTTGTCGGCTCGTCGAGAATCAGCGTGTCGGCGTCGGAGAACAAGATGCGCGCCAGCTCGATGCGTCGCCGCTGGCCACCGGACAATGTGCCCAGCTGCTGCTGCATCACCTCTTGCGGCAAACCCAGGCTATCGGCCATCGAAATCGCCTCGGACTGGGCGGCATACCCGCCTGCCTTCTCAAAATCCTGCATGGCCTTGTCATACCGGTTCATCGCCTTGGTCATCACATCAGGGTCAGGATCGGTCATATCCTTTTCCGCCTTGCGCAAACGCGAAATGATCGTCGCGATATCACGGGCGCTCATCATCCTGTCCAACGCGGTCTGCGTAGGGTCGGCGGCATGCGTGTCCTGGGGAAGATACCCAAGCTTGCCGGAAATGCGAACAGAACCCGCGGCGGGGAGCATATCACCGGTGATCACGCGCGTCAGTGTCGTCTTGCCTGCGCCGTTTCGGCCGACAAGACCGATCTTGTCGCCTTTGACGACATGGAAATCAGTGGGATGCAGCAATGTACGCGCACCGATCTGAATCTCCAGTCCCTTCGCCTCGATAGCCATGCCAACCTGCCGTTTCTTTCATCATCCGGGTCAAAGTCCAACGGGTTATCTTACCCATGGGGCGCCGACGTGCCGGGCATGTCATAGCGCGACACGCGCGGCGCTCGCCTGCGGTTCAACCCAATATCGAACATCTGTTCGAATTTCGTCGTGCTTGCCTGTATCCTAGAACCCAGTACCAGACGTATCGGAGGCAAGACGTGAGCACAGCACAACAGGTGCAGCACCAGCATCGCACCACCGCGACCGAGCATATCCTCGACAGTGATTCGTTCCTGCAGCGGGAGCTCGCGAAAGCGCCATTGCGGGAACATGGCGGCTCCCTCGTCGCCGATATCAGCCACATCCCCAACGATCTGAAAATCACCATCCAAGGCGCTCGCGAACACAACCTCAAGAACGTCGATTTGTCAGTGCCACGCAATCGCATGGTGGTGTTCACCGGATTGTCCGGGTCGGGAAAATCGTCGCTGGCGTTCGACACGCTGTTCGCCGAAGGGCAACGCCGATATGTCGAATCCCTAAGCGCCTACGCGCGGCAATTCCTTGGGAGGATGGACAAGCCGAATGTCGATTTCATCGAAGGCTTGAGCCCTGCGGTGTCGATTGACCAGAAAACCACGAACCGCAACCCCAGATCGACGGTCGGCACCATCACCGAGATCTACGACTATCTGCGACTGCTGTTCGCGCGTACCGGGGAGCCCCATTGCCCGGTGTGCGGCGAACCGGTGAGCGCGCAGACCCCGCAGCAGATGGTTGACTCCTTGCTCGCCAAGCCCGAGCGCACCCGTTTCCAGATTCTCGCCCCCGTGGTCAGAGGCCGCAAAGGTGAATTCGTGGATCTGCTTGAACTCCTGCGCTCCGACGGGTACGCCCGCGCCCTGATTGACGGCGACATGCGGCAACTGTCCGACGACATCAAACTTGCCAAGCAGAAGAAACACATCATTGAAGTGGTGGTTGACCGTCTAGTCATCAAGGACGGCATCCGCCAACGGCTCACCGATTCCATCGAGACGGCGCTGAAATTGTCCAAAGGCCTGGTCGTCGCGGATTTCGTCGATCTCGACGAACACGACCCGAACCGTCGGCGTCCGTTCTCGGAAAAGCGGGCGTGCCCGAACGGTCATCAGCTTGAGCTTGACGAAATCGAACCTCGCACCTTCTCATTCAACGCCCCGTACGGCGCATGCCCCGCATGTACCGGCATCGGGTACAACCTGGAAATCGACCCTGAACTGGTGATTCCCGACCCGTCGAAAACCCTCAACGAAGGCGCTATCGAGCCGTGGGGGCTGACCAAGGGCACCGGTGATTATTACCGGCATGTGTTGGAAGGCCTCGGCGAGGAGATGGGATTCGATCTCGATACGCCATGGCAGGACCTGCCTGAAGACGTCCGTCATGCCATCATGTACGGCCATGATTTCAAGGTCAAGGTCTCGTACCGTAACCACTGGGGCCGTCTGCGCGAATATTCGACGGGATTCGAAGGTGTCGTGCGTACGCTGATGCGCCGCCATGACGAGACGGATTCCGACCAGATGAAGCAATATTACGAGTCCTACATGCGCGAGGTGCCATGCCAGGCGTGTGGCGGCAAACGCCTTCGCCCGGAAGTGCTGGCAGTGACGGTGGACGGCAAATCCATCGCCGACGTATGCGATATGCCGGTCGAACGCAGTCTCGCATGGATAAAGAATCTGCGTCTGGAAGGTTCCGCCGCCGCGATCGCCGGCGAGGTGGTCAAGGAGATCAGGGCACGTCTCGCGTTCCTCAACGATGTCGGATTGAGCTACCTGACCTTGTCGCGCGCTGCGAAGACCTTGTCCGGCGGCGAGGCACAGCGCATCCGGCTCGCCACGCAGATAGGCTCCGGACTCGTCGGGGTCATGTACGTGTTGGATGAGCCTTCCATCGGCCTGCACCAGCGGGACAACAAGCGGCTGATCGAAACGCTTCATCATCTGCGCGATCTGGGCAATACCCTGATTGTCGTCGAGCATGACCAGGAGACGATCGAAACCGCGGACTGGCTGGTCGATATCGGCCCCGGAGCGGGTGAACACGGCGGCGAAGTGGTCTACTCCGGGCCGGCTGCGCATATCGTCGATGCGCCGCGCTCCATCACAGGTGACTACATCGCCGGGCGGCGTGCGATCGAAGTGCCGAAACGTCGTCGCCGTACCAACACTGGCCGGAGGCTCACCGTTGTCGGCGCTCGGGAGAACAACCTCAAGAACATCAATGTGAACTTCCCGCTGGGCGTCATGACCTGTGTTACCGGCGTGTCCGGTTCGGGCAAATCCACGTTGGTGAACACGATTCTGTACCCCGTGTTGGCTGACAAACTCAATGGCGCGCGGATCGTGCCAGGAAAACATACCAGGATTGAGGGCATCGAACAGTGTGACAAGGTCATTCATGTCGACCAGAACCCCATCGGCAGGACCCCACGGTCCAATCCGGCCACGTACACCGGTGTGTGGGACAAGATTCGTGCGCTCTTCGCCAAGACGCCCGAAGCCCAGGTGCGAGGCTATGGGCCGGGACGGTTCTCGTTCAACGTCAAAGGAGGCCGTTGCGAAGCCTGCCACGGCGACGGCACGTTGAAAATCGAGATGAACTTCCTGCCCGACGTGTACGTCCAGTGCGAGGAATGCCACGGCAAGCGGTACAACCGTGAGACCCTGGAAGTCAAATACAACGGCAAATCGGTGGCGGACGTACTCGACATGCCCATCGAGGAGGCGGCAAAGTTCTTCAAAGCCTACCCGTCCATCTCCCGGTATCTCGATACACTCACTCAGGTCGGCTTGGGATATATTCGTCTGGGACAGCCGGCGACGACCCTGTCAGGTGGTGAATCGCAGCGAGTCAAGCTGGCGACCGAGTTGCAGCGGCGCTCCACCGGCAAAACCGTCTACATTCTCGACGAGCCGACCACCGGCCTGCATTTCGAAGATGTACGTAAACTGCTCCTTGTCCTGCAGGGGCTTGTCGACAAAGGCAATACAGTCATCGTGATTGAGCATAACCTCGACGTCATCAAATCGGCGGACTGGATTATCGATCTCGGTCCTGAAGGCGGCGATGGCGGCGGCACCGTTGTTGCTCAGGGCACGCCGGAACAGGTCGCAAAGAACGAGAACAGCTGGACCGGCCGATTCCTCAAGGACATGCTCTGAACCCCAGGAATCTCCGGGAAACCGTGAATGGTATGGGCGCGGGACGTACATGTACGTCAACGCACCGGAACCGGAACACGACAGGTAACCATGGAAAGGAACCGACGAGCAGATGGGCATCATCGAGCGCCACAGCCCTGATCGCTGGCGTGCCACAGCCAAGGGGATTCTGGCCGAGCAGGCTGCGCAGGGGCATGATTCCACTACTGTGGACGGCCCTGCAGGCGACGCAACTGGCGGCAAGGTGGGCGCGTCGCGGGGCGTGAACGTGAACGGGGCTCCGCTGCTTGGCGACTCACGAGACCTTTTCCGCCCGAAAACCGGTGACATTCCCGCGGAACCTGGCGTATACAAGTGGCGTGACGGCGAAGGCAGGGTCATTTACGTCGGTAAGGCGAAGAACCTGCGCAACCGTCTGACGAATTATTTCCAGCCCCTTGACCAGCTGCATCCTCGCACCCAGACCATGGTGCTCACCGCACGAAGCTTGGAATGGACGGTGGTCGGCACCGAGCTTGAGGCGTTGACCCTCGAATACACATGGATCAAGGAATTCGACCCGCGGTTCAATGTCGTGTTCCGTGATGACAAAACCTATCCGTACCTCGCCGTCTCGGTGGGGGAAAGCGTGCCGCGCGTATGGGTGACGCGCAGCAGAAAACGGCGCGATACCAGGTATTTTGGCCCATACGCGAAGGTGTGGGATCTTCGGCACAGCTTGGATAGGCTGCTCAAGACCTTCCCGGTGCGCACATGCTCGGACGGGGTGTTCGACAAGGCGCGTCTCACCGGTAGGCCATGCCTGCTTGCCTCCATCGGCAAATGTTCTGCACCCTGTGTCGGACGTATCAGCGAGGCCGACCATCGCCGCCAATGCGAGCGGCTGGTTGGTGTGCTCACCGGAAGGGTCGGTAAATCATACATCGCCCAGCTTGGCCGGGAGATGAAAACGGCGAGCGACGACCTTGATTTCGAACGCGCTGCAAGGTTGCGGGATGAAATCGCGATGCTGCAAACCGTCATGCAGCAAAATTCCGTCGTTCTCGACCAGGATGTGGACGCCGACGTCTTCGGCCTGTCCTCTGACGAGCTTGAAGCGTCGGTCCACGTGTTCTTCGTCAGGGACGGATCGATTCGCGGCGAACGCAACTGGACCGTCGAACGTGTCGAGGATATCGGGGATGACGAACTGATGTCCGATCTCATTGTCCAGGTGTATGCCGATTTACTCCATGAACGCGGTAGCGGTCAAAGCTCCCGTACCGGCGAGGGCGCCCAGCCAATCAATGTTCTAGAACGCAGGGACGCTATCGGAGCCACCCAGAGCGTCACCGCTTCGGACAGCCTTACCAGGGCGCAGGCGACAAGAACCCGCCACGAGCGGTTGGAACAAACCGGCCGCGCCGACTTGCTCGCCCCGATTGCTCCGGTGCCGCGGGAAATCCTCATGCCCATCGAGCCGGCAAGACGGGCTGACCTCGAGGCATGGCTCAGCGGCGAACGCGGATCGCTGGTCACGATTCGGGTCCCTGGTCGCGGCGAAAAACGGACCCTGATGGAACGCGCCAACGACAACGCCGCCCAAGCATTGCAACGCAGCAAAATGAGCAGAATCAGTGATATCGGCGCCCGCACCCAAGCGATGAACGACGTCGCGGACGCGCTCGGATTGCCCCAGGCGCCGCTGCGCATCGAATGCTACGACATCTCCAACACCATCGGAGGCGCCTATCAGGTGGCGTCGATGGTGGTGTTTGAAGACGCCATCGCCAAGAAATCCGAATACCGCCGCTTCGCCATCCGTGGTGATGACGGCAAAGGCGCGCTCGACGACTTGAGCGCACTGTATGAGACTCTGACCAGACGATTCCGCCACGGAAATATCGCTGGCGACTCCGGTGACAGCATGGACAACGAGCGCAGAATCCGGCAAGCCGAACGGCACGCGTCCGAACAGCATGCGTCCCTCGTCACAGACCGGTCTGAAATCGGCAACGGCGAACCGGCAGGTATGGCGACGACGGCAGAAGCTGCCGGCGTGTCCGGGTCTGCGCAGTCGATCCTGGCGCAGCGCACGGTCAACCAGGACGCCGTACAGGAAGCCGCCGCGGACGAAGTCATCCAACAGAACACCCAACGGCGTCATTTCGCCTATAAACCGAATCTCGTCGTGGTCGATGGCGGCAAACCCCAGGTCATGGCGGCGGCGAAGGCATTGCATGACTGCGGGGTCGACGATGTCGCCGTATGCGGTCTTGCGAAGCGTCTCGAGGAAGTGTGGGTCCCGGATGACGACTATCCGATCATTCTCCCGCGCCAATCCGAAGGCATGTACCTGTTGCAACGCGTGCGCGACGAATCGCACCGATTCGCCATCACCTACCATCGTCAGACACGCAGAAAAGGGGCTTTGCGTTCCGCGCTCGACGACATTCCGGGCATCGGGCCGTCCTACCAGAAGCGTCTGCTCAATGCGTTCGGATCGGTCAGGACAATGCGCGAGGCGAGTATCGAACAGCTCGAACAGGTTAAGGGCGTCGGCCACGCCAAGGCCGAAGCCGTGTACGCGGCGCTCCACGCGAAGGACGAGTGATTCGGCTACCATGGGCAATGCCGGAAACGTCGTCACCGAACGGGTGTGCGGCATGAAGACACGATTGGAACACGGGGAGGCACACGCATGATGGATATCCAGGATTCCGCGGGAGCTCCGATTACCGGCAACCAGTGCGCGGTGCTCGGCAAGCCGATCAGGCATTCACTCTCGCCGACGCTGCATCAGGCAGCCTACCGTGCGCTCGGCCTCGCCGGCACGTGGTCGTATCACCGCTACGAGATCGACGAGGATCATCTTGGGCCGTTTCTGTCAGGCCTTGATTCGAGTTGGCGAGGTCTGAGCCTCACCATGCCGTTGAAACGCACCATCCAGCCGTACGGGCTTCCCTCCAATATGTGGGCGCGCAGGCTTGCCGTCGCCAACACCGTGGTCTTCGACTGGGACGAGCCCGGCATCCCCGGCCCGGCGCGAGAACACGGCCTTCCCTTGATGCGCCTGTATAACACGGACGTTGACGGCATCGACCTGGCCATCCGCCACGCGTGGCAGACGGCAGGAGCGGATATGCGACCCCAGAGGCATGGTATGCACGCGTTGGTCATCGGCAACGGGAACACCGCGATGTCCGCGATCGCCGCATTGTCTCAGTTGTCTTCCCCGGGGGGAGCGGTGGTGCGGTGTATCACCGTAGCCGCACGCCATCCAGAGCATAATGCGGACATCGTCGCACTTGCCGAGCATCGAGACAACGGCAGAGTGTCGGGCATCGGCATCGACGTCGACATCATCGTGCTCGACCGTGTCCCTGAGACGATCGCCGATTGCGATATCGTGATTTCGACGCTCCCGTCGAGGGCCGCGGATCCCATTGCGGACGCCTTGGGTGAAGCCGGAGCCATGGTACACGGCACTTTGCTCGACGTCGCCTATGATCCACGTCCCAGCGCATTGAACCGCGCTTGGTCGCAGGCGGGCGGCCTGTCCATCGGCGGCGAGGACATGCTCCTGTATCAAGCCATCGGGCAGGTATGCCTGATGACCGGCAGGGGAGCGGAACGCTGGAACGGGGATCAGCCGGCGGTCATGGAGGAAGTCGATGCCCCGCTGGAAGATGCAATGAGAGAAGCGTTATTGGAGGCACTGAATGGCTGAAACGAGCGAACAAAGCCCTGCGACCGCCGCCACGGGAAATGGCGATCGACCGGATCCCGCCGATTCTTTCGAGGTGCTGCTCATCACCGGTATGAGCGGAGCCGGACGCACGCATGCCGCGGATGCACTCGAGGACATGGGGTGGTACGTTGTCGACAACATGCCCCCGAAACTCCTGATCCCGTTGGTCGATATGATGACATCCTCCGGTTCGAAGGTCCACAAGCTCGCAGCCGTGGTGGATGTTCGTTCGCGCAGCTATTTCGACGATTTGTCCGAGGTGCTCAGTCATCTTGATGATCTGGGTGTCAAGACGCGCATCCTGTTCCTCGATGCCAGCAACGAAGTGCTGATCAAACGGTACGAGTCCGTCCGTCGCCCGCATCCGCTCCAGCATGGCAACCGGCTGATTGACGGCATTCTCGAAGAACGTACGTTGCTCGCCAATCTCAAGGAACATGCGGATATGGAGATCGACACGTCGTCGCTCAGCATCCATCAGCTGTCCACCAAACTGTATGAGGCGTTACTCGGCTCCGGCCCCACCACGGTTTCGGTCCATATCTTCAGTTTCGGGTTCAAATACGGCATCCCGATCGATGCCGATTTCGTGGCGGATGTCAGATTCCTGCCCAATCCGTACTGGGTACCTTCCCTGCGTGAGCTGACCGGTCTGGACAAACCGGTGAGCGACTATGTGCTCTCGAGCAAGGGTGCCAAGGAGTTCCTTGACGCCTACCAGCGAGCCATCAGCATCGCCATCGACGGTTACGCCAGGGAAGACAAACATTATGTGACCATAGCCATCGGCTGTACCGGAGGTCAGCATCGTTCAGTGGCCATGAGCAATGCACTTGCCGAGCGTTTGCGCGCGCAAGGATTGTCCGTGACGGTGTCCGCGCGCGAGCTGCATCGCCATCTGCATCAGGCCTGACCGCATGACAAAAAGCCCCAAGCTGAATTTACACGGCTTGTCGTAATCTTGTCCAAGATATTGGATATCACAGTTACACGTTGCCACCTTGCCGGATTATGCCGGCATGTTGCAGAGGCAGTGAAGAGAAACAGGAAGTAGGAGGTTGGCTCTTGGCTCTTCTCGATGATGTCAATAGCGAACTCGCCACGATTAACGATGACCTGCCAGCTGCAATGGTGGCTCAGGCGGCCGCCATGTTCCAATTTGGCGGCGGTCTGCGTCAGACCAGCAGCAAACAGGTCGTGTTGTTCGCACAGTTCGATTCGCTGGAAGCGGCGAAATGGCTGCGCAATGCCATTGTCAACCAGTTCCAGCATCAGGCTCAGGAAGTCGCGAAGAGACAGCCGTTGCACGAGCAGAACGGTGCCAAGCAACCGAAATTCGACGCTGTCATCAAGTCGGTCCGCCCTAAGACCCCGCAGGGTCAAATCATCCAGCGGTACAACGTCGTCGTCGATCAAGGGGCTATGGGACTAGCTGTCTGGCTGGGACTGTACAATCCGCGCATCCATCGCGTGGTTCGTGGCCTGCCGCCCGAGATCGTGAACGGGAAAATCCCGCAGATCAAAGCCGCATGGCGTGGTGCGTTCATGGCCCACGGCCGTATCTCGGACATCGGCACGGCCGGCTATCTCGAGGTCATCTGCCCAACCCATGAGGCGGCATTGGCGCTCCAAGGCGCAGCTCATCGTCTGGGCATCAGTGCAAAAACACGTCAGGTGCGCAGCTCGGAGCGTGTGACTCTTCGTGATCCTGACGCCATCGAACGGCTGCTCAACCTGATTGGCGCACCCCAGTCCGCAAGGGAATGGACCGGCAAGCGCACCGACGGCGAACCACGAGGCAAGACGAATCGTCTGGCGAATTTCGATGACGCCAATATGCGTCGTAGCGCGAAAGCAGCCGCAGAAGCGACCGAAAAAGTGCGTAACGCCTTCCAAGTCCTCGGCGAGGATATTCCGCCGAAACTGCGTGCGGCAGGACAGCTTCGCCTCGATCACCGTGACGCCAGCCTAGAGGAACTCGGCCGCCTTGCTGATCCCCCAATCAGCAAAGATGCAATCGCAGGGCGCATCCGGCGGCTGCTGCAGAAAGCGGAGAAAGTCCAGAATGCGCGGCAACAGGGGTTGTGAGCCTCTCGTTTCGCGACACGGTTGCGTTTTTTCCACTTTGACGGCGTCATCCTTCTTGCTGCACGCGAAGGATGGCGTCTTTTGTTCTTCGTTGCCTGTATCATCGCAATTGGCGTAGTCACGCCACCATCTTCCCGCATGGCCTGTGTGGCATGCGGTTAGGAAAGGATATTCATGAAGACACTGAAGGATCTTGGAGATCTCAAGGGCAAGCGCGTTCTCGTCCGCGCGGATTTCAACGTTCCGCTGGACGGCACCACGATCACCGATGACGGCCGTATCCGTGCCGCCCTGCCGACCATCAAGGCTTTGCGCGCCGACGGCGCCAAGGTCATCCTCATGGCGCATCTCGGCCGTCCGAAGGGCAAGGTTGTTCCTGAACTGTCTCTCGCGCCGGTTGCCAAGCGCCTTGGTGAGCTGTTGGGTGTCGATGTCCCGCTCGCTGAGGACACCTATGGACAGGACGCCCATGCCAAGGTCGCGGCGATGAACGACGGTGACGTCGTGCTGCTGCAGAATGTGCGTTTCAATCCTGAGGAGACCAGCAAGGACGAAGCCGAGCGCGACGCCTATGCGAAGAAGATCGCCGAACTCGGCGACGTGTTCGTCTCCGACGGCTTCGGTGTCGTGCACCGCGCCCAGGGCTCCAATTACTCCATCGCCAAGTTCCTGCCTTCCGCGGCCGGCCTGCTGGTCGAGAAGGAAGTCAAGGCGCTGTCCCGCGCCACCGAGAACCCGGAACGCCCGCTGACGGTCGTGCTCGGCGGTTCCAAGGTCTCCGACAAGCTCGGCGTCATCGAGAACCTGCTCGGCAGCGCCAACCGTCTGGTCATCGGCGGTGGCATGGTCTATACCTTCCTCAAGGCCAAGGGCTATGAAGTCGGCACCTCGCTGCTCGAGGAAGACCAGCTCGAAACGGTCAAGGGCTACATCGAGACCGCTGAGAAGACCGGTGTCGAGCTCGTGCTTCCGACCGATATCGTCGTGAACGCCGGCTTCCCGGCTGGCGACACCCCGATCGCTCCGGAGGTCGTCAAAGCGGATGCCATCCCGGCTGACAAGATGGGTCTGGATATCGGCCCGGATTCCCAGAAGCTGTTCCACGACAAGATCGTCGATTCCAAGACGGTCGTGTGGAACGGCCCGATGGGTGTCTTCGAAGTCGCTCAGTTCGCTGAGGGCACCCGCGCTGTGGCGCAGGGGCTGGTCGATGCGACCAAGGCCGGTGCGTTCACCATCGTCGGCGGCGGCGATTCCGCTTCTGCCGTGCGCAACCTCGGCTTCCCGGAGGATGGCTTCTCCCACATCTCCACCGGTGGTGGCGCTTCCCTTGAGTTCCTCGAGGGCAAGGAGCTTCCGGGGCTGAAGGTGCTCGAGTAATTCGCATGTACGGCGAACCGTGTGCGGGCATGTCGTGACCGGCGTGCCCGCACACGTGTTTCCCGGTGTCGTGCACGTATCGTCGCCGGAAAAGTGGTGTCGGGGTTGTTGACAAGGATGGAGATGGTATGGCGGTGAATCGGATTCCGCTGGTCGCGGGGAACTGGAAGATGAACTTCAATCATCTCGAGGCGACCTATTTCGTCCAGAAATTCGCATGGCTGTTGCGGGACGCTCATGTGGATCCGCGCACGTGCGAGGTCGCGTTGATGCCGTCGTTCACGTCGATTCGCAGTGTCCAGGTGCTGGTCGAAGCCGATGATCTGCCCATCAAGTATGGCGCGCAATCCGTGTCCGTGACTTCGCAAGGGGCGTTCACCGGTGACGTTTCCGCAGATATGCTGGCGGCGCTGGGTTGTTCATATGTGATTGTCGGTCATTCGGAGCGACGCAAATACCATCCGGAAGATGACGCGAATATCGTCGATCAGGTCCGCGCCGTGCTCGCAGCTGGCATGCGGCCCATCCTGTGCGTGGGCGAAAGCTACGAGGAACGCAAGCAGGGCATCGAGCTTGATTTCGCTGTCGGCCAAGTGCGGGATGTGACCCGTGACCTGTCTGTGGAAGAGGCCACGAATCTGCTGATTGCATATGAGCCGGTTTGGGCGATTGGCACCGGCATGGTGGCCACCCCGCAGTCAGCCCAGGATGCAGCCAAGGCGATTCGTGACGATATCCGTGCGACCTTCGGCGATGAGACAGCCACGAGCCTGCGTATCTTGTACGGCGGGGCGGTGACCTCGAAGAATGCGTCCCAATTGATCACCCAACCCGATGTCGATGGTTTCCTTGTCGGTGGCGCGTCCTTGCATCCGGAGGAACTCGCAAAGATTGTACGGCTTGTGGCGAAATCTGGGGCGTCGGGCCGCAAGTAGCGTGGGGCCGCGCTCGACGGGATTGGTTTGGTCCAGTATATCCTTGCCGTTTGTCAGGGTGCCTTGCCCCTTTCGGGGTTAGCATGCCAAAATCCCGCGGTTGCGCTATGCTTAGATAAGTTACACACAATGGAGGTTCAACTCGTGTCAGGTTTGGCTGTTCTCAAGCTGGTTATCCAGATTCTGGTCGTTGTACTCAGCTTCCTGTTGACGCTGCTCATTCTTATGCATAAGGGCAAGGGCGGCGGCCTTTCCGACATGTTCGGCGGCGGTCTCACCCAGAACGCGGGCTCTTCAGGCGTCGCCGAGAAGAACCTGAACCGTTGGACGGTGATTATCGCGGTGCTTTGGGTCGCTCTGATTATCACCCTCGATTTGTTCACTAAATTCAATATTGGCGGCTGAATCGTTGCAAATTCCGGCACACAGACGACACGCTATGCAGCCTCGCCGGCTCCTTCGCTATCGTCACGGTAATTCAGCGCGATAGATATCAGCGGATATCAGTCCAGCATCGTCATGAAACCGCCCTGCTTCCCATACGGAGACAGGGCGGATTTTGTATCCATCGGCCTATCACATGCTCAGCCCAACATCACCCCCTCGCCAGGAAAGCAATCGTGCAACGGCGGTAATCTCATGCATCGGTCGGTTGGGGGAGAGGAAGCAACAATGATTGAGGCGGCATCATCATCCCAATCGGGGACAGAAACCACCCCCGAGCGTCCCGAACATGGGGACGGACTTGAACATGGTGCACCCATGAATCCCGATAATAACCGGGACCGCTGCGGCGATACGCCCGTGCGTTTGGTCGTCGCCGATCTTGATGGAACGTTGATGCACGATGCCCCGACTTTCGAGGAACGGTATCTCGCCGAGCATTCCATCGACGCCGTGTGGCGGATGCATGACGCGGGCGTCCGATTCGCCGTTGCGACGGCGCGCCCGGTGAGCACTGGATACGATGTTGTCGACAGACTGCCAGTCGACGCGTGCATCTACCTCAATGGAGCACTGATCGACACCAATCCGTCGGCGTCCGACGTCGATATGCTCACCAGCGGTGTACTGCCCGATGATGGGCATCTGATGAAAATCGGGTTCTCATCCCGACGCGCATGCGAGGTGTGCAGGTCTCTTGTGCATGAATTGCCGGGGTTGAAGATCGGCATCGTCATGGATGACGTCCGGTACACGAATTTTGACGTCAGCGTCTACTGGAAAACGCAGACCTTCGTCATTACGGATTTCACGGACGTACCCGATGGCGTGGCCGACAAGATTATCATCTTTCCCGATCCGTACCAGTGGTCGGTGTTGGGTAGGCTCGTCCCGGACGATTTTTCGGTGAGCATCTCCGAAGGATCAATGTGGATGCTGATGAACCCGCAGGCGAACAAGGAACGGTCGCTGGAACGGATTTGCACGTCGATGAATATTCCGCTGTCGCAGACTGTTGCATTCGGCGACGATCTGATCGATATCGCGATGATGCGGCGCTCAGGAACCGGTGTAGCGGTGTCGAATGCGAACCCCAAGGTGTTGGCAATCGCGGATGACATCTGCCCGTCGAATAATGAGGATGGTGTGGCCCAATGGATTGAACGGCACTGGGGGATGTGAGCATCTTCCAGTGGTATGAGCGTCCCAAATGACGATGGTGATGCCCTCCCCGGATTCGAATTGAACTTCCTATAACGCTGTAGGGTTCAATTTCAGACTTTTCGGTTCATTGTTTCCGAGAGTTGTGCTATAGTTCCTGATAAGATTGAACATACGTTGAACTCTGGAGTGTTATGGCAGAAGGATTGTTCGCACAACGGCTCACCCAGGCGATGAACCAACGCCACCTCAAGCAGATAGACATCGTCAGGCGTGCACCCGAATTCGGCGTGCATCTTGGCAAAAGCCATGTCAGCCAGTATGTGAGCGGAAAAACTGTCCCGCGTACCGAAACAGTCAACGCCTTGGCGGATATGCTCGGCGTGAGCGCCTCGTGGCTGATGGGGGACAGCGACGAGATGACCCGCAGGAAGCCGGATGCTTCCACATCCCCGGAATCCGGCGAAGGCTCGCCTGAGCAGCTCGACGTTAAGACTGCATCAACGAAAGGAACCACCATGCGGCATTTCGGCAAGTCATCGAAGCTTGATAACGTGCTCTATGATGTCAGAGGACCTGTTGTCGACGAAGCGGCGCGAATGGAAGCCTCCGGGACCCATGTCCTCAAGCTCAATATCGGCAATCCGGCGCCGTTCGGCTTCCGCACGCCTGATGAAGTCGTATACGACATGGCGCAGCAACTGACCGATTGCGAAGGCTATTCCGATTCGAAAGGCCTGTTCTCCGCCCGCAAGGCGATCATGCAATACGCGCAGCTCAAGAATATCCCGAATGTCAGCATCGACGGGATTTACACGGGCAACGGTGTGAGCGAACTGATCAATCTGAGCATGTCGGCGTTGCTTGACAACGGTGACGAGGTGCTTGTGCCTTCGCCTGATTATCCGTTGTGGACGGCGTGCGTCACGCTGGCGGGTGGTACGGCCGTGCATTACGTGTGTGACGAGCAGTCGGAATGGTATCCCGATATCGAGGATATGCGGCGCAAGATCACCGACCGTACGAAAGCGATTGTCATCATCAACCCGAACAATCCGACAGGCGCATTGTACCCGCCGGAAGTGCTGCAGCAGATCGTTGAACTCGCCCGTGAGCATCAGCTCATGATATTCTCCGACGAAATCTACGACCGCTTGGTGATGGACGGTCTCAAGCACGTCTCCATCGCGTCCATGGCGCCCGACCTGTTCTGCGTCACCTTCTCAGGACTGTCGAAATCACACATGATTGCCGGATACCGCGTCGGCTGGATGGTGCTCAGCGGCAACAAGGAGATTGCGAAGGACTACATCGAGGGATTGAACATGCTGACGAACATGCGCATCTGCTCGAATGTCCCTGCACAGTCCATCATCCAGACCGCGCTCGGCGGCCATCAGAGCGTCAACGACTATATCGTTCCGGGCGGCAGGATCTATGAGCAGCGCGAATACATCTATGAGGCGTTGAACTCGATTCCGGGCGTGTCGGCGGTCAAGCCGAAAGCCGCGTTCTACATCTTCCCGAAGCTGGATGTCAAACGCTTCGGCATCAAGGACGACGAGAAGTTCGCGCTGGATTTGTTGCGCGAGCAGAAGCTCCTCATCGTGCAGGGCAGTGGGTTCAATTGGCAGCAGCCCGATCATTTCCGTGTGGTCTATTTGCCGAGAATCGAAGTGCTCAAGGACGCCACCGCCAAACTGCGCAATTTCCTGGCCACCTATCATCAATAATCTGCCAAAAGCTGAAACCGTGGTTCCTGATGCGACGGGAACCGAATGCCCGTGTGTGATGGCGGCGTAACCGCGTGGCCATCGCACAATCCGGTAACCCTCAGTGTGCGTGTTACATAGCCGGTTTGTGCCAGTCCACAAACCGGCTACGCTGCGCGCGTGGATTCCGTCACCAGTTTGTGTGTAGCACTACAAACTAGCTACGCTGACGTCGTGATATTCATAGCTGGTTGGTGCAGCGGCGGGCGGTTTCCCTCCTTGGCTCGACCTGAATACGCCGCTTCTTTCTGTTTCTACCGACGCTGACAGTAGTCTCAGCGTCGGTAGAAACAGAAAGGTCAGGTGTGCTGTGACAACGATGTCACAGATGGGCGTCATCAGCAAACAGAAGATTACCGACCTGTAAGTCCCACATAGCACCGCGTCTCACCGAGCCCGCACGTGTCGATATCAGTTTCCGTCCAAAACGCAGCTGGCCCCGCCTCCCAAAGTGGGGAAGCAGGGCCAGTTGCGTTATTGCTCTACTGATGAGTTACATCAGCGTGGATTCATAGTCTCAGCCGTTGACGCGGTCGATACCGGACTGGACGTCAGCCAGCACGGAATCCCAAGAGGCGATGAACTTGGCGACACCGTCAGCCTCGAGCTGGTCGGTGACATCCTTGATGTTGATGCCCAGGGCAGCGAGCTTGTCCATGATGGCCTGGGACTCCTCATAGGTGCCCTTGATGGACGGAGCGCCGTTGCCGTGATCGGCGAGAGCATTCAGGGTCTTCTCCGGCATGGTGTTGACCACGTGCGGAGCGACGAGCTCGTCGACATACTTGCAATCGGAGTACGCGGCGTTCTTGGTGCCGGTGGAAGCCCACAGCGGACGCTGCTTCTTGGCGCCCTTGGCCTCGAGAGCAGCCCAGCGAGGATCGTTCGCGAACTTATCCTCGAAGAGCTTGTAAGCCAGACGAGCGTTGGCGACAGCAGCCTTGCCTTCGAGGGCCTTGGCCTCGTCGGAGCCGTTGGCTTCGAGCAGCTTGTCGACAGCGGTGTCCACGCGGGACACGAAGAAGGAAGCGACGGAGCCGATGTGCTTGAGGTCGTGGCCGTTGGCGTCAGCCTGGGCGATGCCCTCGATGAAGGCGTCGATGACCTGCTCATAGCGCTCGATGGAGAAGATCAGCGTCACGTTGACGGAGATGCCCTTGGCGAGTGTGGCGGTGATAGCCGGAAGGCCCTCGAGGGTCGCCGGGATCTTGATCATGGCGTTCGGGCGGTTGACCTTCTCCCACAGTTCCACAGCCTGCTTCTCGGTGGCTTCGGTCTCATGGGCAAGACGCGGGTCCACTTCGATGGAGACGCGGCCGTCGACGAAGTCCGTGGCCTCGGCGATATCACGGAAGATATCGGCCGCGTTGCGCACGTCGGTGGTGGTCAGCTCGCGCACGGCGGTCTCAACGTCGACCTTGCCGAGCTCCTTGAGCTGCGCATCGTACGGGCCGACCTGGGAGAGGGCCTTCTGGAAGATGGACGGGTTGGTGGTCACGCCAACGACGTTCTTGTTCTTGATGAGGTCCTGCAGTGAGCCGGACTCGATGCGGGTGCGGGACAGGTCGTCCAGCCAAATGGAAACACCGTTGTCGCTGATGCGCTGAGTTGCTTCAGTCATGTTGTGTTACTCCTTGATATTCCTAGATGGGAACACATTTATTCTATATGGAAGGGTACCCTGAGGTTTCCTTTACGCGAAGCCAAGGTAACCTTCCGTGGTGGAAATGAACGGAATCAGGCGTTCACTTCGGCGATGGAAGCCTTGGCAGCCTCCACGACGTGCTCGGCGGTGATACCCAGATCAATCATGTTCTGGGCGCCGTCACCCTGCAGGCCGAACTGCTCGATGGAGATGGCCTTGCCGTAAGCACCGAGGTACTTGTACCACGGCATGGCAACGCCGGCCTCGATGGAGACGCGGGCCTTGACGCCAGCCGGGAGGATTTCCTCCTTGTACTCGTCGTCCTGCTCCTCAAACCATTCCATGGACGGGAAGGACACAACGCGGGCCTTGATGCCTTCAGCGGCGAGGGTCTTGGCGGCGGCCACGGCCCACTGGACCTCGGAGCCGGAAGCCATGACGATCACATCCGGGGTACCCTCGGTGTCGACGAGGACATAAGCGCCCTTGCGGACACCGTTCTTCGCCTTGTCCTTGGTCTCGGCGAGCGTTGGCACACCCTGGCGGGTGAGGATCATCGCGGTCGGCAGGGTGTTCTTCTTCTCGAAGAAGTAACGGTAGGCCTCTGCGGTCTCATATGCGTCGGCAGGGCGCACGACCTCGAACTGTGGCATGGCGCGGAAGGCGGCCAGATGCTCGATTGGCTGGTGGGTCGGGCCGTCCTCGCCGAGGGCGACGGAATCGTGGGTCCACACGTACAGGTTCGGGATCTCCATGAGTGCGGCCAGACGCACAGCCGGACGCTCGTAATCGGAGAACTGGAAGAACGTGCCGTTGAACGGGCGGGTGTCGGAGCCGAGCAGGATGCCGTTGGTGATGGCACCCATCGCGAACTCGCGCACGCCGAAGTGCAGCTGGCGGCCGTATTCGGACTGCTCAGGCCAAGTGCGGGTCTCGTCGGAGGATGGGCCGAAGGACTTTGCGCCGTTGATGTTGGTGTTGTTGGAGCCACCGAGATCGGCGGAACCGCCCCACAGCTCAGGCATGACCTCAGCGATGGCGTTGAGGACCTGGCCGGAGGACTTACGAGTGGCGACACCCTTGCCGACTTCCTGAGCTGCTTCGAAGGTGTCGATGGCCTCGTCGAAGCCTTCAGGCAGCTTGTGCGCCTTGATGCGCTCATACAAGGCGGCCTTGTCCGGGTTGGCCTTCTGCCAGGCGGCGAACTTCTCGTCCCACTCCTTGTGGGCCTCGAGACCGCGCTCGGCGACCTTACGGGCATGGGCGAGGGCTTCCTCGTCGATCGGGAAGTCGACGTCCGGGTCGAAGCCGAGTTCCTTCTTCAGACCGGCGACAGCCTCGGCACCGAGCTTGGAGCCGTGGGAAGCCTCGTTGTTGGTCTTGCCCGGGGTCGGCCATGCGATGAGCGTGTCGACCTTGATGAAGTGCGGACGGTCGGTGACGGTCTCGGCCTTGTCGATGGCCGCGGCGAGCGCCTCGACGTCCTCCTTGTAGGAGCCGTCGGGCTGGATGAAGGACACTTCGTCGGTGTACCAGCCGTAGGCCTCGTAACGCTTGAGGATGTCCTCGGAGAAGGTGAGCTTGGTGTCGCCTTCGATCTGGATGTGGTTCGCATCGAAGATTACGAAGAGGTTGCCGAGCTTCTGGTTGCCAGCGAGCGAGCTGGCTTCGGAGGAAACGCCTTCCTCGACGTCGCCCTCACCGCAGATGACCCACACCTTGTGGTCGAACGGGGAGGTGCCTTCGGCGGCATCCGGGTCGAGCAGACCGCGCTCGAAGCGCTGGCCGTATGCGAAACCGACGGAGGAAGCAAGACCCTGGCCGAGCGGGCCGGTGGTCATTTCGATGCCCGGGGTCAGGCCGTACTCAGGATGGCCCGGGGTGCGGGTGTCGGCGCCGCCGCGGAAGTACTTGAGGTCGTCCAGCGTCAGGCCGTAGCCGGAGAAGAACAGCTGCACGTACTGCGTGAGCGAAGCATGGCCAGCGGAGAGGATGAAGCGATCACGTCCGGCCCACTTGGGATCGTTCGGATCGTGCTTGATGTAGTGCTGATACAGCGTGTAGGCAATCGGAGCCAGGGACACAGGGGAGCCGGGGTGGCCGTGTCCAGCACGCTCGACGGCGTCGGCGGAGAGGACCTTCGCCATCTTGACGGCGCGCTCGTCCAATTCAGACCAGGTGAAATCGGTCATAGGTGATCTACTTTCCTTCCAATACTTCGGGTGGCCGCGCATTCGGCTTGTGCCGCGCCACGGACACCCTCACATTGCCCTTCCATGCTAACTATTGCATCAGACTTC
>UMGL01000367.1_pt1 | contig 49865 bp, 44 predicted proteins | sample 1965261 | NCBI WGS metagenome assembly UMGL01 (sample SAMEA4836071, study PRJEB28245) | human gut metagenome | biome: gut microbiome; material: fecal sample | place: Denmark | collected 2008 | reverse complement strand
CGGAGTTCAGAATTCCGCTTGGCATAATCCAGCGCCAAAGTCAGGCGGGGAGAAAATTCCATGTAGCTGGTCGGGGCCGCTGAGCCGTAGTCCGTGTAGCGCTCGATTTCTTCCCTGACTCCGGTCGGCGTCACGTTCATGGTCCGCAGGATCTTGCCGGCTTTGCCGTCAGCTTCGATTACCAGGGCCAAAAGGACGTGCTCTGTCCCGACCAGGCGGTGGTGAAACTCCTTGGCTTGTTCCTGGGCAATTTCCAAGACCTGTCTGCTGCTCTTACTGTATGAATTTTGCATATAAAAATCGCCTCACACTGGACCTAGTTGCCTAAAGCTACTGCCGCGATCTGCTCTAAGTACTTCTGGTCCAAATCATCAAAATTGTCTAAATTAGTCGAGTCAAAGTCGTACACGCCCCAAAGGCTGCCATCCCGGTTAAAAACCGGCACGACGATTTCTGAATTGGAGGCACTGTCGCAGGCTATGTGGCCTGGGAAGTCATGGACATTGGCCACGATCTGCGTCTTCTTTTCCAGGGCGGCTTTCCCGCAGACCCCCTTACCCAGCTGGATGTGCACACAGGCCGGCATCCCCTGGAAGGGTCCCAGGATCAATTCCCCCTTTTCAAAGCGGTAGACCCCAGCAAAATTAACGTTTTTCATCCCCGCCTTCAAAAGGGCCGAAACATTGCCGGTATTGGCGATCCAGTCGCTCTCCCCGGCCGTCAAGGCCTTGGCCTGCTCAAGCAATAACTCGTACTCTGCCTGACTTGCTGCTGCCATGATTTCCTCCTTCACGTCTGCCAATAAATAGGTAAAAAGGCAAAAATTGCTATGCTTGCAAGCATAACATTTCCCGATCTTTTCGACAAGCCAGGCGCCCTGCAGATCTATTATAAGGCAAAAAGAAAAGGCCCGCTAAATTAGCGAGTCTTTGATGAAGCGGAAGACGGGATTCGAACCCGCGACCCCCACCATGGCAAGGTGATGTTCTACCACTGAACTACTTCCGCGATACATTTATTAGTTTACCAAAAAATTTCTCTTTTGCAAGTCTTTTTTGCCCATAAATGAGAAAAAAGCGCCGCTATAAAGTAACGCTTTGATCACACATTGGCTAATCGGGAATGCAGGATTTGAACCTGTGACCTCTACGTCCCGAACGTAGCGCTCTACCAAACTGAGCTAATTCCCGAAGAAGCGGAAGACGGGATTCGAACCCGCGACCCCCACCATGGCAAGGTGATGTTCTACCACTGAACTACTTCCGCAACACATCTATTAGGATAATCTAAAAGCCGGGTCTTGGCAAGGGCTTTTTTATAAAAAATAGTATTTTTCTCGGGGGCAAGTTCGATTAAACTAAGAGTAAGAAAACGTTTGTCTAAATGAAAGGAAGAGAAAAAATGAAAAAGAAAAGACTCCTGGCGGCCTGCCTGGCCTTGGCCCTCCTGCCTCTCCTGTACTCCTGCTCCATGATCAGCGACTACACCCTGGACCTCAAGTCCAAGCTAGTCGGCATCCCCTTTACCGTCTCCACCTATGACTACGACGGGCAGAAGATCGACCAGATCAAGGGTAAGTCAGTCCACATTGAGACCTACAAGCCGATGAGCAAGAAAAATTCCAGCGGCGACGAGCAGTCCAAAGTCATCGACGTGGAATTCGGCGGCCAGCAGATGATTCATGTCGGCTCCAGCTTGATCGCCAACGAAGGCCTGCGCAATTACGAAGATACTTTTTCCAAAAAGGTCACTATTACCGACAAGCAGCGGTCCATTCCGGTTCTGTCAATAATGTACAACAATTTCAGAAACGACTGGCTCTCCAAGGGCAAGGTTATCATGATCCGGTCCCAAGCCGGCAAGCCGATCGCCGTTTATGCCGGTAACAAGGTCCGGGTCAGTACCACTGACATGCCATCAACCACCCAGATCAATGTCGACGGCCACCGGCTCTTTATCTACCGCTGCGACTACTCCATCTATGACATGGAGACTATCAAGAAGATGTAGACGCAAAAAACGTTTCCTCAAGCAGGAAACGTTTTTTAGCATGCTTTTTAGTATTAAGGAGTATTTTTCAAAAATTACAGCTTGGCCAGGGCCTGGTCCAGGTCGGCCAAAAGGTCGTCGATATTTTCCACCCCAACGGAAATTCTGATCAAGTCCGGAGTAATCCCGACGCTGGCCAGTTCTTCGTCGTTCAGCTGGGCATGGGTGGTTGAAGCTGGCTGGATGATCAAGGACTTGGCGTCAGCCACATTGGCCAAAAGAGAGAAGAGCTTCAAGTTGTCAATCAGCTGCTTGCCGGCTTCTTCCCCGCCCTTCAGGCCAAAGGTGAAGATTGAGCCGACCCCCTTCGGGAAGTCCCGTTCAGCCAGGGCATGGTCCGGGCTGTCGGCCAGGCCCGGGTAGCGGACCCAGGCAACCTTTGGGTGCTTGCTAAGGTATTCAGCTACTCTTTGCGCGTTGTAGACGTGGCGTTCAACCCGCAAGGACAAGCTTTCCAAGCCCTGCAAAAGAAGGAAGGCGTTGAAAGGACTGAGGCTGGCCCCGGTGTCGCGCAGAACTGTTGCCCGGATCTTGGTCGTGAAGGCCCCAGCCCCCAGCTTGGCCCAAGTCACGTCCTTGTAGGACGGGTCAGGGTTAGTGAAAGTCGGGTAGCGGCCGGACTTTTCATAGTCAAACTTGCCGCTTTCCACGACTACCCCGCCCATAGTCGTCCCGTGGCCGCCGAAGAACTTGGTCGCTGAGTGGACAACCACGTCAGCCCCATGTTCAAATGGCCGGTAGAGGTAAGGGGTAGCAAAGGTGTTGTCGATAATGACCAAAACCCCGTGCTTATGGGCCACTGCTGCTACCGCGTCAATGTCGATCAAGTTGGCATTCGGGTTGCCGATGGTTTCAGCGTAAACCACCTTGGTATGGTCGTTGATTTCTTTTTCAAAATTGGCCGGGTCGCTTGGGTCAACGAAGTGGGTATTGATGCCCAATGGCGGCAAGGTCTGGGCAAACAGGTCGTAGGTCCCGCCGTAAATGGTGGAAGCAGCTACGATTTCGTCGCCCGCCCCGGCTACGTTCAAGATAGCCGCGGTGATCGCTGCCGCCCCAGTTGCCAAAGATACACCACCAGTGCCGCCTTCCAGGGCAGCCACCCGGCTTTCAAAAACAGCCGTGGTTGGGTTGGTCAAACGGCTGTAGATGTTGCCGGCGTCGGTCAAGGCAAAGCGGCCAGCTGCCTGGTCAGCGTCGTCAAAGACATAGGACGTGGTCTGGTAGATTGGCACTGCCCGGGCGCCAGTTTCGTCGATTGGCTGGCCGGCGTGGACCTGCAAAGTTTCAAATGACAAACCTTCGTTGCTGATAGCCTCTTTACTCATGTTTTTTTACCTCGCTTGTGTTGTTGCTGTGTAATATTTATTTTTTAGTTGTTAGTTGTTGGAAATGATTAGATTGCTGAAATATTGCTGTTACAAACACAAGCGACACATGTAGCTGGCCCCAATCGCTGCTCCCCGCCAGAGGATCAGCCAGCGTTTCGTCTGTTGATACCGTTTCCTGCACATGAACCTTACCTCGTAAAAAAAGCCGCCCAACTAACCAGTAGTTCAGGCGGCCTTTACTATCTTCAATACAGTAACGATCTTAGGATGGTGAACCACAGGTATTCGCTTCTACGCTAAAAGGCATGCTGGACATCAGCATGTTCATTGGCATGACTTGCATTTGACAATTCTTAGCTGCGAATTCCATCTTGGTTCTCCCTTCTTCATCAGTTCTTAATTTAGTTTTAAGTATACTATCCTTAGGGAAAATGTCAATCCGTTTTTTAGAAAAAAGGGCAAACAAAAACCAGGAAATCATGGCAGTGATTTCCTGGTTGATCGTCCTATTCACCAAATCAAGCCGCTGAAAGCACTTTCCCAGCTAAACTTAATCCGTATTTAAAGTATACGAGCTTTTTGTCCAAAGTCAATCTCTTTTCCGGGAAAAATCAGGACCGGGCCAGCAAAACATTGCCCCGCTCAAGTAGTCAAAATTAGCCTGGACCCGGAGCTCGCGCTGGTTCTCCTTGTACTTGTTAAAAAGCAGGAAAGAGGCGATCCGCTCTCTTTGCACGATATGAAAAAAACTAGGCAGCCGGGAAAGACATAAACTGGTGGGGCAGCATGGTCAAAGCGGCAAAGACCAGGTTCAAGACTAAAGCCAGAGTCCAGGACCAGGTCTCTTCCCTTTTCAGCAAATAATTGATTGCCAATAAAGCCAGGGCACTTCCAGCTGCCAGGCCTTCTCCCTGCCAAAACAAAAGCAAAGCTGCCGCCAGCAGGCCGCCATTCAAAACAGCTAATGCCCGCTTCCCCGGCCGCCAGAGAAGGTAGGCGCTAAGCCCCTCTAAGAGGCAGAGGACGGCAAAAATCCCCGCCTTTAAGGGCTGGCCGGCCAAATAAGCCGGTAAGCCGCTGCTGGCAGCCAAAAAGGCCCCAGCCAAGGCGGAGATGGTGGTTAAGATCGACAATAAGTATTTGTAGATTGGCAAAAATTCACCTTTTCTAATAGCAGCTCACAATTTAATTGCCTATATTCTAGCAAAAAAGCTCTAATATTCATATCTTGAAAACGATTCGTTTTATTTTTTCAAACAAAAAACTCTCCAGGCAAAGCTGGAGAGTTAAATTTAGCGATCTGAACTACTTGTCCAGGTTAATGTTCTTTTCGTCGTCGACGATCTTTTCCGGCCGCATGGTTGGGAAGAGGAGGACGTCGCGGATTGAAGCCGCGTTGGTCAAAAGCATGACCAGACGGTCGATCCCGATGCCCAGACCACCCGTAGGTGGCATACCGTATTCCATAGCCCGCAGGTAGTCTTCGTCGATGATGTCGGCTTCGTCGTTACCGGCGTCACGTTCAGCCATTTGGGCTTCGAACCGTTCCCGCTGGTCAAGCGGGTCGTTCAGTTCTGAGAAGGCGTTGCCGTATTCATTGCCCATGATGAAGATTTCGAAACGGTCAGTGAAGCGCGGGTCATCCGCGTTCTTCTTGGCCAGCGGTGAAACTTCAACTGGGTGGCCGTAAACGAAGGTTGGGTCAACGATTGTCTTTTCACCAAATTCTTCAAAGAAGGCGTTGATGATGTGGCCAACTTGCCAGTAAGGTTCAACTTCAACATGGTGTTCAGCGGCAACCTTCCGGGCTTCTTCCAGAGTCATTGGCTGCCAGAAGTCAACGCCAGTCAGTTCCTTGATCAGGTCAACCATGTGCACCCGGCGGAATGGCTTGCCCAAGTCCAGGTCAGTGCCCTGGTAGTTGATCTTGCCGTCTTCTGAAACAACCTTGGCCGCTGCCCGGATGATGCCTTCGGCTTCATCCATGACATCGTAGAAGTCGTAGTAAGCAGCGTAGGTTTCCAGTTCAGTAAATTCAGGGTTGTGCTTGAGGTCCATCCCTTCATTTCTGAAGACCCGGCCGATTTCGTAAACCCGTTCCATGTCACCGACGATCAGACGCTTCAGCGGCAATTCCAAGGCAATCCGCATGTAGAGGTTGATGTCCAAAGCGTTGTGGTGGGTGATGAACGGACGTGCTTCAGCCCCGCCTGGGATGTTGTGCAAAACTGGCGTTTCAACTTCCAGGAAGTCCTGCCCGTTCAAGTAGTCACGGATGGCCTGGATGATCTTGGTCCGGTTAACGAAGCGCTGGTAGCTTTCGTGGTTGGTGATCAAGTCCAGGTAGCGTTGGCGATAAATGGATTCAACGTCCTTAAGACCGTGGTACTTGTCAGGCAGTGGCCGCAAAGCCTTGGACAGGAAGGTCACGTGCTGGGCCCGGACAGACAATTCGCCTGAGTCAGTCTTGAAGACTTCGCCTTCAACGCCCAGGAAGTCACCAAGGTCGGCCTTCTTGAAAATCTGGTAGTTTTCTTCACCGACCATGTCCTTGCGGACGTAGATCTGGATCTTGCCGCTACGGTCATAGAGGTCCGCAAAGCCGACCTTGCCCTTGCCCCGCTTGGCCAGCATCCGGCCAGCGATCTTGGTCTTCGGCATATTTGCGTTCAGTTCATCCTTGTCAAGGCCCAAGTACTTTTCGTCCAGGTCGCGGGCCAGGGCTTCCCGATCATATTTGCGGCCGAAGGGTTCAATCCCCATCTCCTTGAGTTCTTCAAGCTTTTGCCGACGAACAAGCAATTGGTCGTTAATTTCGTTCTTTGCCAACGTGTTTTTCCTCCATTTACATAGATTGGGTATCAGCGACGCGGTCTTGCTTCTGCCGCGCCCTTTTTTCGTAAATTTCGACGAATTCGTCAAGCAGGTCAAAAACCTCCTGACGCGTCCAGACTTCATTTATTTTAGCACGAGTCCGGGCTGAACGGGGAATTCCCTTCAAATAATATGCTGCCTGCTGGCGAAATTCCGGCACGGCCCGCTTTTCCCCATGCAGCTGGACCAGGCCGTCGAGCTGGTGCTTGGCGGTTTCCACCTTTTCCCGGACGGACTGCTTCGGCAGTTCTTCGCCCGTTGCCAGGTAGTGGGTCATTTCCTTTAAGATCCAAGGATTGCCCAAGGCAGCCCGGCCAACCATGACAGCCGTGCAGCCGATCTCGTCCAGGGCCTTCTTGGCCAGCTGTGGGGTCGTGATGTCCCCGTTGGCCACGAAAGGAATGTCCATGACCTGGGCTACTTCATGCAGGGTTTCCCAGTCAGCTTCGCCTTGGTACATCTGCTTTCTGGTCCGGCCGTGCATGGCCAGCATGGAAGCACCGGCTTCCTGGGCGGCCAGGGCGTTTTCCACGGCAAAAATGTGCTTGCGGTCCCAGCCGATCCGCATCTTGACGGACACCGGCTTTTCCACGTTCTGGACAACCTTGTGGATCATCTGGTAGATCTTGTTTGAGTCCAAAAGCCACTTGGAACCCGCGTCAGTCTTCGTTACCTTCGGCACCGGGCAGCCCATGTTGATGTCGATGATGTCGGCATCGGTGTGCTGGTCGATGTACTGGGCCGCCTGCAAAAGGCTGTCTTCCGTACCCCCGAAGATCTGGATGCTCATCGGGTGCTCGCCCGGGTCGACGTCCAGCATGCTCAAAGTTTTCTCGTTGCCGTAGATGATCCCGTGGTCGGAAATCATTTCGCAGACAACCATGCCGGCGCCGAATTCCTTGCAGACTTTTCTAAAAGCCATGTTGGAAACGCCAGCCATCGGCGCCACCATCACCCGGTTAGGGATTTCGATTTCACGTATCTTCCAAGTAGTGTCCATTGCCATCTTTTTCCTTTCAATAACTACAACTTTATATCATAACAAGAATAGGCCTGAAGGACAAATCAAAAGCCCGCTAAAAGAGCATCCCCCGTTAAAAGAGGATGCTCTTCTTATCTTTACCAGTATTTTTCCAGAGGCCGCTTGTCTTGCCCCTCCTTGCTCTGGCGGGCATGCTCAGCCACGATCGTCACCAAGACCTCGGCCAGCTTGTCCATCTGCTCGACCGTCACGTATTCGTAGCGGCCGTGGTAGTTGCCCCCGCCATTGAAGAGGTTGGGGGTCGGGATTCCCTTTTTGGTGATGAAGTTACCGTCGGTTCCCCCTCTAAAGGTCTGTACATTTGGCGCCAGGCCTGCTTTTTCATAGCTGTCTAAGGCCAGGTTGACCACATAAGGCCGGTCCTTGACCCCGTTGTAGATATTCTCGTACTGCCGGCGCAAGTCCAGATGGAAGCGGTCTGGCCCGTATTTTTCCCCTAAGGAAGCGACGAGCTTTTTGACCAAATCTTCTTTAGCCAAAAATTCATCCCAGTCAAAGTCGCGGATGATCAAGCCGACATGGGCTGAATCGACACTGCTCTGGGCGTCCGTAACCATAATAAAGCCCTCGTGGCCCCGGGACTTTTCCGGCACCTGGTCTTGGGGCAAGGCCGCCAAAAATTCCGTCATGATCGTCGTGGCGTTGACCAGCAGCCCGTAAGCTTCACCCGGGTGGACCACGGTTCCCTTGATCGTCAAATCAGCGGCTGAGGCATTGAAGGTCTCGTATTCAAAGTCGCCTGGCCGGCCATTGTCCAAGGTATAGGCAAATTCCACTCCCGGAAAATCAGCCGGGTCAAAGCGCTGCCCGCCCAGGCCAATTTCTTCATCCGGGCCAAAAGCCACATAGATATCGCCATGTTCAACTTCCGGGTGCTCATGGAGATACTTGAGAGCTGCCAGCAGGCCTGCCACCCCGGCCTTGTCGTCAGTCCCCAGAACCGTTTTCCCGTCGCTGGTGATCAGGGTCTGCCCCTTTAAGGTCAGCAGGTCAGGAAATTCTTCCGGGTCCAGGAAAATGCCGTTCGCTTCATCCAGGGCCAGCTTTTGCCCCTGGTAGTCCCGGTGGACTTGGGGGCGGATAGGGAAGCGGTCGTCAAATTCAACCGTGTCCACATGGGCGAAAAAGCCGATTGGGGCAACGCCTGCCGTATTAGCGGCCAGGTGGCCGATCGCGAAGGCAGTTTTTTCATTGTAATAAGACTCAAGGTCATAGTCTTTGACCTGGTCAGCCAGTTCCTTCATCATCTTGACCTGATTAGGCGTGGTCGGAACCTGGTCTTTATTGGCGTATTTGGACTGGGTGTCTTCCTTGGCGTAGTGGATGAAGTTTTTTTCTAAAAAATCAAAGTCGGAAAAAGCCATGCCTGCCTCCTATTTCTTGATGTAAACAAGCTTGAAGTCGTAAGGGATGCCCAGCGGGTTGTAGGACACGTTCTTGACGTAGCTTTGCACCAGCTGCGGCTTGGCCGTCTGGATCAGCGGGATAGTCCCCTGTTCATTCATCAACAGCTTTTCAGCTGCCACCAGCCGCTTCCAACGCTGAACCGGCTTGTTGCCGTAGACGTTTTCGGCTTCATTGAGCAGCTGGTCGTACTTGCTGCTGGCAAAGCCGCTGGTGTTGTAGCTGGAGTCCTTTTCAAAAACATCTAGGAAGTTGATCGGGTCACCTAAGATAGCCTGCCAGTTCTTGATGGTCAGCTGGTAGTTACCAGCGCTTTGCCGGGAGATCAAGGTCGTGTATGGCAGGGCCGTCACGGTGATCTTCACCCCTGGCAGTTCGCCCAGCTTGCTTTGCAGGAATTCGCCCACCTGCTTGGCGGAGTCAGTATCGCTGACCGTCAAGTTGAGGTTAAGGGACTTGATGCCCAGTTCCTTGTAGCCCTTGGCCAGGTACTTCTTGGCTTCCTTCAGGTTGTGGCTGACTGCTTCCTTGACATAGGCTTCCTTGTAAAAAGCTTCCCCGGTCGTCGGGTTGTTCCCCATGCCGGATGGAACGAAGCCCTTGGCCGCCACTGACCCGTCACTCAAGACCTTGGCCAGGCTCTCTCTGTCGATAGCCAAGGACAGGGCCCGGCGGATGTTGAAGTTGTTAAAGGCCTTGACCTTCTTGCGGTTTAATTCCAGGCGCTGGATAGCGGAAGCCGGCCGGCCGTAGAAGGTGGACTTGCCCTTGTTGGCCTTGACTTGTTCCCCGGTCAGGTAAGTTTCATCCAGCTTGCCAGCCTGGTAAAGGTTGTAGGCAGTTGAAGAAGTTTCGCTGATGGTTTCGTTGACCTTGTCCAGCTTCACGTTCTTCTTGTCCCAGTAGTTTTGGTTTTTAACCAGGGTAAATTGCTTGTTGGACCCGGTCCACTTGGTCAGCTTGAAAGGACCGGAGGAAATGGTGTACTTGGCCGCCGTCCCGTACTTGCTGCCGACTTTTTCAATAAACTGCTGGTTTTCCGGGAAGAAAAGCGGGAAGGCAAGCAGGAGCTTAAAGTAAGAAACCGGCCGGACCAGCTTGATCTGCAGCTTGTTTTTGCTCAAGGCCTTGACGCCCAGGCTGCTGACAGGCTTCTTGCCGGCATTGATGGCTTCGGCGTTTACGATCTGGTAGAGGTAGAAGGCCATGGAAGACTTGGTCTTCGGGTTCAAGCTTCTTCGGTAGGAGTAGACAAAGTCATTGGCCGTGATCGCCTGGCCGTTGGACCACTTGGCGTCTCGCAAGACAAAAGTATATGTCTTGCCCCCGTCAGTAACCTTGGCGCTCTTGGCCAGGGCCAGATGGGGCTTTTGCTTTTTGTCCAGGCGGTAGAGCCCTTCCTGGGTGTTCAAAAGGGCTTGGAAGGAAGTGGAGTCAGTCGTCAGTGACGGGTCCTGGGTTGAGATCTGGGCACTTTCGGTCCAATTAAGGACTTGCTTGGTTTGGGACTGGGAATTCTTTTGCTGGCCGCAAGCGGCTAAAACGAGGGCTGAGGCGGTCAAAAGACCGGCAGCGGTAATTTTCTTCAAGGTCATGATTTCCTCCGTTTTTTACTAGAAATAACAACTATTAACAAACACATCGCAGCTTAAAAAGAAAAGCGCCCCTGAGATCAACTCTCAGGGACGCTAGTAGCGTGTTACCACCCATCATTCAAAGCAAAAAAGCTTCCTCAACAGATGCTCTGCCAGAAAAAAAGACGCCTCTTGGCCCAGAGGCCAAGGGACGTCTTCGCGCGTTACCACCCTTTATTCAGCCCCGCCTCACGGCCAGGGCCCTTGAAGTCTTCCAGTCAGAAGATCTGAACGCGCTAACGGGCGTTAAGCGGGTCCGGCTCATCAGCGACTCGCCGGGACCATGCCAACACAAGACCATCTTCGCCAGCTTCCGCCTCCTGTTTCTCAGCACCAACAGTTCTCTGTAGAGGCTTCCCCTGACTACTCATCTTTTTAAGCTTTACTTAATTTAGATATAATTAGAGCATAAAGTAATTTTTACTTTTCGTCAAGGGAGAAAATGTTATTTTCCCAGCTTTTTGTCCAAAATGGCTTGCAGTTCTGCTTCCGTAAAATTGTACTTGTTCCCGCAGAAGTTGCAGACCAGTTCAGCTCCGTGGTCTTCGTCGATCATTTCCTTGAGCTGGCTGCCCTTCAAAGTCTCCAGCATGCCGGCGTACTTTTCCTTGGAGCAGTCGCAGTGGTAGGAGACCTCGTCCTTTTCCAGGATCTTGCAGTCATCGCCCAGGATCTTCTTGGCCAAGTCTTCCGGCGTCATCCCGTCCAAAAAGGCGGATGAGAGCTGCGGCAGGGACTTGATCCGGTCTTCAGTTTCCTGCAGGAGTTCTTCGCTGGCCCCTGGCAGTGCCTGGAGCAAAAAGCCACCCGCGGCCCCGATGGTGTCGTTCGGGTTGACGAAAACTGACAGGCCAACAGCTGACGGGATCTGTTCTGACTTGGCCAGGTAGTAGGTCAAGTCTTCAGCGATTTCCCCGGACACGATCGGCACTTCACCGGTGTAAGGCTGCTTTAAGCCCAGGTCCTTGGTTACCTGCAACCAGCCCTTGCCGACAGCCTTCTTAACGTCGATGTGACCGTCTTCTCTGGCCGGCAAGGCCACGTGGTTATTTTGGACATAGCCCTTAACAGTCAAATCTGACTTGGCCGTAACCACGGCTGCCCCAACCGGGCCATCGCCCAAGAGGCGCAAAGTCAGTTCCTGGTCACCCTTTAATTCTGCCCCGGCTAAGAGAAGCGCGCCCAAAAGGCTCCGGCCTAATACAGCTGAAGAAGCTGACCAGGTGTCGTGCCGCTTTTGCGCTTCAGCGACCAGGTCCTTGCCGTTAATGGTCAAAAGGCGCAGGTCCTTGCTGGCATTAATTGCTTTGATTAAGTAGTCGTTCATGATTTTCCTCCATAAAAATAGAGCCGTTGCCGGCTCTATTTCTTCTATTCATCCTTGTCTGAATCGTCTGTTTGTTCAGTCTTCTGACTAGGAGCGTCATTGTCGTCCTTTTCAGGATCCTTTGACAGGTCGCTTTCGCTTGGCGTCGGCAGAGCTTGCTTTTCAACAGTATCTTCTTCCGCCTTTTCTTCTGCCCGCTTCTGCGCAGCTTCCTTGGCTTCTTCATAGCTCAAGGCCTTGGCTTCAGATGGGAACTCTTCGCTGAACTTTTCAGGCATCTTCCCAGTCTTGTAGAGTGAGTAAATTTGCTTTTCATCCAGAGTTTCGTACTTCAGCAGGGCTTCAGCAATGATCCGGTGCTTTTCCCGGTTGTTTTCAACAATTTCAACCGCCTTGGCGTGGGCTTCGTCCAGGATCTTCTTGACCGCTTCGTCGATCTTGGCCGCAGTTGCTTCACTATAAGGCTTGAAGCCGTAAGGAGTGCCTTCGCCTTCCTTTTCCAGTTCAACCATGCCCAGTTCATCGGTCATCCCGTAGTTGACCACCATGCTGCGGGCGATTGCCGTGGCTTGTTCAAAGTCGTTTGAAGCCCCAGTTGACTGGTCGCTGACCACGACTTCTTCACCGGCCCGGCCACCCATCAAACCAACGATTTGCTCAAAGAGCTGCTTCTTGGTCAAAATGAACTGGTCGTCCTTCGGCAGCATGATGTTGTAGCCGCCTGCCCGGCCACGAGGCACGATGGTCACCTTGCGGACAGTTCTTGAGTCGCTCAGGACCAGACCACAGATTGAGTGACCGGCTTCGTGGAAAGCCACGCGTTCGCGTTCCTTCTTGGAAATCATCCGGTCCTTCTTGGCTGGACCAGCGATTACCCGGTCTTCAGCTTCATCGATGTCGGCCGCGGTGATCTTGGTCCCGTTCCGGCGGGCTGCGACTAAGGCAGCTTCGTTAAGGACGTTTTCCAGGTCAGCCCCGACAAAGCCAGGAGTCTGACGGGCAACTTCCTTCAAGTCGACGTCGTCAGCCAGCGGCTTGTTCTTGGCGTGAACGCGCAGGATGGCTTCCCGGCCCTTGACGTCCGGAGGACCAACCAGGACCTTCCGGTCAAACCGGCCTGGCCGGGTCAAGGCCGGGTCAAGCACGTCAGACCGGTTGGTCGCGGCCATGACGATAACGCCTTCGTCGCCTTCGAAGCCGTCCATTTCAACCAGCAGTTGGTTCAAGGTTTGTTCACGTTCATCGTTGCCGCCGCCCTGGCCATTGCCACGCTGGCGGCCGATGGCGTCGATTTCGTCGATGAAGATGATGCTTGGCGCGTTCTTCTTGGCGTTGGTGAACAGGTCACGGACACGGCTGGCCCCGACCCCGACGAACATTTCAACGAAGTCTGAACCAGAGATGGAGAAGAAAGGTACGCCCGCTTCACCGGCTACGGCCTTGGCCAGCAAGGTCTTACCAGTACCCGGAGGCCCCTCAAGCAGGACACCGGACGGGATTCTTGCCCCCAGCTTGGTGTATCTTGCTGGGTTCTTCAAGAATTCGACAACTTCCACCAGTTCCTGCTTTTCTTCTTCTTCACCGGCCACGTCGTCAAAGCGGACCTTGTTCTTCTTCGGGTCCTGCGGCTTGACGTTGGAGCGGCCGAAGTTCATGATGCCGCCGCCCTGGCCGCGGCTGCCGCCTTGGTTCATCATCATGACCATCAAGACGATGAAGAGGACAGTTGGCACCAGCATGATGATCGTTGAGATCCAGTTGCTGGATTGTGATTCACCCTGGGTGCTCATCTTGACGTTCTCAGACTGGGCCAGGTCCTGGACCTTCTTGACGCTGGAGTCGTTTCCCAGCATCGTGGTTGAGAAGCCAGTCACCTTGGAGGAGGTGTTTCCGCCAAAGATATCTGAGCTTGAGGATGACTTGGTTTGACTTGACTTGTAGCTACCGGTTACGGAGTAGACCCCGTTGGACGGCTGCACGTTAAAGTCCTTGATTTCGCCATTGCGCAGCTTCTTCACGAATTCCGAGTAACTGATGGTTTCAGTTGCACCGGAATTGCTGCTGCCGCCAAGGGCCCAATTGATTCCCCAGAGGAGAAGCAAAAATACGACTATGTAGAATAGACCATTGCTAAATAGTCGATTCCGATTATTTTTCATAAATGACCTCCGTCAGATCGAAGAATTACTCCCCCAAATTTTAACATAAAAGCCGGCAACTATCGAAGTTTTTATCTGCCTTTCTTGCATGTTTTCACTTGGTACAAATACAGCGGCCTTTTTCCTTCTTTAACTGCCTGCTGGTAGCAGCCTGCAACATAAACTGCTTCTTGGCCAGCAAAAAGGCTGAGGCAGTTGCCCCGCAAGGCAAGCGGAATTCCAGCCGCCGCGAAAAGCTTCTTGCTCTTAGTCCGGCGGCCGTCTTTTAAAAGCAGGCGCTGGCCGTTTGGCAAGCTCCCGGCAGATAATTTCCCGGGAAATGATATTTCCGCCAGGGGACTTTCCTCTCGCTTTTCCTCACTTAACAGATAACAATTTCCTCTGAAAAAGAAGGGCTGGCCGGCCACAACTTCTTCCAGGGGGCTGGGAGCCGGCTGCTTGACCGGATAAAGCCAGTAGTGGCCCTGGTAAAAGCTGAGATGGAGCCCCCCTTTTTCCTGGCTTTGCCGGTTGGCTAACAGAATCCGGTCCAGCTGGACTCTTTTATTGTACTTTTTTTGGATAAAATTCTCCAGGTAGGCCTTGACCAGCTCGCTTTCCGCCTGCCCGGCCGCTTTAGGAATCCGCCAGCCGCCAAAGAAGGGCTCCGGCTCCGGCAACTTGCCAGCTGCCTGGGCAAAGTAGTCTTCTTCCGCCGTCATTTCCTGGCTGAAGCGCCAGGCATTTTCCAAGAGGTCCGGACTCTCCTTTTTCAAAAGCGGGACGACCTCCTGGCGCAGGCGGTTGCGGGCCGTGATACCTGTAAAGTTGGTCTCGTCTTCGACATATTCCAGCCCCTGCTTTTTCGCGTAAGCCAAAAGGTCCGCCTTGCCAACCGCCAGAAGCGGCCGGACCAGCTTGACCTGCCCCCGCTGGCTGACAGGTTTGAGGCTGTTCATTTCCCGGGGAATACCTGACCGGACCAGCTTGAGCAGGATATTTTCCAGCAAGTCGTCCCCGTGGTGGGCTGTCAGCAGGTAGTCTGCCTTGACCTGCCGGGCCACTTCAAACAAGAAGTTATAGCGGTAGTCCCTGGCCGCTGCTTCCAGGCCGCTTTCCGGATGAAGGGACTTGGGCCAGACGCTTTCATACAGGGGAAGCTGGTACTTATGGCAGTAGGCCCGCAGCAACTGGCTCTCTTTTTGGCTGTCAGCCCGCAGCTGGTGGTCTAAGTGGGCCGCGTAGAGCTGAAAGCCGCCTGGCAAGCGCCGCATTAAATCCAAAAGCGCCATGGAATCCGGACCGCCGCTGGCCGCGACCAAGAAATTTCCTTCCAAAGGCAGGCCTTCTTCGGCGAAAAAGGCCAATAGTCTTTTTTCAATGTCCATGCTTTACTCCCTCGTCCATACAAAAAACGGCCCCTCGGGCCGTTTTTATTTCAAGGCAGCTTCCAGCTGCTCTATTTCTGCTCGCGCCTCCTGGTCAACCTGGTTGAGGACCCGGGCAAAGTCGCCGGCCCGCAACTGGCTGAACTGGTTGGTCGGGTCGATCAGATCCGGATCGTTGACCCGGCGGATGGACAAGTCCAGCCGACCCTTGCGCAGGTTCTGGACCACTACTCTAACCTGGTCGCCTGCCTGCCAGTGCTGCCGCTCTCTTGGCCAGTCGCTGCCAAAGTCATTGCGGTGAACAAGGCCGCTTTTATGCTTGGGCAGGGTCACGAAGATGCCCAGGTCTGTCACGTTGTTGATTACTCCGTCAAGGCGCTGGCCAACTTTGTAATTCATCAGTTATCGCCCTTTTCCTTGATGTTGTAGATCCGCTCACCGTCTTTAGTGTACTTGTACTTGTAGCGGATCACCTTAGCCACGTAGTCGCTGTCCTTCATATCGTCGCGCTCGTTGGTCAGCTTTTCCTTATTCTTCTTGATCTTGGTCAAGGTTGCCTGGTTCTGGCTGACCTGCTTCTGGATCTTGGCCGTCCGGGCCTTGGTCATGGCCAGCTGGAAGCCCAAGACGGCAAAGACCAGCAAGATCAAGGCCAGCAGCCGGTTGCGCCGGACCCGGTGGACTTCCCTGAATTTGATCTGCCGCTTCTTCAGGCGGCGGACATCCTGGTCCGGCCGCAGCGGCGTTACATTTTGCTGATTTCCTCTGTTGTTCCCCATCACTGTCTACCCTATCCTAAAATCATATAACAGATTCAGTATATCAGCTTTGGTGAAAAAAGTCATTAGTCGACTAATTCGTATAAGTCCCCGGCTTCCGCCTTTTTGGTCGTTTCCCGCAAGTCCAGGACCCTGGCCTTAATTACCCTGGTTCCGTAAGCGACGGCGATTACATCGCCGACAACCACGTTGTAGCTGGACTTGACGGTCTTGCCGTTCACACTTACCCGGCCCTGGTCAGCCATTTCCTTGGCCACCGTTCTGCGCTTGACCAGGCGGGATATTTTCAAAAATTTGTCGATTCTCATGCTTGTCTCCTGTCTGTTAATTTTTGCTTTTTAGCTTTTCCTACTTTAACTTTTTGCTCTTAAAAAATTACCGCTGGATGATCTCCGCCGCGTCCTTGGCAAAAGTGCCCAGTTCCGTGAACATGGCCCGCCGGGTCAGCTTGTCTGGCAAAAGCAGGGTAACCACCAGGCGCTTTTGGGCGCCAAGTGCGATCCGGGCCTTCCAGGAAACATGTTCCAGGGCCTTGAAGATGTTTGGCCCTTCCATTTCCCGGCTGCCATAATCACTGAAAATGACCCGGATCTGGTCCCTTTCCTTGACCAGAGTCAAGATCTGGGCCAAGTCGCAGCTGGCCTTCAGGCTGGCCACGTTGAGCAGGTTCTCAACAGCTGCCGGATAGTCACCAAAGCGGTCCAGGAGCTCATCTTCGATGTCTTCCCGGTCCTGCAGGCTGCCGATCCCCTTGATCTTCTTGTAAAATTCGATCTTCTGCTCCTGGTCGGCGATGTAGTCTTCTGGAATATAAGCTTCCAGGCCCAGGTCGACCTCGGCATTGCTCTTTTTGACTGGCTTCTTCCCCTGCCGCTCCTTGATGGCGTCAGCCAGCATCTGGGAGTAGAGGTCGTAGCCGACGCTGTCGATAAAGCCATGCTGCTGGGCCCCCAGCATGTTGCCGGCCCCGCGGATGGACAAGTCCCGCATGGCGATCTTGAAGCCTGCCCCCAGCTCGGTAAAGTCCCGGATGGCGTCCAGCCGCTTTTCCCCCACTTCCGTCAGAACCTTGTTTGGCTGGTAGAGGAAGTAGGCATAGGCCAGGCGGGCTGACCGGCCGATCCGGCCCCGCAATTGGTAGAGCTGGCTGAGGCCGTAGTGGTCGGCATCTTCAATGATCATGGTGTTGACATTAGGCATGTCGATCCCGGTTTCAATGATGGTCGTGGTGACCAAAATGTCGAATTCCCGGTCCAAAAAGCGGCTCAAGATGTCTTCCAATTGGTTTTCACTCATCTGCCCATGGGCATAGGCGATCCGGGCATCTGGCAAAAGCTGCTCCAAGCGGGCAACCGTTTCTTCGATGTCCCCGACCCGGTTGTGCAGGTAAAAGACCTGGCCGCCCCGCTGCATTTCCCTTTGGCAGGCCTCCTTGACCGTGCCTGGCAACTGTTCCAGGACATAAGTCTGGATTGGATACCGGTTTTGCGGCGGCGTTTCCATGACTGACAGGTCTCTGATCCCGATCATGGACATGTGCAGAGTCCGCGGGATCGGAGTAGCCGTTAGGGTCAAAACATCAATATTGGTCTTCAGCTGCTTGAGCTTTTCCTTGTGGGCCACCCCAAAGCGCTGCTCTTCATCGATAATGAGCAGGCCCAGGTCCTTGAACTGGACGTCCTTAGACAAAATCCGGTGGGTGCCGACTACCAAGTCAATGCTGCCGTCTTTCAGGCCGGCCACGATCTTCTTGCTTTCGGCCTGGCCCTGGAAACGGGAGAAGCTGGCAATTTCCACTGGGAAGCCCTTAAAGCGGTCCTTGATGGTCTGGTAGTGCTGCTGGGCCAGGATGGTCGTGGGCACCAAGAAGGCGACCTGCTTGCCGTCACAGATGGCCTTAAAGGCTGCCCGCATGGCTACTTCGGTTTTCCCGAAGCCGACATCCCCGACCAAAAGCCGGTCCATCGGCTTGGCCTTTTCCATGTCAGCCTTGATTTCCGCAGTAGCCCGCAATTGGTCAGGGGTTGGCTCATAAGGAAAGGCAGCTTCAAAGGCCGCCTGGTCTGATCCATCCGGGGAAAAGGCAAAGCCCTTCTCCGCCTCTCTTTTTGCATACAGGTCGGTCAAGTCGTCAGCGATGTCCTCAACTCTGGCCGCAACCCGCTTCTTGGTCTTGGCCCACTCGCTGCCGCCTAGCTTGTTGACGTGGGGCTGCTTGCCTTCTGAAGCCACGTACTTTTGCACCAAGCTCAATTGGTCAGCCGGGACAAACAGCTGGTCACCCTTTTGGTAGGTGATGGTGATGTAGTCCCGCTTTTTCCCGTCGGTTTCCAAGGTCTGGATGCCTTCAAAGCGGCCGATACCATGGTTGACGTGGACCACATAGTCGCCAGGCTTGAGCTCTGTATAGCTGCGCAGGCGCTGGGCATTTTCCAGGGTCTTGATCCGCTTCTTCGACCGCTTGTTTTGGTTAAAAAGCTCCTTTTCCGTCAGATAGACCAGGTCGCTGTCCGGCAGGACAAAGCCGCTGGCATAGCCGCCGATAACCAGCTGGGCCCGGCCTTCTTTTAAGCCGTCTGCTTCTGCCAAAGGCAGGTAGATGTCATAGTCATGGCAGCTCCGGTTGAATTCCTCCGCTTGCCGGCGGCTGGACACCTGCAAGACCACCGTCTGCCCCTTTTTGGCATAAGAGTCCAGCTCAGTTTTCAAAAGCTCCATCTGGCTGAAAAACTGCTGCGGCTCCCGGCTGTCCCAGGCCAAATGCTGGCCAAAACGGAGCCGGCCCATGGAGTGGGCCATCAGACTGACATAGAGGCGGTGGTGGCAATCTGCCTTTAGCACCGCGTCAAAATCCAGGCGCAGCTTCTGCCGGCTGGTCATCATCTTGCTGGCGATCTGGCTGGCCAGGTAGTCATCATTGATAGCGCCCATATTCTTGACGCTTTCGGCGATCAGCTGCCAGTCGTTAAACAAAAGCAATCCTTTAGCCGGCAGGTAGTCCAGCAGACTGAAAGACTCAGGCAAAAGGTAGTCCAGGTAGCGGTCGCAGTCATCCGGCAAGTGCCCGTTAGCTAAGGCTTCCTGGGCGATTTCCAGGCTGGCGGCTGCTTCCTTTGGCAGGTCGCCGGCCAGTTCCCGGCCCGCCCGGTCCAAGTCTTCTGCCGTAAAGACGTGGTCACTGGCCGCTGGTACGGTCGCTTCCGGCAATTCCTCCAGGCTGCGCTGGCTGGTCAGGTCAAAAGTCTTGATCGTGTCGATTTCGTCGCCGAAAAATTCCAGGCGCAGGGGGCTTTCCCGGTCCAAAGGATAAAGGTCGACGATGTCCCCCCGCATAGCGAACTCGCCCGGCTTAACTACCAGGTTTTCCCGGTGGTAGCCAGCCTGGTTCAGCCACTGGGCCAGGTCGGGTAGGGCAATTTCATCCCCAACTGCAAAATGCTTCTGTCCCTTTTTAAACAGGGCCGGGGCACTTAACGGATACTGCAGGCCCTGCGGTGTCGCGATCACGACACCAGGCCGGCCGCTTAAGAGCAGGTTCAAGCACTGAATCCGGCTGCTGAGTTCATCCGGTGAACTGACCGCCGTTTGCGTGGCCAGGTTCCCGTCCAGGGCAAAAAGCTCCAGGTCATCATCGGCCAAAAGCCGGCTCAGGTCGTTGTAGCGTTCCTGGGCCTTGTATTCATTCTCTTCGATCAAAAGCAGGGGCTGGCCCACCTGGGCTAAATAAGCCTGGATGAGGACAGCAAAAGCGCCCCGTTCGACTCCTGTAAGCAGGGAGTTCTTGATCCGGGACGTTTTCGCGATAAAAGCAGTCACTCCTTGATCTTTTTTCAAAAAATCAATTACTTGCATGTTCGTGTGCTTGTCTTTAATTGTAACGGTTCATTAAGTACTGGGCGTCTTTGCCAGCGATAAAGTCGTCAATGATCTGGTCAACCTTGGCAAAGCTGGCTTCCAGCTCCTTTTGCTGGTCGGGATTAAAAGGAGTCAGGACCCAGGAAACCACGCTCTGCTTGTCCGGGTGCTGGATGCCAATCTTCAGGCGGTTGAATTTCTCAGTCCCCAGGCAGGCAATGATGCTCTTGATCCCGTTGTGGCCGCCCGACTTACCGCCGGCCCGGATCCGCAGCTTGGCGATTGGCATGTCCATGTCGTCGTGGATAACCAGGATGTCGCTGGGGTCGATCTTGAAGAACTTGGCCGCCGCGCCCACGGCTCTGCCGGATTCGTTCATGTAGGTCTGCGGCTCCATGAAGATCACGTCCTCGCCCGCCACTTTCTCCTTGGCGTAGAGGGCCGTGAACTTGTCGCGGTCCAGGCGCAGGCCTTTTTCATCTAAATAGTGGTCCAGGGCCATGAAGCCGGTATTATGCTTGGTTTTTTCATATTTAAGGCCAGGATTGCCCAAAGCAACGATTAATTTCATCAAAAGTCTCCTCACTTGCTGTATCTTAATAATTTTAGCACAACTGGCAAAAATCTTACGCTTTCCTGTCTTTTAACCTGTCTTTAATTTTTGCTTTCTGCATGCTATAATGTGAAAGTATGAGATAAGAAAACATTTACATGTAAATCCAGATAACGGAGGTTATCCTATGTTAATCAAATCACTGGTCATCAAGAAAGACTACCTGACGACTGTCAACGAACATGCTACCCTGGAAGAAGCCTTGAAGGTACTGGAAAGCTCCGGCTACCGCTGCGTGCCGATCCTGGATGACAGCGGCAAGATCTTCCGCGGCAACATCTACAAGATGCACATTTACCGCCACAAGTCCCAAGGCGGGGACATGAGCCTGCCGGTAACCTACCTCTTGAAGAACGCCACCAAGACCATCAAGATCAACGCGCCATTCTTCCAAGTCTTCTTTACCATCAAGGACTTGCCTTACATTGCTGTTTTGGACACTGACAACACCTTCTATGGCATCTTGACCCACGCCCGCCTGCTGGACATGCTGTCCTCAGCCTGGAACATCAAGACCGGGGCTTACGTCTTGACTGTCTTGTCAACCAACGACAGCGGCAACTTGGCCAAGATGACCAAGATCATCGCCAAGTTTGTCAACCTGGCCGGGGCCATGACTCTGGACGCGCCAGCCAGCGAATTTGACGGCAAGTACGTCCGCCGGACCCTCTTCACCCTGCCGCAAGGGACCACGGAAACTGAACTGAAGGCCATCTGCAAGAAGCTCAAGGCCAAGGGCTTCCCAGTCGTTGCCGTTGAAGACCTGGCTGCCGGCATGAACATTATGAGCGAAGAAAAGCCAGGCGTCTTCTTGAACGAAGAATAAGCAAAAACATATTAAAAACCTCCGAAGCAAAATTCGGAGGTTTTTTCCTGATCTTATTCGTTATCGTAAATCCGGTCCAGACGGTCGTTAAACTGGCAGGCCACTTCATAGTGGATGGTATCCAGCCAGTCAGCTGCCCGGCGCAGGCTGTTTGGCGCTGCCGGATCAGCTGAGATCAGTTCAACTGGCGTGCCAGCCGGCACTTCCTTGGGCAAAAGAACCATGAACTGGTCCATGCAGACCCGGCCGACGATCGGGCAGTAAGTGTCCCCAACCTTGACCTTGAAGCCCTGGAACTTCCGGATCCAGCCGTCAGCGTAGCCAACCGGCACGGTCCCGATCCATTCGTCTTCTTCTGCGATGTGGGTTGACCCGTAGCCGACCCCGTAGCCCTTGTGGATCTGCTTGACATAGGTCAGTTCACTGACAAAAGACATGGCCGGCTTAAGGGCAAAAGCAGGCTCTAAGTCCCGGCTGCCTGGGGCTGATGAAGGGTTTAGCCCGTAGAGGCCAATCCCGAAGCGGACAATGTCGCTGGCTACGTCCTTGTCAAAGAGGATGGCCGCGGTATTGTCCACATGGATCCACTTTGGCTTGACCGTCAGCAGGCTTTCCATGTGCTTGAAGCGCTTGACCTGGTAGTCAAAGTAGCTGGCATCAGCAGAGTCAGCGGAAGCAAAGTGGGTGAACATCCCTTCCACAAAGAAGGCATCATTGCCTTGCAGATATTCGTTGACTGCCTTGAAGTCTTCGTCTTCGCTAAAGCCGATCCGGCCCATGCCGGAGTCGATGGCCAGGTGGATCTTCAGCTGCAGGCCTTCCTTGCGGAGGACCTTTTCCGCTTTCTTGAGCCAGTCCAGGCTGGACACCGGCAAAGAAATGTCGTTGACGGCAGCCAGGGCGGCTTCTTCAGCCGGTTGCAGGCCCAAGACCAGGATTGGCTTGACGATCTGAGCCCGGCGTAGTTCCAGCCCTTCATCCAGCATGGCCACGCAGAAGCCGTCTGCTCCGGCTTCTTCCATCACCGGCGCCAGGCGCGATGCCCCATGCCCGTAGGCATTGGCCTTAACCACGCAAAAGAGCTTCTGGCCCGGCTTCAAGTGGTCCTTGGCCTGACGGGTGTTTTCCTTGATAGCAGCCAGGTTAATATGCAGGGCTGCTGGTCGATTAACTGCTGTGATCATTTTTCCTCCCAGATAACAGGTGCGATAGTTTGCCGATCGCGCGGCGCCAGCCGGCCGGCTCTTCAAGCACGACCACGGCGACGATCTCGTGATCATCATGCGCGATGCTGGAAAAAATCCGCCCCGTAAAAATCCGCGACGTCGTTACGGGCGCTCCGAACTCGGTCCTCAAGGTTTCCACGTCTTCAAAGGAAACTGCCTGGCCAATCCCGGATCCCCAGGCCTTGGAGAAGGCCTCCTTGATGGCGAAGCGACCGCCCAGGTACTCAATCTTCCGCTTATGAGTCAAGTCCTGGTACTGAGCAAATTCCCGGTCGGTCAGAACCTTTCGGGCAAAGCCGTCCCCCCGGTCAACGACCTTGGCGATCCGGTCCACCTCAATCTGGTCCACACCGATATTTTTGATCATCTTTCCACCTCACGCTGTTTAAATAATAGCACAAAGAGAAAAAGGCCGGGACAAAAGCCCGGTCCTTTTTACTTTTTTTAAAAGTTTAGCCCTTCCGGCCGTGGAACTTAAAGCCTGGCTTGCGCTTCTTTCTGTCAAAATTGCGCTTGCCCTTGAAGTTATTGTTACCGCTCCGGCTGCGGCTACCGCGGCCGCCTGAGTGCTTGCCCCGGTAAGAGCGAGGGTTTTCAGGGGTGATGGTAACCGTGACCTCGCTGTCGTTAGAGAGTTCCTTCAGCAAAGCAGCGGCGATGTCTTCAGCTGAGTAATTTTCCAGCAGCTTTTCCGCCGCGTCGTCATACTTGCTCAAATCCCCGCTCAACAGGTCGTCCACCTTCAAGACCGCCTGCTTCATCTGCCCGGCAAAGGCCTGGGCGTCTGTCGGCGGACGCAGAGGAGACATCTTCTTCTTGGTCAAGTCCTCAATAGTCCGCATGTATCCGATCTCGTTTGGCGTCACGAAGGTCACGCTCATCCCGCTCTTGCCGGCCCGGCCGGTCCGGCCGATTCTGTGGACGTAGGAGTCCGGGTCTTGCGGAATGTCGTAGTTGTAAACATGAGTAACCCCGGAAATGTCCAGGCCCCGGGCAGCCACGTCAGTAGCCACCAGAATGTCAAGCTCCCCTTCCTTAAAGCGCTTGAGCACCTGCATCCGCCGGGCCTGGGTCAAGTCGCCGTGGATGCCGGCCGCGTTGTAGCCCCGGGCAACCAGGCCCCGGGTCAGTTCGTCAACCCGGCGCTTGGTCCGGCCAAAGACCACGGCCAGGTCCGGATTTTCCACGTCGATCAGCCGGCACATGGTGTCGAACTTTTCGTTTTCCCGGACGCGGACGAAGTACTGGTCGATCAAATCAGCCGTCAGTTGCTTGGCCTGGATCTTCACGACTTGCGGGTCATGCATGAACTTTTCGCCCAAAACCTGGATTGGCTTTGGCATGGTCGCGCTGAACAAGAGGGTCTGGTCCCGGTTTTCAGCATAGGTTAAGATGCTTTCGATATCCTGGATGAAGCCCATGTCCAGCATTTCGTCGGCTTCGTCCAAAACAACTGTCTTGACACCGTCCAGCTTGATGGTCTTGCGCTTCAAGTGGTCCAAAAGCCGGCCAGGAGTCCCGACCAGGATTTCCGGCACCTTCTTCAAGGCCCGGATCTGCCGGCCAATGTCCGCCCCGCCGTAAACGACCTGGACCTTGGCATTTTCGTCTCTGCCCAGGCGGAAAAGTTCTTCCTGGGTCTGGATGGCCAGTTCTCTGGTTGGTTCAATTACGATGGCCTGGATGGCTTGCTCCTGCTTGTCCAGGTCCAGCTTTTGCAGGATTGGCAGACCAAAGGCAGCTGTCTTCCCCGTCCCGGTTTGGGCCTGGCCGATCACGTCCTGGCCTGCCAGAGCCAAAGGAATGGTCTGGGCCTGGATCGGGGTGGCTTCTTCAAAGCCTGACCGCTTAATTGCCTTTAAGATATTATCGTTCAATCCTAGTTCAGTAAATTTCAAATTGTTCTCCTATTTCAGTCTGTCGAGGACTCGTTCCAGGTGCATCCCGTGGGACCCCTTCAGCAAAACGATGTCCTGGCTGTGGATGTCGCTCTTTAAATCATCGATTAAATGGCTCATCTCGTCTTCTGGGTAGTAGTGCAGATTCTGCTGGTCGTACTTGCCCAGCAGGGCCTGGTAAAGGTGGTTCATCTCCGGCCCGTAAAGGTAAAGGACGTTGATCTTGTCCGGGTCCAGGCAGGCAGCCAGACCCTTGTGCAGGTCGGCTGACCGGCTACCCAGTTCCAGCATGTCGGCCAAAACCGCGATCCGGCGGCCGCCTTCACTGACTGGAACCTGGCCAAAGGAGGCAGTCACGGCCTTAACTGCCGTTGGGTTGGAGTTGTAGATATCGCTCATGATGTCTTCGCCGCAGTCGCCCTTTTCCCATTCCATCCGGTTGGCCGTTGGCACGAAGTTGGCCAGGCCAGCGGCGATTTCCTCGTCGCTTTCCCCGAAGTGGCGGCCAACCAGAATAGCGGCCATGGCGTTAGCCACATTGTGGCGGCCGATCATTGGAATTGAGAATTCCCGGTCAGTCCCGTTAATCTTGAAGAAGGAATGGTGCATGGTGCTGCGGAGGTCACTGGCATGAATGCTGTCAGAGTCCGCGAAACCAAAGGTGGACTTGTCCTGGGAAAGCTTTGCGGCTCTTTCCGCCAGGAGAGGTTCATCACCGTTGTAGATGAATTCGCCGTCTTCTTGCAAAAAGTCCGTGATTTCCATCTTGGCGTCGGCGATCTTGTCCCGGCTGCCGAAGAATTCGATATGGGCTTCCCCGATCATGGTGATGACCGCCACATCCGGCCGGGCCAGCTGGCTCAGTTCATGCAGTTGGCCAGCCCGGTCCATCCCCATTTCCAAAACCAGGATTTCAGTGATCGGCTTCATTTCCAAAATGGTCATCGGCACGCCGATTTCATTGTTGAAGTTGGCCTGGGTCTTGTAAACGTTGAAGCGCTTGGCCAAAACCGCAGCCACCATGTCCTTGGTCGTGGTCTTGCCGTTTGAGCCGGTGATGCCGACCACGGTTGGGTTGACCTTCTGCAGGTAGTAGCGGGCCAGATCCCGCATGGCCTTCAAGGTGTCGGCAACTTCTAAAACCGCGATGCCTTCCGGCTTGTTTGGGTGGCCAGCTTCCCACAAAGTGGCGCTGGCGCCGGCTTCAATGGCTGAACCCACAAAATCGTGGCCGTCTCTTTCCCCCTTGATCGGCACAAAGAGGGCGCCCTGGCTAATCTTTCTTGAGTCAAAGGCCACTGAGGTAATGACCGTTTCTGCGTCCCCTTCACAACTGGTATTTAAGGCTTGGGCGATTTCTGCCAACTGCATTTTCATTCCAATGCTGCTCCTTGAGAATAACACTTAGTATATTATACGTTGTTTAGCGCTCTTCGCAATAAAAAAGCAACCCAAGAGGGCTGCTTTTAAAGTAAAGAGAACGATTAGTTCTTCTTGCTGAAGCCGTACTTCTTGTTGAAACGTTCGATTCGACCATCGGCTGCGGCAAACTTTTGCTTGCCAGTGTAGAATGGGTGGGAATCTGATGAAATTTCAACACGGATCAATGGGTAAGTGTTGCCTTCGAATTCAATAGTTTCTGATGACTTCAAAGTTGAGCCGGCAACAAACTTAAAACCAGTTGCTGAGTCCATGAAGCAAACTTCTTGATAATCTGGGTGAATACCTTGTTTCATAATTCTAAAACTCCTTTGCCATAGCCTTCTACAGGCCATAGATTAATCGGTTAACTCTAATATAGTACCACTATCCAGCCCGTTTGACAAGGGCTCAAGTTAATCTTCCACGTCCCGGATGACCACGTCAGCGCCCAGCTGGCGCAGCTTTTCTTCCACCCGGTCATAGCCGCGCAAGATGTTGCCAGCATTGTTGATCACCGTTTCGCCGTCAACCATCAAGCCCGTAAGCATCAAGCAGGCCCCGGCCCGGATTTCGTCAGCGTGAACCACCGCCCCGCGCAGGCGGCTGCCCGGTTGAACCAGAATGATGTTGTTAACGACCGTGATGGAAGCCCCCATTTTCTGCAGTTCCGGCACGTGCCGGGTCCGCTTCGGGTAGATCGGGTCGATGATGACCCCTTCCCCGGTCTTAGCCGTCAGCAAGAGCGGCGTAATTGGCTGCTGCAAGTCAGTCGCGAAGCCCGGGTAGGTCCCGGTCTTGACCTGGACCATGCGCAGGTCCCCGGCCGGGTAAACGAAGAGGGAGTCTTCATCAGTGTCGATCACCACGCCCATTTCTTCCACCTTGGCCAAAAAGGCGTCAAGGTGTTCAGCGATGATGTTGTGGATCCGGATCCCGTTACCGATGCAGGCTGCCATGGAAATGTAAGTCCCGGCTTCAATCCGATCAGGGATGATCGTGTGCGGCACCTTGGCCTCCAGGCGGTCAACCCCGTCGATTCTGATGGTGTCAGTCCCCGCCCCGCGGATCTTGGCCCCCATGTTGTTCAAGAAAGTTGCCAGGTCGATGATTTCCGGCTCCTTGGCCGCGTTTTCGATCACCGTCCGGCCGCTGGCCGTGACTGAGGCCATGATGATGTTCATCGTTGCCCCAACAGAAGCCATCTTCAGGTGAATCTGGGCCCCTTTCAACCCTTCATCAGGCGCGGTAATTACAATCTGCTCATTTTCATATCTAACGTCGGCGCCGAGGGATTGGAAGCCCATAATGTGCTGGTCAATCGGCCGCGGGCCAATGTCATCGCCACCAGGAAAACCTACAACCGCCTTGCCAAAACGACCGAGCAAAGCGCCCATAAAGTAGTAAGACGCGCGCAAGCTCTTAATCTTCCCAGCTGGCAGGGGACTCATCTTGATTTCAGTCGGGTCAATTTGTAGGGTCGTTTCGCGGAAGTCGCAGTGCACGTCCATTTCGCTCAACAAGTCCATCAAATTGTCAACGTCGGCAATCCGCGGAACTGATTCCAGGGTCACCGGCGTTCTCGACAGGATTGAGGCCGGAATCAGCGCTACCGTTGAGTTCTTCGCGCCGCCAATCCAGATGTCGCCTTGCAGGGGTTTCCCTCCGTGAATTATCATTTGCTTCATTTGGGAAAGTAGTCCTTTTCTTTTGTCAAATTATCATAATAATGTTAATAGATCTTCGTCAAAAAAACAAGAGAAGAGGTTCCTCTTCTCTTGTCACTATCTATTATTATCGTACAAAATTTAGAACTTGTCGACCTGCAAACCGCTGGCTGCCCCAATAAAGCCCTTGAAGAGCCCTTCTGGCCGGTTTGGCCGGCTCAGGAATTCCGGGTGGTATTGAGCGGCAACAAAGAACTTCTTATCCGTGATTTCAACGATTTCCACCAGGTGGTTGTCTGGAGAAACACCTGAGAAGGTCATGCCGGCCTTTTCAAAGTCTTCCCGGTACTTGTTGTTGAATTCGTAGCGGTGACGGTGACGTTCCTGGATGACTTCCTGGCCGTCGTAGCATTCCCGGGTCTTAGTACCGGCCTTCAGCATGGCTGGGTACAAGCCCAGACGCAAGGTGCCGCCGATCTTTTCCTGGTCGCGCTGGTCAGCCATCAAGTCAATGATGTTGTTCTTGCAGTTTGGTTCTGCTTCAGCTGAGTTGGCGTCTTCCAGGTGCAAAACGTTGCGGGCGAATTCCACGCTGGCCATCTGCATCCCCAGGCAGATCCCCAGGAATGGAATGTCGTGTTCGCGGGCGTACTTGATGGAAGTGATCATCCCTTCCAAACCCCGGGTGCCGAAACCGCCTGGCACGATCAAGCCCTGGGTGTCCTTTAAAAGTTCGGCTACATTGTCTTCAGTAATGTCTTCAGCCTGGATCTTTTCAACTTCGATCTTGCTGTTGTACAGGTAGCCGGCGTGCTGCAAAGCGTCAGTTACGGAAATGTAGGCATCTTCCAGTTCGACGTACTTGCCGACCAGGGTGATCTTGGTCTTGTACTTCAAGTTCTTGGCCCGTTCGTCCATCCGGCGCCATTCGTCCATGTCGGCAACCGGCTTCGGGCTGTCGATGTGGAGGAAGTCAACGACCTTCTGGTCAACGCCTTGTTCCTGGTAGGACAACGGCACGTCAAACAGAGATGGCGCGTCCAAAGATTCCACGATGTAGTCGACTGGAACGTCGGTGAAAGTGGAGATCTTGTCCTTCATTTCCTGCGGAACTGGCATTTCTGAGCGAAGAACCAGCATGTTTGGCTGGATCCCGATTGACCGCAGCATGGAAACTGATTGCTGGGTCGGCTTGCTCTTCAGTTCCTTGGCTGCCCGCAGGTAAGGAACGAAGGTAACGTGCACGTACATGACGTTTTCTGAGCCGACTTCCCGCCGCATTTGCCGGATGGCTTCCATGAACGGAGTTGATTCCATGTCACCGACCGTACCGCCGATTTCGGAAATAACCACGTCAGTGTCGGTCATTTGCGCTGCCCGCATGACCTTTTCCTTGATCATGTTAGTTACGTGCGGGATCACCTGTACAGTGCCGCCGCGGTAGTCGCCGCGCCGTTCGCGCCGCAGGACTTCCTGGTAGATCTTGCCAGTCGTCACGTTAGAGTACTTGCTGGTTCTAACGTCGACCAATCTTTCATAGTGGCCCAAGTCAAGGTCAGCTTCCGTACCGTCGTCAGTCACGAAAACTTCACCGTGTTGGTAAGGGTTCATCGTACCGGGGTCGATGTTGATGTATGGGTCGAACTTCTGCATGGTAACTTTTAAGCCGCGGTTCTTCAGCAAGCGACCAATGCTTGATGCAGTAATCCCTTTCCCCAATGATGAAACAACGCCGCCAGTCACAAAGATATATTTGGTCATTGAGCTCTCCTTTGAAAAATAATAAAAAAGCTCCCTAGCAATTAGGGAGCTAAACGCACATAGGGTGCCCACGCAAAATAATAACGACTTTTCAGTCGCAAGTCAAGGACAAAATCCTATTCTTCGTCTTCACCGTCATCAAGGTCGTCGTCATCCATTTGTGACAGCTGACCTTCGATCCCGTCTGGCAATGAGTCGTCATCTTCGTCGTCTTCATTGTCGTCGTAATCGTCATCGTAATTGTCGTCAGCGTCATCTTCGTCAGCGTCACTGTCGTCGGACAAGTCTTCGTCTTCTGGGTCATCGTTTTCGTAGTCGATCACGTCATCGCCTTCAGTCGTGGCCAGGAAGGCGTTGACCTTCCTGTGGTGCCTGCGAGTTGATGCTTCGTCGCCGTCGTCTTCTGGGTGGTCAACTTCTTCATCGACAGCTTCGAACTTGAACCAGGTCCGCAGGGCCCAGACATTTTCACCCATGGAAATGAAGCGGCCATCGGTGTTCATGTCCGTGTAAAATTGCGGCAAGCGCTGGCGAATTTCTTCGTCGCTCTTGTTCAGGTACTTTTGCATTTCGTTAACGATATCGGCAAAAGCCATTCTTTCGCCACGGTCTTCCAGAATTGCGTGTGCAACTTCAATCATTGACAATTCGTTGCGATCCACGTCTTTAAAATCAGCTAATCCCACAGTTGAACGTCCTCTCTATTCAATCTTGTCTATTTTACACGTCATTTAAGCAAAAATCAACGAGACGGCATAACTACCAATTAAGTCTACACCACTAAAGAGGTCATATTCAACTTCAAGTTGCTGACCAGCGGCATTTTCTTTCAATTCCAGGCGCTTGGTTTCCGACAAGAGATCCAGCTGCCGGCCCTCAACCACATACTTGCACTGCCCCTTCTCGCCTAAAATAAAATGCATTTGGGAGAAGTTGCTGTGGTCAGTCCCCCGCCGGATTAAGAGCTCCTGCTCTTTTACGAGCATCTTGACCGGCACCTTTTCCGCCTCGTAAAAAATTCTTTTCACCGCGCCGTCTTCCCGCAATTCGCCTTCTGCCTGCTGGCGGATGGTTTCCGTTTGCTCGCCCTGGGTAATCTTGCTCGTCAAATCGATCTTAATCTTGCTCATCTTTATAAAAAATTCTTCTCCTTTAGCAGCCGCAAGCAGCGGCCTCTGGCAACTTTTGCTATAATTTCTATAGCTAATCAAGCACATCTTACTATGTTTTGGCAAAAATATAAAACAATAAGAATGGAGGATTTACTTTTGACAAAATTTGACAGTCCTAAACTGGCCCGCGAAGTCGTCGTCCGTGACCCGGTCCACGGCTATATCCACCTGGACACCCAAGTGGCCCTGGAAGTCGTCCGCTCGCAAGAATTCCAGCGGATGCGGCGGATCAAGCAGCTGGGCCCGACGGCCTTCGTCTTCCCCGGCGCCACCCACACCCGCTTTGAGCACAACCTGGGCGTCTACGAACTGGCCCGACGGATCAGCAACCTTTTTACTGACAAATACCCTAGTCAAAGTACCGGCGACGGACTCTGGGACCCCAGCGAAAACCTGCTGGTGCAGATGGCCGGCCTTTTGCATGACATCGGCCACGGCCCATACTCGCACACCTTTGAGCACCTTTTCGGCACCAACCATGAGCAGATCGGCCAGCAGATCATTCTGGATCCTTCCACTGAGGTCAACCAGGCTTTGAGCAAGGTCGACCCGGACTTCCCAAAGGCGGTGGCCAGCGTGATCGCCAAGACCTACCCTAATCCCCAGGTGGTCAAGCTCATCTCCAGCCAGGCGGACGCCGACCGGATGGACTACCTTTTGCGGGATGCCTACTTCACGGGGGCTTCTTATGGGGAATTCGACCTGTCCCGGATCTTGCGGGTCATCCGCCCTTATGAAAAAGGGGTTTGCTTTACGGCTAACGGGATGCACGCCGTTGAAGACTATATCGTCTCCCGCTACCAGATGTACCAGCAGATCTACTACCACCGGGTCAACCGGTCCATGGAGGTCATCCTTCACCACCTTTTGAAGCGGGCCCAGTACCTCTACCAGGAAAAAGAACTGCCGGTTACGCCAAGTTTAGCCAGATTTTTGGCCGGGACCTGGGACTTGCAAGACTACTTGAAGATGGATGACGGGGTCATAGAGACCAACTTCAGCATGTGGACTGAGTCCAGCGACCCGGTTTTAGCGGACCTAACCAAGCGCTACCTCTTCCGGCGGCCTTTAGCCAGCGCGAAGATCAACGAAGAAAGCAAGCAGCTTTTACCGCAATTAAAGGACTTGATCAAGAAGGCCAGCTTTGACCCGGACTACTATACCGGAGTAGGGTCAGCCTTTGACGAGCCATATGACGCTTATAAGCCAAGTGGCAAGAACGCCAACAGCCAGATCGAGATCATGCAGGAAGACGGCAGCTTGATTGAGTTGTCCCAGCTCAGCCCCCTGGTCAAGGCCTTAAATGGAACCCTGCAGGGCGATGAGCGCTTCTTCTTCCCGGTTGCCATGCTCAAGCAGGCAGATTTTCAGCAGTACCTGAAAAACGGGGAATTGCTTACGAAAAAATAAGGCAAAAGAATAATTTCCAAAAGGAAACAACCGTTGCAGAATTTGCAGCGGTTGTTTTTGCATACAGGTCCTTACTTGTCCTTGTACTTGTTAGCGTCGTAACGAGTGTCAAAGAGCGGACTCATTGGCTTGTGTTCCATGATCAGCTTGATAGCGTCACCCATCAAAGGCCCAACGGAAACGAGAATCATCTTATCGAGGTTCTTTTCGGCTGGCTGTTGGATTGAGTCGGTCAAGACCAGGTTCTTGATTACGGAATTGTTCAAGCGGTCTACGGCTGGGCCGGACAAAACGGCGTGGGTCGCGCAGGCGTAAACTTCGGTAGCACCGGCGTCCTTCAAGGCCTGGGCAGCCAGGGTGATAGTGCCGGCAGTGTCGATCATGTCGTCAATCAAGATGGCCCGCTTGCCCTTGACGTCACCGATGATGTTCATGACTTCGGAAACGTTGGCCCTTGGCCGGCGCTTGTCGACGATGGCGATTGAAGTGCCCAGGAATTCAGCTAATTTTCTTGCCCGGGTAACGCCACCGTGGTCTGGAGAAACGACAACAGCGTCTTCTTCCAGGTGGTTGCTCAGGAAGTAGTCAGCCAATAAAGGAGCACCCATCAAGTTGTCGACAGGGATGTCGAAGAAACCTTGGATTTGCGGAGCGTGCAGGTCCAGTGAGAGGACGCGGTCAGCCCCGGCAGCTTGAATCATGTCTGCGACCAGTTTAGCAGTGATTGGTTCTCTGGCCCGGGTCTTCCGGTCTTGACGAGCGTAGCCGTAGTAAGGCAGGACGATGTTTACGGAAGCGGCACTGGCCCGGCGGACAGCGTCGATCATGATCAAAAGTTCCATAAGGTTGTCGTTGACCGGCGCGCTTGTGGATTGGATCAAGAAGACGTCCTTGCCACGGACAGAATCGTCGATGTCGACTTGAATTTCACCGTCGCTGAAGCGAACGACGCTTGAGGTTGAAAGCTTTAACCCCATCCGCTTAGCGATCTTTTCTGCCAACGGTTTGTTTGAGTTAAGCGCAAAAAGCTTGATGTTGTCCTTGTAAGACATAATTCCCTCCGAAAAAAACAGCATTTAACAATTCTATTCTAACAAAATCCGGCATTCTTTTGTTAGAAAAAAGGGATTTGTGTTCAGTTTTTAAGCAAAAAATTCCTCTTACTCCTGTTTTGACCTGAAAGAAGAGCAAGAAAGCCTTTTGTTTTTCAAGCGGATAGAAAAAATCGTCTGTTTTCGGGCAAAGAAAAAAGCTCTGACAATTGTCAAAGCTTCTTCTGGATTACTTAGATGCGATTACCTTAACGGCGCTGGCCTTCAGGTAGGCGCTGTTGCCGATGTAGTAGTACTTGCTTCCCTTGATGGTGATAGTCTTGGAAACCTTGTACTTGGTCCCCTTGTAAGCTACAGTACTCTTCCAGCCTTGGTAAACGTATGGGCTCTTCTTAGTGAACTTTGAACCGTCCTTGTGGTAGAAAGGAGTGGTCTTCTTAGTTACTTGAATTTGAGTTACAGTCTTCTTTGAGCTGGTCTTCTTGGAAGAAGAGCTGCTTGAAGTTGAGCTGGAAGTTGAACTAGTCTTCTTGGAGCTGGACTTGCTTGAGCTTGAAGTTGAACTAGTCTTCTTGGAAGTAGTCTTGCTTGAACTAGTGCTTGCCTTCTTTGCGCTTGAAGTTGAGCTGGACTTAACCGTCTTAGTTGCAGTTACCTTGACGTCGCTGGCCTTCAGGTAAGCGTCGTTGCCGATGTAGTAGTACTTAGCACCCTTGATAGTTACAGTCTTAACTACGTTGTAGCTGGTATTCTTGTAAGCTACAGTGCTCTTCCAGCTGCCGTAAACGTAAGGCTTCTTCTTGGTGAACTTAGAACCGTCCTTGTGGTAAAAAGGAGTGGTCTTCTTAGTTACCTTAACCTTGGTTGCTTGCTTAACCGTGGTGGTTTTGGCAAAAGCCGCGTTTTGAGTAAGCAGGGCGGCTGGAGTAGCCATGGTCAAAGCCAATGATGCTGATGCAAAAGCAATTTTCTTAGTAAACTTCATCGATATGCAAACCTTTCTTGCTTCTTTTTGTACATTGCCTAGATTATACACCCTCTGTTTAAAAATTGCTTATTAAAGTTCTCAAAAGAAAGGCAATTTTTCCTTAAAAGCTACTGTAAACGGATGCATTTTACTTATTAAAAAAAGGAGCCGGAGCTCCTTTTCGAGATTATTTCCATTCTTCGTCTTCAGACAAAGGCAGCTTGTGCCAGTAGTCTTCCTTGTTGACCTGCCGGCCCCGGGCGATGGCCATTTCATACTTGCCAACGTCCTTGGTAATGGTTGAGTCAGCCGCGATAAAGGCATGGTCGGCCACATTAATCGGAGAAACCAGGGTTGACCCGGCCCCGATGAAGGACTTATCACCAACCGTCGTGTGGAACTTCTTGACCCCGTCAAAGTTGGAGAAGATGACCCCACAGCCGACATTGATGTCCTTGCCCAAAGTAGCATCCCCAACGTAAGTCAGGTGCCCGACCTTGGTGTTTTCGCCAATTTCCGCCTTCTTGACTTCCACGAAGTTGCCCAGGTGGGCTCCCCGCTTAATCAAAGCCTTTGGCCGCAAGTGGGAGTTTGGCCCGATGTCCGTGTTGTCTTCCATGATTGATTCTTCAATCGTGGAAGAAGTTACCGTCACGCCGTTGCCGATCTGGCTGTCAACGATTCTTGACCCGGAAGTGATCAAGCAGTCTGACCCGATCACGGTGTGGCCTTTAATTGTCACGCCGCCTTCAATCACCGTGTCATTACCGATTTCCACGTCAGCGTCAATGTAAGCCGTGGCGGGGTCGATAAAGGTAACCCCGTCCCGCATGTGCCCTTCATTGATTCTTCTTTGCATGATCCGGGTGGCTTCAGCCAGGGCGATCCGGTCGTTTACCCCCAGGCTTTCGCTGAAGTCCGGCATCTTGTAAGCCCCGACCTTCTTGCCGGCCTTGCGTAAAATTTCCAAAACGTCAGTCAAGTAGTACTCGCCTTGAGAGTTGTCGTTGCCGACTTGCTTCAAAGCAGCCCACAAGTCCTGGTTGTCAAAGCAGAAGACCCCGGTGTTGATTTCCTTGACCTTCAGTTCTTCCGGCTTGCCGTCCTTTTGTTCCACGATCCGCAAAACATTGCCCTGGTCATCTCTGATGATCCGCCCGTAGCCAAAAGGATCCGGAGCTTCAGCCGTCAAAACCGTGGCCGCGTTGCCTTCTTCTTCATGGTAGGCGAAGAGCTTTTCGAAAGTTTCACTGGTAAAAAGCGGGGTATCCCCGGTTACGACCAGCGTTGCCCCTTCCAAAGCAGCCAGCTGGCCTTCCGCCTGCATAACCGCGTGGCCGGTGCCCAGCTGCTCTTCCTGCATGGCAAATTCAGACTTGCCCGCCAAGACTTTCTCCACGTCTTCTGCCCCGTGGCCGACAATGGTCACGATCTTGCTTGGCTTGACCGCTCTGGCGGCATCAACGACATGTTCAACCATGGCCTTGCCGCAAACCTGGTGCAAGACCTTGTAAAGCTTGGATTTCATTCTGGTGCCCTTGCCGGCAGCCAAAACTACGACATATTTTCCCATCTGTTTATAACCTTCTAAATCAAAATAAGCTAGCCTTCATGGCCAGCTTATATTGTAACATTTAGAAACGGTCGAAGTTAGTTCTAGTCAAAAAGTTGCCCGGCTGAGCCAGGATGATTTCCTTTTCGCTGTCGATCTGGTCAATGTTGACCAAGGAAACGTAGTCCTTGATCTTGCGTTCCTCTTCATATTCAGTTTCGCAAAGAACACAGACGCCGGCCACCTGGCAATCAAATTCCTTGACCAGTTGCCGCATCCCGTCCAGAGTGCCGCCGCCCTTCATGAAGTCGTCCACAATCAGAACGTTCGTATCCTTGTCCAGGGCCCGGGTCGGCAACTCCATCTTGGCTACCCGGGAGGTTGAAGAGGACATGTAGTTAACGGACACAGTAGCCCCTTCCGTCACCTTGGACCGCTTGCGGGCGGTTACCGCTGGGACGTTCAAGTAGCTGGCCACGGCATTAGCCAAAGAAATCCCCTTGGTTTCCACCGTCATGACGGCTTCGATATTGGCGTAAGCATAGCGGGTGGCGATCAGCTTGCCGATCATCTCCAGGTCATATGGCCTGCCCAAAATATCTGACAGGTAGACAAAGCCGCCCGGCAGAATCCGTCTGGAGTCCTGGATGCGGCCTGCCAGGTCCTTGAGGTACTTCTCAGCCGGCTTCTGGCCTAAGAACGGGATATAGCGGACCCCGCCGGCTGCCCCGGCAACGGTCTCCAGGATCCCATCCTCGTTGCTGGCCAGAGTGTGCTTCAAAATGGCCAAGTCTTCAGAGATTGATGACTTCGCTGCCCCGTAGCGCTTGGCAAAAAAGGGCAGAGCAATCAAAGTATGCGGGCGCTCCATCAAAAACTTGGTCATATCTACTAATCTTTCAGAACGTTTCATTCTCTTTCCTTCCTAATGTCTGTTTTTGTACTTATACTAATATACTCTAAAGGGCAAAAAAAATCACTAACATTTTCAAGAAATGTTAGTGCAAAAATTCGTATTTTTACTCTGCATCGCTTTCATCATCAAATTCCAGCAGGATGTTCTTGGTCAAAACATCAGTGTAGCTGTATGATGCGTGTTCAAAATTATTACTGTCCTGGTCCAGAGCCACTACAAACACGGCAGGAAACGTGTTCGTCAAAATGCCGCGGCGTCTGGTTACCTTCTTGCGGCCCGCTTGGGCAACGATTGTCAGCTCTTCGCCTAGGTGGGTATCTAACTTCTGCTTAATGTCTTGAATATTGATTGGCATGGCAATTATGGCACTCCTTTATCGGAATATTATAACATAATTCCCTATTCAAATCAAGACTGAATTATTTATTCATTTCCGCTATAGCCTGGCTGATTCTGATGAAATCGCTGATGGCCAGTTGTTCCGGCCGCTGGCGCGGGTCCAGGCCCAGGTCGGCCAGCAGCTTTTCCCGGTCTTCCTTGTCTGGAAGCAAAGTCTTCAAGTTGTTGGCCAGGGTCTTGCGCCGCTGGGCAAAGCAGAGCTTAACCACCCGGTTGAACTGCTTGCGGTCGCCAACGTCAGCTGGCTTTTCCAAAGGCGTTAAAACCACTACGGCTGAGTCAACCTTTGGCTGGGGCATGAAGGCAGCGTGCCCAACTTCCAAGGCCAGGTCCACGCTCATTTGAGTCTGCACGGCAATGGACAGGGGGCCATAGGCCTTAGAGCCCGGCTGGGCAGCCAGACGCTCAGCCACTTCCTTTTGCATCATCAAGGTCAGGCTGGTAAAGTCCAGGCTGGATTCCAGCAGGTTGAAAATAATCGGCGTGGTGATGTAGTAAGGCAAGTTGGCCACAACCTTGACGGGCTTGCCTAAGTCAAAAAAGCCCGCCAGATCAGTTGCAAAGTCCGCCTTCAAAACATCCTTCATGATCAGCTTGAAGCGCTGGTCCAGGTCTTGGCCGTCCACCTTTTCCGGCAGTTCGTTGGCCAGGATTTCCGGCAGGCTCTGGTCGACTTCATAAGCCGCTACCTTGCCTCCGGCTAAAAGCAGCTGTTCAGTCAAAGAGCCGATCCCCGGGCCGACTTCCACTACCTGGTCGCCGGGCTCAATCCCGGCTGCCCGGACGATCCCCTGGACGGCATCCAGGTCAACCAGGAAGTTCTGGCCCAGGTTCTTCTTGGCGTGCACAAAGTAACGATTGACGATGGCCGCCGTCCTTACCGGACTAGCGATTGGAATTCTGTTGGTCATTTTCCGCCTCCTCTACTGCCTGCTTAAGTTCAGCCAAACTGATGCCAAAAGTCTGCAGGCGCTGGTAAAAACGCTTGGAATTGGCATAGCCGATCCCCAGCTTGATCCCGACTGCCTCCCGTAATTGCCGGGACTGGCGACCCATGGCCAGGCCCAAGTCGACATAGTCCCCGTAGTCAAAGTCAGCCTTTTGGGCTTGGACCTCGCGTAAGTCGCTCAAGGCCCGCTCTAAAGCTTCCTTTGAAGCGTGCTCTACCCCCAGGCTCCCCTTTTTTTGCGGTTCGCCTTCTTTGCGGGTAATAAAGGCCTGCTTGGCCGTTGGCACGGCTTCGGTCACTATCCGGCGGATCCGCTCGCCATTGACGTCAGGATCGGTAAAAACAATAATCTCGCGGCTTTGGGCCAGTTTCTTCAGCTTGGCCAGGACCGCATCAGAAACGGCCGAGCCATTCGTCTCGACCGTCTCAATTCCTGGAAAAAACTGCTTTAAGCGCATCGTATCGTCCTTGCCTTCCACGACAACGACGGCGTTAAAATTCTTCTGCATTTAATCCGTAAATCCTCATTGTATTAGCATAAGTTGCTTCCGCAACTTCGGCCAGATCCAGCCCCTTCAAGTCCGCGACCGCCTGGGCAACGTAGCGGACATAGCCAGGCTCGTTTTGCTGGCCCCGGTAAGGCACCGGAGTCAAAAACGGCGCGTCAGTTTCAACCAAAAGCCGGTCCAAAGGAACCAGCTTGGCTGACTCATGCACTTCCGCGGCCTTCTTGAAGGAAACGACCCCGGAGAAAGAAAAGTTCACGTTCAAGTCCAGGAACTTTTCCGTCCATTCCGGGCCCCCGTTGTAGCTGTGCAAAACCGCCCCGTATTCCAGGTCTGCTTCTTTCAAGATCTGCCAGCAGTCCGCGAAGGCGTCCCTGGTATGGATATTTACCGGCAATTGCAAATCGCGGGCAACTTCAATCTGCCGGGCAAAAACTTTCCTTTGCACATCCCGGGGAGACTCATCCCAGTAGTAGTCCAGGCCGATTTCCCCGATAGCGACTACCTGGCCGCCTTTAACTTGCTCAACCAGCAGGTCTTCAGCTGCCTGGTCATAGTCTTTAGCCACGTCCGGGCAGTAGCCGATGATGGCCTTGACATTGGCAAAGCGCTTAGCTAATTCCAGGGCGCCCAGGTTCATTTCCGGGTCCTGGCCCACGCAGTTCATCCCAACCACGTCCAAGTCCCTGGCTTTTTGGATATAATCGGCTTCTTTGCCGGCAAAAGGCTTGTCGTTTAAGTGGGTATGGTTGTCGTAGATCTTCATTAGCCCAGTTCAGCCCCTACCGGGTGTTCGTCGCCGACCAGGGCCAGCTTGACATCGCCGTCAGCTTCGCTGGACAAAAGCATGCCCTGGCTTTCGTGGCCCAGCATCTTGCGCGGCTTCAAGTTGGTTACAGCCAGAACCTTCTTGCCCAAAAGGATGCTTTCATCTGGGTAGAACTTGCGGATCCCGCTCAAGATCTGCCGCTCGCCGGTCTTGCCGAAGTCTAGCTTGAACATCAAGAGCTTGCTTGATCCCTTGACTGGTTCAACAGACAGGATCTTGCCGACCTGGATCTTGACCTTGGCAAAGTCGTCGATCGTGATCTGCTTTTCTTCCTGCTTTTGTTCTCTTCTTGACTGTTTCTTTGGCTTGGCCTTCTTCATTTCTTCCTTGATGTAGGCCACTTCTTCGTCATTCTTCAAGCGTGGGAAGATTGGAGTTGGCTTGGCAACGACGTTTACGTCCCAGGCAAAGCCGCCGAACTGCAAGTCCTTCTGGCTTTCGTCTTCCCAGTCCAGGCCCAGCTGGGCAAACATCTTGCCTGGAGTTTCGGTCATAACCGGAGCGATCATGATGGCTACCAGGCGCAGGCTTTCCGCCAGGTTGCTCATGACTCTGGAAAGTTCTTCAGTCTTGCCTTCCTTGTTCAAAACCCATGGGGTAGTTTCATCGATGTACTTGTTGGCCCGGGAAATCAGTTGCCAGACATTTTCCAAAGCGTTGGAGAAGTGCATCTTGTCCATGTTGCCGTAGTAGTCGCTGATGGCCTTGGCAGCAACGGCAGCCAGGTCTTGGCCGTACTTGTCCTGTTCCTGGTCAACCGGGGCAACCAGGCCCTTTTGGTACTGGTTGATCATGGAAACAGTCCGGTTCAAGAGGTTGCCCAGGTCGTTGGCCAGGTCAAAATTGGTCCGTTCAACGAAGTCTTCCGGGGTAAAGGAACCGTCAGCTCCAAATGGGATGGCCCGCATCAGGTAGTAGCGGACCGGGTCCAGGCCGTAGCGGGAAATCAAGGATTCCGGGTAAACGGCGTTACCCTTGGACTTGGACATCTTGTCCTTGTAGATCAAGACCCAGCCGTGGCCGAAGACCTGCTTAGGCAGCGGCAAGTCCAGGGCCATCAGCATGATTGGCCAGTAAATGGTGTGAAAACGGACGATTTCCTTGCCGACCAGGTGGACGTCAGCTGGCCAGTACTTCTTGAAGAGGGAGTCATCTTCTAACCCATAGCCCAAGGCAGTGATATAGTTGGCCAGGGCGTCGATCCAAACGTAAACAACGTGCTTCGGGTCGCTTGGCACCGGGATCCCCCAGTCAACCGTGGTCCGGGTAACTGACAAGTCTTCCAGGCCCGGCTTGATGAAGTTGTTCACCATTTCCTTTTCCCGGGAGTTTGGCTGGATGAATTCCGGGTGGTCCTTGTAGTACTGGAGAAGCCGGTCAGCGTACTTGCTCATCTTGAAGAAGTAGGATGGTTCCTTGACCAATTGAACTTCGTGGCCAGATGGGGCGATCCCGCCGACAACGTTGCCCTGGTCGTCTTTGAAGACTTCCTTCAGCTGGGATTCAGTGAAGTATTCTTCGTCTTCAACCGAGTACCAGCCGGTGTATTCACCCAGGTAGATGTCACCTGAGGCCTTCAGCTTTTCAAAAATCTTCTGGACAGCCTTGACATGTTCTTCATCAGTGGTCCGGATGAACTTGTCGTAGTTGATGTCCAGCTTCTTCCACAGTTCCTTGATGTCCTTGACCATGCCGTCCAGGTAAGCCTTTGGCTTCATGCCCAGCTTTTCGGCCTTTTGTTCGATCTTCAAGCCGTGTTCGTCGGTCCCGGTCAAGAAGAAGGTATCATAGCCGCGGGCCTTCTTGTAGCGAGTCATGGTGTCCGCTGCTACCGTCGTGTAGGCGTTGCCGATGGTCAAACGGCCAGACGGATAGTAGATTGGTGTGGTAATGTAAAAAGTTTTCTTGTTATCTGCCATAGTGCTTGATCTCCTCAAAAATTCTATACTCTTTATCATACAACAAAAAGCCTTAGCTTATAAAGCCTATCGGCGATTTAACGGGCTTTCGGGCAAAAAAGAACGGTCTTTTTACTAAAGACCGTTCTTTTTCAGTTAAATCAAGAATTTTTCCTTCTTCATGTAGAAGTGCTTGACGACTGTCGTCAAAAGCAGGTAGCAGACCAGGAGGCCAGCCACGATCCACAGGAATTCTTCGTTCAAGTGGACGAACTTCATGGCTCCGGCAAATTTTGAAAATGGCAGGAGGGTCCCGAAGATAGCAGCCCCGAAAGTAGCAAGCATGACTGGGCTTGATGCCCGCTGCTGGATAAGTGGCAGACGTTCGTCGCGCAAGGCATGGATGACCATTTCCTGGGTCCAGAGGGATTCCACGAACCAGCCGGTGTGGAAGATGGCCATGAAGGCCAGCTGCCCTGCCGGTCCTAAGGAAGCGTAGCTGCCGCCAGTAAGGGCCGGGCAGATTACAAAGAAGAGGACGGCAAAGGTGATGACGTCAAAAATTGATGACGTCGGCCCAAAGTAGAACATGAACTTCGGCATGTTCTTGGTTGCCCATTCCCGCGGCACGTGCAGGTAGTCTTCAGACACGCTATCAAAGGGCAAAGCCAGGCAGCTGGTTCCGTAGAGCAGGTCCAAAATCAAGAGCTGCAGCGGCAGCATTGGCAAGAACGGCAGGAAGACTGAGGCGACCATGATGGACAAGATGTTCCCGAAGTTGGAAGACAGGGTGATCTTGATGTACTTCATGGTGTTGGTCAAGGTCTTGCGGCCAATCCGGACCGCGTGCTCCAGGACGCTCAAGTCCTTCTGCAAAAGGATGATGTCCGCTGATTCCTTGGCCACGTCGACAGCTGAGTCAACTGAGATAGAGACGTCCGCCTGCTTCATGGCCGGGGCATCGTTGATCCCATCACCCATGTAGCCGACCGTGTGGCCGTTTTTCTGCAGGGCATCGATGATCTTGGTCTTCCATTCCGGTGACAGCTTGACGAAGATGTCGCATTCTTCAACGATCTTGGCCAGTTCCTCATCGCTCTTGCCGACCAGGTCCTTTTGCCCGTAAACCGTATCGATGTTAAGGCCGACCTTCAAGGCCACGGCCCGGGTAACGGCTTCATTGTCCCCGGTTAAAATCTTAACGGTAATGCCGTCCCGGTTGAGGCTAGCCAGGGCATTTTTGGCGCTTTCCTTTGGCGGATCCAGGAAGGTCAAGAAGCCGATCACGATCAAGTCTCTTTCATCATCAACCGTGAATTTGCCGACTGGAGACGGGTCAACCTTGTAGGCCAAGACGATAACCCGCATCCCGTCACTGTTCAAGTCGTCGATATCTTTAAAAATCTGCTTTTTTCTTTCTTCAGTCAAAGGCAGGATCTGGCCGCCGATTTCCACCTGGCTGGAGACGGCCAGCATTTCTTCAGCTGCCCCCTTGGTAACCAGGAGGTGCTCGCCGTGCTTTTGGTCAGAGTTGGCAACCACCACGCTCATCCGCCGGCGCTGGAAGTCAAAAGGAATTTCGTCGATCTTGTGGTAGTCCCGCTGGATTTCGCTGGTGTCCAGGTCGTCATCAGCCACGTCAATGACTGCCTGGTCGATCAGATCCTTCATCCCGGTCTGGTAGTAAGAGTTCAGGTAGGCCATCTTCAAAACCCGGTCGGTTTCCCGCATTTCCAGGTTATAGTGCTTTTCCAGGATGACCTGGCCCTGGGTCAAGGTCCCGGTCTTGTCAGTGCAGAGGATGTCGGCTGAACCGAAGTTCTGGATGGAGTTCATCTTCTTGACGATGGTCTGGTGCTTGCTCATTTCCAGGCTGCCCCGGACCAGGTTGGTGGTCACGATGACTGGCAACATTTCCGGCGTCAGGCCCACCGCCGTAGCGATGGCGAAGATCAAAGCATCAGTCCAGTTGCCCTTGGTCAAGCCGTTGACCACGAGAACCAAAGGCGTGATGATGGCCGTCATGGTCAAGAGCAGCTTGGAGATGTTCTTGATCCCGGTGTCAAAAGTCGTCTCCTTCATTTCGGTGTCGGCGATCTGAGCTGCAATCTTGCCGAACACGGTGTGCTCGCCAGTGGCGAAGACCACCCCGCGGCCGGAGCCGGAGACAATAGTCGTGCCTTTAAAAAGGATGTTTGGGTAGTCCAGGTAGTTTTCCATCTTGTCCGGGGTTGGGACAAAGTTGGCATTCTTTTCCGTCGGCGTTGATTCCCCGTTCAAGGAACTGGCTGAGCAGAACAGGTCAGTGCTGGACAAAAGCTTCATGTCAGCTGGAACCATGTCCCCGGCTGAAACGTTGATGATGTCGCCGACCACCACGTCCTTGGTCGGGATTTCCTGGTCCTTGCCGTCCCGGCGCACGTTGGTCGTGACAGAAACCATCTTCAAAAGGGACCGGACGGCGTTGGAAGTGCGGACGTTCTGGATGAAGGACGTAATCCCGGAAACCAGGACCATGACCACCATGATGATAACGGTGCTGAGGTCCTTTTCCCTTTGCGGGGCGAAGATGTAGTTGGTGAACAAGGACATCGTCGCCAAAATGAGCAGGACCAGGGTAAACGGAGTCAGGAAAGCTTCGACCAGAAAATGGAGCTTGCTGGCTTGGTTGCTGCTCGCGATCTCGTTGGTTCCGGTCTTTTCCCGGATCTTGGCTGCTTCTTCAGTGCTGAGGCCGTTGCTGTTGGTATGCAATTGGGCCAAAGTCACGCTACGCTTTTCCAGGGCAATTCTTGCAACCCGCTTTGCGTCATCGCTGGCAGCTTTGTTCATTGTCTTGTTGAGCATAATAGTTCTCCCCTCTATGACAACTTCGCAAACGAACCAAAAAATCCCCCTTACAAACCGTAAGGGGGACCTTCCAAAATAGGGCCACGCCATTAACTAATCGCTCAGCTTTAACACTACGTGACGTAAGCACATGCTAGCTACCTGGAAAGTGCCTTATTTCGACAATTTCTATTTAACCCGTTGGCATCTCTGGATGTTTCTGGGCGATAGCGTGTGTTCACGTAGGAGTCTCACCTAACAGTTCATTTGCTCTCTTTTTAACTTTACATAGAAGACTATACACGCTTAAAGCAGGCTTGTAAACCACTTATATGTAAAGTTAGCGTTTTTATTTGTTTTTTCTGTGAAAAAGCTTTATTTTCTAGCTTGCCGTCTTATCGTAAAGCGCAGGAAGATGATCACGGCCGCGATCAAGACCAACAGGGCCAGCATGATCGGAATTCTGAGGTCAGCTGGCTTGATCACCCGGTTCACTTCCTCGCTGGACAGATCAAGGGAGTCCTTTTTAAAGCCGAGGCTTTGGTCGATCAAGGTCACGGAAATCTTGAACAGCTCCTGCACCCCTTCATTGAAGGCGATCGGGTCATCAGCCGTGATTTTGGAAGCCGTGTGGCTGAGGATGTTGGCCCGGACCTGGGCGGTAAACTGGCTGTGCAGGTCGCTGCTGCTGTAAAGATAGGCCTTCTTAGTCCCGTCCTTTTGCACGTTGATCACAATATAGAGGGTTCTGCTTGCCTTGCTCAAGCCGGCCGGCTGGGTCTTTTTGGCATTTTGCAGGGTCTCGACGATCACGATCGGGTGCTGGTCAGACTTCTGGTACTTGGCATTCTTTTGGTCAACCATTTTCCAGGTGTCGGAATTGATGATGCCGGCATTGTCCTGGACGAAAAAGCTGCTGGCCCCGGTCACCAGGGGAAAAAGGCAGACTAAGGCCAGGAGCCAGGCCAGCCTAGTCGCTGCTGTCTTCAAGTTTGTGTGCCAGTTCTTCGACGAATTGGCGGTCAAGCTTAATTTGTTCATAAGGTACTCCACTATCACGCAGCAGTTGAATGGCCAAAGGACTGTCGTGATAATCATAATAATAGTTGATCTTGATCACCCCGGCCTGCAGCAGGTGCTTGGTGCAGTTGTAGCATGGGAAGTGAGTCACGTAGATTTCCGTGTTGTCGGTTGAGACCCCGTTTTTCGCGCAGGAAATCAGACTGTTCATTTCAGAGTGAATCGTCCGCACGCAGTGGCCATCGACCAGCTGGTGGCCCACGTCATCGCAGTGGTCCTGGCCGGAAACTGACCCGTTGTAGCCAGTGCTGAGAATCCGCTTGTCCTTGACCAGGACGCTGCCGACCAGGGCCCGGTCACAGGTTGACCGCTGGGCGATCACCAGGGCCTGCATCATAAAGTACTGTTTCCAGGGAATTCGTTTGCGCGTCATATTAGCCTCGGTTCTTGAAGTAGTTGAAGCCGATCGCGTCACGGACTTCCTGCAAGGTTTGGTCAGCCACCTGGTTGGCCTTTTGTGACCCTTGGTAGAGCATGTCGTAAACGGCATCCAGGTTTTCAGCGTACTTTTGCCGGCGTTCTCTGATTGGGGCCAGTTCAGCTTCCAGGACCTTGTTTAAGTAGCGCTTGATCTTGACGTCACCTAACCCGCCCTTTTGGTAGTCTTCCTTAAGTTGGGCAACAGTGTCCTTGTCCGGGTCAAAGACGTCCAGGTAAGTGAAGACGGTGTTGCCTTCAACCTGACCGGGGTCTTCCACGTGGATGTGGTTAGGATCGGTGTACATGGACATAACCTTCTTCTTAACCGTTTCCGCATCATCAGACAGGTAGATGGCGTTGCCCAGGGACTTGGACATCTTGGCATTGCCGTCCAGGCCTGGCAGGCGGCCCTGGCCCTTAGGCGGGAAGTAGCCCTTTGGTTCAACCAGGACGTCGACATTGTAGGTCCGGTTAAAGCTGCGGACGATTTCCCGGGTTTGTTCCAGCATTGGTTCCTGGTCATCGCCGACTGGGACTAAGGTCGCCTTGAAGGCAGTGATGTCAGCGGCTTGGGCAACCGGGTAGGTCAAGAAGCCGACTGGCAGGGAGTCACCGAAGCCCTTTTGCTTGATTTCCGTCTTAACAGTAGGGTTTCTTTCTAGCCGGGACAGGGTTACCAGGTCCATGTAGTCAGTGGTCAGTTCAAACAGGGCCGGGATTTGGGACTGGACAAAGATGGTTGACTTTTCCGGATCCAAGCCAACAGCCAGGTAGTCCAGGGCAACTTCGATCAGGGAGTTGCGGATCTTTTCCGGGTTGCGGGCATTGTCAGTCAATGCCTGGGTGTCAGCAATCATAATGTAAGAGTCATACTTGCCGGTGTTTTGGAGCATGACCCGGTTCTTCAAGGAGCCGATGTAGTGGCCGATGTGCAGCTTGCCGGTTGGCCGGTCGCCAGTCAAAATAATTTCTTTCGTCATTCTTCGCTTTCCTTTGCTAAATTCTTTGTTAAATTGTTTCTATCGGGCGTTATTATTATCATTTTAGCAAAAATAACAAATAGATTAAACCACTCCCGCCGGGACGGAAGAATCTTTTTGAAAAAAGTTGCCAAAAGGACTTGGCGAAAGTTTTTTTCCATGCTATACTTAAAACATCTTGCGGGTATAGTTCAATGGTAGAACGCTAGCTTCCCAAGCTAGAGATGAGGGTTCGATTCACTCTATCCGCTTTTTTTATACCATAAATTAACAAAGAAATAAGCGAGGCCAAACGGCCCCGCTTATTTTTTACTCTCTTCAGTTAAACGGCGATGGTCACAACCGTTAAGACCCCGTTTAAAGCTGCCAGGTAAAGAGGCAGCCAGATGGTCTGGGTGCTGAGGTAGCTCCAGGCGAAAAGCATGCCAAAGGCAAAGTTGAAGGCAAAGATTGCCGGAGTGAACTGGAAGGTCAAGATGGCGTAAAAGAGACCCGAGCAGATTATGCCGACGTAGGCCACGCCCTTTTTCTCAGTTCTGAACCAGTAGTTGAACAAGAAGCCGGTGCAGAGATACTCTTCCAGGATCGGCAGGACTACCCCATTGGCCAGCATCATGAACCAGTATAAGGAGCTGGTGGAATGAGAGGCATAGGCCAGCTGCAGGCCCGAGGCAGGCATGCCTATGTAGAGCTGCAGGTAGGAGATCCCGATCCGGCCGGCGGCAACCACCAAGCTTAAGAGCAAGGTGAAGTTGAAGCTGCTCAGCCAGGGGACGTTGAAGCGTGAATCGAAGAAGCGCTGTTCACGGTTGTAGCGGTAAATGTAAAAAAGCAGGCACATGGCCGCCAGAACCAGGAACAGGATCACGTTCCAGATGCTGATGGACGGGCTCTTGATCGCCAGGTTGTCGGCCAGGGCCGTGAAAACAAAAACTACAAAATAGACGAGGTAACGGACAAGGTTACCTTCGCGTGATCGTGGCGTATTCATCTTATTCCACTCACTCCTCCGTGAAACATTTGTAATTATCTTATTATACCAAAGAAATCGGGCCCTTTTGGGCCTTTGTATGAATATTTTTGGTTACTTTTGCCTTACAATGTTTCATGCTTTTTACCTGGAGGGATGAAAAAAGTGCCGCCAAAACCGGAATATCTGGCTCAAGCAGCACTTTGCTTGTGATTGCATCTGAATTTATTACAAATGTCTCTGGATCTGCTAAAAAATTACCAACAATAATAGAACCACTTTGAAGCTCTTTATTTTTTTAAATTCTATTGACATATGTATGTTTTCTTTCTAAAATATGTTTTACATTAATTTTTCATGAGATTATTTTATCGTTTATTGGAATTACAATAAGCATAACTTTCGAAAAAGAGCAGTCTAACTTTAGAGGAAATAGAAAATGATTATTGCTGATAGTCTAAATATTGGTTATAAAGATAAAGTTGTTGTTCACGATTTATCTTTCTCCCTGGATAAAGGAATGTTTATCGCTTTAATCGGCGCTAATGGTGCCGGGAAATCTACCTTGATTAACAGCTTGATTGGCGTCATTCCACCAGTGTCGGGTCAGATTTCATGGAAACTGAAAACTGATCGGGTTAATCCTTTCAACGATGTTGGCTTCAGTCCCCAAAGCCAGCTGATTGATTGGTATACCAGTGTCTCTGACAATGTGTATCAAGGACCGCTTCTCGCTGGCTTTAAGCCTAAGAAAGCCCAAAAAACAACCAAGCAGGCCTTAAAACTCTTGGGTATTAGTGATTTAAGTGCTAAGCCGGTTGATCATATTTCTGGTGGCCAGCAGCAACGAGTACAAATCGCCAGAGAAATTGCCCGTGAGCCACAAGTCTACATACTAGATGAGCCCACAACCGGGCTCGATGTGGAAACTTCGGAAAAACTATTTACCTACTTAAAGCAAAAAGTTGATGCTGGAAGTATTGTATTAACTTCTTCACATGACTTAACTCTGCTGGAAAGCTACGCGAGTCACGTTCTTTTCTTAGACGATCATGAACAAAAATACTTTGGTCCGCTTACTGATTTTTTGGACAGTGGTACGAGCTTGCGAGAAAAATACCTTAACGAACGGAAGGCGATAGAAAAATGAATCCGCAACATTTTAGAAATATATCTTTGGGATTACGGTCGATCAGAATTGTTGCCAACAATGAGTGGCGGGCTTTCGTGCATAATAAAGGCTTGCTCTTATCAATGTTCATGCAGCCGCTTATTACTTATGGTTTGTTGGTCATGGCATTGAATCAAAATTTAGCTTCCGTTCACTACGAATCACTAATTTTGCCCTACAAGCAGTATGCATTGACCGGTGTTTTGAGTTTCTTCATGACCACTCAGATGTCGCAAGCGATGTACCGGGCGACAGTTGATAAAGAATATGGTTTACTGGCTATTAAATTTACGAATGGTGTTCAGCCATGGCACTACCTAACTGGAATGAGCTTCTTCCCAATTGCTGGTCTCTTATTTCAAAGCGCTGTATTGATTGTTCTTGGACTTGCTACAGGCGGTGTGTACAATTTAGGGTTATTGTTACTATCTCTGCTTGTATTAATCATCTCACTTGAATTCTGGTCCACGTTGGGAATCGTTCTTAGCACACGGATTTCTTCTTACCAGCAACGAGACATTATCATGACCTTGATTTTCTCACCAGTTGCATATGCTGCGCCAACGCTTTATGTCTTCAGCAATAATTCTCCACTGATCATTAAAGTGTTGGCCTATATCAATCCGCTATCCTACCAATTAAAGGCGCTCAGAACTGTAGCCTTTGGCATATTTAACATTAACGATTTGTTAATTGCTCTAGTACTTACAATTATAATGATTATTTTTGCCCAGATAATTTTACGTAGAATGCCATTAAGTCTGGCTGAAAGATAGTATGCGTAAAATAGTTGAATATATTTTCTGTCGCGACTGTAAGAAAGTCTATTTTTACTTGCATGGAGGTCCCTTATTTACCCTTAGAAATTGGCAAGAAGACCCTTTCGCAACTATGCTCTACAATGAACGGAATTTTATTTTGCTGAACTACCCCATTGTTTATGGCAACGGTGGAATTAGTGACTACCAATTTTTAAAAGAATATTTTTGGGAGTATAAAAGACAAAATCCAAATACAGAAATGGTTTTACTAGGAGAAAGCTACGGCGGATACCTAGCCAGTCTGTTTGCAGCCGAATATATATTCAGAAAAATTATAGCAATAAGCGCGTTCACCAGTATTGCTTATCAAGAGTTGTTTTCATCTGAGCGATCTTGGCTTAAGGACTATCTTTCAGAAAATGCGCTTGATTTTTACACTCTATGTCGGGACAATAAGGTAAATACTCGAACTATTTTTATAATCGGCTCTAGAGATTCAAGAGTTCCCTATCAGCAATTTTTAGCGCTACCATTCATGAAGAAATTCAAAGTTAATATACTACCTGGATTTACTCACAGAGAAAGCGGGACGAGGCTTGAATATGTTGTCTCGTTAATCAAACAAGAATTGTAAACTAAATAGATATACCCCCAAAATCATATTTTAATTTTGAGGGTATTATTTATGCCTAAATAAACCATAGATAACAGAAAAAAGTGCCGCCAAAGCCGGAATTGATATGACCCCCGAAATTAGGACACTAATTTCGGGG
>UMGL01003416.1_pt1 | contig 54496 bp, 48 predicted proteins | sample 1965261 | NCBI WGS metagenome assembly UMGL01 (sample SAMEA4836071, study PRJEB28245) | human gut metagenome | biome: gut microbiome; material: fecal sample | place: Denmark | collected 2008 | reverse complement strand
TAGGCCGCGTAGCCCATTCTTCCGGTAAATGCCGATTAGCAGCCATCCGGAATGCCCACTTTGTATCCTTATAGTTAAAGAGGTACTTAGTTGGTGTCGTTTCAGCTACTTTCATTACCTCTTTGTCAAGAAGTGGTACCCGGATTTCAACAGAGTTAGCCATACTCATCTTATCTGCCTTTAAACAAATATCGCCAGGCATGAAACGGTGTAAGTCAACATATTGCTTCTTTGCGACTTCATCGATATCTTTATCTTCCATCTTATCAAAAAGTGGATTAAGAATGTCGGCAATACTTGGTCCGCAATCAAATTCTGGTTGCAAGTAGTCAGCGGCTTCTTCAGGACTAAAGATGTATGCTTGACCAATAAAAGTATCCCGTGCTGGCGCTAAGTTGCGATACATATGCTCTTGGCCGTGGAAGTGTTTCCCATCTAACCACTTAGCAAACTTATACCGACGTTCACGAGGCATCTTCTTTAATTGATCAGTTACCCAACGGATAAATTTAACTTTCGTATTAAAACCATAATCAATGTATCCCGCAAACAATTCATCGGCACCTTCACCTGAAAGAAGGGCCTTGTAGCCGTTATCCTTTGCTAACTTGTTCAAGAAGTATAAAGGAACAACAGATGGGTTAGAATCGGGTTCATCTAGGTAGTATTGAATCATTGGGAATGCGTGGAAAGCTTCTTCGTTAGTCAACTTTTCATCAGTATTCTTCAAGCCCATCTTAGCTGCTAATTCACGTGCTTGTTTGGTCTCATCGTAAGTACTATCAAATCCGATTGAGAACGTATTATCTGGACGCATCAAAGCCGTTACTAAACTTGAATCAACCCCTGCGGAAAGGAATGAGCCAACCTTAATTCCTTTATCTGCAAAGGTATGTGCCTTAACAGAATTCTTAACAACTTCGTCAATCTTGTTAACAGCTTCATCAAACGTCTCGTCTTCTGGCTCAAAGTTTTCGTCCCAGTATTGGGTCATTTCAAACTGACCGTCTTTATAAGTGAAGTAATGCCCCTCTGGAAGACGGTAAACACCCTTAAAGAAAGTTTCTTGAGTAACTGGGTATTGGAATGTCATGTATGGTTTAAGCGCTTCTTTATTAAGTTCCTTCTTAAAGTTAGGATGATCAAGAAATGCCTTAATTTCAGACCCAACAAAGAAAGTACCGTTCATTTTAGCGTAATACAATGGTTTAATTCCAAAATGGTCACGGGCACCGAACATTTCTTTAGTCTTAAAATCCCAGATAACAAAGCCAAACATTCCGCGCAGCTTGTTAACAACATCCTTGCCCCATTCTTCATATCCGTGCAAGATTACTTCAGTATCGGCATGTGTCTTAAATGTGTGACCCTTACTGATTAATTCTTCACGTAATTCTTCAAAATTGTAAATTTCACCGTTGAATTCAATGGCTTTTGAGCTATCTTCATTAAAGATTGGTTGATTACCAGACTTAACATCAATAAAACTCAAGCGCCGGAAGCCAAGTGCTACATCATCATCCACATATTGACCTTCCGCATCAGGTCCCCGGTGAATAATCCGGTCCTTCATTTTTTGGATTAATTGGTCTTTAATTTGTGGTTTTTCATTATCAACAAATGCAACAATCCCACACATTATAAATTTCCTCTTCTTTCTCTTAAATTCACGGATCACAAAATAGTTATTTAAAATTCGTTATTAAAACTTGAACCTAGATTATACCATATAATGCCAAACTTAAGTATATTATCCATTTGCTTTAAGAAAATCATAATAAAATCTGGAGAGCGGAGTCATTACTCTGTTTCTCCAGATTTTATTTCCCAGGAAATTTTATTTACGATCCTTCTTGGAAAACTTCCCCTGACGGACGTAAACACTCAAGATTGCAATATCAGCAGGGTTAACTCCACTAATTCGTGAAGCTTGGGCTAAAGTTTCTGGACGAATCTTTTCAAGCTTTTGACGTCCTTCAGTTGCTAGACCATCAATATCACCATAATCGATATCATCTGGAATCCGTTTAGCTTCCATCCGTTTCATCCGTTCAACTTTAACTTCCTCTTTCTTGATGTAACCAGCATATTTCAATTGAATTTCAACCTGCTCAATCACATGACGATCAAGTTCCTGTTCTGGTGCTGGAATGAATTCGGCCAACGTTTGATAATCGAAGTATGGTCGCTTCAAGAGGTCAGCTGCCGCAATTCCATCTTTTAAGCGATTATCCCCGTGCGCTTCAATAAATTCGTTAACCTTATCATCGCTTGGCTTGAGCTTAATTTCTTCTAATCGTTTGATTTCAGCTGCGACTTGGCGCTTCTTCTCTTCCATTTTAGCAAGCCGCTCATCACTAACTAAGCCAACATTATGACCCATTTCCATTAACCGGAAATCAGCATTATCATGACGTAAAATTAGCCGATATTCTGCCCGACTTGTAAGTAAACGGTAAGGTTCTTTCGTTCCCTTTGTTACTAGGTCGTCGATCATCACACCAATATATGCATCCGAACGCTTAAGGACAAATGGTTCCTTGCCTTGTGCCCGTAATCCTGCATTAATCCCTGCAATTAATCCTTGCCCCGCTGCTTCTTCATAACCTGAAGAACCGTTTGTTTGGCCTGCAGTATAGAGATTCTTAATGATCTTGGTTTCCAAGGTTGGGTGAAGTTGGTACGGCGCAACTACATCGTATTCAATTGCATATCCAGGACGCATCATTTCTGCATTTTCTAACCCCTTAATTGAGTGCACAATCTTTTGTTGGATTTCTTCTGGCATTGATGTCGAAATTCCGTCAAGGTAATATTCATCCGTATCCCGGCCTTCTGGTTCAAGGAAAACTTGGTGCCGCGGTTTATCAGCAAAACGAACAATCTTATCTTCAATTGAAGGACAGTAGCGTGGCCCAACACCCTTGATAACACCAGAGAACATTGGAGCCCGGCTAAGATTTTCCCGAATAATGGCATGGGTCCCTTCATTTGTATAAGTTAACCAACAAGATAATTGTTCGCTAATTGGAATATAGGCACTATCAGGAGTATCAAAACTAAAGTGATGTGGTTCCTCATCCCCGGGTTGTTCTTCCGTTACACTATAGTCGATTGTCTTTCCATTAACCCGTGGTGGCGTTCCCGTCTTAAAACGTTCAAGATCAAAGCCAAGTTCTTCAAGGTTTTCCGAAAGTTTTACCGCTGACTTAGAGTTATTTGGACCAGATTCATACTGTAATTCACCAATAATGATCTTTCCGCGCGCTGCAGTTCCAACAGTTAGTACAACCGTCTTAGCGTGGTAACGAGCTCCTGTATTAGTAATAACACCTTTGCAGACACCATCTTCAACAATTAACCGGTCAACAGTTGCTTGACGGAGAGTAAGGTTAGGTTCTTCCTCAATTGTCTGCTTCATTGCACGGTGATAAGCATGTTTATCTGCTTGAGCTCGTAATGCACGGACAGCGGGACCCTTACCGGTATTTAACATCCGCATTTGAACATAGGTCTTATCAATGTTATGGCCCATTTCACCACCAAGAGCATCAATTTCGCGGACCACGATTCCTTTTGCCGGACCACCAACAGAGGGGTTACATGGCATAAAAGCAACCATTTCAAGATTAATTGTTACCAACAAGGTCTTATTTCCCATCCGGGCTGCGGCAAGGGCGGCCTCGCTTCCGGCATGACCCGCCCCGACAACAATTACATCGTATGATCCCGCTTCGTATTGAACGGCATCAGATGTTTGCAATGCTTCTGAACTCTTCATTCTTCTATTCCCTACTTTCCTAAACAGAATTGACTAAATAACTGGTCAAGCAACTCATCTTGGTAACTATCCCCAGTAATTTCACCTAATAATTCCCAACACCGGGTCATATCAATTTGAACCAGGTCTACCGGCATTCCATCATTAATTCCTTTTAAGACATCGCTTAAAGCATCATTAGCTTGGTGAAGTAAGCCAATGTGCCGAGCATTTGTAACCATTACATTATTCTGGTTGCTTTCAATCCCCTTGTTGAAGAACATGTGACCAATCTGTTCACCAAGTTGATCCATTCCTTCATGATTAACGATTGAAGTTTCAATAACAGCACTCTTGCCAGCTAGTGATTTCAATTCCTCTAAATCAACCTTGCGTGGAAGATCCGTCTTATTTAAGATGATGATCCGCTGCTTATCCTTGGTTACTTCAAGTAATTGGCGATCCTCGTCAGTTAATTCATTTGAACTATCAATCAAGAGAAGTACTAAGTCAGCGGCGCCCAAAGCTTTGCGACTCCGCTCTACCCCGATCTTTTCAACTTGGTCATTTGTATCGCGGATTCCTGCTGTATCAATTAACTTCAATGGCACCCCGTTGACATTGACATATTCTTCAATTACGTCCCGGGTTGTCCCAGCAACGTTTGTAACGATCGCCTTGTCTTCGTGAAGCAAGGAATTCAATAAGCTTGATTTACCAACATTTGGCTGCCCGATGATAGCCGTTGCTAAACCATCTCGCAAAACCTTTCCTTGCTTAGCTATTTTAAGAAGGCCTTGGATTCGTTGTTGAATGTCCTCTGCTTTTTCTTTTAAGAGTTTCGTCGTCATTTCTTCAACAGCATCATATTCTGGATAATCAATATTAACCTCTACCTGTGCTAATACATCCAAAATGTCTTGTCGCAAATTACGAATTAACCGCGACAAATCACCATCAAGTTGGTTTAATGCAACCTTCATCGATTTATCTGTCTTTGCACGAATTAGATCCATTACTGCTTCTGATTGGGATAAATCGAGACGACCATTTAAGAAGGCTCGTTTAGTAAATTCACCTGGTTCTGCCATCCGGGCGCCAAAGCTCAGTACCAATTGCAGAATACGGTTAGTTGCTAACAATCCCCCGTGACAGTTAATTTCAATCACGTCTTCACGCGTATAAGTGTGAGGCGCGCGCATTACTGAAACCATCACTTCATCAACTTCCTGATCCGTATCAGGGTCAACAATATGACCATAGTTAATGGTATGAGTTGCTACTTTGGCGAGATCTTTTCCTTTGTAGATCCGTTGAGCAACTTTCACCGCATCATCCCCACTAATTCGGATAATGGAAATTCCACCTTCACCAACCGGTGTCGAAATTGCTGCAATCGTATCATTCTCGCTATTTGCCATCGCTACTTTACTCCTTTCTAACAAAAAAAGTGCTAGTCCATGCATAGTAATAAAAATATCACTAACATGGTCAAAGCACTTTCACTACTTTAACGAATATTAAATTTATAACCGCTCATATTCTAAGATCATTACCAGAAATTGTCAACAAGTAAGTTAGTCCTTAGGCGCAATCACGATACTCCGGTAAGGTTCCCGACCGTGGGAGTATGTTTTTACGTGGTGATTATTCTCAAGTTCATGGTGAATTTGTTTCCGTTCGCGGGCGGGCATCGGGTCCATAAAAACTGCTTTCCCACTTGCAACTACTTCCATCGCCGCCTTTTGCGCTAGGTTGTGAACTGCTTCTTGACGCCGTTCACGATAATTGGAAGTATCAAGTTCAACATTTACTTTTGCCGCTCCATGATAATCCATGAATATATTACTAAGCTGTTCCATCGCGTTGATCCGGCAACCGTGCTTACCGATCACCCGTCCATTTTCCTCAGTTTGGAGATTAATTTTGAGATCATGAGCTTCTAAATTAATAATCCGCGGTTCAACAGCAATACCTAATTCCTTAAATACTGTCCTTAGATACTCAACCAATTCTTTACTAGTTGCTTGAACCTTTTTAAGATTGGCTTGTTGCCGCCGCTTGATTTCAGCAGGATCGAGCTCATCTTCAGCGGAATTTAAGCTTGCAGGCTTTTGTTCTGGCTCTTTTGCCGGTTGCTCATCTTTCTCTTCCAGTGAGAGCATCGCAATTTCTTTATCTTTTATTACTGCATCCACTTGCGCTTGGCGTCGTCCAATTCCCAGAAAACCGTGCTGCGGCTGTTGAAGAACCGCAAATTCAATCGTTTGATTAACAGTTGGCTTCAATTGTGTACGGGCCTTTTCTTTTGCTTCTTCAATTGTTGTTCCAGTAAAAACTGCCATTTTTATCCCCCGTGAATTTAATTAATTTCCACTCTTTAAATTTATTACTAAATAAAAAGGCTCGCAACAACTTTACTTGTCACAGCCTTAATAACTTATTTCCGCCGACTTTGGTAAGCGCGACGTTTTGCTTTTTCAATCTTGCGACGTTTTGCTTTTTCAGCCCGTTGCTTTTCTTCACGTTCACGACGAATCTTAAATGGATTCTGGATGATAAGCGTTTGGACAACTTGGAAGGCATTTGTTACTACCCAGTATAAGGTAATAGCTGAAGAGAATCCCAATGCCATGAAGAATACCATAATCGGCATAAACCACGTCATTGTAGTTGTCATTGAGTTTTTTTCGGGCATTGAAGCCATGGATAACCATGAACTAATAAATGTAAATAATGCCGCTAGAATAGGCATAATGTAGTATGGATCCGGGTGACCTAACTGAAGCCACAAGAAAGTTCCATTCCGTAAGGCTGAGGTCCGCCAGATTGCTTGATAAAGAGCCCACATAACTGGTAGCTGAACCAGTAACGGAAGCATCGAAGCCCATGGATTAACTCCTGCTTCTTTATAGAGCTTCTGCGTCTCCATTTGCATCTTTTGCATTGACTCGCGATCACGTGATGAGTACTTTTTCTGAATTGCCTTTAATTGAGGAGCAAGTTCTTGCGTCTTCATCATGGTCTTTGTTTGGTAGAACATCAATGGCAGTAAGATGATCCGGATGATGATCGTAAAGATAATGATCCCCATTCCATATCCGCCAAAGTGCTTTGATAACCAAATGATAAATTGTGAACAGTTATAGATAATGTAGTGGTCCCAGATACCAGTACTATGACTAGTAATTGGCTTATTGGAGCAAGCAGCTAAAAATAGGGTCAAGCTCATGATTGCTCCCAAGCTTAGGAATTTTTTTGTTTTCTTATTCAAATCCTAATCCTCACTTTTTTCATCTAACAAATGTGCTCGCTTTAAAACGTGCACTAGGTTTTTCTTTGTTTCTGCCATTGATAAACCATCTGCCGCTGACCGAGCAATAACCAAGAAATCAACATCAGACCGTAATTGCGGTTTCACCTCTAATAATGTTTGACGAATACGCCGCTTAACCCAATTACGATGCACAGCATTTCCAATCTTTTTTCCAACAGAAATCCCGACACGAAAATGTTTTTGTCCTGGCTTTTCCATTTGATATACGACAAATTTGTGGTTGGCCACGGAATTATGGGTTTCAAAAACCCGTTGAAACTCACTTTCCTTTTTTACGCGATATGATTTTCTCATTTGTATAATCCCCAGCCTTAATTTAAGTAGATATAAAAATAGGGCCGGGCATACGACAACTTTAACGATTCAAATTGCTCGTCAAGCTGACTGCCCTGCCCCACACAATAAAAAAAGCCACTATAAAAGTGGCCGTGGTTATGCAGATAATACTTTTCTGCCCTTTTGACGCCGACGTGCTAATACCTTACGGCCGTTACTGGTGCTCATGCGCTTACGGAAGCCATGGACACGTGCACGGTGACGCTTCTTTGGTTGAAACGTGCGCTTCATACAATTGCACCTCCTATTAAATTCGAGTGGTTTGGTTTCTAGAGTCTAAAAGACGATCTCTTCAAACATACTTTGGTAGTATAACACACTTACCGAAATTAATAAACGGCGAATTTTTATTTAAATTTTTTTGATTATTAACAAAATTAGCAAAATAATCCACAGCGTTGTGTAAATTCATAATTTGTGGACAAGTTATCAACAATGTTTTTCAGAGATTATCCCCAGATTCACACCTGTTGATAAAGTTATCCACAAGTGGTCTTTCAGGTGTTGATAACTCTCTAGTTTACTGCTATATCAATAGCATATATCAACACAATTCTGTGGATAAGTGATAATGTAATCTCCTTTTCCCCATTTTTCACAGCAATATTATTAATTTACACACAGTGTTGTGTAAACTTTTTTATTATTATCCACTTGGTTGTGGAAAACTTTCCCATGTAATGATAAAATACCGTTTGTAATTTAATACTTTAGGAGGAAATTATTTTGACTGAGCTCGATTCTCTGTGGGAAGCGATCCAAAATTCATTTCGTCAGGATACCACTCCGGTTACCTTTGACACTTTGATTGCTCCGGCAAAAGCAATTTCTCTCTCTCAAAATCAACTGGAAATCGAGGTGCCCACTCCGGTGCACCGCGATTTTTGGCGCAAAAATTTAAATACACAGCTTAAAGAATTCGCTCAACATGAATTGGGACGTAATATTGAGCCGCATTATATTTTAGAGGGAGAATTTACCTATACAAATAAAAAAACAGAAGATGATCCAACTCCTTCTTTTGAGATGGACACTCCTCTTAATCCTCATTACAACTTTGGAACATTCGTTGTTGGAGAAGGAAATAAAATGGCACACGCTGCAGCATTTGCCGTTGCCGAAAGTCCGGGCAGCCTTTACAACCCGCTCTTTATTTATGGGGGGGTTGGTTTAGGAAAAACCCACTTAATGGAAGCGATCGGTAACCATATGCTTCAAGTTAATCCAAATTCGCGTGTCAAATATGTGACGAGTGAGGATTTTACCAACGATTATATTAATGCTATTCGTAATAATACGACTGAACAATTAAGAGAAGAATATCGTAACCTTGATCTCCTATTAATTGATGATATTCAATTTTTAGCCAACAAAGAGGGAACACAGCTAGAATTTTTCAATACTTTTAATGCCCTTCATGATCGCAAAAAACAAATTGTTATGACATCTGATCGGATTCCAAATGAGATTCCCGAACTGCAAGACCGGCTTGTATCACGTTTCAGATGGGGACTTACTGTCGAAATTACTCCTCCTGACTTAGAGACGAGAATTGCCATCTTGCGGAGTAAAGTTGAGGAAGATCATATTGATATTGGAAACGACACCCTTAATTATATCGCTGGCCAAATCGATACAAACATTCGTGAACTAGAAGGAGCCTTAACAAAGGTTCAAGCATTTGCTAATTTAAGCGGTGAGCGAATCACGCCAAGCTTAGCATCTCAAGCATTAAAGGGACTTCACCGCGTAGCCAAAAACGAAATATCAATCGCTACAATTCAAAAACAAGTCGCTGATTTTTATAATATAACTCAAGGAGATATCCTTGGTAAAAAGCGAGTTAAACAAATTGTTATGCCTCGTCAAATCGCTATGTATCTTTCTCGAGAACTCACTGATTCCTCGTTGCCAAAAATCGGCAACGAATTCGGCGGCAAAGACCATACCACCGTTTTACATGCTATCGATAAAATCGAGGCAGAACTAAAAAAGGATACTGACTTACAAAACGATATTACAAAATTAAAAGCTAAACTACGATCATAAGCTGTGGATAAGTATAATAATTATCCTCAAACTTATCCACAAGTTATCAACAGGTGGATAACTCGCAATAAAAGGTGTTTAAATAGTTTTCCACAGTATTAACAGGCCCTACTACTACGACTACATTTTAAACTATTAAATATATTTATATACTTACATACAAAAGGACTGAAACATATGAATTTTACAATTAACCGATCTGCATTCATTAGTCAACTAAATAATGTCTTACGTGCCATTTCATCTAAAACCACAATTCCAATTCTTACTGGATTAAAGATGGTCGTAAACGAAGACAACATTGTGTTAACTGGTAGCAATTCTGACATCACTATTGAAAGTGTTATTAATGCTAATGATGCTGAGAACGATTTAACAATTGAAGCCACTGGCGCTATTGTATTACCAGCGCGCTTCTTCAGTGATATTGTTAAAAAGCTGCCAGACAAAAAAGTAACCATTGAAGTTACAAGTGGTTTTCAAGCAGATATTACTTCCGGTTCAGCTAAGTTTCAAATTAATGGCCAAGATGCTGAAAACTTTCCTCATTTACCAGAAATTGAAACTAACAAATCAGTAACCCTTCCTAACGACATCCTTAAAGAAGTAATTCGTCAAACTGTTATTGCGGTATCTAAGCAAGAAAGTCGCCCAATCCTTGCCGGGGTGCATATGACGTTAAAAGATGGCGTCCTAACAGCTGTTGCAACAGATAGTCATCGACTTGCACAACGGAAAGTGGTCCTCGAAAACATCGATAACAGCATAGATTTTGATGTGATTATTCCTGGAAAGAGCATGGAAGAACTTTCTGGAATGATTAGCGATGTCCATGAAGATGTACAAATGCAAGTAACCGAAAATCAAGTATTGTTTATTTTTGGTAATACTCATTTCTATTCGCGATTACTAGAAGGGAACTATCCTGAAACAAGCCAGTTAATTCCACAAACTGCTGATACAACAGTTGAACTAGAAGCTGGGACATTTCTATCATCAATTGAGCGTGCTTCGCTTTTATCTCATGAAAGCCGTAATGATGTGGTTAAGTTAAGTCTAAAGCCATCAGAAAGTCTTGTCCGAATTAGTGGTGATTCTCCAGATATCGGTACCGTTGAAGAAAAGGTAGTCACGTCTGCTCTTGATGGTAATGATCTTGAAATCTCGTTCAATCCTAACTACATGAAAGATGCTTTGCGTTCTTTTGGTCAGGCAACGATCAAGATTTCATTTACTTCACCATTGCGACCATTTACCTTGGTGCCAACAGAAGATCAAGAAAACTTTGTCCACTTAATTACACCAGTACGGACATTCTAAGAAAGGTCTTATATAAGTTTTATAAAAAAGAGACTACAGAACGTTTTGTTTTGTAACCTCTTTTTTATTTGCCATAGATTAAATTTTATTAGTATTGCTAGTTTATATTCAGATTTTTGACCATAGAGCAAATTTAACCGAATTTTGATAAAAAAGGCTAAAATAAGTTAATGCGCTCAGAAAGGCTAATAACGCAAAATTAGATCAAATAATGTGGTATAATAGAATTACAAAAGTAGGTGAAAAAAATGGAAGAAAAGTCAGTGTTGATTGATAGTCCATTTATTACACTCGGCCAGTTACTCAAAGAAGAGGGGATTATTCCTACTGGCGGAGCAGCTAAATGGTTTCTAAAAGAAAATACTGTATTAGTAAATGATGAGCCAGATGATCGGCGAGGACGCAAATTATATCCCGAAGATAAGATTCAAATTCCTGACCACCAATTACTTGTTATTAAGAGTAAGTAGGGATAAGCATGATTCTGACGGAATTGCATTTACATCACTTTCGAAATTATCAGGATCTAACCGTTCACTTCAACCCTGGAGTGAACGTTTTAATTGGTCATAATGCACAGGGTAAAACGAATATGCTAGAGGCAATCTATGTTCTTTCCCTGACCAAGAGTCATCGAACAAGTAATGACCATGAACTTATTAATTGGCAAGAAAAATCAGCTCTAATAAGTGGCACAGTAGAGAAAAGTATTGGCAAGATTCCACTTGAATTACAATTCTCAAGTAAAGGAAAAAAGGCAAAGGTAAATCATTTAGAACAAGCGCGATTATCACAGTATGTTGGTCAACTAAATGCAATATTATTTGCTCCTGAGGACTTGTCGTTGGTAAAAGGGTCCCCAGCTTTACGGCGCCACTTTATGGATCGAGAATTTAGCCAGATGAGTAGCAAGTACCTCTACAATGCAGGCCAATACCGCACACTCTTACGACAAAAAAACAAATATTTAAAGCAACTAAAATATAAGCAACAAACTGATCGCGTCCTTTTAGGAGTCCTATCTGATCAGCTTGCTGCTTTTGGTGCGGAAGTAATTATTGCCCGTCAACATTTTTTAAAGCACCTTGAAGGATGGGCAGCTGGTTTACATCAAGAGATTTCACTGAATAAGGAATCATTACAGCTTGAATACGTTAATCAATTAAAGGTTAATGATGAGACTACTGCTGAAGAGGCTTATCAGGCCCTTTTTAAATTATATCAAGATAACGAACAGCGTGAAATTGAGCAGGGGACAACAATTTACGGCCCCCATCGTGATGATATCCGCTTTCTGGTAAATGATAAAAATGTACAGGCTTTTGGATCGCAAGGACAACAGCGAACGACAGCACTATCAGTAAAGCTAGCAGAGATTGATTTGATGAAAGAGCAAACAGGCGAGTATCCATTATTATTATTGGACGATGTGTTATCGGAACTAGATACAATTCGACAAACACACCTGTTAACAGCCATTCAGAATAAAGTTCAAACATTTTTGACGACAACTAGTTTGAGTGATATTGCTCGCCAGCTAATTAATGAACCCACGATTTTTGAAATTGAGCACGGCACTTTGAATAAGGAGGAAGTAAAGTGAGCAACGAACAACAAAAAGAAACCAAGATGGAATTGGCTAGCGAATACGATGCTAGTCAAATTCAGGTTTTAAAGGGATTGGATGCAGTTCGAAAGCGTCCCGGAATGTACATTGGTTCCACTTCAGCCCAGGGACTTCATCACCTTGTTTGGGAAATTGTCGATAACGGAATTGATGAAGCCTTAGCAGGATTCTGTGATGAAATTAATGTTGTAGTTAATCCAGATAACAGTATTACTGTTAAGGATAATGGTCGTGGAATTCCAGTTGATACGCAAAAAGAAACTGGAAAGTCAGCCTTAGAAACGGTCTTTACTGTTCTGCACGCCGGAGGAAAATTTGGCGGCGGCGGATATAAGGTTTCTGGAGGTCTTCACGGGGTAGGGGCTTCTGTTGTAAATGCCTTATCTACTGAATTAGATGTTAAAGTTGCTCGTCAAGGTAAACGTTACTACATGGATTTTGATCATGGTCATGTTAAGTCTGCAATGAAGGTAATTGAAGAAGGACTTCCAGAAACTGAGCATGGTACAACCGTTCACTTTAAGCCGGATCCAGAAATTTTCCGTGAAACAACGACTTACAATATTAAAACTTTAACTGATCGTTTAAGAGAGTTAGCTTTCTTAAATAAGGGACTTAAAATCACGATCGAAGACTTACGAGAAACAGATCATGAACGGAAAGAATTCCATTATGAAGGTGGTATTCGTCATTATGTTGAATACCTTAATGAAGATCAAAATGTTTTATTTGATCCACCAATTTACGTGGAAGGTAAAGAAAATGATATTACTGTTGAAGTTTCCTTACAATATACAGATTCATATCGTAGCAACTTACTAACTTTTACTAACAATATTCATACTTATGAAGGTGGAACTCATGAGACCGGATTTAAGATGGCTCTTACACGCGTTATTAATGACTACGGCCACAAAGCAGGTATTTTAAAGTCGAATGAGACCTTATCAGGAGATGACGTACGGGAAGGTTTAACTGCTGTTGTCTCCATTAAGCACCCTGATCCGCAATTCGAGGGACAGACTAAGACTAAGTTAGGAAATTCAGATGCACGAACAGCGACTGACCATGTCTTTGCGGCAACATTTAACCGGTTCTTATTAGAACACCCAGACGAAGCGCGGCAAATTATTGAAAAAGGTCAACTCGCTTCCAAAGCAAGAGTGGCTGCTAAACGGGCACGGGAAGTTACTCGTAAAAAGAGTGGTCTTGAAATTAGCAATTTGCCAGGTAAGTTAGCTGATAACACGAGTAAGGATCCTGAAATTTCAGAATTATTTATTGTCGAAGGGGATTCTGCCGGTGGATCAGCAAAGCAGGGACGTTCGCGACTCACCCAGGCAATCCTTCCAATTCGAGGAAAGATCTTGAATGTTGAAAAAGCAACCCTTGATCGAGTTCTAGCTAATGACGAAATTCGTTCTCTATTTACCGCTCTTGGAACAGGTTTTGGAGATGACTTTGATATTACAAAGGCTAATTACCATAAATTGATTATCATGACTGATGCGGATGTCGATGGTGCCCACATTCGGACATTACTGTTAACCTTGTTCTACCGCTTTATGAAACCAATGATTACGCATGGGTATGTTTATATTGCCCAACCGCCGCTATATCAAGTTCGGCAAGGTAAATTTGTAAAATACATTGACTCTGATGAAGAACTAGAGCAGGTTGTAAGCTCACTGCAGCCAAGTCCTAAGCCAGTTATTCAACGTTACAAAGGGCTAGGTGAAATGGATGCTGAGCAATTATGGGAAACAACAATGGACCCAGAAAATCGTCACCTATTACGAGTAAAACTAGACGACGCAGAACAGGCTGATAAGATTTTCCCAATGCTAATGGGAACCAAGGTCGGACCACGGCGCGACTTTATTGAGCAAAATGCTAAGTTCGTTGAAAACCTTGACCTGTAATTAACTGTTGTTTACTGCTAACGCAAAAAAGGAGGAACGACATTGGCTGAACAAGATATGCCTAATCGGATCACGGATGTAAATCTTACGAGTCAGATGAAAAACTCATTCTTGGATTATGCAATGAGTGTTATTGTTTCACGTGCGCTTCCAGACGTCCGTGATGGATTAAAACCGGTACAACGCCGGATTCTATATGGAATGAATGAATTAGGGGTTACTCCCGATAAGCCTTACAAGAAGTCAGCCCGGATTGTCGGGGATGTAATGGGTAAGTTCCACCCACATGGTGACTCTTCAATTTATGAAGGACTTGTGCGGATGGCTCAAGACTTTAGTTATCGTTACATGCTTGTTGATGGTCACGGTAACTTCGGGTCAGTTGATGGTGATGGAGCGGCCGCCATGCGTTATACCGAAGCAAAGATGAGCAAAATTGCAGTTGAAATGCTTCGGGATATCAATAAAAATACCGTTGATTTCCATGATAACTATGATGGTACTGAAAAAGAACCGGATGTATTACCAGCTCGTTTTCCTAATTTATTAGTTAACGGTGCCTCAGGGATTGCCGTGGGGATGGCTACTAATATTCCAACCCATAATTTAGGTGAGGTTATTAATGGCCTGCATATGTTAATGAATAACCCTGATATTACAACGGAAGGACTAATGAAGGCTATTCCTGGTCCCGACTTTCCAACTGGTGGAGTAGTAATGGGTAAGTCCGGTATTCGTAAAGCTTATGAAACCGGTCGGGGAACTATTATTGTTCGAGCAAAAGTTGATATTGAAGAACAGAAGAATGGTAAGCAACGGATCATTGTTCACGAAATTCCATACATGGTTAATAAGGCAAAGTTAATTGAACGAATTGCTGAATTAGCTCGGAATAAAGATATTGATGGAATTACTGATGTTAACGATGAAACTGACCGTGACGGAATGCGAATCGTAATTGATGTTCGTCGTGATGCCAGTGCTGAAGTTATCTTGAATAATCTTTACAAGATGACCTTGATGCAAACAACTTTTAACTTCAATATGCTAGCAATTGTTAATGGGGCTCCAAAGATTTTAAGCTTGAAACAAATCTTGCAATATTATCTGGAACACCAGGAATCAGTTGTACGGCGGCGAACGGAATTTGAATTAAAGAAAGCCCAGAATCGTGCGCACATTGTTGCCGGATTGCGGATCGCTTTAGACCATATTGATGAGATAATTAATATTATTCGTAATTCACAAACAAGTGAAGTAGCGAAAAATGAGTTGATGAATAATTATGGTTTATCAGATCGACAGGCTCAAGCTATCCTCGATATGCGGTTAGTTCGGTTGACCGGTCTAGAACGGGAAAAGATAGAGGATGAATACCAAAAATTAATGGCAGCAATTGCTGATTACAAGGATATTCTTGCTCATCATGAACGGATCAATCAAATCATTTATGACGAATTGATGGAAATTCAAAAACGTTTTGGAGATGAACGGCGGACTGAACTTCAAGTTGGTGATATTACCAATATTGAAGATGAAGACTTAATTGAAGAAGAAGATATTATCGTTGCCTTGACCCACAATGGATACATTAAACGTCTTCCAGTTGATGAATTTAAGTCTCAGCATCGTGGGGGTCGTGGTGTTAAGGGAATGGGAGTTCATAAAGATGATTTTATTGAACAACTAATTTCTAGCTCAACTCATGATATGTTGCTCTTCTTTACTAATTCAGGAAAAGTATACTCAATGAAAGGGTATGAAGTTCCTGAATATGGTCGGGCTGCGCAGGGAATTCCAATTATTAACCTGCTTGGAATTAATAATAAAGAGAAGATTAGCGCTGTTATCAATGTTTCACATGAAACTAACGATGATGATAAATACCTCTTCTTTACTACTAAGCTAGGAACAGTTAAACGGACAGCAGTAACAGAGTTTAAGAATATTCGAAGTAATGGATTAAAGGCGCTTAATCTCCATGAAAACGATGAATTGATTGATGTAGAAGTTATTAGTGAAGATCAGCCAATGATTATTGGTACTCATAATGGATATGCTCTTAGCTTTAAATCATCAGTTGTTCGGTCAATGGGGCGAAGCGCGGCTGGAGTTCGTGGGATTCGTTTACGAGATGAAGACTACGTAATTGGCGCTGCCCCTCTTAATTCTGATAGCAAGGTACTTGTAATTAGTGAAAATGGTTTTGGAAAGCAAACTCCTGCTTCTGAATACCCAATCAAAGGCCGGGGCGGATTAGGAGTTAAGACAGTTAATGTTACTGTAAAGAATGGCCCGCTGGTTGGTTTAACGACTGTCAATGGTGATGAAGATATCATGTTAGTGACCAACCAGGGAGTAATTATTCGTTTTGGCATTGAAAGTGTATCGCAAACTGGACGATCTGCGGTTGGTGTTCACTTAATTAAGATGGATAATGGTGCCCGTGTTGCTACGATTGCAAAGGTGGATAAAGAAGTCGATGAGGAGACTGAAGAAGTAACTAATAATTCCTCACAAGAAGAAAATTAACCAACAGAAAATTAAAAAAATAAAGTGAGAAAGTAGATATTTTACGTATATATAGTTATAGTGACCGCAACATTTAGGATTTCTTGTTAGATGTTCCTTGTTTTAAATAGAATTTTATGCTATATTTTATGTCTGTGAGTATACGTAATGACGTCTACTTTCCTTGTTCTTCTCAAATAGCGAGAAGAGCCAGAGTCCATAAGGAGGTGTAACATTCATGGAAACACGCAAATATGAAATTACTTACATCATTCGTCCTGATATCGAAGAATCTGCAAAGAGCGAATTGGTAGACCGATTCGACAAGATCTTGGCGGACAATGGTGCAACTATCGCTGACTCAAAGGATTGGTCAACTCGTCGTTTTGCTTACCCAATCGCTAAGTACACTGAAGGTACTTACCACGTGGTAAACTTAACTACTGATTCAGACCAAGCTTTAAACGAATTTGATCGTTTAGCTAAGTTCAGTGATGATATCCTACGTCACATGATTGTTAAGCTTGATGCTTAATTAATTTGTCAATAAAGTAAAGAGAGGAGAAAGATCTATGCTTAATCGTGCAGTCTTAACTGGGCGTTTAACAAGAGATCCCGAGTTGCGGTACACAACCAGCGGGACGGCTGTTGTTTCATTTACGTTAGCTGTTGATCGGCAATTCCGAAACCAAAATGGTGATCGTGATGCTGACTTTATCAATTGCGTTATTTGGCGTAAATCCGCTGAAAACTTTAGTAACTTTACGCATAAGGGTTCACTTGTTGGAATTGAAGGGCGTATTCAAACCCGGAATTATGAAAACCAACAGGGTAACCGTGTATATGTTACCGAAGTTGTTGTAGATAACTTTGCATTGTTAGAACCTCGTCAAAATGGTGGTATGAACCAATCAGGCGTTCAACAGCCATTTAACAATAACCAACAATCGTTTGGTGCTCAGGCTCCACAATATGGCAATCAACCACAACCTGGAAATAATGCTCCTCAAAGTAATCCGTCACCAAGTATGGACAATGGTTTCGATCCCAATCAAAATGCTGGCAACCAGTTCCCTGGAAGTAGTGATGATGGTGGTCAATCCATTGATTTAGCTGATGACGAATTACCATTCTAAATAAATTTTTACTCAGAATAGGAGGGTAATTTCATGGCACAACAACGTCGGGGCGGACGTCGTCGTCGTAAGGTCGACTTCATCGCCGCAAACCACATCGAATACATCGATTACAAAGACACTGATTTATTACGTCGGTTCATTTCTGAACGTGGTAAGATCTTACCACGTCGGGTTACTGGTACCAGTGCTAAAAACCAACGTAAGTTAACTATCGCTATCAAGCGTGCACGGATCATGGGTCTTTTGCCATTCGTTGCAGAAGACTAGTTTCCGCTAGTAATATTAATTAAAGAGACCTTTTTATAGGTCTCTTTAATTTTTAAATTATAGAAAAGGAGTGACTCTAAGATGAAACTAAATAAATATATTGATCATACTTTACTAAGTCCCGAAGCAACAGAAGCACAAGTAGAAAAGGTTATTAAGCAAGCAATTGATAATCATTTTCATACTGTTATGATTAATCCATACTGGGTTGCTAAAACTCATAAAGCATTAGAAGAAACTGATGTAGTAACAGCAACTGTTATTGGTTTTCCTCTTGGAGCCACTACAACTGCAACAAAAGTTTTTGAAACTGAGTAAGCGATTAAAGATGGTGTTGATGAAGTCGATATGGTTATGAATATCGGCGAAATGAAAAGCAAAAATTATGCTAAAGTAGCTGATGATATTAAGACAGTTGTTAAAGTTGCTCATAATGCCAATAAGGTTGCAAAGGTAATTATTGAAACAGCTTTACTAACTGATGATGAAATCACTAAGGCATCTAAGATTGTTGCTGATGCAGGTGCTGACTTTGTAAAAACATCAACAGGTTTCTCAACCCGTGGAGCAGCAGTTCATGATGCTGAATTAATGTCAGCAGCTACTAAAGAAACTCCCACTGAAGTAAAGGCTTCTGGTGGTATTCATACAACCGAAGAAGCAGAAGCAATGATTAATGCTGGAGCTACAAGGTTGGGCGTTAGCCATAGTATGCAAGTTATTGGTAAAGAATAGAATAATGTCGAAAATAGTTCAGCGGTTGGTGAAAATCAGCCTCTGAACTATTTTAATGTTATTATAGACTAATAATAAAACATAAATGAGGGATTGCGAGTGGATAGTAAGCAACAAATTAAACAGGCCGTCCAGGTTAGTAAACTTTACTATTTAGATGGCGCTACCCAAGCAGAAATCGGAAAAAAACTAAATTTATCGCGACCAACAATTTCTCGATTACTTCAATTTGCACACGAGAAAAATATTGTCAAAATTTCAATAAATGATCCCCTTAGCAATATTGAAGATCTGCAGCACCAATTAAAAGAAAAGTATCAACTAAAGGATGTCATTATTAGTACTCCAGAAAGCAATGAAACGGCTGAAATTTTATCATCTTTAGGTAAGGCCACGGCTCGTTACCTTGATAAAAAAGTTAAGGATAATGATGTTATTGGTGTTAGTTGGGGAAGGACACTGGTCAGCGTAGCACGTCAATTGATACCAAATGACCGTAAAAATGTTCAGGTGGTCTATTTTAAAGGAACAGTGGCGAACTCTACTCATAATAATTATGTTGTAGAGGTTACTAAATGTTTTAATAAATGCTACCATACCCAGGCGCAGATTCTTCCGCTTCCTTTAATTTTTGAAAATAAGCAAATTAAAGAGATGGTGATAAAAGATAAATTTATTAACGAGATTTTAGATACTGGTAAGCGGACAAGCGTGGCACTTTTTACGGTAGAAACGACGGAACAAGATGCAACGCTATTTGAACTAGGTTATTTTAATGATCAGCAAATTAAAACCTTGCAAGAGAAAGCAGCCGGGGACCTTGTTTCTCGCTTTATTGATGAACGCGGAAAAATCGTTGATGACCAGTTAAAATGATCGCACAGTTGCTATTGCTTTAGATGATCTAAAACAAGCTCGGGAATCAGTTCTTATCGCTGGTGGAATGAATAAGTTAAAAGCAATCAAAGCGGCCTTAGCTGGAAAATATGCAAATGTATTAGTAACCGATTCACTTGTGGCTCAACACCTATTATAGTTACCCATTAGATGATATAATCTATTGACTAAGTATTTGATGTGATATGATAGATTTATCCAATTAATAATTTAAAGCTATTTTTAGGAGGACTAGCATGCGAAAAATTTTCAGTCGTGAGAACTGGGAGTTTTATTTTGAACACCCAGCCGTCCGCTGGAATGTCTGCTATATAGTGCTTTTAACAATCATTGGGCTTATTTTAGGGTTTATGGATAACTGGATTATTGGACTAATTGTTTTAGTAATTGCAGTTATTGGTGGAGCTATTAGTATTCGGCGGTTAAGAAAATTATTAGTCGATGCTCATGAATATTTAAATGAATTAACGTATAAAGTCCAACGTGGGCAACAAGAAGCATTACTGGAAATGCCCATGGGAATGATTATGTTAAATAAGCGTCATGAGGTTGAATGGATTAATCCATATATGGCGCGTTATTTTAATCTTGAAATTGTTGTAGGGAAGCCGATTGCAGATGTTGATGTAAAATTAGCGGAATTAATAAAAGATCATGTAGATGATAAGCAAACACAAGTAGTGACATGGCGTGACCATCAATTTGAATTTTTGGTTCAGCATCACGGACAGGTAGTTTATTTATTAGATATTACAAAATATGAACAGATTAGTGCACAATATAAGGATGAACAAATCTTCATTGGTAATATTTACCTAGATAACTATGATGAGCTGATTCAAGGAATGAGTGATTCTGATGTCTCTAATCTTCATAATTACGTAACTTCACAAATAAGCGATTGGGCAGTTGCTAATCACTTATTGATGAAGATCATTGATGATGATAACTACTTGATTATTGGACATCAAGCTTCATTAAAAGAACTTGAAAAACAAAAATTCAAGATTCTTGATGTTATCCGTGAAAATACATCCAAGCAAAATTCGCCAGTTACTCTTAGCGTAGGAATTGCTTATGGCGAAAATGATCTGATAAAACTTGCTGATACAGCACAAAATAACCTTGACCTCGCGTTAGGTCGTGGTGGAGACCAAGTTGTTGTTCGGGCTCAAGATCAGGAGGCACGTTTCTATGGTGGAAAGACCAACCCGATGGAGAAACGAACCCGGGTACGAGCACGGATGATTAGTCAAGCATTACAAGAATTAATGGCTCAATCAGACCAATTATTTGTGATGGGCCACACCAATCCAGATATGGATTCAGTCGGTGCCTGTTTGGGGATTCGACGGATTGCGGAAATGAACGGTAAAGAATGTTGGATTGTGATTGATGATGAACATCCACACTCTGATATTCAACGTTTGATGCATGAGATTGATAATTACCAGACGATTAAGGACCATATTATTTCACCAGTCGAAGCGTTAGAAAAAGCGACAAATAACAGTTTGTTAGTAATGGTTGACCATGCTAAGCGGGGAATTACCATTGCTCCTGAATTATATGATAAAATGCAAAACAGACTTGTTATCATTGACCACCACCGTCGCGGCGAGGACTTTCCTGAAAATCCATTGCTTGTTTATATCGAACCATATGCTTCATCAACTTGTGAGTTAATTACGGAAATGTTTGAGTACCAACCACGTGAAGGAAAAGGACTTAACAAGCTTGAAGCAACGGCAATGCTAACAGGGATTCAGGTTGATACAAAATCATTCACCAAGAGTGCTGGTACGCGAACTTTTGATGCAGCTAGTTACTTGCGGTCTGCTGGTGCCGATGGTTTAATGATTCAATCATTTATGAAAGAAAATCCAGAAACCTTCATGATGCGTAATCATTTGATTTCAAGAGCGGAAATAAATGATAAAATAGCATTATGTACGGGTGAAGAGGGACAGGTTTATGATCCTGTCACGGCTGCCCAGGCTGCTGATATGTTGCTCCAAATGAGTGGGATTGAAGCTTCATTTGTAATTTTTGAACGTGCTGATAACAAGATCGGAATTTCAGCACGCTCAATGGGAAATGTCAACGTCCAGGTAATCATGGAAAAAATGGGTGGTGGCGGTCACCTTGCAAATGCTGCTACACAAATCAGTGATAAAGATATTACACAGGTCAAGCAAGAGTTAGTTGATATTCTAACTAAACCTGATAAAGAGCAAGACGATACAGAGGAGTGATCATAATGAAAGTTATTTTTACACAAGATGTACGAGGCCGTGGTCAACGTGGTCAAATTAAGGAAGTTCCAGATGGCTATGCTCAAAACTACTTAATTAAGCGTGGATTAGCAAAACAAGCTACAAAGGCGGCGATGAGCCAACTAAAGGGTCAACAACGTGCTGAAGAAAAACATGCTGCTGAAGAATTAGCTGATGCCAAGCGGATGAAGAAGATTCTTGAAGATGATAATACAGTTGTTGAATTAAGTGGAAAAGCCGGTACAGATGGCCGGATGTTTGGTTCAATTTCAACAAAACAAATTGCAACTGCTTTACAAAAACAATTTGACCTTAAAATTGATAAGCGAAAGATTGAGCTGGCGGCTCCAATTAAGGCGCTTGGCTACGTAAATGTGCCAATTAAACTTCATCCAGAAGTCGAAGCTCAAATTCGTGTTCACATTGCTGAAAAGTAATGAGGATTAATAGATTTAAGGAGCGGTATCGTCATGGATAATGCACCAGTGCAAGAAGAGCCACGCGATATTGAAGCAGAAAAAGCAGTTCTTGGAGCTGCTTTTTTAAGTAAAAACGCGTTGGCTGATGCGATGGAATATCTTGAGCCGCAAGATTTTTATCGGAAGGCTCACCAAATTATTTTTGAAAAGATGGTCCAACTAAATGATGCGGACCAGCCAATCGATCCGTTAACGATGAAAAATGTCCTTGATCAGGATAATCAAACGGAAAATATTGGTGGCGTTGCTTATATTGCTGAACTTGCAACAGCGGTTCCGACGGCTGCTAATGTTGTCTATTACTCAAAGATTGTTCATGATAAGGCGATTTCACGACGGTTGATCAATACTGCAACCAAGATTATCAATGATAGCTATGCCGGAAATGATAAAATTGAAGATCAACTTGACCGGGCTGAGCAAGAAATTATGTCAGTTTCGGAAAATAGTCGTCAAACTGGTTTTAAAAGTATTAGTGACGTTTTACAAGAGTCAATTAATCATGTCAGTGAGCTCTCTAGTCAAGATTCAGAGATTACTGGACTTTCAACTGGATATGCTCAATTAGATGAGATGACGACTGGTCTGCATAAAGATGAGTTGGTGATTATTGCGGCACGACCTGCTGTTGGGAAGACTGCCTTTGTTTTGAATATTGCTCAAAACGTTGCAACTAGAACCGATAATACGGTCGCAATTTTCAGTCTTGAAATGGGTGCGGAGTCTTTAGCAAACCGGATGCTTTGTGCTGAAGGAAATATTAACGCTAACCACTTACGGACCGGACAGCTTACGCAGGATGAATGGCAAAGTTTATTTATTGCAACTGGTGCCTTGAGTAACGCTAGTATCTATATTGACGATACACCAGGAATCAAGGTAGCAGAAATTCGGGCACGTTGTCGGCGCTTAGCAAAGGAAAAAGGCAACTTAGGATTGATCGTAATTGATTACCTTCAGTTGATTGAAGGGAGTAATCCTGATAACCGGCAACAAGAAGTTTCAGAAATTTCTCGACAACTAAAGAAACTGGCAAAGGAATTAGAAGTTCCAGTTATTGCCCTATCACAGTTGTCGCGGGGAGTTGAACAGCGACAAGACAAGCGCCCGGTTTTATCTGATATTCGTGAATCTGGATCGATTGAACAGGATGCAGATATTGTTAGTTTCCTTTATCGTGATGACTATTATGAGCACGATGAAGATTCGGAAGATAATAATAACCCGGGAAATAATCAGGATGACGATGGATCAAATGCTAGTGAAGTTGAAGTCATCATTGAAAAGAATCGTAGTGGTCCGCGGGGGACAGTTAAATTATTATTTGCAAAGTCTTATAATAAGTTCACTTCGATTTCCTATATCCCTGAAGATAATAATTAAAAACTAAATTTCTAAGAGGGCATTTCAGTAAAAACTGAGGTAGCCCTTTTAGTGCGCTTAAGACATTAAAAATGTTTAAAAAAAATAAACGGTATGATAGTAATTGAGGAGGCGTAAACAATGAACCGTCAAGGCGTAGAATTAAAATGGCTTTTATTCGGAATGTTCCTTGGAAGTATTGGGAATAGTTTTGTCTGGCCATTAACAACAATTTATATTCACGATCAGTTGCATGAGTCATTAACTGTATCGGGAATCGTTTTACTCTTTTATTCGGGAGCAAATGTTGTCGGAAGTTATATTAGCGGAATGCTATTTGACCGAGCTAACCCGCGGAAATTAATGATTGGCGGGACACTGCTAGCGACAATCGTAATGGCTATTATGATTTTCTTCAATGGCTGGCCGATATATGGAATTCTTTTAACAGTTATTGGATTCTTTAATGGCTGGATCATTACAATGGTTAATTCTTTTGCGACTCGTTCAGGTCGAGATGGTCGTTATGTTTTTAATATGTTGTATTTTGCCAATAACTTGGGAATGGTGATTGGAACTACTATTGTCGGCCCGCTTTATCAGTATGCAGATGGCAATGTTTCACCAATGTTTTTGATTACCACAATCCTTTATACAATGTTCTCACTTGTTGTTATCTTTTTCTTTAAGGATAGTCAACAAACAGTTGTAAAGACCGAAGATATGGAAGCTGAAGAAGAGAACAAGACAGTTAATATTAAGATGCCTCAAGCTAACTTATGGATTAACTGGATCTTCTTCATTGCCTTAGTTGTAATCTGGACAATGTATGAACAATGGGCAAGTAACCTATCAGTTTTCATGACTGATCAAGGAATCTCGATGACAAAATATAGTCTTTTGTGGACATTAAATGGGATTTTAATTGTTGTTTTCCAATTAGGAATTACTTGGCTTAATCGCTGGGTTAATCGGCCATATGCGCAAGTATTTATTGGGATGTTTACAATTGGTTTCTCATTTATCTTATTACTTTACGCTCACTCATATAGCTGGTTTGTTGCGGCAATGGTCGTTCTGACAATCGGTGAAGCCACTGCTCTGCCAACAATGCCTGCCATTGTAAACAGCCTTTCACCGGTTGCTGTTAAGGGAAAGTATCAGGGAATTCTGAACGCATTTTCTTCTTTAGGAAAGGCAATTGGTCCGCTATTTGGTGGATTGATGATTGAAGCGACCTCTTATCATATCCTCTTTATTATTTGTGCGATTTCAATTTTTGTAATGGAAATAATAGTAGTCTTTGTTATTAAGATAAAACGTGCAAAAGCAGTTGAATATTAAAGAAGTGATTAGATGTTTTACAATAATTTTGATAATGTCCATGGTGAAGACCGTTATGGAATGGTAGGAAAAACAGGAGATCCTTTTAGGGAAGAATGTAAACTAGGGATTTCTTGTTATCAGTGCCATGAACAGCCGTTAGTAATTGCGGAAAGAAATTGGATGGATACGAATAATGATGACTCGCAACGGTATCAAATTGTGGTAGTTTGTGAGCATTGTGGTGCTGTTGATGAATTTATTGTTAATGATGGTCGAGAGCACCAAATTGGTAAATTAAAACATAGTAAATACCAGCCAACAGAAAAGAATATTATAAATAATGGAGCTGTGAACTAGAATTGTTCATGGTTCTTTTTTTAAATCCGTTTTTATTAACCAAAACTTGAGAGATTTGCTATGATGGTAGTTAAAATCAAATTAAAAGCAATGAGGTGAATGTTGATGAAAACCAAGAAATATCGTTACACAGGAAAAGACTTTGATATTAAGACGGCACCAACTAAGGTAAAAGATTCTGCTGATGATCTTAAGAAGATTAAAAAGAAGATCAAGAAAAATGTAAAGTCAATCAAGAATGCGCAAAAGATGATGTATGCGCGGCGTCATTATGGTGTTTTAGTAGTATTTCAAGCAATGGACGCGGCAGGAAAAGATAGTATGATTTCGCATATTTTTGCGGGCGTAAATCCAGTTGGGTTTAAGGTGGCCAATTTTAAACAACCAACAGGCCGCGAATTACGTCATGATTATCTCTGGCGAATCAATCGTGAATTGCCAATGCGTGGTGATATTGGTGTTTTCAATCGATCTTATTATGAGGACGTTCTTGTTTCACACGTTCACCCTGCTTTAATTTTGCAATCTAATATTCCAGGGATTGAGTCTGTTCATGATGTTAATAACAAATTCTTTGATAGTCGTTACGAAGATATTCGTCAGTACGAAAGTTATCTAACGCGGAACGGTTACTTAATTGTAAAATTCTTCCTCCATGTATCAAAGGAAGAACAGAAGAAGCGTTTCTTAGCACGGATTGATACACCAGAAAAGAATTGGAAGTTTTCTGCAGCTGATATTCGCGAACGTCAATATTGGGACGATTACCAAAAGGCATATGAAAAGGCGATTAATGCTACCGCCACAAAGGAAAATCCATGGTATGTTATTCCGGCTGATGATAAGTGGTATTCGCGTTTAATTGTATCTGATATTTTGACAAAGAAGATTAATAGTTTGCCATTAGCTTATCCCGAGGTTTCGCCAGAACAAGAAATGAGTTTACGCCAAGCACGAAAAGAACTAATAGCAGAAGATAAGTAAATAAAAAGGACGTCCGAATGACGTCCTTTTTATTTACGTGGTTTAAAGATGTACTTGTGAGTAAAGAAGTAGATTGCTAATGTAGAATAAAGTATTAGAATGTTAAAGTTTTTGTCGGGTAAGGCCAAATTCTTTGCGTTGAACTGTTCACCAAATTATTAATTTACTCATCGTTATTAGTTAAATTAGATTATTCATTCAAAAAAGCAGTTTTCAAATATATGTTTAAGTTTATAAATGCCCAAAAATTGATTTTTAGTATTTATATATAAATTTCTAATGATAATAACCCCTGAAAATCGATTTTCAAGGGTTATTATGTTAGTATTTTAGTATAATAACACCAAAAAATAGCTTTTTAGCTTTAAGGAGGGAAGATAAATAATGAAATACATACCATTATCTAAATATAAGTATTTTATTGAAGATAAGACGAATGACCCGGCAGCAATTGAAAGTGAATATCAGAGTCGACTGAACGGATATACAAGCCAGAAGACAACTCTGTTTCCTCTTCTTAACTATCGCGATGGTGCACAGACAAGTAAATATCCAATTTTCTATCTTCCATTACCGGAAATTCAAAACTTGGCGGATCAGCTTAGGCGTAATTCTAATATGATTAAGGATATCTCTGTAACGCTTCCCCAAGTTGCGATTAATCAATTTTTGAATTCATTATTACTCTCTGAAATTTTCTACACTAATGATATTGAAGGTGTAAAAACGAGTCGTGTTGAAATTAGTACTGTTATTCAGGAAAATAACCACCCAATAAATGGTGATGATCATATATCAAAGAAAAGGCTTGGTTCAACTATAAAAATGTACCAGCGCACACAATCAGGAAAAAAAGTTGAAATCGATGTTCTTCAAGACTATAGAAAAATCTATGATTCCTTGTTAAAAGGCGAACTTAATGAAGATCGACTGCCCAATGGAAAAATATTTCGTGATAAGCTTCCTAATAGCGAAGTGCTTTCGATCGGGGATGGCATTAAAACAGTTCATCGACCACCAACCACGGAAACTGCAATCAAGGTTGCCCTTACAGCTTTAATTGAATATATGAATAATGATGATACTCCTTCAATATATAAAGCCCTTGTAACTCACTTTTTCTTTGAAAATACCCATCCATTTCTTGATGGTAACGGTCGAATGGGGCGTTATCTTTTGTCGTCATATATTGCTAACAAATTTGATCGCTTTACTGGCTTTTCTGTGGCTACTGCAATTCATAATAATGTTCAGCAATACTATAAGGTATTTAAGGATGCCGATAGTGCGGAAAATAGAGCTGATTTAACATTTTTTATTCAAAAATTATTAATGATACTTGTTAGTCAGCAGGAAAAAGTAATTAAGATTTTGAGTCAATCTCGTGAAAAGCTTGATAAAGCCAATGAAATTATTAGTCAGTGGGTCAATGAACACCATCATCAATTAGCTGCAACGTCTGATAGTTTGTATTGTAATGTTCTATATCTTCTTGCACAATCAAAGCTATTTACTAACCAGTTAGATTTAGGAATTAAAGATAATGATATTATTGAAACTTTGAAGAAGAGTAATCGCCGTTATCCAATGACAAAGACTAAGACAGCCATTGAAGAACTAGAAGCACTTAGCGCAATTGAAATTGTTTCTAAGCGTCCTAAACAACATGTAATTACAATTTTATAACAAAAAAAGACCACCGATTACTCGGTGATCTTTTTTATATGATGGGCAGTCAGGGGATCGAACCCTGGACCCACGGATTAAGAGTCCGTTGCTCTGCCAGCTGAGCTAACTGCCCATGTCTTTGACAACATAAATAATAATATCAACTTCCGATCATTTTCGCAAGTGTTTTTCTGAATTTATTTAATAAATTTTCAAATCCATATTTTAATTAGGTGCCTAACTGTTATAATTAACAATAAAATTAAAATTGGGAGTAATTTTATGACATTAAAAAAGGATAAATTTGAGCAAATGAACCGTTTATTGCGGAACTATATGATTAACATGAAGCATTTTTATACTGAACTTGCCCCTGAATTAGATATAACTCCACAGCAAGCACATACGCTTTTTTATATAGAAAAACACGCTGGGCTTATTCAACGAGAATTAGGTGACCATTTCCATTTACGGAATGCTAGTGTTACTAGTATGGTGAAAAATCTTGAACGCGACGGGTATATTATCCGGAAGGCGGATCAAGAGTCAGCACGAATTAAGCGTATTTTTCTTACCAAAAAGGGTGAAGAAAAGACTAATGAGGTTAAAGAAATATTTGATAAAGCTTATTTGCAGATTATTAGCCGCCTCGATGAAAGAGATATTGATGCAATAGTTAAAGGGATGACTAATATTAATAACAATCTAAAAAAATAAGTTAGGCTCTTGACAGTTAGGTACCTATGTGTTTAAATATTCATCATCTTTAAAAGTTAGATATTTAACTGTTAGGAGGCTTATGCTTTGAGCAGAAATAAATTTAGTTTTCGAAGTTTCTTTAGTTTAATAAATCAATTACATCCGCAGTATATTAAGCTTTTTGTGGGAATCTTACTAGGTTTTATCTCCACGGGTGCTAACCTATTTGTTCCTCAACTAGCGCAAAAGTTAATTAATAATTTTAAGAGTATTAGTCTAACGTTGGCAATTTTAACAGTTGTAATTTTTATAGCAGGATTAATTACAAGTGCGTTATCAGGGTTATTATTAGGAATTTTTGGTGAAAATGTTGTTTCTAAATTACGGAAACAATTATGGCAAAAACTACTTAAAATGCCTGTAAAATATTTTGATGATGTTAAAACAGGCGAAATCAGTTCACGATTAGTTAATGATACGTCACAGGTGAAGGATTTGCTTGCTTCAACATTACCAAATGCAATGACATCGCTTTTACAATTCGTTGGTGCAATGGTTATTATGTTAGCAATGGATTGGCGGATGACATTGTTGATGTTTGTGGCAGTTCCTTTAGTGATTTTAGTCATGCTACCAGTGATGAATCAGTCGCGTAAGATTGGTCGGGTTCGGCAAGATGAATTAGCAAAATTTGCTAGTGACTCCACCGATGTATTGGGTGAGGTCCGATTAGTTAAGTCTTCAAACGGTGAAGAACATGAACTGGCAAAGGGAAATCGTCGTATCGATAATTTATATCATGTCGGAAGAAAAGAAGCGTTGATTAACTCAGTAACGCAACCAATTACAAATATGCTCATGATGATAATGTTTCTTGGGATTCTTGGTTACGGAGCAATTCGCGTTATGAATGGTGCAATGACAATGGGCGCCTTAGTTTCATTTTTAATGTATCTTTTCCAGATTATTAGTCCTGTTGTTGTAATTAGTCAGCTCTTTAATAATATGGCAAAGACTAGCGGAGCCACGGAACGTATCCAACAAATCTTAACTGAACCAGAAGAATTTGCTGCTGATAAAGCAGAAAAAGATATTGCGAGTGCACCATTGAAGTTTGAGAATGTTGATTTTGCATATGAGGAAGGTAAGCCAGTCTTACGAGATGTTAGTTTTGAAACTAAACCTAATGCAGTGGTAGCTTTTGCCGGCCCATCTGGTGGAGGAAAGTCAACTATTTTCTCGTTGATTGAACGCTTCTATAAGCCAACAGGTGGGGAAATTTTGATCGGTGAAGAGAATATCGAAAATGTAGACTTAGCCAAGTGGCGTGAACAAATTGGTCTCGTAAGCCAAGATGCCGCGGTAATGCCAGGAACTATTCGTGATAATTTAACTTATGGATTACGGAGAGAAGCCTCAGATGAGGAACTTTGGGACGCGTTAAGAATGGCTTATGCAGATGGCTTTGTCAGTGAAATGGAAGATCAGTTAGAAACTGAAATTGGTGAACGAGGGATCAAACTTTCTGGGGGACAACGGCAACGAATAGCGATTGCGCGAGCTTTTCTCCGCGATCCAAAAATCTTAATGCTTGATGAAGCCACTGCTAGCTTGGACGCTGAATCAGAGGCGATGGTTCAAAAAGCATTGGGAGACTTAATGCAAGGAAGAACGACACTAGTAATTGCGCATCGCTTAAGTACGATTGTCGATGCCGATAAAATCTACTTTATCGAAAATGGAACAGTATCCGGCGCAGGAACCCATCAAGAATTATTAAAGACAACACCACTATATGCACAGTATGTTAAGGATCAGTTTAAATAAAATAAAGACTGCGAAAAGATAAGATTTTCGCAGCCTTTATTTTAAGTATGAAAAAAGCGACTGAGATAAAATCTCAATCGCTGTAAACCTCTGATCGGCAGTCAGGGGATCGAACCCTGGACCCACGGATTAAGAGTCCGTTGCTCTGCCAGCTGAGCTAACTGCCCATATCCTTTAACAGAATACTTAAATATTCTAACCTGTTATTGATCAAATGTCAAATATTTTTCATAAGTTTTTAGAAAATATTTATGGAACTTTTCCCTGTGCTATAATAGAGGCACTGATATATAGCAGATTTAAAGTAATTAATCAATTAACCCAATGGAGGGAATCATTGATATGGCAAAGAAAATTTTAGTTGTTGATGATGAAAAACCAATTTCTGATATCATCAAATTTAATCTTGAAAAAGAAGGATATGAAGTTGTCGTAGCCTATGATGGCGAAGCAGCTTTAGAACAAGTAGAAGCAGAAAATCCTGATTTAATTATTCTTGACCTAATGCTGCCGAAGATCGATGGACTTGAAGTGGCCAAGCGGGTTCGGGCTAAGCATACCATGCCGATTATTATGGTAACTGCTAAAGATTCGGAACTAGATAAGGTGCTGGGGCTTGAGCTTGGGGCCGATGATTATGTTACTAAGCCGTTCTCTAACCGCGAACTTGTAGCACGAGTAAAGGCTAATTTACGACGGCAAGCAACTCTGAAGGCACCGGCAGAAGAAGAAAATAATACCGATATTCAAATTGGCGACCTTACGATTCATCCTGAAGCCTATACCGTAACTAAGCGAGGCGAAAATATCAATTTAACGCATCGTGAGTTTGAACTTTTACACTATCTAGCTCAACATATTGGACAAGTTATTAACCGCGAACATCTTCTTCAGACTGTATGGGGTTATGACTATTTTGGGGATGTTCGGACAGTTGATGTGACCGTTCGACGGCTTCGTGAAAAGATTGAAGATAACCCGAGTCACCCCCAATGGTTAATTACCCGGCGTGGTGTTGGCTATTACCTAGCAAATCCTGATCAGAATTAGAGGCTGAACCATTGTGAACAGCAAGTTAAAATTTTATCAATCGATTCGTTTTAAAATCGCTCTCGTATTCGTGTTAATTTTGATGTTAACACTTGAATGTGTTGGGGCGGTTTTTGTGCGTCAATTAGAGCATCAAAACCTTAATACGTTTAAGCAAACCATTGAATTACCGTCTTACGTTGATAATTCTTTAGCAGAGCAGCTATCACGATCAAATACTAAAAAAGCAAACAAACAAATTAACCAAATCCTTTCAGAAGTTAATAATAATAATATTTCTGAAATCCGAGTGGTTGATAGTAAGAGTATTGTGCGGGGAACAAGCAACGCTGATAATCGGAGTGCAATCGGTCAGAAAACAACGGACCAAGCAATCAAAGCAACCTTATTAAATAATAGGTCGCATACCGAAAATTTATACGATAATTCAAATCACACGCGCTACTATGTTAATGTTATTCCCCTTGTGGATAATAGTAACAATAACGTTGTGGGAGCTGTTTACCTGCGAGCTAGTCTAGAAAGTGTCTACGCTAATATTAATAATATTACTTTGGTATACCTATCTGCGGCGATGATTACTATTGTCTTGAGTTTGATCTTGGCAATTATTATTTCCCAGGAAATTACCCGCCCAATTGAAGAAATGAGGAAACAAACATTACGAATTGCCCGGGGAGACTATTCTGGTCAAGTAAAAGTATTGGGAAATGACGAGTTAGGACAATTAGCAGGGGCAGTTAATAATCTTTCTGTCCGGGTTGAAGAGGCACAGGAGTCAAGCGATTCTGAACGACGACGGCTTGATAGCATTTTATCCCATATGTCTGATGGGGTTTTAGCCACTGATCGTCGAGGAAATGTGACCATTGTAAATAATATGGCGTTACAGTTACTAGGTGTCGAAAATGAAGATGATTTAATTGGTAAGTCAATTATTGATGTGTTGGATATTCGTCATGACTATACCGTTCGTCAACTAGTAAATGGTGAACAGCGCGAGATGATTATTGATATGTCAAACTCTGGCAATAATTTGATCTTAAACGCCTACTTCTCACCAATTCAACGCGAATCTGGCTTTGTCAGTGGGCTTGTCTGTGTCCTTCATGATGTAACGAGCCAGCAAAAAGAAGAACGCGAACGGAAGCAATTCGTTTCAAACGTCTCACATGAGTTGCGGACTCCATTAACAAGTGTTCGAAGCTATGTCGAAGCATTAAGTGATGGTGCTTGGCAGGATAAAGAAATTGCCCCTAAGTTCTTAAAGGTTGTTCAGGATGAGACAGACCGGATGATTCGGATGATCAATGACCTGTTGAGTCTATCACGGATGGATGCAGGGACAACGAAGCTCAATCTGGAATACGTAAATATCAATGAGTTATTTAACTATATCTTGGATCGTTTCGATATGATTATTAAAAAAGAAGAAGATCCAAAAAAGAAAAAATATACCATTGAACGATACTTTACTAAGAAAGATTTATGGGTTGAAATTGATACCGATAAGTTTACCCAGGTAATTGATAATATTATGAATAACGCAATTAAGTATTCTCCAGATGGTGGTGTAATTACAACCCGCTTACTGGAGACGCATAATCATGTTATTTTAAGTATTTCTGACCAAGGTTTAGGGATTCCACGAAAAGATCTTGGACGTATCTTTGATCGATTCTTCCGCGTTGATAAGGCAAGAAGCCGGAAGCAAGGGGGAACAGGTCTGGGACTAGCTATTTCCAAGGAAGTTATCAATATGCTTGGTGGACAAATTTGGGTTGATAGTGTAGAAGGCAAGGGTTCAACATTCTATATTTCCTTGCCATATGTACCTTATGAGGAGGAAGACTGGGATGATGAAGAAGCTGAAAAGTAATTGGCAAGCAATCGCCTTAACGGTTGTTGTGCTTCTTAGTTTATTCATTTCATGGATTGTCTGGACCAACCCATTTCCTTTTGAGGGAGCACGACACGAAAATTTCAATAATAACCAATCACAACAATATACACCGCAATCAAGGGGCGATGTTTATCTCCCAACTAAAGCAGTTGAGACAAATGAAAAAGGAACTCAGAATCAACTTTATAGCCCTAAAGCTAATTTAATTCTGAGCGTAAAAAAAGAGTTAGAGGATTGGAAATTAGGCCGGACAAATGTTGTCAAACAAAATAACAGTGATGTTTATTTGAGTTATTTGCGACGGCGGAACTCGTTAATGCTGACATATCCGGATGAGGTACCGAGCTCAGTCTTCAACGAAACATTTTCCCAGTCAATTGATACTGACCGGGTTAATCAGATTAACCATATTGTTATCCCGCTAAACGGGCAACATGAGATTTACTTACTTGGTGACCACCATTATAGTGTGTACCGAGTACGGGTAGAGCAGGGAAAATTTAACCATATTCGGCAACTCTTAAAGTCAATGGATCGAATCCCAGTTGACCATAAAACTATTAACGGAGTAGCAGTAATGATGTATCCCCGGTCCTTTGAGTTACCAGCATTAGGATATCAAATCACTGCGCAAAACATCGATACCCTTAGTGCTAGTCTAATGAGTACTAACCAACACACAACAATTACGGCAAATCGGAATGGCAACGAGACTACCTATACGGATGGAACCAATCGTCGGCTGATATTTAATCACCAAGATGGAACGCTTAAATACGAAAATTACCTTAGTAAGGACGATCGGGAATCAACAAGCCAGATTTTCCCACACTTCTATAATAAGTTGACGACAATTGGAATTCCGCTTGATAATTTGCGCTATGATGAGGTGAGTGAGCATGGTCGTCGGTTAAACTATCGGGCTTATGTTAATAGCTTTCCAATTTTCAATAGTGATGGTTATGGAGAAGTAACGCTTGAATCTACAAGTAGCGGGAATGAACGCTTCTGGCTAAGTCTTTATAGTCTTCGAGTGCCATTGCCAATTGATCACCAGATGGTCAAGCTTCCATCAAGTGCAGATGTGATTAATCAATTACATGCAACCAACCGGATGCGTGACATCAAGGACTTACGTGTCGGGTATATTTGGAAAACTGATAAAGATAGTCATGTTGTAAAGTTAGTGCCAACGTATTTCATTAAGTATCGCGGCCACTGGGTTGAATATACCGAGTTAGAAAAGTAGGAGGGTTAAAGAATGAATTTTAAACGTATTCAATGGATCTTTATCCTTGCCTTTTTGCTTTTTGATATCTTTGTTGGAAGTTCATTAATCTTAGAAACTAGATTTACCGTTTCTAATGGTCAGCAAAATCGCCAATCAACAGTGTTAAAAGAAATGCGCAATGACTCGATTAGTTATGGCGAGCTTTCTAATAAGCAGCAAACCGGATATTATATTGCTGGAAAGAAATCCTCTGATAGCGGAGTCCTAGAGCAAGAAGCCGGGAAATTACGTAATCAAAATTTTCGTCTTTCTTCAGGAACACTAACTAGTGAGTTTGATAAGCCAATTAAAACAACTAAAAATAATGAGATTCGGCGTGTCGACCGTCTATTAAAAAATAAAAAGATGGTAAGTTTAGGAAATCATTATCGCTATAACAAGGAATTATCGGACAAAAATACCCTTGTTTATACGCAAATGCTAGAAGGAAAGCCGCTATTTTCAAATGATGGGCAAATTCGTTTTCGGATAAACTCTGACTATGAGATAACAGGTTATACGCAGACTTACTTGCAAGATGTTGAAATTCTCCGGCAACGGTCAAATACGATTAGTCAGCGCCGAGCAATTACCTGGTTGTATAAACATAATCAAATTCCTAATAACTCCCGCATTAGGTGGTCGGTGCTCAGTTATTCTAAGCTCCTTAACACTACTACTGATGATAAAGCAGTCTATGTGCCAACGTGGACTGTTGAAATCAAAACTAAAAACTCAGGAGCAATTCAACAATTACAAGTTAACGCATTTAATAGTACAGTTATGAAGGAAACGCCAGATAGTGTGAATACGAACTCGTTAAATGATAAGTAATTGAGGAGGAACTTTAAGTGACAGAAACGGATCCATTACGTTATAGTATACTTGCGAGCGGGAGTACTGGAAATGTAACTTATTTGGAGACGCGCAACCACCGGATCTTGATTGATGCTGGTTTAAGTGGGAAGCGGATTGAAAATTTAATGAAGAAGATTGATCGATCATTAAAGGATGTCGATGCGATTTTTGTAACGCATGAACACAGTGATCATACGCATGGTGTTGGTGTCTTGGCACGTCGCTATGGGATGGATGTTTATGCCAATGAAGGAACCTGGCAGGCAATGGCCAATAAAGTTGGTAAAATCCCATTATCACAAAAGCATATTATTGCACCAAATACTGTTAAGGACTTGGGAGACATGGATATTGAAAGTTTTGCGGTATCTCATGATGCTGCGCAACCGCAATTTTACCAAGTTCACCACAATAATAAGACCTTCTGTATTATTACGGATACTGGTTATGTTTCTGATCGAGTTGAGGGAACCATCCGAAATGCAGATGCCTACGTAATGGAATGCAATCATGATACAGAAATGTTGCGGATGGGTCCTTATTCATGGCCATTAAAACAGCGGATATTAGGGGATGAGGGTCACCTTTCCAATGAAGAAGGTGCCGATGCATTGATGAGTGTTGTTGGGTGGCGAACCAAAGAGATTTTCCTTGGTCACCGTAGTCAACATAATAACATGCGTTCGCTCGCCCACTTAACAGTTGCAAGTTTGATGGAGCAGCATGACTTTGGCGTCGATCATGATTTTAAATTGCAAGATGCTGAACCAGAAGAACCAAGCAAGTTAATGACGTTATAATAAAGAGATCACGGTTTTTATCGACTTTATTCAATGATTTTTCATATTTAAATTGTAATTTGAAGATAGTAATTCTTTAAATTAGTGGAGGGTTTAATTGATGAATAGGATAAAACAAGCTTTTAAAGATCGATTGTGGCTAGGCGTAATTATTGTCGGCTTATTTGCTGGTCTTATCGGTGGTGGAATCGCCTTAGGAATTAATAACCTGGTACAACATCATGAAGAAGTAACAAGTACACGAGTTCCAGCTGGCTCTAATAGGTCTGGTGGTACGAAGGTTAATAAGAATAAGGCTGACTTAAGCGGGGAAGCGTCCCAAGCTTATAAGTCCGTTCAAGGAGCCGTTGTTAGTGTTATTAATAAACAAAAAGTTCAGCAATCAAGTGGTACGCTAGGAATTTTTGGTTATGGCAGTAGTAACAGAAGCAACAGTGATTCTTCTAGCGATAATAAATTGGAAACCGCTAGTGAAGGGTCAGGGGTTATTTATAAGAAGAGTGGAAATTCGGCTTATGTTGTAACTAATAACCACGTTGTCAAAGGTTCAAACGCGCTCCAAGTAATTTTAAGCAATGGTAAAAAAGTTAATGCTGATTTAGTTGGTACTGATTCTGCAACCGACTTAGCTGTATTGAAGATTAACGCTACAAATGTTAAGACAGTTGCATCCTTTGGTAACTCTAATTCGATTGTTCCTGGTCAGGATGTGCTAGCAATTGGTTCACCAATGGGAAGTGAATATGCTAATACAGTAACAAAAGGGATTATTTCTGCCAAAGATCGGACATTAAAAGCCGGGACTGATGGAACTTTGACATCGGTTATCCAAACAGATGCTGCTATTAACTCTGGTAATTCAGGTGGTCCATTAATTAATATGGCAGGTCAAGTTATCGGAATTAATTCAATGAAACTCGCTTCTGATACACAAGGCTCTTCAGTTGAAGGAATTGGTTTTGCCATTCCAAGTAATGAAGTTGTGACAATTATTAACCAGTTAATTAAGAATGGTAAAATAACTCGTCCATCACTCGGAATTAGTATGGTGGATCTTAGTAATGTTACTTCTGATCAACAGCAATCAGTCTTAAAACTACCAACGAGCGTAAGCAAAGGGGTAGTAATTATGGATGTGAATAGTGGTTCAGTTGCTGATACTGCTGGATTGAAAAAGTATGATGTCATTACAAAGCTTGGTGACACTCAAGTTACAGATGCGGGTTCATTAAAGGCGGCCTTATATAAATACAAAGTTGGACAAAACGCTAAAGTTACTTACTACCGTGATGGTCAACAACACACCGCAACTTTGCATTTAACAAAGAGTGCTGATACAACATCAACTGACGACTCACAACAAGATAATAATTAGTGAATTGGGAGCGAGACAGAAGTCACTTGTGACTTCGTTTTTCGACGCGAAGCTAGCCTCTGGGAGCCCCCGCAAGCAACAATAGGTCTCCAACGTTCGGTTTTGCCGGACGTTGGAGACCATTGTTGTACTGCGTATGTGCTTTTTATGAAAGTAACTTAACTTCTGTCTCGCTTCCTTTCATTAAAAGCCTCTTAATTAAAAGGGGTATAATATTAGTTATCAATATAAAGGATGGTGGGTAAAATGAATAATCCACGGTTTAAATACCCAGATACAAAGGCATATGAATTTGTAGTACATCGTTTAGAAGAACGCGGAGTAAACTTAGAAGAGCTTGCTAAGATTGTGTATGAGACACAAAAGGGCTTTGAACCAGATTTGACGTTGGAAATATGTCAAAAATTTTTAATTGATACGATGCATAAGCGTGAATTATTAAATAGTGCAATGGTAGCACTTGAACTTGATCGGTTAACCGAAGAAGGAAAAGTAGATGAACCTTTAGCAGGTATTATAAGAAATGATGCTGGGGTGTTTGGGGTAGATGAAACCCTAGCTTTACAAATTGCTAACATTTATGGAACAATTGGGACGACAAACTTTGGTTACTTTGACCGGGTTAAGAGTGGGATTATTGCCAAATTTGACCATGATAAGGTTCATGTAAATACATTTGTTGACGATATTCTCGCGGCGATTGTGGCGGCTGTTTGCGGAAAGATTGCCCACCAGTACGCTTGATTAAGAAAATCTCATTGACTTTTAAATGATTTATCATTAAAATGAACGTAATTCGTTTAGAGGAGTAAAGCAAATGAGTTATCAAACTTTACAATTAAATTATAGTTGGCAAAGCCGGTAACTCAGGGATAGCTGTAGTACAGATATGACCTGGGTTTATTCACAGATTATATCTGTACCGGCTGGTTTATCATGTACAAATAAGGGCCTGTACGGATTCCACGTACGGGCTTTTTCTATTTCACTGGATAAATAGTGGGAGTTCCGAAACGTGGAGCTCCTTTTTATTTTGAAAGGTGGAGATAGGGATGAAACGAATTATGGGCTATATTATTATTGGAATTGTTGTGATTGGTGGTTATTTTGGACTTTTAAGGCTTCATCAACAGACTACAAAGCCAGTGGTAGGAATTTTAACGATGATGCATCATCCAGCATTAGATCAGATTCAAAAGGGACTCGTTGCTGGATTAGCAGAAGAAGGATACCGAAACGGCAAGAATATCAAAATTGAATACCAGAATGCGAATGGTGATCAGGGAAACTTAAATACTATGGCGAATAAATTAGTGAATGATCATGCGAAAGTAATCGTTGGTATTACCACCCCAGCTTGCCAAGCACTTGCTAATGCTACCAAGGATATTCCAATTGTGATGGGCGGAATTGGTGATCCGGTTGGTGCCGGCTTAGTAAAGAATGAAAAACACCCAGAAGGAAACGTTACAGGGGTTCATGATGTAAATCCGAGTGAACAGCAGATTGCATTAGTAAAGAAATTTATACCAAACATAAAGACCCTGGGAGTAATCTACACATCGAGCGATACCTCTTCTGAAAGTCAGTATCGAACAATGGTAAAAGCAGCGCATAAATTACATGTAAACTTAAAAACTTATACAATTGCGAATGCTAATGAACTTAATCAGACTTCACAAACAATGTTGAGTAAAGTAGACGCGGTCATTGTTCCTAGTGACAATACAATTGCCGGATCAATGGGAGTATTGGTGAAAAATGCGGATGCGGTCAATAAGCCTGTTTTCCCTAGTGCTGATACAATGGTAAAAGATGGTGGAGTAGCTTCTATTAGTCTTAGCCAATACGGGCAAGGAAAAGCAGCCGGAAAAATAACAGCACGTATTTTAAAAGGTGAAAAGCCAGGACAGATGGCAGTTAATAATTACCATCATGGAGAACCGGTTCTTAATTTAAAGCAAGCACGTAAGTTAGGAATAAAAGTTCCAGCAGATTTTCAACGAGAAGCAGAACAACATGGAACAGTCTTTAAGTAAGATAGTGGGAAAATTCCGAATAATAAGAAAAATTGAAGAAGATAACATTCGCTAGGTAACATTCTGTTGTATACTTACCACAGATTGTGTTGTAAATCGTTAGAAATACGTTAAAATAATAATGTGAAATTGCTTGTGGATAAGTCAGTGGATAACTAACAGTAAATTTAAAGTAATTTTATAAATGTTGGTATATCAATAAAATTTATTGTTCAAAACTTATCCACAAGTTGAATGTGTATTTGTGGATAAGTGGAATTCTTTGTATAATCCCTGTAACAACGCTTACGGGCCCAAGGTATTACGGAATCATTACTGAACAATTGTTCCTGTAGATAACTGTGGATAAGTAATTTTTAAGAAAACGCTTTTTCAACAAAAAATTAACCGAACATTCGGGAAAAGTAAAAAAATCTACACTGGCCTGTGGATAACTTTGTGGATAAACTGTGGAAGGTAGTGGATATCTTGAATATAAAAATTATTGGTGTGGGTAAGTTAAAAGAAAAGTATTTTAAAGCGGGAATTGCTGAATATGCTAAACGACTTGGACGTTATTGTAAATTTGAAATTGTTGAGGTTCCTGATGAAAAAGCACCTGAATCTTTAAGCCAAGCAGAAATGGATGAAGTAATGGCAAAGGAAGGGGAACGGATTCTTGATAAAATCAAAGATCGCGAATATGTATATGCTTTAGCGATTAAAGGTAAAGAACGTTCTTCTGAAGAGTTTGCAAAAGAAATCAATAAATTAACAACTTATGGTCACAGTGATATTACTTTTGTGATCGGCGGTTCATTAGGGTTAAGTCCAGCAGTATTAAAACGGGCAGATGCCCAAATTTCGTTTGGACGTTTTACCTTACCTCATCAATTAATGCGTTTAGTTTTAAGCGAACAAATTTATCGAGCTTTTACCATCATCAATGGTCTCCCATATCATAAATAAAGAATTTCCTGAGTTTTGGTTAGATTATTATTTATCGTTGTTAGCGATGGTATAGTGTAAATATGAAGTGTAATGGCATAAGAATTAAAGGATTTGATTTAAAATAGGCATACGAGGTTACCAAGTAATTCTTTTAGGGGTAATGGCAGGAATATGCATTTTAGTGATGCAAGGAAAAGCAAGTGCAATGATAGTAAATGAAGCACGGCTGACATTGCCTAATGAAAAAAGAATTGAGTATGATGAATTTGAACGGTACCAGTTTCGGGCAAAACAGTTACGAACTTGGTGGCAAGTCAAGCGACCAAAATATAAAATTGATTGGTCATTTTATCATAAGAAACGAGGATACTGGGATTAGCTCAGGTCCTCGTTTTTCTTTTAACTTTTCAAAAAAGCTATTAAAATGAAGATATTAAAAGGAGGCAATGATAATGAAAAAAGTTGGGATTATAGTCGGCAGCGTTCGTCCAAATCGGCGGAGCATGCAAGTAGCAAACTGGTTAAAAGTTCAATTAAAGAAAAGTACAAAGGTTCAATTTGACATCATCGACCTAAAAGAAGTTAATTTACCGATGATGGATGAACCTAAAATTCCTTATTTGGGTTTATATGTTCACGAAAAAACGCGTAAATGGAGTGAGTTAGTACAAAGCTATGATGGTTTTGTGTTAGTTTTTCCGCAATACAATTGGGGCTATCCAGCAGTTTTGAAAAATGCGATTGATTACTTAGGAAAAGAATGGCAAGGAAAGCCGGTTAGTTTAGTAACATTCGGTGGACATGGCGGCTCGCAAGCACAAATTGCAATGAAATTGGTCGTAACCGGCTTAAAGATGGCGGCGCTTCCTGTTGATCTACAAGTTAACTTGCTGCCAGATGATTCAACTTCAACCGCTGATCGGAAGTTGAATACTTATAATACGCAAGCAGCGTTATTAAAGACTGCCTTTGAAAATGAATTAAGCTAATTTGTGATTAAAGTAGCAAATTATTGTGGGACATTAATATAAAATTGATTCAATTTGTGAATATTATGACAAACATCGTGATATTGTAGCAGATTAGGCAAGATTATTATTACAAATTGGGCGATAATGAATAAAAAATCAAAATGTTTCTATTGCAAAACTAAAACGCTTGCATGATAATGGAATCGTATTCAAATGCCATGAGGAGGGTATTTTTAATGAATAGACAATTTGATTTCTTAATGCCAAGTGTGAACTTCTTTGGTCCTGGTGTTATTGCTAAAATTGGTGATCGTGCAAAGATGCTCAATATGCACAAACCATTGATTGTTACTACTGAAGGTTTATCCAAGATTGACAATGGTCCTGTAAAGCAAACCGTTGCTTCATTGGAAAAGGCTGGCGTTGACTATGCCGTATTTACTGGCGCTGAACCTAACCCTAAGATCCGGAATGTTCAAGCTGGTAAAAAGATGTACCAAGATGAAAACTGTGACTCAATTATTACTGTTGGTGGGGGTTCTGCTCACGACTGTGGTAAGGGTATCGGTATTGTTTTAACTAACGGTGATGACATTTCCAAGCTTGCCGGAATTGAAACATTGAAGAATCCACTTCCACCATTGATGGCTGTTAACACTACTGCCGGAACTGGTTCTGAATTAACTCGTCACGCTGTTATTACTAACGAAAAGACTCATTTGAAGTTTGTTGTTGTTTCATGGCGTAACATTCCATTGGTATCATTCAACGATCCAATGTTGATGCTTGATATTCCAAAAGACATTACCGCTGCTACTGGTTGTGATGCTTTTGTTCAGGCTATTGAACCATACGTTTCTGTTGACCATAACCCAATTACTGATAGTCAATGTAAAGAAGCTATTCAATTAATTCAAACTGCTTTACCAGAAGTAGTTGCTAATGGTCACAATATTGAAGCACGGACTAAGATGGTTGAAGCTGAAATGCTTGCCGGAATGGCCTTCAATAATGCCAACTTAGGCTATGTTCACGCAATGGCTCACCAACTCGGTGGTCAATATGATGCTCCTCATGGTGTTTGCTGTGCCTTGCTCTTGACCACTGTTGAAGAATATAACTTAATCGCATGTCCAGAGCGGTTTGCTGAATTGGCTAAGGTAATGGGCTTTGACACTACTGGTCTTACCCTTTACGAAGCAGCACAAAAGTCAATTGACGGTATGCGTGAAATGTGCCGGCTTGTTGGTATTCCATCATCAATCAAGGAAATTGGTGCTAAGCCAGAAGACTTTGAAATGATGGCCAAGAATGCCCTCAAGGATGGTAATGCCTTCTCTAACCCACGTAAGGGTACTGTTGAAGATATTGTAAAGCTTTATCAAAAGGCTTACGATGGCATCTACTAATAATTAAATAAACACAAAGAGGCTGGAAATCAGCTCAGTCTCTTTGCTGTTTTACGTATTAAACTGCCAGCCAACCTTACGGAGGTGGGACTATGAACTAGCCAAGCTAATTCTGTCCCCCTCTTTTTTTGTCTACTTTTAATTCTTAATATTTTGAATTTTTTTCACAAAGTTACTTGCAAGCGTATTCTTTTGAAACTATAATAAAAATTATTCTAAGAGAGAATAAGAGGAAAAGAGAAAATGATATATTTACTTGCTTTAATTCCAGCAATTGGTTGGGGTGCGATGCCATTAATTACTGGTAAAATTGGTGGTTCACCAGTTAATCAAATGTTTGGAATCGGTGCTGGAGCTTCAATTGTGGGAATTATTGCATATTTGATAACAAAACCAACCGTCAGTGTAACTGCTTTTTGGTTCTCGCTAGCGATCGGTTGTTTATGGACAATTGGACAGGTTGGTCAGTTCATCTCGTTTAAACATATGGGAGTTTCAAATACGATGCCCCTTTCTTCAGCATTTGTGTTAGTTATGACGTCGTTTGTCGGCATCTTTTTCTTTGATGAATGGCAAGGAGCCAGAGCATTAAGTATTGGGTTGACAGCGTGTGTAGTTGTAATTATTGGGGCTGTTTTAACCTCGATTTCGGACGGAACATCGGATAAAAAGGTTTCGACTAAGTGGGTATTATTTTTATTAGTAACAACAATTGGTTACTGTGCTTATTCGATTTTTCCTAAAATGCCACAGGTTGCTCATGAAAGTAGTCAGGGTATTTTCCTACCAGAAGTATTAGGAATTTTACTTGGTTCAGTAATTTATACTATTTGTTCGGGTAACGCTAAAGCATTTAAGCAAAAAGAACAATACTTAAATATTTTAGGAGGACTTTCATGGGGGATTGGTAACTTTGCCTATGTTTTTGTTGGTAAAGCTCTTGGAGTAGTGACTGCTTCAATTTTTGGTCAAATGAATGTTATTATTTCAACATTTGGTGGTATCCTACTTTTGCATGAAACCAAGACCAAGCGAGAAATGATATATACAGTAGTTGGAATTATCCTAATTGTAATTGGTAGTATTTTAACAGTAATTGCTAATTAATTATTGAAGATTTTAGGTAATATCAATAAATGAGAGAGGAAACGCGCAAAATCAGCTTTTTAACCGATTTTACGCGTTTTTTTAGTCTTATATTATTTCTCAGGTTATATTGTGCTATTTCTTATCAAGTAGATCAAACCTAATTTGTCCAAGTTGTAATTTTTCAGGTTGTTTAGCCCCGTGGAAAATCAGTTTAAATAATCGATTTTCAACGCCAGCCTTGAAAACAAGTTGTTTATCGCCAATATTAATTGTATAGGTGTCACCTTCACTTACTACTTCTGCCTGCAAGAGGGCTGACCATTGTTTAGCAGCCTCTTCTGGATCACTAACATTAAAGATTGCTTGCTTAACAAAAAGGTCACCTGCCGGATGGAATTTAATTAAGCCCTGTTTCTTGAGGTCTTCCCGGCGTTGATCATCGTTGTTGCCCCATTGAATAAAGAATGGTGCAGGTAAATGGTTAACAAGTTCATCATTGACATAGAAAATCTTCCATTGAATAAGTTTACCGGCAGGATCCACGCGCTTTCCATCAGTAATATCACCAACATTAAGCCCCAGACCCTCTAATCGCTGGTGAGTTTCTTCAATATTGTCAGTCCGAATGGCAATTGTTGTGATGCGCTGAATACCAGCAAAATAATCTTCAACGGCATCATGAATTGCTGAGTTATTTTCATATGGGAATGCCTTAGCTTTTTCCTTATTAGCGATGGTTAAGAGCTCAATGTAATTAAGGCCAAAATAATCTAGTGCATTTTTTGTTCCCCAATATTCGTGATGTCCACCAGGGGTAAAGGCTAAACCTTTAGAGTTGAAGTAATCAATTGCATCTTGAAGGTTAGTTACATCAACCATTGTATGATCCCAATTTAACGTTTCTGTCATTTTAATCACCCTTGTTCTGTTTGCCTAATTCCTTTGTTCGTTTAACAGCAGCAAGGACAGCATTTTCAATTCCCGCTGAAAAAGTGCTTTTATCTAGTTCATGCTGGGCGGTGATACCCACTCCGCCAGCAGAATTATTAATATCAAGTAATTCGGCAGGGTGTTTACCACTTTGTTCTACAAATGCAGCGGCTGCGCGTAGATTCTCAAGAGCAAGTTTGTTTGCTTGTTGGCGAGGCATTCCGGCAAGCACACCTGCGTTTGTAAAACTAATTAGAAAGTTATAGATATAGTTTGGTCCAGCCACGCCATATCCAGTAAATACATCTAGCAAGGATTCATCAATGTAATCGACTTTTCCAAAACTATTTAGAAAGTCTTCAATGACAGTTTGATTAGCTCGATTGTTTTTAACGACGCCGCTATAACCCATGGCAACATCAGTCAAGGTATTGGGGATGATCCGTGTAATTGCAAAAAGATCTTCCTGTGATGAAAGTTGTGCAACTGTTACGCCGGCAATAATTGAAAGCACGTCCTTTTGGTAGTGGTGGGCGACAAGTTCTTTCATGATCTCTTGCCAGTTATCTTGTGGACGCACTCCCAGAATAACAAGATCAGCATTCTCAACAGCCGTCCAATTAGGTTGTTGACTTGCTTGAATATGATAAGTATCAGTCAAATAATTAACTCGATCGCTCGAAATATCTGTTATCCCAGTTGTTTCAGGAGTAATTACTTTTTTCTTCAGTGCAGCCCGCAGCATTGCTTCCACCATTTGACCACCACCAAATGAGTAAATCTTAAGTGTCATTGAAACATCATCCTTTCTATATGTACCTAACCTAATCGTAGCGTATTTCAAACCGAGACGCTAATTTAAACACTTCTTTCAAAAAAATAAATTCACAAATTGGTCTACTTGAAATTAAATTAACAAGAAAGCGTTTGCTGTATAATAAAATTGTTAGTTATAAATATAATAAAATGGCTTTTGTTTGTTAAAAAACAAACTTTTCAATATGAGGTAATTGGATTTTGATGGAGTAATATTAGTTGAATTGGTCTATGAAATAGTTGTAAAATGTAAGCGTTTATTTAAGGAGGAACCATAATGGCATATCAAAGTATCAATCCATTTACGAACCAAGTAGAAAAAACGTTTGAAAATACAACTGATGAAGAATTAGAACAAACATTGACTACGGCGCATCAATTATATTTAGATTGGCGGAAGTATAATGACCTTGAAGAACGGAAACGTCAAATTTTAAAGTTAGGTCAAATATTACGTGAACGGCGTGTTGAATATGCGACAGTTATGAGTAAGGAAATGGGAAAACTAATTAGCGAAGCAGAAGGCGAAGTTGATCTTTGTGCTTCTTTCTGTGATTATTATGCAGCCCATGCAGATGAATTTATGCAACCAAAAATCATTGCGACAACGAGTGGCCGCGCCAAAGTTTTGAAGCAATCATTAGGAATTTTAGTTGCGGTTGAACCTTGGAATTTCCCATTTTATCAAATTGCCCGGGTATTTATTCCCAACTTTATTGCAGGAAACCCCATGATTTTGAAGGATGCATCGAATTGTCCAGCATCAGCCCAAGCATTTGCTGATGCCGTTAAGGAAGCTGGTGCGCCAGCTGGCAGTTTAACTAATTTATTCCTTTCATATGACCAAGTAAATAAGGCAATTGCTGATAAGCGGGTAGCCGGTGTTTGTCTTACTGGTTCTGAACGTGGTGGTGCAACCGTTGCTAAAGAGGCTGGTGCTAATTTGAAGAAGAGCACTTTGGAACTTGGTGGTAATGATGCCTTTATTATCTTAGACGATGCAGATTGGGACCTTGTCGAAAAAGTTGCCCCGGCAGCACGCCTGTATAATGCCGGGCAAGTATGTACATCATCAAAACGTTTTATTGTACTTGAAAAGGATTATGATCGTTTCTTAAAGATGATGAAAGATGCGTTCTCGAAAGTTAAAATGGGTGATCCGCTTGATCCATTGACAACTCTTGCTCCACTATCTTCTAAGAAGGCTAAGGAGAAGCTCCAAAAACAAGTAGATACAGCTGTAGAAAATGGCGCCAAAGTTTACTATGGTAATAAGCCGGTAGATATGGAAGGCCAATTCTTTATGCCAACGATCTTAACTGATATTACCCCAGATAACCCAATATTTGATACGGAAATGTTTGGGCCAGTGGCTTCGGTTTATAAGGTTAGTTCCGAAGAGGAAGCAATCGAATCGGCTAATAATTCAAGCTATGGGTTAGGAAACACTATCTTTAGCAATGATTCCGAACATGCAGAGCGAGTAGCAGCAAAGATCGAAACTGGAATGAGTTGGATTAATGCAGGCTGGGCTTCATTACCAGAATTACCATTTGGTGGTGTTAAGAATTCAGGTTATGGTCGTGAACTCAGTAGTTACGGAATTGATGAATTTACTAACAAACATCTAATTTACGAAGCACGACAATAAAAATTAATTAAACGACGCAAATAAAGGGATCGCAAGTTTGGATTGCGGTCCCTTTAGTATTACCTGGGAAATTATTGAATTCTTTTCAATACAATCTTGCAATATTGTCTTATTGCTTATATACTTAGTTACATAAGTGACTAACTACAAAATTGCTATTTGGAGGAATATTCATATGACTGCGAAAAGAAACAGCCATCATAAATCTCGATTACGACAATTATTTGCAACACGTCGACGTCGGTGGATTGGCATCGGTGGCCTAATTGTAATTATAATTTTTGTATTAGTTTCAATTCGACATGCAAGTGAGGAAAAAGCAACAGAAAAAAACGAATATAATATTCTACGGGTTACTGAGCAATCAGATTTTAATCTGACAGGAAAGATTGAACCAGTCCAGATGCAAACATTAACCTTGCCATCTGGTAACCTGCAAAATCTTAATGTGAAAAACGGAGATCACGTTGCGCAAGGAGAAGCGCTCTTAACCATGCACAATGATAGTACACAAGATAGTGTTACTGAACTGCAGGGAGATCTTAGTAAAAGTCAACGAACGATGAATGTCCAACAACAGACGATTAATAATTTACGCCAACAGTTGAATGGGATGGAGCAAGGTGATGAAGGGTACAATGACCTGCGCAATCAGCTTACCGAAGCGCAAAATGCATATGCAGACGCACAAGCAAGTGTTGCTGCCACTCAACAACAGCTTAGCACCGCTTCAAGCAAGGTTAATCAAACATTAACAGCACCTTTTGCTGGTTATGTTACGGTTGACCAATCAAAGCAAAATGCTCCTGTAATTACTCTTTACTCAGATACGCTTCAATTTGTCGGTCAAGTTTCGGAATATGATTATAGTAAACTTCATCAAAGTGCTGATCTAAAGGTGAAGGCCTTAGCAACAAACCGAACTGCTAATACTCAGGTAAGTTATCTTTCAACAATTCCAACTAAAAATAGTGGAAATAATACCAAATATGAAGTAACTGCTAATGTTAGTGCTAATAAATTTATGGCGGGGCAAACAGCAAAAGCTTCTATTAAACAAGATGGAGTTCAAATTCCCAAATCGGCAGTTCGTCATGGGAAGGTATTTGTTGTTGATTCAGACAATCGAGTTCGCGAGACAGATGTTAGTGGCCGGGCAGTCAACAGCTCTTATGTTGTGACAGACGGTGTTGATGCTGGTGATCGGATTGTGACTAACCCTAACAGTAAGTTGAAAAATAATGCAAAGGTTGATTAATATGATCAAGCTAAAGAACATTAATAAATATTACCGTCAAGGTAGCCAACGTTTTCATGTTCTCCATGATATTAATGTTGACATTGAGCAAGGAGAATTAGTAGCAATTATCGGTGAATCTGGGTCAGGAAAATCAACCTTGATTAATATTGTAGGCTTTCTTGATGATGATTTTGAGGGAACATACTTCTACCAAAATCACCCAATCCATGATTATTCGCGAAAGCAATTTTCAAATTTACGAAATCAAAATGTCGGTTTCGTTTTTCAAAATTTCAAACTGCTACGTGGATCAACCGTTGCAGATAATGTTGGATTACCCTTGCTATATGCAGGAAAACGACGTCGTGAAATTGGCGAACGTGTTTCTGAAGTCTTAGAGCAAGTTGGTTTAGCCGGATATGAAAGTCAATTTCCTAAAAATATGTCTGGTGGACAACAACAAAGAGTATCTATTGCCCGGGCAATATCAACGAACCCGAAATTTTTAATTGCTGACGAACCAACGGGAGCACTCGATACAGAAACAAGTCAAGAAATTATGAATCTTTTTAAGCGATTGAATCATGAAGAAGGAACAACGATTATTATGGTTACCCATGATCCCCATGTCGCTGAACAATGTGACCGAGTAATTAAAATTATTGATGGTCGAATTGTAAGTGACAGTAAAGGCGGTGAATATCATGCAGACAATTGAGTTGATCAAATCAGCTATCCAGTCATTAAAGGCGAATAAAAAGCGGAGTTTCCTAACGATTATCGGAATTATGATTGGTATTGCTGCAGTTATTGCTATCCTTGGAATTGGGGACGGGATTACGAAAACGATGTATGATAAGTTCGGTAATAATGCTAAGCAAGGCCAGCAAACAACCGAAATCGTCTATAATCCTGATAATGTTAATTCGACTGTCAATGGATTCACGCAGGAACAAGTTGCTGATATTAATACTCAATTTGGTGGTGAAATTAAAAAGGCTGAGATTGAGCAGGAATCAGATAATCTGTCAACACATGCAGATATTGGTGATGCGACGAAATCAGTGACACTAAGCTTATTAAAGAAACCAACCCATACGGTAAAACTTATTGCGGGTCACAACTTTAGTAAACGAACTTTTGAACTAGGGGAAGCTAATGTCCTAATGAGTGAAAAAGTAGCTAAACGGCAATATAGTTCAGCACAAAATGCGCTTGGCACAACTGTAACAATTAATAATGTCACCTATAAAGTTACGGGAGTATATAAGACACAGGCACAATTCACTGATGATGGGAACCAAAACTCATACGGGGTTGATTTATTATTACCGAAAAAAGTTTACTATCAAGGAGATAGTGTTAAAGAAGGAAATACGCTTAAATTAACCTTTAGCCAGGGTGTAAATGCCAGTGCTATTTCCCGCAGAGTCGCAAAGTACTTAAAAAATAATAGTTCAGCAGCGACCCAAGGAACCTATCAGTACCTAGACATGGAAAAAGCCCTTAAGCAATTCTCTTCTCAAATGAGTATTATTACTACTTTCATTAGTTTTATTGCGGCGATTTCTCTTTTCATTGCCGGAATTGGGGTAATGAACATGATGTATATTTCAGTTTCTGAGCGGACGCAAGAAATCGGAATTCGCTTAGCTGTGGGGGCCACACCATTTAACATCATGATGCAATTCTTAGTGGAAGCAGTAATTCTTACCATGACAGGTGGATTATTAGGCTTTTTAGGCGGCGCAGGATTGGCGCACTTACTAGCACCGCTTTTATCAAGTGCGATTGGTGGTGGCGGCATTCATATTCACGCCCATATTTCGCTTAATGCTTTCTTGTTGGCATTTGGAACATCGGCAGCTGTTGGTTTGATTTTTGGAATCTTGCCAGCACGCCAAGCGGCTAATAAGAATTTGATCGATATCTTGAGATAAGAAAATCCTCAGTTTTTTGCTGAGGATTTTTTACGAATTCTGCAGAATGTAAAAAATATCAAATTATTGAGTATAATAAAAAGATAAATTAAAGTGAAATATTAGGAGATAGGAAAAGATGAGTAAAAACAGGGGTAAATTAACGGTTGTTTCATTACTAGTTGTAATTATTGTGGTATGTGGGGGATATATGCTATTACATCCATCCTCATCAAAGAAAGTTGCTAGTGAAAAAGCTACTAAGACCGAGACAATCACAAGCAGCAGTTCATCTAAAGAACATAAAGCAGCTACAGAAGATAGTTCAGATAAAGTTAAGGATGATGATTCTGATGATTCGTCTTCAGTAGCTGATACTAATGATAGTGAGGCAACTTCTGCATCTGCCACAGTAAGCAGTGGTAATCAAACAGCCCAACCTGCACAAAGTCAAAATACAACCCAAGCAACGGCGGTAAGTAATTCTGGTCAAACTGCTAGTCCTAAAGCTACCACGAATAACTATAAGGGAAACTGCAGTGTCGCCAACACAAATAACCGGTGGACAGGAAGCCGAAAGACAACCCAAGCTGCATCAACTCAACAACCTGTAACAGTGGAAGATGGGATGAACTTTAGCTACCGGGCTGCGCAAAAAGCTGGCGTGATTGATAATAATACATCTGTTGAAGAGTTTTACAAAAATGCCAAGGAAGGTAATGGCTCTGTAACCTACAACGGTCAAACTATTTACTACAAAGCTAAGGGTAATAATCAATATCAAGTTACAACCGCTAAATAGTTTGATTACTAAAAAAGTGTCCGGCATTTTGTCCAGACACTTTTTTAGTAAAAATACTATGAAAAATGTAAAATATACTAATTGTTTGCGCTTTAGTATATAATGAATGAGCGTAATGAATATGTTTACTAAGTGGTCATTCAGTATAGAAATATACTTAAAGGTTTGGATGTTATTGGAGTACTTTTATGCAAAAACTATCTATTAAACAACTAATAATAATTACATTGTGCTTATTAGTGCTGGTGGTTGGCTGCATGACTATTCACCAGCGTCGTCATTTTAATAAGAACGTTAAGATCGATAATGTGGCAGTTGGTGGATTGACTGCTAAGCAAGCATTAAAGAGATTACAAGATAATCCACAATCGCCAAAAATTTATGTTAACAATGAATTAGTATTTAAGGATAAGCAATCAGTAGCAAAGTTTAGTAGTGCTGACAAACAAAAAATTAAAAATGCATTACATAGTCAGTATACTTTCTTCCCATCATCTAAGGTAAAGAACATTGCGGTTAAGCCTCAAAGCATTAATCAAGATGAAGTATCAAAGATTGATCAAGCAGCAAGTCAAAAGGTAACAGAATTAAATAATGGTCGAAAAGCTCCTGTTGATGCTTACGCGGTATACGAAAATGGCCGAGTACAAGTAAAACCAGCAGTTGGTGGTACTCAATACAGTTTAGATGGTTTGCATAATAAAGTTGAAAATGAAATTGCTGGTGGAACAATTCATCTGAAGCCAGAATATACGACTCCACTTTCTGCAAATAGTAAAACTGTTCAGAATGAAAAAGCAAAGCTCGAAGAATTATCAAAACGATCTGTAACATACCAAGTCCAAAACAAAAAGTATCAATTAAATTGTGGTGAGATTATTACCAGAGCAACCTATCAAAATGGAAAATACCACTTTGACACTGGAGCAGCTGATTCAAAGATTAATGAAATTAATAATACCCAAGCAACTCTTGGCAAATCATTTGAATTCAGAACCCATGACGGATCAGTGATCAAAACAACAGATGCTGGCTTATATGGGTGGAAGATCAGTAAAAAACAAGCTGGAAAGACTCTTACGAATGCATTGGTTGCAAATAAGCAAACAGTAAACGCCAAAAATGATATCTATGGTAAAGGATATAATCAACAAGGAACTGGGTATAATACTACAAGCAACAATGGTATAGGGGACACTTACGCCGAAGTTTCACTAGCCGACCAACATGCCTGGTTTTATAAAGATGGTAAGTGTGTTCTTAGTACTGATATTGTTAGTGGGACGAATAATAAGGATAATGAAACTCCTAAGGGTGTCTGGTATATCATGTACCAGCAAACACCGTCTGTCCTTCGAGGCCTTAACGATGATGGTTCGAAATATGCAAGTAAGGTCCAATATTGGTCACCATTTACTGATAGTGGATGTGGATTTCATGATGCAAGCTGGCGTCATGACTGGTCAAAACAGGCTTATCTTGCTAAAGGTGGTGGATCGCATGGATGTATCAACATGCATCCAGATGTTGCTGGTCAAGCCTTTCATGACTTACAGAAAAATGAGCCTGTAATTATCTACTAAAGGAGAATTTATTATGCGCCCAAGTGCTGAACGCTCAATAATGATTGCGGTTATTTGTTTCATATTAACAATTATTATTTCATTCGCCATGTCTGAGGGATGGATAAAGTAGGGATTTAACGATGGATTTAGAAAAGAAGAAAAATTTGGTAATTATTAATCTATTTTATGTAGGCTTAATTTTGATTTACTGTATTTTACATGCAGGACCACTGAATTTAATGGTGTTTTTGGGTATGTTAGTGGTTGCAAATTTAATGGGGATGTTAATTAAATAATGGTTTAGAAAATGATTGATTTAACTTTACCACAAGCATTCGTTTCGGGCTTTTTAAATGTTTTTGAACTAATTATTATTTATAGACTAGTGACGGGTTATTTGAACAGGAAAATTATTTTAGTTGATTTCCTTGCAAGCTTAGTTATTATTTGCGTTCCTGTTCTAGAAGGTTCATTAGAGTTTCCATTAATAATGATATATTTATGGCTGTTTGATAGGAAACATGATCGTCAGCAAATTATATATAATAAACCCGTGGTGCTAGTTAATTTTCTCCTAGAGGAAAATGTCTAAACATGTTGGTAAATCAACAAAAAAATCTTATTTTTATGGTCTTAAAATTCATGTGATCGTTACTAAGACTGGCTTTCCGATTACTTACTCAATCACGAATCCAGGTGTCCATGACGTGAAAGTGTTAGAGACTTTATCGGAAGAAGCGAATCTTCCCAATATCCTAGGGGACAAAGGATATATTAGCCATAAAATCCATGAAAAGCTTGCCCTTAAGGGCATTACTATATCCGTTCCGCCACGTAAAAACATGGATAAATCAGAAAAACTAGACCACAGCTTACTTGGAAAACAAAGAAAAATTAGGTTGTCAAAATTTCAACTCACATTCTGTTAAAGGGCTAGAGAGTAGATTTGAAAGCATATTGCTGGCTTACAGTGTTCTATTAAGTCGAGCACAACGACGTTT